>Ga0208853_1000434_pt1 | contig 12939 bp, 8 predicted proteins | sample LakMenEpi03Oct11_FD_150667 | JGI IMG/M metagenome (GOLD analysis project Ga0208853, IMG submission 150667) | Freshwater microbial communities from Lake Mendota, WI - 03OCT2011 deep hole epilimnion (SPAdes) | ecosystem: Environmental > Aquatic > Freshwater > Lake > Epilimnion/Euphotic zone ... | reverse complement strand
TAAACACTGAACACTATTCATTACTTTTGCACCACTCGAGACCAAAGGTCGAACGGTACGAAGTAAAATTTTATAAAATTACAATTCATGCTTACAGTTTCTAATTTATCAGTTCAATTTGGTAAAAGGATTTTATTCGACGAAGTAAATACAACCTTTACTCAAGGCAATTGCTATGGAGTTATTGGTGCTAATGGTGCTGGAAAATCTACTTTTTTGAAAATTCTAGCCGGTGATATTGATCCAACATCGGGAAGAGTATTTCTTGAACCGGGAAAACGTATGTCGGTTTTGAACCAAAATCACAATATGTTTGATGAGCACACGGTTTTGGAAACCGTAATGATGGGAAACAAAGTTTTGTTTGCAGTAAAATCTGAGATGGATGCTTTGTACGCCGATTATGATGATAAAAATGCTGATAGAATAGGAGAGTTGCAAGTGCAGTTTGAAGAAATGAACGGTTGGAATGCCGAGTCTGATGCTGGTGCTATGCTATCTAATTTGGGTATTTCTGCTGATATGCATTATACTTTGATGGGTGAAATGGAGGGAAAAATGAAAGTTCGTGTCCTTTTGGCACAAGCTCTTTTTGGAAATCCTGATGTATTAATTATGGATGAGCCAACAAATGACTTGGATTTTGAAACCATTAGTTGGTTAGAAAATTTCTTGGCTAATTATGAAAACACAGTAATTGTAGTTTCTCACGACAGACACTTTTTAGATTCAGTTTGTACTCATATTTCTGACATCGATTTTTCTAAAATTAATCATTACTCTGGTAATTATACTTTTTGGTATGAGTCAAGTCAGTTAGCAGCACGTCAAAAAGCCCAACAAAACAAAAAAGCCGAAGAAAAGAAAGCTGAGTTAGAAGAATTTATTCGAAGATTTAGTGCGAATGTGGCGAAATCGAAACAAGCCACTTCTCGAAAAAAGATGATTGAAAAATTAAACCTTGATGAAATCAGACCTTCAAGTAGAAGGTATCCAGCTATTATTTTTGATGTAGAAAGAGAGGCTGGGGATCAAATTTTACATGTGCAAAACTTAGCTGCCTCTGTTGATGGAGAAGTTTTGTTCAAAAACGTAGATTTGAACATGGCAAAAGGCGACAAGGTGGTAATCTTTTCAAAAGATTCTCGGGCAACCACTGCTTTTTATGAAATCTTAAACGGAAATCAAAAAGCAGATGCTGGAACATTTGATTGGGGAATTACTACTAATCAATCGTATTTACCAAATGATAACAGTCAATTTTTTACAGACGGAAGTTTAAACTTAGTAGATTGGTTACGCCAATTTGTGAAAACAGAAGAAGAACGAGATGAAGTATATGTTCGTGGTTTCCTTGGTAAAATGATTTTCTCTGGCGAAGAAGCGTTGAAAAAATGTACGGTACTTTCTGGAGGTGAAAAAGTGCGTTGTATGCTTTCTCGAATGATGATGATTCGCGCTAATGTTTTAATGCTCGATGAACCAACCAATCACTTAGATTTGGAATCTATTACAGCGTTTAACAATTCATTGAAAAACTTTAAAGGTTCGGTATTATTTACCACTCATGACCACGAGTTTGCGCAAACGGTTGCTAACAGAGTTTTAGAAATCACACCAAACGGTGTTATCGACAGGTACATGACTTTTGATGAATATTTGGATGATGAAAAAATTCAAGAAATGAGAAAGAAAATGTATAATTAAAAAAAATCGCCCGAGTGAAAGCTTGGGCGATTTCGGTTTTACGTATAATAATTAGTTTTTTCTAATAAATTCAATCGCTTTTTCAAGCACTTCATCTTTTCCGTTTTTTATTCCTTCTATAGTTGGTTTAACTTCAATATCAGGTACAATTCCAATTCGTTGTGTTTCTCTTCCATCAGGATAATAAACACCAATGCCACTTATCATCGTAGAAATTCCACCAGGTAATCTTATTGATGAAACATTTCCATCGGCACCAGCTGTTGTTGAACCAATTACGGTGGCGTTTGGAGCTGTTCTATATGCCATGGCATGATATTCGGCAGAGCTTTGCGTAGTTTCGTTAACTAATATTATTACCTTTCCTTTAAAATAATCGCTATTATTAATGCCTGATTTTGTGTAGTCAGTGTAGACAAATAAACCTGGTGTTTTAATGCTTCCTTTGGAAAATTTCACAAAAGGAGAACTTTTAGGTTGCAAATGTTTGCTAAGTACAAAAAGGACAAATTCGCTAGGATAATTTCTGTCATCAATTATTAAAGCTTTTGCATTTTGAATTTTTTTAAAAATTTCTGGTAACTCTTTTCTTTTGATACTGCCATTATTGATATAAGCTATGTCTTTATCAATAAAATAAAAGCTAGTATCTATTCGGTCGTATTTTTTATAAATATTTACAATACTGGTAGGGAACAATTTTATTTTTTGAGTATATATTTGATTATTACGTTTGTAAGTAATATTTTGTATGCTATCGTTTGAACGAAGTAACTCTGGACCAATATCTCTTAATTTAGTAGGATAGTTTGAAGCAGGATAAAACTTTATACGTTCTTTTACAATATCTGAAACTTCTTTGTCATTGATTTTCATAATGACATCACCTATTTGTATGTTACTTTTTTTAGCGAGTTCATCATCATAAAAATCAGTTACTACAGCTTGTTCTTCTATGAAATTTGTTTCAAATGCTGGATAATTTTTACCCCAATATGCATTCAAAACTTTATTATCTCCCCAAATATTTGCATGTGTATCATGTATTCTAGCAATCAATTCTAACATTGAAACTGTATATTCTGTTTTGTCTTTTGCTATCACTATTTTTGGGATGAATTCTTCTAATACATTTTTCCAATCTTCTCCTATTAACTCTCTGTTTGGAAAAAAATATTGTATCATATTCCAGTAGCGAAATAATGCTAAAAGTCTATAACCTGTGTCTAGAAATGATATTTTCGAATAGGAACTTTCGTTTTGAAATTTAGGATTTCCTACTTTAGGATTAAAATCAATATAATAATGTTTATTGCTTCTATTTGCATTTTTGGTATTTAAAAGGTGGTTTTGTAATTCAGTTGAAAATCCGCTTTTGTTTAACCAATCTAAGTCGGGCACTATTTTTATTTCTTGAGGATTTAATTTTTCAGGTTTTCCTTCTTTGACTTCTCCTAATTTTTTTATCCAATCTAACAAAACTATATCTCTTTCTGTGGAAGTTGTTGCTGCTAATATTTTTGGTGTAATTCGAAACAATTCAAAGTCCCAATTATAGTTTCCTTTTGTAATTTCTGGGTGATAATATTTGAGAAATCCCCAAACTAAACCTAAAGTTTTAAGATTTTGAATTTGAAAATCATTTGGTGTAAAATCTTTTATTTTAGAGGTTGAAACAAACTCTTTATCCAAATCTGCTGGGTATTTATTCCTTTCATAAGGTTTTAAATCTTGAACTTTACTATTGTCAATAACTATTTCTAAATCGTCAATCCAAACTTTCCCCTTTCCAATTAGTAACCCACCAAATACTATTTGCTCTGTATTATCTGGTTCCATATTGAGTGTAATTTCAAATTTTTGCCAATCATTGGTTCCTTTTAAATTACGTTCGGCCATATTATCAAAAGCTATTGAAGGATCTATACGCATCCATAAACTTGCAAAACCATCACTGACATTTTCGGTTTTGAGATAACCACTCAGTTTTATTTTTTTTCCATAGTAATTATTCGGAAGTGAAAAACTCCAAGCTCTATAATCAATCAAATCGCTGGTATTTGTTATTGACAAAGAGTTTTTTCCTCCATGAACAATAGTTGAATCTATTTCTATTAAATATTTTTCGTTTCCAAATGATGACCAGCCAATAGGTTTTCCATTTTCAATATTTTCAATATCAAAATTAAATAAACTATTTTGAGAAGTATTTTGACCAAAGGATAAATGTGATAGATAAAAAATGAAAATAAATGTAAAAAAATGTTTCATAGCTGTCTTTTTAGTTTCAAGTTTGATGGATTTTTAAGGATATAAAATTGTAAGTTTCTTTTTGAAGTTGTTATTTTTTTAACAAAAAAATAGCATTTTTAACTTTTGACTAGAAATAATTTTAAAGTCTTTACACGTTATTTTGTTATTCAAAAAGAAAGAAAAGAAGTAGTTTGATTCACTAAAAATGTTCCATCAGTTGATACAATCAATAAAAAATACTACTTTTACAACCCAAACAACACTACTATGAGTCAAAAAGTATTGCTCACTTCCAAAGAAGTCAATATCATACTCCATCGTTTGGCTTGTCAGTTAATCGAAAAACACCTCGATTTTTCTAATACCGTTTTAATAGGCATTCAACCGCGAGGCATTTATTTAGCCAATCGTATAAAATCATTATTGGAAAACGAATATCAAATCAAAAATATTAAGTTAGGATTTTTGGACATCACTTTTTTTCGTGATGATTTTCGTCGTGGCGAAAAACAATTAGATGCTAATAAAACTCAAATAGATTTTCTGGTAGAAGACCAAAAAGTAGTTTTTATTGACGATGTGCTTTTTACTGGAAGAAGTATTAATGCGGCACTGACGGCTATTCAATCTTTTGGAAGACCATCAGAAGTTGAACTATTGGTATTAATAGATAGAAGATTTAGCAGGCATTTGCCCATTCAACCCGATTATAGAGGTCGTCAGGTTGATGTAATTAACGATGAAAAAGTAACCGTTTGTTGGAAGGAAAAAGATGGTGAAGATGCGGTATTTTTGATTTAAGTATTAAGTAATAAGAGTATTAAGTAATAAGAGTATTAAGTAATAAGAGTATTAAGTATTAAGTATTAAGTATTAAGATTTGTGTATTAAGAATTATAAATAACAAACCAAAAACAACAAACCATAAACCATAAACCATAAACCATAAACAACAAACCATAAACAACAAACCATAAACAACAAACCATAAACAACAAACCATAAACCATAAACAACAAACCATAAACAACAAACCATAAACAATAAACAATAAACCATAAACAACAAACCATAAACAACAAACCAAAAACCATAAACAACTTGGAACTGTCAGTCAATCATTTACTAGGCATAAAATATCTCAAAAAGGAAGATATCGACTTGATTTTCGAAACGGCTGATTATTTCAAAGAAGTAATCAATCGTCCGATAAAAAAAGTACCTTCATTGCGAGACATAACTATTGCCAATATCTTTTTTGAAAACAGTACGCGAACAAAACTTTCCTTTGAGTTGGCACAGAAAAGACTTTCTGCTGATGTAATTAGTTTTTCTTCAGCACAATCATCTGTAAAAAAAGGAGAAACTTTAATTGATACTGTGAATAATATTCTTTCCATGAAAGTGGATATGGTGGTAATGCGTCATGCTAATCCTGGCGCTGCTTATTTCTTGTCACAAAATGTAAAAGCAAGTATCATAAACGCAGGAGATGGCGCACACGAACATCCAACACAAGGATTGCTCGACAGCTATTCTATCAAAGAAAAACTAGGTGAAGTAGGAGGAAAGAAGGTAGTAATTGTGGGTGATATTTTGCATTCTCGTGTAGCGTTGTCTAACATTTATGCACTACAAATGCAAGGTGCAACAGTAAAAGTTTGCGGCCCAAAAACACTTATTCCAAAATACATTGAAAGTTTAGGTGTTACTGTTGAGCCCAATTTGCGCAAAGCACTAGAATGGTGCGATGTGGCTAATATGCTTCGGGTTCAGAACGAAAGAATGGATGTGAATTACTTTCCATCAACCAGAGAATATGCTCAACAATATGGAGTAGATAAAGCGTTGCTCGACTCTTTGAACAAAGAAATTGTCATCATGCATCCTGGTCCAATAAACCGCGGTGTTGAAATCACTTCGGACGTTGCCGACTCGCAACAATCCGTTATTCTTGAACAAGTAGAAAACGGTGTTGCCATCAGAATGGCTGTAATTTATCTCTTGGCTTCAAAAATTCAGCAATAAAAAAAAGTCCCAAATTTAATTTGAGACTTTTATGACTATTCAGTTTTTAGATTTCTAAGTTGCTTAAGTTTATCTTTTAGAATGCCTAATTCCTCTTTTTTCAGATCAATATTTTTCAATACTTCTTTTACCATTGGGTTATCTGCTTTTGCTCTAGCAAAGAATTGAATATTGTTTTCTAATTGGAAAATTTCACTTTGAACTTCATCAACTTTACGTAGAATGAATACTTTTTCGTTGTCCAGTTTTCTAGAATCAGTATTAGATAAATGGTCTAATTTATTGGCATAACGAGCCATTTCGTTATCTTTTTTACTCAAACTTAATTTTTCAAATAATGCATCTAGAATTTTATTGAATTTACCTTCAATATGTCTTCGGGCAAACGGTACTTTCCCAAAACTTTTCCAAGTTTCAATATGGGCTTTGATACCATCCAAATCGGCTTTGTGTTCACCAACAAGTTCAAATGACTTTAAGGTTTCTAAATATTCCTTTTTCTTTTCAAAAGCTTCCAATTCTTCAGTATTCACTTCTGTTTTTTGCTCTTTTACTTTTTCGAAATATTCATTACAAGCCGCTCTAAATTCAGTCCAAAGTTTATCAGAGAATTTTCTTGGCACATGGCCAATGGTTTTCCACTCTTCCTGAATTTGTTTCATAAGAGGTGTTGTGGTAACAAAATCGGTACTTTCTTTTAATTCAATAGCTTTTGCTACAAGAGCTTGTTTTTTGGAAAGATTATCATTTTGATCTTTCTTAATATCTTTATAGAAAGAGTTTTTCAATACATTAAAACTTCTCACTGCGTTTTTGAATTCTGTCCAAGTAGCTTCGTTTACTTCTGAAGGTACTTTTCCAGTTTTGAAAAATTCATTTCGCAACGCTTCTACTTTAACAATTTGACCTAACCAAGCTGCATGAGAATTAACTTTTTCTTGTGCTAAAACTTCAATTTGGGCAATAAATTCTTTTTTCTTTACAAGATTTATATTTTCTACTTCACGATATTGTTCATATAAACCTTCGCGTTTGTCGTGCATTTGCTTGGTTAATTCGCTGAATTTATTCCAAATTTCTTCACGATTTTCTCTTGAAACTGGGCCAATTTCTTCTTTCCAAATGCGGTGTAAATCTTGTAACTCACGAAACGCTTTGTTGATGTCTTCTTCTTTGATTAATTCTTCAACACGCTCAATAATTTTTAATTTTTGAACCAAATTATGTTTGAAATCTAAATCTCTAATTTCTCTATCAAGGTGAAGAATGTCATAGAAATTTTCTAAATGAAAGTGATAATTATTCCAAACGTGGTTGTATTTATCCTTTGGAATTGGACCCGCTACTTTCCAACGGTCTCTAATATCATTAAATTTCTTTAAAGTTACGGGGATACTTTCTTGACTATGGATTAGATTTTTTAATTCTTCAACTATTGCCAATCTGTTTTCCAAATTGGTTATTAAATCATTTTGAATACTTTTAAAATGACTGTTTTTCTTTTCTCTGTATTGATTATATAGTTGGTCAAATTTTACTTTTAATGGAAAATGATAATGGAAGTCTTCTGTGGTGTCAGGATTTTCAGCAAGAAACTCTTCTTTCTTTTCATCAATAAAATGATAGTATTTTGATAAAAAAGCTTTTTTTAGTTCTTCCACATGGTCTTTTACCGACATCACTTTTTCTACAACAACCAAGTTGCCAAGTTCATCAATAAGTTCATCCATCGAAAGTGTTTCATAATCCAACATTGGAATATCATGACGTTCTTTTAATGACTCGTCTTCACTTTCTTCAGCATTTATTTGCTCAATGGCATTAATTACAGATTGATTTTCTGTTTCCTCAGAAGTTTCGTTAGTAATTGTTTCTATAACTGGTGTATCATCATTTATTTCTTCTGCTGTCAATTCAATAGTGTTTTCTTCTAACGAAGGTTCTTCAGTTTCAACAACATCCTCAACAGTTTCCTCTACCAATTCTCTTTTTTCGGTAGCTAATTCAATTTCATCTTCGGTAAGTTCTTCAGTTAAAACAGCTACGACTTTGTCAGTTGGAGTCTCTACTTCTTCAATTGCTTCTGTTTCCTCAACTAGGGATTCTACTTCTTGAACAGTTTCTACTTCTGTCACAATTCCTGGAGTTTCGTCTTGAATTTCATTAGCGGCATCTTCATTTTTGGCTGTTGTGAATTCTAACGATTCATTTACTACGTTTCCATCTGCTTCAAGCAGGTTATCATTCTTTTCTTCTAACATTTTGTGGATGTTTTAAGGGTTACACATTTTGAGGGCGAAAGATAGTAAAGAAGCTTTAAAATTCAAAGGGAATCAACGTTTTCTCAACATTTTTAAAGAAAATCAAGAATCATTTTGGATTAAAAACAAAAAACTTCGTTGATAGACCACAGCGTTTTTTGTAAAAATGTAGTTATCAAATTTAGTTTATCAACACTTTTTTTGTTGTTGTAAAATGGGTTGATGATAATTTTAAAAAATAAAAACCTTTCTGCAAGTTGCTGATAGAGTGGGTGTTGTTTTCAAAAATTGGCTTTTTTATACGTTGCAAAATTTGACCATTTATCGTGATGATATCTATTTCTTCAACTGTAATAGTTGATTGAATATTTACAATATCATTGGAAGGATTTGGATAAACTGAAATACTATTAGCATAATCATAAGTTGGGTTTTCTAGGAAAATTGTAGGCCATCTGTTTTGTGCAATTGGTCCGCCCCAAATAACAGTAGCTAAATAGGGATTATCTATAAACGGATTTCTATTACCTTGACCATTTGTGTTGAAAGGATTGCCTAGGTAAGTATTTCTATTGTCTTCATACTGAGAAACTGGATCGTCAGAATTCCATTCTAATAAAAGATTTACCATGTTAGAATCACTTGTTGCTGTAGTGCCTGTTGCAACAAGAGTTGGAAGACATTGTTCTCCATAATGCAAATACATGTACATTAGAATACGCGCTACATCTCCTTTCCATTCATCTCCTGGATACCAAAAAGGACCCACATCTCCTGAATTTCCATTCCCAGCTGCATATAATTTATTTCCTCTATTACTATTCCTTTGCACATCACAAGCTCTTAACATGTGTGCATCAGCACCAGGTCCAAACTGTCCTAAATCGGGATTTCCAAGTGATTGTGCAAAAATGTGTTCTCTATTCCAGTCGCCATTATTCCCGCTGTTAAAATCTTTATTTCTTGTGCGATCATTTGTAACATCAGCATCTGTTCCGTTTTCCCATCCATATACCAAAAAGACATTGTTGCTATTTGAAGGGTCTAAATCAGTATTTTTTAGGGCATTCCATACTCCTGGTGTGTAAGTCAAAAAATTTGTATGGGTACTAATGATTTTTGTTGCCAATGCATTTTTTAAATTTGTACCAGTTAATGTCCAATTAAATCCATTGTAATAAGGAGTTGCAGGAGCACCAGCTTGAGAGAAAACAATAGTTATGTTTAAGAATAATAGAAATGTAAATATTTTTTTCATTTTATTTTTTAGTTGTTAATTTTTCGTTCAAATAGTGCCATATAAAAACCATCAAAACCAGTATCTTGGGCTAATATTTTGGTTTCTTTGATAAAAGTAAATGATTTTCCTGTTTCGGTACTCATAAAACGTTTGACTTGTTCTTGATTTTCAGAGGGTAATATGGAACAAGTTGCATAGACTAATTTTCCACCCGGTTTTACTATCTTAGAATAATTTTCTAAAACTTCGGCTTGTACTTTTTTTATATTTTCAATGAATTCTGGTTGTAGTTTCCACTTTGCATCAGGATTTCTTTTTAAAACTCCCAACCCACTGCATGGTGCATCAATCAGCACTCTATCGGCTTTTTCATGTAGTTTTTTGATAACTTTTGTAGTATCAATGATTCTATATTCAATATTGAAAGCGCCATTTCTTTTAGCTCTTAATTTTAATTGTTTTAATTTACTTTCATACAAATCCATGGCAATTAATTGTCCTTTGTTTTTCATTAAGGAAGCCATGTGTAATGTTTTACCACCAGCCCCAGCGCAGGTGTCTACTACTCTCATTCCAGGTTGTACATCGAGAAATGCAGCCACCAATTGTGAAGAAGCGTCTTGTACTTCAAAAAAACCTTCTTTGAAAGCATCTGTTAAAAATACATTCGCTCTCTCTTTCAAAACCAAAGCGTCGGGTTGGTCTTTTAAAAACTCGGTTTCAATATTTAAATCCATTAATAAAGCACGAAGTTTTTCTCTAGTTGATTTTAAGGTGTTAACTCTTAGTATAACTTGTGCTTGTTTATTTTGAGCGGCTATTTCTTTTGTCCAAATTTCTTCGCCTAATTCTTTCACCCCTAATTCATCCATCCAATCAGGAATAGACTCACGCATTTTTCTAATTTTTGATAATTCGTCAAAACGTCCTTTTATTTTTCGTTCAGGTGTACCTTCTAATTGTCGCCAATCGGGAATAGGATAACCTCTTAATACTGCCCAAACTGCAAATATTCTCCATAAATGATCACGATTAAAAGGTTCTTTTACATCGGCAATTTCCATGTAAAGCCGTTTCCAACGAACAATTTCATAGATGGTTTCGGCAACAAACTTTCTATCGGAACTTCCCCAGCGTTTGTCTTTTTTCAAAGCACGTGCAACCACTTTATCTGCATATTCTCCTTCGTTGAAAATCGCATTTAAAGAATCGATGGTGGTGTAAACAAGATTTCGATGTAATCGCATGGTGTAAAAAAATAAGCGTGCAAAGGTATTGCTTTTTTATTCTCTACACTTAAATTTAACAAGCTAAAAATCTAAAAGAATTTTTATTCAGTAATTTCTAAAGGAACACTTTCTAAATATTCAAGTAATATAATGTCAACTAAAAATTTATAAATTAGTTCTATCACCAATAATTCTGTGCATCTCAATATTCTCAGGTGCATGAAGTACTAGTGGGAATTGCTCAATTTTTACGGAGCTACTATCCAATCCAAATCCTTTTTCTTCGGATAAACTGAATTTTTTAATGATAAAATAGGTGTTCATGACCACTTTTTCAAAGAAAGTTAAATCGCTATCATTGGATAAGAATTTTTCTGATAATACTACTTTAAAATCGCCAATAATGTTGTTTTTGTTTAACGATTCGTAACGACTGGTAATATCTACCTCGCCATTTTTTACCATATCTTTTAATACTTCCTTGAACATCAAATTAATTTTTGTTGGTTCTCTAAATCCGAGATAAAAATCTACCCTAAATAAATCGTCTTTCATTATTTCGGTTACTTTATATTCTTTTTTATAAGGTTCGTTGAGAACATTTACGTGAATAAACCAATAAATATCGGCACGTTTAGGTCTTTTTTGCAAAATAGAGAACATCACTTTTTCCTCAATTTCATCCGAACGATTTGAGTTAGTCATATACACCAAATGAGTAGCATATTTTGGAATAGATAAATCAACACTCAACTCAGAAAGTACTTTTTTATAATCATTAATTTTAACGATTTTTGTGTAGCTTTTACTAATTTTTTTAGCTAAAAACCACGTAGACATTATGCCTATTAATAGAATTGCTATTATTAATGTTACATAGCCACCATCCATAAACTTAGTGATATTTGCAATTAAAAAGCTTACTTCAATTGTGAAATATAAAGTTATAATGGGTGCAATGAAATACCATTTCACTCTTTTCATTACTAAATAAAAATTTAATAAAGTTGTAGTCATCATCATACCAAGAATTATTGATAATCCATAAGCATGTTCCATATATTTAGATTCTTTAAAATATAGAATTATACCAACACATCCTATGAAGAGTAACCAGTTGATGGATGGAATATATAATTGTCCTTTTACATTAGTAGGGTAATCAATTTTTACTTTTGGCCAAAAATTCAATCTCATTGCTTCATTTATTAAAGTAAATGAGCCACTAATTAATGCTTGCGAAGCGATAATAGCAGCTAAAGTAGCCACAATAATTCCAATTGGTTGAAACCAATCAGCCATTATTAAATAAAATGGATTTGGATTATAGTCATTTAATTTAGCTAAAGTGCTTCCGTTGTGTTGAAGTAAATAGGCACCTTGACCAAAATAATTTAACACTAACATTGATTTAACGAAAATCCAACTTATTCTGATATTTTTTCTTCCGCAGTGTCCCATATCTGAATATAAAGATTCAGCTCCAGTTGTACATAAGAAAACTGCTCCTAATATAAAAAATCCATGTCCAGAAGCATCAGAAGTTAATAATTTATATGCGTAATAAGGATTGATAGCTTTTAAAACTTCTAAGTTTTTAGTAATTTGTAAAATACCAAGAATACCTAGCATTGAAAACCATATCAGCATTACAGGAGAAAAGAATTTTGTTACAATTTTTGCTCCAAATTGTTGAATTGTGAATAGAAAAAATAAAATTGCAATAACAATAGGAATCGTGGGAATATCTGGTTTAAATATTAAAAGACCTTCTACTGCAGAAGAAACAGAAATAGGTGGCGTTATAATTCCTTCGGCTAGTAATAAACTACCTCCAATAATAGCTGGTACAATAAGCCATTGTATTTTTGTTTTTTTTACAAGTGAATAAAGCGAAAAAATTCCTCCTTCGCCATGATTGTCAGCATTTAATGTAATTATGACGTACTTTAATGTAGTTTGTAGAGTTAGGGTCCATAAAATACAGGATAAACCACCTAAAATTAGTTCAGAATTAATAATGTTAGCACCAATAATGGATTTCATAACATACAGAGGAGAAGTACCAATATCTCCGTAAATAATTCCTAAAGTAACAAGTAATCCGCCTGTGGTGAGTTTGCTGTGAAGTTGATGATTGTGAGCGTTCATGAATTTAGGTTAAAAGGGTACAAATGTACTATTTTTTTAAAATGATTATTTTTTTAGGTGATTATTTTTT
>Ga0208853_1000424_pt1 | contig 13115 bp, 9 predicted proteins | sample LakMenEpi03Oct11_FD_150667 | JGI IMG/M metagenome (GOLD analysis project Ga0208853, IMG submission 150667) | Freshwater microbial communities from Lake Mendota, WI - 03OCT2011 deep hole epilimnion (SPAdes) | ecosystem: Environmental > Aquatic > Freshwater > Lake > Epilimnion/Euphotic zone ... | reverse complement strand
CCGTAAGGGTGGACCCTTACGCACTATTTTAAAACAAAAATACCATCAAGCGAGCTTGTGGTTTTTTCTTATTTAAAATAGTGTGGGGAGAGCAGGATTCGAACCTGCGAAGATGTAATCAGCGGATTTACAGTCCGCCCTCGTTGGCCGCTTGAGTATCTCCCCCAATGCAGTGTGCGGTTGCAAATATAAAAACACTTTTGGGGTTCACAAATTAAATATTTTTATTTTAGTGATACTTTTTTTAATCTTTTGGTTTTGAGTAAAATAAAAAATCTCCCTTAGGAGATTTGATTTTTAGTTTTTCAACAAAATTATTTTTTTGCTAAAAGTTCGTTGATTTTTGCTTTTAGATCTTCACCAAACAAATCTATCGCCACTATTTTTCCATCAGAATCTAATAAAAAAGTTGTTGGAATTTGTGTAATTCCATATTGGATTGCAATAGGGTCTTTCATTTCTTTCAAATTGGATACTTGAGTCCATGTTAATCCATCTTTAGCAATCGCATTTTTCCAATCTTCAGCATTATCATCTAGGGAAACACTTATAATATTGAATCCTTTCTTGTGAAATTCATTATAAAATGCAACAACATTTGGATTTTCTTCTCTACACGGTTGGCACCATGATGCCCAAAAATCGATTAAAGTAACTTTACCTAGACTTTCTTTTAATGAAACTATTTTTCCTGATGGAGTTGGTGCTTTAAAATTGGGTGCTACAGTTCCAACAGCTGGTTTAACTACTTTTGGGCTGGTTTTTTTTTTAAAACATCCAGATTTTGTTTGATAGATTTACCTGTTTTAGTTTTTTTCAATGACTCATCAAGTGAATTAAATACTTTTTCAACTTCTTTTTCAGTGAAGTTTCCATTATTTAACATCGCTTGAGTAATTAGTACACTAATAAATGATTTTGGATGTGTTTTAGGATAATCAAAAGTATAATCAGTCATTTCTTTTTGAATGATATCGTATTCTTTTTTCAACTTGTTCATTGCAACAGTGTCATTGGTTTTCTGAGCTTCTTCAATGATAGTTTTGTTTTTCATTTGAAAAGCCATTACATTTTTTTGTAATTTTTTCTGTATTTTAGTACTTTCATCTGTGAATTTTGAAAACTCATCATTATTATAAGTTCCCCCTATTTTTGATTTGAAAACACTGTCTTTATCAACTTCAATATTTATTTCACCGCCTTCTAAAATTACAGGAATTTTTCCATTTAATTTATCAACTTGGATGAAATGAATTTCTGGTTCCGAAGTTTTTCCTTTGATTTCAAATTTTCCGTCAACGATTTTTACAGTATCAATAGCCGTAATTCCCATACCCATTGGACTTTGTTTTTCTAAATAAACTTTACCTGTTTTCATACCTTTTGTAGTTCCAGTAATTATATAATCACCTTTACCAAGTTTATTACAAGAAAATAATACTACAGCTACAGTTACTAAAAGAATAATTTTTTTCATTTTTTTCATTTAAATTTTTAAAGAATGCAAATGTATTTAATTTACAATAGGATAAAGAATATTTTATGGTTTTTTTATAATTATTTTAGGGTAGATGGACAAACAAATTTTGTGCAAGGTACAGTGGTTTGTTTGATTCCATTCATTCCTTTTTCAATATTGACTATATTATGTATCCCTCTCGATTTCAAGATAGAAGCCATGATAACAGAACGGTAACCACCTAAACAATGTAAGAAAAATATTTGACTTTTTGGAACACTTTGAAAATTTTCATTAATAGAATCTAATGGAATATTGAGTGAATCTTCAACATGTTCTGCCTCATATTCACTAGGTTTTCGTGCATCAACAACGATACTATTTTTTGAGAATTGATTTGAAAATTCTTCTGGAGAAATTGATTCTATAGTGTCTGTCTCGAAACCTACTTTTTGCCATGCTTCAATTCCATCTTTCAAATAACCCAAAACATGATCAAATCCTACACGTGACAATCTTGTAATGGTTTCTTCTTCTTTTCCTTCGGGAGTAACCAAAAGTAATTTTTGATTAACATCACGAAGCAATGAGCCAACCCAGGGCGCAAAATTTCCATGAATTCCGATAAATATGGAATTGGGAATATGTGCCTTTACAAAATCATTTTCATGCCGAACATCTAAAACTAAAACATCGCCTTGATTGGCAATTGTTTCAAATTCTGTTGGTGATAAACCAATATTACTCTTTTCGATTATAGAATCTAAACTCTCATATCCTTTGATGTTTAACATCACATTTTGAGGAAAATAGGCAGGTGGAAGTCCTAAACCATCTACTAATTCTTTAGTGAATTCTTCTTTAGTCATATCGGCACGAAGCGCATAATTGGTTTTCTTTTGATTGCCCAAAGTATCGGTGGTTTCTTTACTCATGTTTTTACCACACGCACTTCCAGCGCCATGACTTGGATACACAATTAAATCATCAGCCAAAGGCATAATTTTATTTCGCAGCGACTCATAAAGATAGGACGCTAATTTTTCTTGAGTAAGTTCTGCTGTTAGCGCTTGTGCTAAATCTGGTCGTCCAACATCACCAATAAACAGCGTATCGCCAGTAATTATTCCGTGTTGTTTTCCGTTTTCATCAATCAAAAGATAGCAAGTGCTTTCGAGTGTATGTCCAGGTGTGTGGATGGCTTTGATAGTATAATTGCCCACTTTGAACTCTTGATTATCAGTGGCAATAATGGCCTCAAATTCGGGATTTGCCGTTGGTCCGAATACAATTTTTCCACCACTTTTTTGTGCTAAATCAATATGACCCGAGACAAAATCGGCATGAAAATGCGTTTCAAAAATATATTTAATTTTGGCATTGTCTCTCGAAGCTCTATCTAGATAGGGTTGTACTTCTCTAAGAGGATCAAATAGTGCGGCTTCTCCATTATTTTCGATGTAGTAGGCAGCTTGTGCTATGCATCCGGTATAAATTTGTTCGATTTTCATTGTGGAAAGTTTTGTGCAAATTTAACTAATAGACAATTAAAAGTCAGTTGATTTTAGAATACTTTATGAAAAAATTTCTTTATAAAGTATTATTACTGACATCACCAATACGAATATGCCAAATATTTTTTTTAACAGTTTTTCGTTTAAATATTTTTGAATATAAAGTCCGATAAATATTCCAATAACAGCAATTGAAGTGAAAAGTAAAAGAAAACTCCAATCAATGACCGTGTTTTGAACATCGCCAAGAAAGCCAATTAATGAATTGATAGTTATGATTAAAAGCGAAGTGCCAATGGCTTTTTTCATTGGTAATTTTGCGAATTTTAAAAGAGCCGGAATGATTAAAAATCCACCTCCGGCACCAATTAATCCTATAAGTATTCCAACAAAAAACAATTGAACAATAACGGCAAATTTGGACTTATTATTTTCTTCAAAAGGAATAGTCTCTTTCTTTTCTTTTAACATGGAAATAGCCGCTATAAACATTACGATGGCAAAAAGCAACATCAAAAAAGTTTCTTTAGACAATTCAAAAGCACCAAAATAGAGGACGGTGTCAGGAATTTTTGGGACAATAAATTTTCTAGTAATGTAAACCCCAATTACAGAAGGAAAGGCAAATAGAAAAGCGGTTTTGGGCGCAATTAATTTTTTTTTGAAATTTTGAAAACTTCCAAAAGCCGAAGTGGTTCCAACAATAAATAAAGAATAAGCCGATGCCATTATTGGATTTAAGCTCATGATATAAACCAAAATCGGAACGGCTAAAATGGAACCGCCACCTCCAGTAATCCCCAAAACTAATCCAATGAGAATCGCGCCAAAATATCCTAAAATTTCTAACATTATTTAGCTAAAATAATAACAATGTAAAAATAGCATAAATGTTTTACTTAAAAGGAATTAATATTTTTGTAAAATTCGGCTACAGGGATTCTATTTCTTAAAGTTTTTTCTTTACTAAACATCAAATAATAGTTAATTTAATAGTCTTTTACTATGTAATTGCTCGCATCTTGATATATTTGGTTTCAAATTAAATACCACAATGTTCAACAAATTACTTTTGTTCTTTTTCTGTATTGTTTTTTCAATTACCAATGCTCAGGTTGTCATTAACGAATTAGATGCTGATACGCCAAGCACCGATAATTTAGAATTTATTGAATTAAAATCAGCAACGCCTAATTTTTCTTTAGATGGTTATGTACTCGTTTTTTTTAACGGTAGTACAACGGGATTAACTTCTATTAGTTATTATGCTTTAGATTTAGATGGTAAGACTACTGATATTAATGGGATAATTCATTTTGGTAATTCACAAGTTTCACCCACACCAAAAATTATTTTTCCTAGTGCCACGATTCAAAATGGTCCCGATGCCATAGGATTGTATCTCGGTAATGCTTCCGATTTTCCGTTAAATACTGTAGCAACAGCAACTGGGTTGATTGACGCCATTGCATATTCTAATAGTACAACAGTACAACCAACTACTTTAATGTCAACTTTTGGAATAACTATTTGTACCAATGAAAATCAAACTAATTTAGCTTCTACAAAATCTATTCAAAGAAAAACAGACGGAACTTATGAAGTAAAAACTCCAACCCCAGGTTTAAATAATGACGGTTCGGGTATTGTTTTAACCTATATAGCAATAACACCAAGTGTTACTTCAATTTCAGAAGGACAAAGTTTTACCATTACATTCACTTCGTCTCAAGTAGTTACAGGAAGTAATTTGGTTGTTAATTTTATTTTAAATAACGGAAGTTTTACTAATGCTGATTTTTCTGGAACTTTATCTGTGACCATTCCTGTTGGAGCCACTACCGGAAGTACAACCATTCAAGTTCTAGACGATGGTGTCAATGATGGCGATGAAGAACTTTCAATTTTTATTGGAACTATTCCTGCAGGTTATAGTTTGGATAATAATAATGTTATTGTGCGAGTTACTGATGTAAATTTTACGGTATTACCTTTTGGAACTCCCGCAAATCCTAGTTATGGCAATGTCACATCTACAGCGCCGTTGGGGTATTATAGTTCGTTAGAAGGATTGTCAGGAACAGCATTAAAACAAGCGCTTCAAGATATTATTGCAAATCCTTCGGTTGTTCGTGTGCATAATTATGATGATGTTTGGGACATACTCAAAACCTCCGATCAAAATCCTGAAAACAGTAATCAAGTTTGGTTAATTTATACAGAAACTCCTCGTTCAAAAATTGATTTACAATTGGGAAATAGTAATGTAGGTAAATGGAATAGAGAACATATTTATTGTCAATCTCGTGGTGGATTTTCAACGGGTACCGATTATTTAACGCCATTTTCGGATGGAATTACCATTTGGACGGCAACAACAGGAGCTAATGATATTGGAGCTGGAGTTTGTGACGCGCATCATATTAGAGCAGTTGACGGTCAGGAAAATTCTTCTCGAAACAACAGAAATTATGGAGTAGACTATAACGGACCAATTGCCACACCAACAACAACTTGGAAAGGCGATGTTGCTCGTGCTTGTTTTTATATGGCAGTTCGATACGACGGATTGAATGTGGTTAATGGGAATCCGCCTGAAAATAGTATTGGTCAAATTGGGGATTTAGCTACATTATTAACTTGGAATCAAACTGACCCTAGAGATGATTTCGAAATGAACAGAAACAATTATATCTATACATGGCAGGTAAACAGAAACCCTTTTATTGACTATCCAAATTTAGCAGATTATGTTTTTGGATCCAATTTTGGTCAAACTTGGTTTTCTACTTTATCCAATACTGATTTTGTTTTGAATAAAGTTACTATTTATCCTAATCCTACCAAGGATTATTTCATTGTTTCTGGATTGGATACTGCAAGTAAAATAGAATTATTCAATACTGTGGGTTCAAAAGTTTTTGAGTCAGAATTTACAGGAGAACAACAATTCAATATTGAGGTAACGGCTGGAATTTATTTGGCTAAAATCACTACGGATGATAAATTTGTGATTCGAAAAATTCTTATGGAATAAAATTTATGGAAAATTCACACGATAGAAGACAGTCTCCATTATATAAAAAGTCGGAGCAAATTTTTAAACTCACCCATGCTTTAATTGAAATAATACCTCATGATAACGAGTTTTTACAAGAAACTTGCTCAAAATTTATGATGGAGGATGCCATGATGATTTCCGCTAAAATATCGGGTGCTGAAGCGGTAGATTTATATGATATTAAAATGGAGAATGCAGCTATAATAAGAAAATGCGCAAGGGAATTATATGTTAGAGCAGGAAGTTTAAGATTTGAAGAGGATATAAAAGACAAAGAATATATTGAATTATTGCGTAACGAAATTGAAGAATTTCGCTTACTGTTTATTGATTGGGTGGCATCATTCGATCAATGGAATTATATAATAGATCGTTGGGGATTGTTTAATCCACCTGGAGTTTCTGCTCATGATAAAGATCCCGATGATGATATTCCTTTTAACCCAAAAGATTTTTTTGAGGATATGGATTTTGATGACGAAGAAGAGTAAAATTTACTTTCCAATACAAAATATGCATTATAATTTTCAACGTTATAGGCGCTTGTTTACCAAGTATTTGGAGAGAATTTTGAAAACAAACATAATATTTGTTAAAACATGTAATTACTTAAACTGATATTCCGTTAATCGTAATGCTCCAAGTTTAGCTAACAGGTTTTGCTCAACAGCCCATTTTAAATCCCTACTTGCAGTGGGTGCAGATATGTTTTTAAAATGCTGCATATACTCTTTTCTACTGAATTTATTCTTGCTTATTTTGGCTGCAAATAAACGTATTCTGTCTTCTGTATGAAGTGTAACCGATTGAGATTGTAAAAGACCGTCTAATGACTCTAAAATGATTTCCAACATAAATTCAATAAATGGCGTTGAATTTCCTTTTTTATCGGATTCGGATAACTTGTTGTAATAATCGCTTTGTTTTTGTTTAATAAGTGACTCAACAGGTAGAAATTCAAAAACTGGATATTGTTGTATTAGAATTAAGGTTTGCCAAAATCTTCCCATTCTTCCGTTTCCGTCTAAAAAGGGATGGATAAATTCAAACTCATAATGAAATACACAACTTTTGATTAAGATTAAATCGTTGTATTTTTTCAGATACTCAAAAAGGTCTTTCATCAATCCGTTTACCATTGTTCCACTTGGTGCAATATGTTCTACTTTTGACCCTTTTACAATGCCAACATTGGTTGTTCTTAATTTACCCGCATTTTCAATCAATCCATTCATTAAAATAGCGTGTACTTTTTTTAAATCTTTTAATTGGAAAGGATTAAAGCTGTTGAGTTGTTCATATACTTTTATAGCATTCTGAACTTCTAATATATCTTTTTGAGGTGCAATGACTCTTTTGTTTTCTAGTAAAGCCGTGATTTGTTCTTCGGTTAAAGTATTGCCCTCAATTTCTAAAGACGATTGAATAGTTTTAATTCGGTTTTTCTTCCGTAATTCGGTGGCAGGTTTGTATAAATGAGAAGCGTTAATTTCTCCTATCTTTTCTGAAATAGAAGCCACTAACGCTATAATTTTATTTGTAATGGTGTAAGGTGGTTTCATCCATTATTCATTATTTTTATTTATACTGTTGGTTGCAATCTCGTAAACTCGATTTCATTTTTGATAGTATCATTTGATATTATCACAAAGGTATAAATAAAATATGAATTTTACTTAGTATTAAAAATTTCCTTAAACTTACCCATGCATTAATTGAAATCATTCCTCAGGATAAAGAGTTTTTCAAGAAACCTGCTCAAAATTCATGATGGAAGATGCCATGATGATTGCCGCTAAAATTTCGGGTGCTGAAGCGGTAGATTTATATGATATTAAAATGGAGAATGCAACTATAATAAGAAAATGCGCACGGGAATTATATGTTAGAGCAGGAAGTTTAAGATTTGAAGAGGATATAAAAGACAAAGAATATATTGAACTATTACCTAACGAAATTGAAGAATTTCGCCTACTGTTTATTGATTGGGTGGCATCATTCGATCAATGGAATTATATAATAGATCGTTGGGAATTGTTTAATCCACCTGGAGTTTCTGCTCATGATAAAGATCCCGATGATGATATTCCTTTTAACCCAAAAGATTTTTTTGAGGATATGAATTTTGATGACGAAGAAGAGTAAAATTTACTTTCCGATACAAAAATTCGCAAAAATATTACCTAAAAGCTCGTCATTAGTTACTTCGCCAGTAATTTCCCCAAAGTAGTACAATGCTTGTTTGATGTCGATAGCCATCAGGTCAGAAGGCAATCCACTGTTTAAACCAAATCTCACTTTCTGAATTTCTTCCAATGCTTTTAATAGCGAATCATAATGACGTGTATTGGTCACAATGGTTTCATTATTGCGCAATGCACCAGTATTTACAAACGATAGTAGGGTGTTTTTCAGTTCGTCTATGCCAGTTTTTTCTTTGGCACTTATTAGAATTGGTTTCACGTTTAAAGTTTCAAGTTGTGAAACTATGGCATCTACTTGCTGTTCAGTTAACAAATCGACCTTGTTAATTACAAATAAAATAGGCTTTAAAGGATATTTATTTTTAAGTTTTTCATATTCCGTAACTATTTCGTTTAGTTGAAAATCCCCTCCTTTGGAGGGGTTGGGGAGGCTGATAACCACCCGCGCTTGCTCAATTTTTTCAAACGTTTTTTTGATGCCGATGCTTTCCACTACATCTTTTGTTTCTCTAATTCCAGCAGTATCGATAAATCGAAAACCAATGCCGCCAATGGTCAATTCGTCTTCAATAGTATCGCGAGTGGTTCCCGCAATTTCCGAAACGATGGCTCTTTCATCGTTTAATAATGCGTTAAGTAATGTTGATTTTCCCACATTGGGTTCACCCACAATGGCTACGGGAATACCATTTTTAATTACATTACCCACCGCAAACGAATCGATTAAGCGTTTTAAAACAAATTCAATTCGTGTCAATAATTCTTGAAACTGAGTTCTATCGGCAAATTCAACATCTTCTTCGGCAAAGTCTAATTCGAGTTCGATAAGCGAAGCAAAATTTAAAAGTTCTGCTCTCAATTTGGCAATTTCATTCGAGAAACCGCCACGCATTTGTTGCATTGCAATTTGATGGCTGGCTTCATTATCGGATGAAATCAAATCGGCAATAGCTTCGGCTTGGGATAAGTCGAGTTTACCATTCAGAAAAGCACGTAGCGTAAATTCTCCAGCTTGTGCCATTCGACATCCTTTTCGCAATAGTAATTGTATAATTTGTTGTTGTATGTATGTAGAGCCATGGCACGAAATCTCCACAACATCTTCGCCAGTATAAGAATGTGGGTTTTTGAATATCGAAAGCAATACTTGATCAAAAACTTTTCCGTCCTCAACAATATGTCCAAGATGAATAGTATGCGTTTTTTGTTTTGAAATGGATTTACCCAAAACCGACTGAAATAGTTGTTCAGCAATAGTTAGTGAATCTTTGCCTGAAAGTCGGATAATTGCAATAGCTCCAGCACCTGACGGTGAAGCTAAGGCAACAATAGTTTCTTGAGAAATCATTTTTAAAGATTTCAGCAAAGTTAAGAAAACTAAATAAGTATTAATTGTTTAAAAACATTTCATGTTAAATCATTTATAAACTGATAATTATCATTTTAATTGAATAGAAATAGGCGTAAATTTGTTTTAATATAAAATTTATTACAATGAAGAAAATCCTTTTACCAATAGACTTTTCTGAAACTTCAGATAATGCTTTTGTTTATGCTATTGAAATGGCTAAAATATTCAAAGCCGAGTTGGTTTTATTGCATACGTTTGAGTTGCCAATTGTTGATAGTCAATCGCTTCCTATTAATTATGCGGTAATTTATGAAACGATAGAGCTAACTAACTTTGATCATTTTAAAGAAAAAATGCCACAATTACGCACCATTGCCGAAGAAAGAAATTTGAATCACATCGTTATGAGTCATATTTTAATGGATGGCGATTTGGTTTATAATATTAAAAAAGTGGTCAAACAAGAAAATATTGATTTTGTTGTAATGGGAACAAATGGTGCTGAGGGTTGGTTGGACTCTTTCCTTGGAACAAATACAGGTGCTGTTATTTCAGATGTTACAGTTCCTGTATTGAGTGTGCCAAAAGGTACTAAATTCAGTAAATTTGAAAATATTGCTTTTACAACCCGTTTTAGAAAAAAAGACATCGAAGCTCTGGTCAAAGTATTATTGATGGCAAAGAAACTTCGTGCTAAAGTGAAATGTTTACATGTCAAAACTTCCGATTCAGATGTGAATACTGATACTATTAATAGATGGAAATCTCATTTTGATGATGAGGAAAACTTGCAATTTTTTATTATTCCGAGTGATGATGTAAAGGAAACAATTGAGGATTTTCTGGTTACTCAAGATATTGATTTGTTGGCAATGCTAACGTATAAAAGAAACTTTTTTGAAGGACTTTTTACTAATACTACTACTCAAAAATTATCCTATCATTTAAAAACACCAATACTAGCTTTTCATGAATAAAAAAAGCGTCTCAAAAATAAATTGAGACGCTTTCTATTATAATGGTTGTTTATATTAGTTGTTCAACATTACTGGCATTACCAGCATGGTAACGGATTCGCCTTCGTCTAAACCATCAATTGGCGTTAAGATTCCAGCGCGATTTGGCATCGACATTTCTAACATAATTTCATCAGAAGTTAAATTAGTTAACATTTCTGAAAGGAAACGGGAGTTGAAACCAATTTGCATATCATCGCCTTGATAATCACACGTCAAACGCTCTTCGGCTTTGTTTGAGTAATCAATATCTTCGGCGGAAATGTTCAATTCGGCACCAGCAATTTTCAAACGAATTTGGTGTGTAGTTTTATTGGAGAAAATAGAAACACGACGCACAGAATTTAGTAATAAAACTCTGTTAATCATTAATTTGTTTGGATTTTCTTTTGGAATTACGGCTTCGTAGTTTGGATATTTTCCATCAATCAAACGACAAGTCAATATATAACTATCAAAACTGAAAGTAGCATTCGAATCGTTGTATTCAATAGTAATATCTGATTCAGAGGTTCCTAAAATACTTTTTAAAATATTCAAAGGTTTCTTAGGCATAATGAAATCAGCCACTTCAGAAGCTTTTACATCGGTACGTGAATATTTTACTAATTTGTGAGCATCTGTAGCAACAAAAATCAACCCTTCTGGCGAAAATTGGAAAAATACACCGCTCATCACAGGTCGTAAATCATCATTTCCTGCAGCAAAAATTGTTTTGCTAATGGCTGTTGCCAAAACATCTGAAGGCACAACAGTTGAAGAGGGATTGTCTAAACTAACCGATTTTGGAAACTCATCTCCGGGAGCATAAGCAATTGCATATTTTCCAGAATTGGAACTGATTTCAATCGTACTGTTTTCTTCAACAGTAAAGGTTAACGGTTGCTCTGGAAACGTTTTTAGAATATCTAATAACAATTTTGCAGGAACAGCGACACTTCCTTTGCTCGTCGAGTCAATTTCTAAAGTAGCCGACATGGTGGTCTCTAAATCAGAAGCTGAAACAGTTAACGTTTTATTGTCTAATTCAAACAGAAAATTATCTAAAATAGGTAAAGTATTACTGCTGTTGATAACACTACCTAAAACTTGGAGTTGTTTTAATAAGTAGGAACTTGATACTATAAATTTCATCTCAATTTAATTTTTACAAATATATCTTAAACTAAGAGATTTCAAAAAGTTTTTTATTAACATTACTTGCTGTATTTTCGCTTGCGCAAAAAGGTAAACACTACACCAAACAACATTAGAATACCTATTGGAACAGCTACAGTTATGACTTGCGAAAGGGTATAAGTGTCATATACTTTTTCTTTATCCAAGATAGGTAAATCAACTTCCTTACTACGAATGTTAATAAGTCCGTTGTCGTCTAGTAAATAATTGACGCAATTCATTAAGAACTCTTTATTGGCATACAAATTATTGGTCCATTTATCATAACCCAATTCCAAGGGTTGCCCGTTTTTGTCCAATTGATTTTTGATTACATCACCATCTGAAATGACAATCATTTTATTGTTTTTTCCTTTGTTTTGGAAAGTAGCATCTTTAAAAGGCAACACTCTATTTTGATACATCGAATGGAATTGGCCTTCTAATAAAAGGGCAACTGGATAATTTCCTTTGCTTTCAAATTCTTTTCTGTCAGGTCGAAGGGAAACCATAGTAAGACTTATTTGTGATGGTGTTCCAATAATTTTAGAAGCTTGAGAAGATTGCAATAAAACCGTTTTTTTTATATCGTTTTTGAGTGGTTCCATCGGACTTGCAAACTCAAATTTGATTCCATCAAGATTACTCACTATAGGGTTTTTTGAAGTTGGATATATCATAGGTGAAAAAAACCAAGGATATTGGGTGTATTGTGTCGCACTTCCTTGTTCTCCAGTAGCCAAAGCAATTGGGGTGTTTTGTAAATCAAAAATCAAATCAGGACGCATTCTAACGCCATATTTGAAGAACATGTCGTTCAAATTCAAATCTCTAGGGAAAGCTAAATTTGACCCCATTTCGTTATACAAACTATCCATTTCCATATTGACTTGGTCTACGAGCCATAGTGTTTTTCCACCACTGATGATAAATTGGTCTAAGACTTGTTTTTCTTCTTCAGTAAAAGCTTCTGTTGGCTTGGCAATTACTGCTAAATCATATTTTTTAAGGTATTTTAAAGTCTCATTTGGACTTTTGGCCACAGAGTCTAAGGTAAATGGTCCGATATAATAGTTGTCTTTTACCGACTTAATAAAATCAGCCATGTATCGGTCTTGTAATTCACCATTTCCATTTAAAATCACTACCTTTTTTTGTTTGTCTTTGGCTACTGTATTGATAGCATTGGCAAAAGCATATTCCAAATGTTGTACTGAACTCACCACTTTTTCTGCGGTTGATGCACCCATCATATTTTTTAGCAATGGCACTTTCACAGAACGATTAGCGCATGAGGCTACTGCCCATGGGAAAACAATTTCTTGTGTTTGTTGCCCTTTGTCATTTACGGT
>Ga0208853_1000423_pt1 | contig 13122 bp, 6 predicted proteins | sample LakMenEpi03Oct11_FD_150667 | JGI IMG/M metagenome (GOLD analysis project Ga0208853, IMG submission 150667) | Freshwater microbial communities from Lake Mendota, WI - 03OCT2011 deep hole epilimnion (SPAdes) | ecosystem: Environmental > Aquatic > Freshwater > Lake > Epilimnion/Euphotic zone ... | reverse complement strand
TAAGGTTTGCGGTTGGCTGTCGAGGTATTGATACCCATTTTGCTCGTCAATAATTTGTTGCAAAATATAAGCACTGGCACCACCAGGAACATCCTCGTCAATTACTAATAATCGGTTGGTTTTCATGATGCTTTTTACACAATCGTGGTTTTTATCGAATGGTAATAACGATTGTGCATCAATGATTTCGCAATCGATACCAACTTCTTGTAATTCTTTTGCCGCTTGTTCCACAATACGAATTGTGGAACCATAGGAAACTAGTGTAATGTCTGTTCCTTGTTTTATGGTTTCCACCACACCAATTGGCGTTTTGAATTCTCCTAAGTTGGTTGGCATTTTTTCTTTTAATCGGTATCCATTCAAACACTCAATGACTAATGCGGGTTCGTCAGTTGCTAGTAAAGTGTTATAAAAACCAGCAGCTTTGGTCATGTTTCTTGGTACCAAAACGTGAATGCCACGAATAGCGTTGATAATCATTCCCATGGGAGAACCAGAATGCCAAATGCCTTCCAGCCGATGACCACGTGTACGGATAATTAAAGGTGCTTTTTGACGACCTTGCGATCTGTATTGTAATGTGGCTAAATCATCACTCATGATTTGAATAGCGTAAAGCAAATAATCTAAATATTGAATTTCGGCAATAGGTCGTAAACCACGCATAGCCATTCCTATTCCTTGACCGAGAATGGTTGCTTCGCGAATTCCGGCATCGGCAACGCGCAATTCTCCATATTTTTCTTGCATACCTTCTAAACCTTGGTTGACATCACCAATATTTCCAGCATCTTCTCCAAAGATTATGGCTTCGGGATATTTAGTAAAAATAGCGTCAAAGTTATCGCGTAGCACTAATCTTGCGTCAACGTCTTCTGCGGTTTCATCATATGTTGCTGCAATTTCGTTAGAATTTAAAACATTTTTATCCGATTGAGAGAACAGGTGTGAACTGAATTGAGGTTGGATTTTGTTTGAATAATTTACAATCCAATCGGCTAATTGATTTTTAGCACTTTCATCGACTAGTAATCGCAGTACTTTTCGGGCGGTGGATAAAATTTCTTTACGAATGGGTTCTTTGATAGCAGCTAAATCATTGGCCTGTTTTTCGATGAAAACTTTATTGGCACTGGAAGTTGCAATGGAATTTAGTAACGAAACCAATTCTTGTTGCTCTTCTTTCATTGGGGAAACAAACGCAATCCAAGCCGCTTTTTTACCTTCTAAAACTTCTTTTTTAACATTGTTATCAATGGTATCTAGTTCTTCCGCTGTTGCTAAATTGTTATCGAGTAACCAAGTACGCATTTGAGCCAAACAATCAAACTCTTTTTCCCAAGCCAATCGTTCTTCATTTTTGTAGCGTTCATGCGACCCCGAAGTGGAATGTCCTTGAGGTTGGGTTAATTCCAAAACATGAATTAAAACAGGGACATGTTCTTCGCGAGCAATAGCGGATGCTTTTTCATAAGTTTCGACTAATGCTGGATAATCCCAACCTTTTACCGTAATGATTTCGTAACCATTATTTTCTTCATCTCGTTGAAAACCTTTTAGAATTTCAGAGATATTTTCTTTAGTAGTTTGGTATTTGGCATGAACCGAAATGCCATACTCGTCATCCCAAACACTAATTACCATGGGAACTTGTAAAACTCCGGCGGCATTGATGGTTTCAAAAAATAATCCTTCAGAAGTGGAAGCATTACCTATGGTTCCCCAAGCTACTTCATTTCCTTCATTGGAGAAGTTGGTTAAATGTTCTAGCCCGCGAACGTTTCTGTATATTTTTGATGCTTGAGCCAATCCTAATAATCGGGGCATTTGCCCAGCAGTAGGAGAGATGTCGGCACTTGAATTTTTTTGTTTTGTCAAGTTATTCCAATTGCCATTTTCATCTAAGGAATGGGTTGCAAAATGACCGCCCATTTGTCGTCCAGCACTCATTGGGTCATGCGCCAAATCGGTATGACCATACAAACCGGCAAAAAACTGTTGAATGGATAATTGACCAATTGCCATCATGAAGGTTTGATCGCGATAATAACCCGAACGAAAATCACCATTTTGAAATGCTTTGGCTAAAGCCAATTGAGGCACTTCTTTCCCATCGCCAAAAATTCCGAATTTTGCTTTTCCTGTCAGGACTTCTTTTCTTCCTAGAAGACTGCATTCTCTGCTGATTTTAGCAATAGTATAATCGTTTAACACTTCTGATTTGAAATCTTCAAATGTAATTTGGGTTTTAATTTGCGCTTCGGTCATAATGGAAGATATATCTTGAAGTAACAAAATTAATTAAAAAGTAGCACTTTTTACTGTTCTTTCCAAAAAATATAATTTAATTATATGTAATTTATCAGTTGTCAAAAGGATTTTTGTTGATAAATATTCAATCAATATTTAATAAAAGAGATAATTACGTAAAAATAATTAAATTAATTTGCTATTAAAACCATTTACGGGTGAAAAGACTGATGAGCGTATTAGGACTAAATGCAATGATAAACCGAATTTTTTCTGCATAATTTGGCTGGGCTATTTCCCAACCGTTTCCTGAGTAAATAGGGAAATATAACTCAAAATAATCAGTTAATAAATTCAATCGAATACCACTATCATAAACAAATTTAGGGCTAACATTTTTGTTTTTAATTAAACCAATATCACCATATGCTTCAACCCAATTCCAAATACTATAACTGGCATTAGTAGTTACCATCCATCGATTGGCAGTTCGGGTTTCTAATTTTGATTTAAAAAATCCATCAGCAATAATTGACTGTTGACTAAAAAATCCAGTGGTTTCTGATCGGCCATAATAGTCACTTTCAAAAAGGTAATCTGATGGTCTGTCAAGTCCAAAATCAAAATAATCAGTATCAGTATTATTGTATAAAAAAGTACCAGCAAACAAACGCAGATTGAGTTGTTTGTTGTTGTCGAATAATTTTCGGTATTGAATTTCGGATGCTAGTTTTCCAAAATCATTGGAGTATTGAAAATCACCTAGAATATTAAAATGATGGGTACTTTCGGTTTTTGTGTTGATATATTTAGCATTAAAAACATTGTAATTTTCGGTGTTTTCAGTTGCTGTAAATTCCGATTGTTCTTTATTTACCAAAACTTCTTTAATTATAAAAGCTTCTTTTCTATTGTTTCTAAAATCATCTGGGCGAATATTAAAAATGACAGCAGGAGTTAATTTTGTGTAATAGGCATCGGGTGCATATTGAAGATAATGACCACTTAATAGATAGCGAATATTATACAAATTACTTTCTCTGTTGTACTGATTGTAATACACGCTTCCTTTTCCTGAAAAAGTAGCTGTTTTTGTTGATATGGTTGGGTTAACATCAAATATAAAAGGTTTGTCCAATATGGTTTTGTTGTGGAAACGAAAACCCAATAAAAACCCGTCATATAAATTGTATTCCAATGTTGGGACATATAAGATTTGGTTATAATATGGATCTTCCAAATCTTTCATAAAGTTAAATTTTATGGGGCGATTATTTAATTTAAATCCTCTGAGCGAATGCCAATTGTTTCTTAAATTTATTTCGGGAACTTCATTTTTATAGTTGATAACAATTTTTTCTGCATTGTTTCTAGCTACAATGTAGACACTATCTTTTTGAAACACATCAATCCATTGTTTGAAAACTACATTTTTGTCTTTTATACCATAAACAGATACTGGGACGTTTGTTTCTGTTTTATTTTTTAACGAAAAGCTGACACTGTCTTTGGTTCGGGTTACATTATCAAATTTGTAATCTATAGCGTCTCGTGAGTCAATGATTTTATCAAAAAACCAATTGATTTTTTTTGGAGAATTTTGGATTAAAATAGTTTTAAAATCTTTGCGATTGGTTTGTTGGATTTTATTTTTTGATATAAATTGGCGAATACTTTTTTGAACAACCTCATTTTCCAAATAATTGTCTAAGTATTTTAAGCTCAATCCGGCTCGATACTTTGAGGCAATTTTTTCATTGAATTTTATTAGCGAATTTTTTGGGTCACCAAGTGGTTGGTCTAAGTTTTTCCGTGCCATGAGCATATAAAAATAACTGTATTGTCCATTGAAATCTAGACTTACCAAATTATAGCTCTTGAGTAGTTTTAATTTTGCTACATTCCCCATCATTTTAGTATCTGGATGAAATTCCTCGATATATTTCATCATAATATATACTTGAATTCCATCATAAATCCAATTGTCTTTTCTTGGGTCAAGTTGTAAAGTGGTATGCAAGTAATTATTCAAATAGGTTTTCAAAAATTTTATTTCATATAAAAACTCATCTGGAAACGGACTAATAAAAAGGGGTAATTGGTTCAATCCATAAAAAGGATTTCGATCATAATCAGTCTGTGAAACTGTTATCTTTTCATGTGGATATTTTCCTAAATTTTCGGAAACATAACTCACAATTTTATCAATTACAAAAGCTCTTTGAATATCAGTTAATCTGTTGTCTCTGAGATTTGAAATCACTGCTATTTCACTATTTTTATATACAGAAAACTCCTTTTTGTCATCGATAAATAAGCTAAAACTCAATCGATTTTTTCCTGAAAGCGAGTAGTGATTTAAATTGTTTTTGGTAGTTTTTCCAATTTCATTCAAATCTGAGTTCAAGTCCATTGGCACTGGGATTTTTACTTCTATATCATAATCGGAAATGCCATTGGCGGAATCATCTAAATTTAAATTATCATATTTAACAAAATCATTATTTTCATAACGTGCCGGAATTAAAAAAAAATCTTTTAAATTCATTTTGCCATCAGTACCAAAGCCATATTTTGTAAATTCATCTTTTGGAATTTTTGCCAAATAGGTCAAAGTAAATGTCATTTTTTGATTGGGTAATATTTTCTCCCGAAGTCGAATTTGTATGACATCAGGATAATTTTCGTCTCTTTCCCAAGTTAGGAAAGTTTTGTTTTGATCAAGAATTGTAATATTGCTTGTTCGACCGCGGTCTTTTTCTTTTGCCAAATGAAATCCTCTTTCAAACTCATCGGAAAAGCGTTTTGCTAGAGGTGTGTTTTTTGAACTATAACCATTAATCCAATCATTCAAAACAATGTTCGTTAACGTGTCATTGGTTTGATTGTAAAATGTTAGTTCTTGTAAAACAGTCAATGATTTTTTTTCATTGTCAAGTTCCACAATCATCTTTGAATGATGTTGTGAGAATTGTTTTGCAGGGTACAATAAACAAATAAACCAAAAAAGGATATAAAATGTATGTTTCAAAAATTTAAAAAAAATATTAAAAGTTCGGACTTAAATTGTATTTTTTGTAGAAATTATCCAAAGCTTCCACCACTTCATCCTCTGTATCTACAATTTTAATCAAATTCATATCTTCAGGATTAGCATTGTGTTCTTCACCAATCATTACTGTTTTTATCCAATCAATCAATCCTTTCCAATATTCTGAACCCACAAGAATAATTGGGAACTTTCCAATTTTCTTAGTTTGGATTAATGTCATAGCTTCAAATAATTCATCCAAAGTTCCAAATCCTCCGGGCATCACAACAAATCCTTGTGAATATTTGACAAACATTACTTTGCGCACAAAGAAATAATCAAAATTCAAGTTTTTATCTTTATCAATGTACGGATTGAAGTGTTGTTCAAATGGCAATTCTATATTCAGTCCCACGGAAGTTCCACCGCCATTATGTGCGCCTTTATTTCCAGCTTCCATAATACCTGGTCCGCCACCAGTGATGACACCATAACCCGCTTTACTAATTTTAAAAGCAATTTTTTCGGCTAATAAATAGTATTTGTTATCCGGTTTTGTTCTGGCTGACCCAAAAATAGAGACACAAGGACCAATTCTAGCCATGCTTTCATATCCATTTACAAACTCAGACATAATCTTGAAAATCGCCCAAGAGTCATTGGTTCGTATCTCATTCCAAGTTTTTTGTTTTAATTTTTCTTGGATTTTATCATCTTCGTTTTGAAAATCATCTTTCATCTTTTATCTTCATTTAAATTTTAAGCAAACACGCTAAAGTAATTCTTTTTTCAAAAACTGTGCAGTATAGCTTTTTTTATTTTTTATAAGTTCTTCTGGTGTTCCTGTGGCAACAACTTCACCGCCACCTTTTCCACCTTCGGGACCAATGTCTATAATATAATCCGATAGTTTGATGACATCCATATTGTGTTCGATGATTAAAACAGTATTGCCTTTGTCAACCAATTTATTTATTACATCCATTAACACGCGAATGTCTTCAAAATGCAAACCAGTTGTAGGTTCATCCATGATATAGAATGTATTTCCTGTATCTTTTTTGGATAATTCGGTTGCCAATTTTATACGTTGCGCTTCTCCGCCCGAAAGCGTAGTACTTTGTTGTCCTAAAGTGATGTAACCCAAACCAACATCTTGAATCGTTTTCACTTTACGATAGATTTTCGGAATGTTTTCAAAAAACGGAACCGCTTCATCAACCGTCATGTTCAATACATCTGAAATGGATTTTCCTTTGTACCTGATTTCTAAAGTTTCTCTGTTAAAACGCTTGCCTTGACAAGTTTCACATTCCACATAAACATCGGGAAGGAAACTCATTTCAATAGTTCTAACGCCTGATCCTTCACAAGTTTCGCATCTTCCGCCTGAAACATTAAAACTAAAACGGCCTGCTTTATAACCGCGAATCATGGCTTCAGGAGTCATCGTGTACAAACTTCTAATTTCTGAAAACACATCGGTATACGTTGCCGGATTTGAACGTGGTGTTCTACCAATTGGACTTTGGTCAATATCGATTACTTTATCAATGTGCTCCAAACCTTCAATTTTCTTGTAAGGTTGCGGTTTTTTAACACCATTAAAATAATAGGCATTCAAAATAGGGTAGAGCGTTTCATTGATCAAAGTCGATTTTCCACTGCCTGAAACTCCAGTCACGCAAATCAGTTTTCCTAAGGGCAATTCGATAGAAACATTTTTCAAATTATTTCCTGTTGCTCCACTTAATTTTAAAATTTTTCCATTGCCTTCACGTCGTTTTTTGGGCACTTCAATTTTCATTTCACCATTCAAGTACATCGCTGTCATGGTATGTTCTTTGTGCAATTCGGCTGGTGTTCCTTTGCTGATGATTTCACCGCCAAATTTACCGGCTTTAGGACCAATATCAATGACGTAATCAGCGCGTTCTATCATGTCTTTATCATGTTCAACTACCAAAATGGAATTACCAATATCCCGTAATTGTTCTAGTGAATGGATGAGTTTTTCATTGTCTCTTTGGTGTAAACCAATGCTTGGTTCATCTAAAATATACAACACGCCAACCAACTGAGAACCAATTTGTGTTGCCAATCGAATGCGCTGTGCTTCACCGCCCGAAAGCGATTTAGAACTTCGGTTTATTGACAAATAATTCAATCCCACATTGACTAAAAAACGCAATCTATCTTTTATTTCTTTGACAACTTCGGTAGCAATGATTTTTTGTTTTTCGGAAAGTTTTTTGTCTAATTCATCAAACCAAAGAGATAAATCAGAAATATCCATACTTGATAAATCGAAAATATTTTTTTCGTGAATTCGGAAATACATCGCTTCTTTTTTCAAACGTGAACCATGACATTCTGGGCATTCTATTTCATCCATAAATTCCTTAGCCCAACGTTTGATAGAAGTGGAATTACTTTCATCAAATTGATTTTTGATAAAATGCGAAATGCCTTCAAACTCAATTTTATATTCTTTGGTAATGCCTAAAGTTTTCGATTCGACAGCAAATTTTTCTTTTCCACCGTGTAAAATTATTTGCATGGCTTCTTCGGAAATGGTCTCAATGGCATCAGTTAATTTGAAATCAAATTTTTCTCCGATGATTTCTAATTGTTTGAAAATCCAAGAACTTTTATATTCACCCAATGGTGCAAAACCACCATTTTTAATAGAAAGCTTAGGATTTGGAATTATCTTTTTCAGATTGATTTCATTAATTGTTCCTAATCCTTTACAATGTTCGCAAGCACCCTTTGGGGAATTGAAAGAAAATAAATTAGGTTCTGGATTTTGATAGGATATTCCAGATGTTGGACACATCAAATTTCTACTAAAATAGCGAACTTCTTGGGTGTCTTGGTCTAAAATCATTAATACATTTTCGCCGTGATACATGGCCGTTTTGATGCTTTCTACCAAACGTTTTTCATTTTCTTCAGTATTCTCAATCGCCATTCGGTCAATGACAATTTCGATATCGTGGGTTTTGTAACGGTCGAGTTTCATGCCGGGAAGCAAATCTTGCACTTCACCATTTACACGCACTTTGAGAAAACCTTGTTTTGTAATTTGTTGGAATAATTCGGCATAATGTCCTTTTCTAGCTCGGATGATGGGAGCTAAAATAGTAATGCGTTTTCCAGAAAAATTTTTAATTATCAATTCCTTGATTTGTTCATCCGAATAGGAAACCATTTTTTCGCCACTGACATAACTGTAAGCTTCACCAGCTCGGGCAAAAAGCAGTCGTAGAAAATCATAAATCTCAGTAATGGTGCCTACAGTAGAGCGCGGACTTTTGCTGGTTGTTTTTTGTTCAATGGCAATAACTGGCGACAGGCCATCAATTTTATCTACATCAGGACGTTCTAATCCACCAAGGAATTGGCGCGCATAGGCAGAAAAGGTTTCAATATAACGACGCTGTCCTTCAGCATAGATAGTATCAAAGGCCAAAGACGATTTCCCCGAACCCGAAAGACCAGTAATAACAACTAGTTTTTCACGAGGAATGTTAATATCAATATTTTTAAGATTATGAACTCGAGCTCCGAGAACTTCTATCCTATTTTCTGTTTCAACCATAGCATTTTTTACATTCCGTCCCGAAGTTTCGGGAACGGGAGCAAAGGTAGTATATTGAAAAGAAATTTTGAATAGAGAGTTCAAAAGTTATTGGTAAACAAAAGCACTAAAATTACTTTAGCGCTTTCGTTTCCGGTTATTTATATAATCGTCAATAGCTTTCTTGGTGGTAAACCAGTTTCTACCTTCTTTGTGTGCATCAATTTTGCCTTGACGTGCCAAGAGCGATATATATTCTTGACTATATGGTGAACTTGGTTCGTTTACTATATTTGAAATTTCTTGAAAATCATAATCATTATCTGGTAAAGAACTAATATAAATATTAAGAGTTCGTTCTAATGCCTGACACATTAATAAGGTGAGTTTTTGATAATTCCCACCATTCGCTTGATTAAGCGCTTCGTAATATTTTTTTCGATCATTTTTTAAAATAATAGCAGGCGGAAAACCCTTTCGCATCAACAGTAAATTCATCGCCAGACGAACTGTTCTTCCATTTCCATCAAAAAAGGGATGTATCCAAACTAGTTTATGGTGAAAAACAGTAGCCAATTCGATGTCATTTAAATTAAGAGGATTTGAATTCACAAAATCAATCAATTCATCCAATAAATCCGAAACTTTAGTAGCATTTGGAGGAACAAAATTTGCTCCAGTAATCCTAACACCACCAGTTCTAATTCTACCCGCAAAATCATCTTCAATAGAACGTAAAACTAAACCATGTAACGAAAGTATATCAATACTTTTTAATTTATATTCAGCATTGATAATAGAGTACAAATGATTGATAGCGTTCTCGTGATTTTTTGCTTCAAAATGCTCTCGAAGGGTAATTCCTTTTATTGTAATTCCTTCTTGAAGAACCATTTGGGTTTCTCTAAGTGTTAGTGTATTTCCTTCAATACTATTGGAATTATAGGTCCATTCAATTGAAAGTGCTTCTTTTATTTTTTGCAAAGCGATGCTGGGCAATGGCCTGCTTTTTTGCAAAACAGCGAGTTTTTCATACAATCTTTCGAAAGTTGTTTTGAATTCTTGGCGATATGTTAAATCTATGTTCCACATTACAAAACAAAGATACATTATTATCGGTTAAAACAAAAATTATTTTTATCCGATATTAAAATTTTATTCAATACTCATTTCTTTAAGATGTTGGCGATAGCTTTCAAGCACATCAATTTTGGATAGAAAACCAAAGTATTTTCCTTTTTGAATAACCGGTAAAAGTTGTGTTTTTGAAGTTTCAAATTGGTTCATTATTTCTTCTACTTTATCTTCAAGTAAAATAAATTCTTTGGGTTGACTTATAATTTCATTCATATTCATAAATTTCAACTTCAAAGGATTGAAAATTATGGCTTTCACTTCTTCAAAATCTACGACTCCAATCAATATGTTGTTTTCGTCAATTACAGGAATGATTTTCTGTTTGGAAGTAGAGAAAATCTCGACCACATTTTCCAAAGGGCTTTCAATAGTTAACGATTTATAGCTTTTTTGCACCAAATTATGAATATCAATGCTTTGCAGAATGTTTTTGTCTTTATCACTTGTAAAAACATCACCTTTATCAGCCAAACCTTTTACATCCAATGAGTGTTTTTCAAATTTTTTGGAAACTGCAAAACTAACCGAAGACACAATCATTAAAGGCAACATCAAATCATAACCACCAGTAATTTCAACAATAAGGAAAATGGCAGTTAATGGCGCATGAAACAATCCGCTTAAAATTCCTGCCATGCCTACGATTGTAAAATTAGCAAAAGGTAAATGATGCGTGATGTTCAAAAGATTTATAGTTTTTGCAACACAATAACCTAAGTACGAACCAACAAAAAGCGAAGGAGCAAAGTTTCCTCCATTTCCGCCACTTCCTAATGTTAGTCCAGTGGCAAACGCTTTTAACAACATCGTTAATCCAATAAAACCTAACAAAACCCATTCGTTGCTTTTAAAGTTTTCCAGCAAAGTATTTTCTAATAAAACACTTGGATTTTTGGAAGCCAAAGTTTTAATACTCTCATAACCTTCCCCAAATAATGTTGGAAAAAAGAAAATTAATATTGCTAAAATGATTGCGCCAAAAAGCGCTCTTCGATACCCTTTGTTTTTGAATGTTCCGAAGAAAATCTCTACTTTTCGAAAATTTCGAGCGTGATAAATGGAAGTTAAACCCGCTAAAATACCAAGTAAAATATAATAAGGAGTATTATGGTAATCAAATTTAAGTGTTTGCTGAAAATTAAGAATAACATCGTTACTCAAAACCATAGTAGAAATAAGAGCACCTGTAGCTGCCGATATAATAATGGGGATAAAAGCTGCAATAGAAACATCGGTAAGCACTACTTCTATGGCAAATAAAACTCCTGCAATAGGAGCATTAAACGCTGCTCCAATTCCTGCTGCAACACCACAAGCTAGAAGTAAAATTCTATCTTTTTGAGAGAGATGGTATTTTTGAGCAAAGTTAGACCCAAATGCTGCACCAGTAATTACAATTGGACTTTCCAATCCGGCAGAACCACCAAGTCCTACTGTTAATGAACTGGTTACAATTTGAGCATACATCTGTTTTTTGGGCATGATACCCCCTTTTTTGGCAACAGCGTATAACACTTTGGAACTTCCTTTTTCAAGATGATTGCCTAAGAAATTACGAACTACAAAAACGGTTAATACAATTCCAGCAATTGGCAGTAAACTGTTGATGTAAGGAAGTTTAAGATAACCATTAATTTCATTAGCCCAAAGAAAAATATTGTGGGCAAAACTTTTTAGAATAATTACAGCAAATGCACAAGTAATGGCAACAGCAACACTAGCAAAGTAAATAAAATTTCTTTCGCTTAATTTACCTTTCAAAAGAAAAATTAAATTCTCGACTCTCCTGAAAATACTCCTGAAAATAATTTTTATAAAGGAAGCTTTAGTTGACGACATAATAAATTAATAAATACTAACTAATGACTATTTTAAGATTAATCGCAAAGCTTCTCGTTGACTTAATGGTTTTAATTGGGTTGAATTCACATAATCCTGAACGCCATTAGGATTGAATCGACTATAATCACGCAATGCCCAGCCAATAGCTTTTTGGATAAAAAACTCTTTCGAATTTTTGTGTTTTTCACATTCAGCTTTTAGCAAATCAAAATTAGTTTTTACTTTATAATCCAACTGAAAAATGATAGCACTTCTATTCAGCCACATATTTGTCGAATTCGAAAATCGTTCAATAATTGGTAACGTTTTTTCAGGAAATTGAAGTAAATAATTCCCCAATAGATATTTGGCCAAAAAATCTACAGAATCCCACCATGAGTTTTTAATAATTAATTTTTCAATAAGTTGAATATCCTCTTTAACAAATTTTTTATTTATTTCTTTAAAAATAATTTCCATGGCACAATAGTGAAATTCCCGTTCGGTTTTATCAAAAAGGGCTAAAGTAATGTTTCTGAAATCTAACTTTATTTCATCATTATATTTACGCCAAAGTGGTTTTAAGATGGCTTTTCTTGGTTGATTTTTAATGCCAAAAAACAAAAAATTATTTTTCATATAGTTTTCCATTGGTATGGCTAACTCTCGATCTGATTTTTCTACTAATTCTTTTTCTAAATCTTCTATAAATGTCATAAAATTAAGAATTTAACTCGTATAACTTTTCTCTGCAATGTTGTTTCAAATCCTCAAAAAACAAGCAGAATTCTTCATCAAATTGCAAATAAAATTGTTTTAACTCCACAATCGATTCGTGCATTGCAACTCTATTCTTTGTTCGGTGATCCATTTGAAATAAAATCATTTCCAATCCTTCAATGCTAGCATAGCTTACCAACCAATTTCGTCCTATCATATAAGGGAGGATTCCTTTCATTGTTTCGGTTAGTAAATCATGGTTTTCTTTAAGTAAAAGATAGAAGTTATACGCATAATCTTCTAGCTTTTCATCCGAATAGGTTTTCCAGTTTTTAGCCAAAAAATGGTCATAGAAAATATCCATAATTACACCTGAATAATGTCCGTATTTTTCATGCAATCGATGTTTACTTTGCCTATAAACAGAATGCATATCGGTAAAACTGTCAATCGAACGGTGCAAAAGAATTCCTTTTTTGATTTCGGTAGGATAGTCATTAAATTTATTTCCGTGAATACTGTCCGCCATGAAGTTACCGATTTTTAGTAAATCGTTATCACCTGAAAGATATATGTG
>Ga0208853_1000418_pt1 | contig 13187 bp, 12 predicted proteins | sample LakMenEpi03Oct11_FD_150667 | JGI IMG/M metagenome (GOLD analysis project Ga0208853, IMG submission 150667) | Freshwater microbial communities from Lake Mendota, WI - 03OCT2011 deep hole epilimnion (SPAdes) | ecosystem: Environmental > Aquatic > Freshwater > Lake > Epilimnion/Euphotic zone ... | reverse complement strand
AAGGATCGGAGAACAAAACCTGAAATCATTACATTACAACCTTTTCATCTCCACCTCAGCAGCAATAAAACCAAAAGCACCCCATTGCTGCAATTGTAGAATATGCTGAAAGACCTGACGTGCCTTTTCCTTTTCCCCTTTGATCAACAAAAAAGCACCCAAACCATATGCATACGTTACACCTTCCAGTCCTGCCTCTCTTTGTAAAAAAATCATAGGGTCTTCCGGCACCTTACCTTGTCGATGCAATTGCAATAGCCGGAGGTAAACCTGGTTCTCAATCAGCGTAACCTGGAGATCCAGTCCGGCCAAAAAATCCTCGGCTGCCTCCTTCTTTCCTGCCCGCAACAATGCCAGATAATACCAGTTGGCAGTAGCCATGTACATATCCGGATTGCGCGATACCACTAAACAAGCTTTGTACGATTCAACTGCTCGCTCAAAATCTCCTTTGAGATAATGGGCAAGGCCAAGATGGTACCAGATATTGGACTGCAAAGTGCTGGTAGGGATGTTTTGCTCATTGGGCATACCATCGGGCTCCACCTCATCCGGAAATCCGTTAGTCAATGCCACCGCCCGCTCAAAATCATAAATGGCCTTGTCGAAACACCGTAATGTAATGTATCGATGTCCCCTGTGCCGGAAAGGCGCTGCAGCACCTGGATGCAACGCTATGGCTTTACTGAAATAGTCCAGCGACTGCTGATATTTTCCCAAATAGGCAGTCCGTCTGCCCGCCCATATAAGTACATCCAGATCTTTTGGATTGGATTCCAATCGCTTAAGTGCATTGGCAAGATCTGCCTCCATTTTCTGACTTGATTGTGCCGAAACCACAGGCATAGGATGCCCTCCGCTTAACCAACAATGCTGTTGAGCATAAATAGGATTTGAACTCAAAACAACGAAAAGCAATAAAGGGTAACATTTCAATAACATAGCAATCAATCTTATTAGAATACAATTTATGACCTTTTCCTTTCTTCCGGAAAAACACTAACTTGAGGTACGATTAGTACATCGTCTCTCTAGCCCCATCTTATTTGCCGTATTTATCTCCTCAATAATCAGCAAAGCGGAGCGGGCCATCTGTTCACGAAAATCTCTTTATGACAAAAAAATCAGTGTCGCCTAAAATGATGGTAAGCTCTGAAATAGGTACGCTCCGTCGTTTATTGGTGCATAGTCCGGACAGCGGACTCGGCAAAGTGGTTCCATCGAAAGCGCAGGACTGGCTATTCGAAGATATTGTTCACCTCGATACCATTCGCAAAGAAGAATACGACTATTATACCAAACTCTTGCTGTACTTCCTTGACCCCGAAAAAATCAAAGGAAAACTTCGTAAGATTGACGATCCCGGAAATCGGAGAAACTTTTATAAACCCGGTCACAAAGAATTTTATAAAAGCGACAAAGTGGTAGAGTTGCAATGGTTGCTGGAAGAAATCCTGCACCAACAGCAAACCAAACTGGAAATAATTGCAGCAATATGCGCCATGGAAGGCGTTCCCTACAAAGAACAACAAAAATTACAGCTACTTCATCCCGATAAATTAGCCAAACTCTTTATCAGCGGCAGTTATGATGACAACCAACTGCTATTTGCGCCGATTCCTAACTTCATTTTCACACGCGATATCGGCATTGTCATCAAAGACCATGTTTTATTGAATAAACCAGCAAAACAAGCCCGAACAAGAGAAGCATTGTTGGCTAAGTACATTTTTTTTCATCATCCACTTTTCAAAGACTACCATAACAAGATCCTAGAACTACCGGAAAAACATCCGCATTTTTTAAACCCAAAAGAAGGCGGAGAACGGAAAGTAACACTAGAAGGAGGAGATGTGATGGTTGTTAGCAAAGACCATTTACTCATTGGTATCAGCGAACGCACCAGCTGGGAAGCAGCCCACCAGGCGATCAATCTGTTGTTTGAGAAAAAAATCATGAAGAAAGTCACTGTAGTGCGTATCCCCAAAAAACGCGACTACATGCACATAGACACTATTTTTACCCAGGTGAAGAAAAATGTGTGGGTATTATTGGGAAGCTTCTCCAAAAAGGCAATGAAAAAACTAGATGAAGATCCGATTGAACGTGTGCTGGAAGGCAACCCCAAAAAAGAAGACAAGATTGCTTTCATTCAATTCCATTCGAAAAAACCCGAACAACCAACCTATTTTGATAACCTGGAATCTCTGCTGGAAGACATCAGCCAAAATGACCTGGGCTGCAAGGGAAAAACTACTTTTATCTACAGTGGTAACAATGAATTTCCCTTTGATGCGCGCGAACAATGGACAGACAGCTGTAACCTCCTGGCGCTGAAGGAAGGCGTTGTGTTGGGGTATGACAGGAACAACAAAACAACAGAAGCCTTTCGCCAGGCAGGATTCAAAACAATTCATGTAGCAGAATTGCTGGAAAAACTCGAATCAGGCAAAATTTCTCCGGCACAAATTAAAGACACGCTTGTATTGATGCCTTCCGCAGAACTTAGCAGGGCCAGGGGCGGATTTCATTGTATGAGTATGCCACTATTGCGGGATGAACCAGATCTATAATATTCAATCATTCAACTACTTTATTGCTAAAAGAGATGCAAACCACTTCACATCTGCTGATGATACGACCTGTTCGATTTGGCTACAATGCTCAGACCGCTGTCAACAATGCTTTTCAGGTTGCTGATGCCAACCAACAAGAAGTAGAGAAGAAAGCCATTGCAGAGTTCGATGGCTTTGTTGAAAAACTAAGGAACGCACATGTCGATGTGACAGTAGTAGAAGATACTCCTGAACCGCACACGCCCGACTCCCTGTTTCCCAACAACTGGATTTCTTTTCATTCGAATGGAACCATCGTCTTGTATCCTATGTTCGCCGAGAATCGTCGGCTGGAAAGGAAACCGACAGTGCTTGCTGCCATCAAGAATAAATTTCTGATACAACAAACGGAAGATATGAGTGTGTATGAAAACAAACAACTCTATCTGGAAGGAACAGGAAGTATGGTATTGGATCGCGATAACCGTTTGGCCTACGCCTGCCTGTCCCCAAGAACGAACCGTCAAGTGCTGGAAGATTTTTGTACCCGCATGAATTATACTCCGGTTGTTTTCAATTCAATGGATGAAAAAAGTCAACCCATCTATCATACCAACGTGATGATGTGTGTTGCCGATCGCTATGTAGTGATCTGCCTGGAGAGCATCCCTGATGAGAAAGAAAAAAACAATGTCATTGAAAAAATAAAGGGTAGCGGCAAGTCTATTATAAGTATCCGTCTTTCGCAAATGAATCATTTTGCCGGTAATATGTTACAAATTGAAAACAGTTCAGGAGAAAAAATATTGGTGATGTCTTCCCAAGCTTATGAATCACTAAGTCCTGACCAGATCAACGAACTATCGGGCTTTAACACAATTCTTCATTCATCGCTGCATACCATTGAAAGCAATGGAGGAGGAAGTGCCCGCTGCATGATGGCAGAAATTCATCTGCCGCTGTTACAATAAAAATAGATGCTGAGCTGAAAGAATCAATCATTCCGCTGAGACAAAGTCAGCAAACCCCTGCAATGCCATCGGATTGCGAAGCGTATCGGCATCAGCAGCTTTTTCAGGTGGGGTACCCATCAGTATGCGTTTCACCGGAATCTCCATTTTCTTGCCGCTGATGGTGTAAGGAATATCGGGCACAACAAAAATAGCATCGGGCACATGTCGGGGAGAACATTGCCTGCGCAAGTTTGTTTTGATCTCTTGTTCTAATTCATCCGTGAATGTGCTGCCTTCTTGCATCTTTACAAATAGCGGCATATAAAAACTTCCATCCTTTTTTTCTATGCACACGACCAGACTATCAGCAACTGATGTACAAGCATCAACTACCCGATAAATTTCTGCTGTTCCTATTCTAACCCCATCCCGATTCAAGGTGGCATCCGATCTTCCATAAATAACAATTCCCTTTCTGGCACTAATGCTGATAAAATCTCCGTGCCACCAGCTGCCGGGAATTTTTTCAAAATAACTGGCCCTGTAGCGCAGATCACCTTGATCCTTCCAAAAAAATAAGGGCATACTGGGCATAGGTTGCCTGATGACCATCTCCCCCACAGCCTCTTCTATGCTATGCCCCTGCTCATCGATTGCAATCAGATCACAACCCAGCAACCGACATTGTATTTCACCCCGGTAGAGTGGCAACAAAATAGAACCCCCTACAAAACCACTGCAAACATCGGTTCCGCCGCTGAAAGAGATCAACCACACCTGCTTCTTCACTGCCTGGTATACCCAATCAAATGCTTCCGGCGTTAGGGGTGACCCCGTTGAACCAATGGTGCGCAATGAAGCTAGTCCGGTACGATCCAGGGTTAGTCCTGCTTTCTGGCACTGGATCAGATAAGCGGCCCCTACGCCCAAATGATGCAAGTCGGCAGCTGCTGCCATTTCCCAAATCCTGCCCAAAGAGGGAAAGGCGGGTGATCCTTCATATAAAACCAGGGTTGCACCGGTAAGCAGTGCCGCGACAGAAAAATTCCACATCATCCAGCCTGTGGTGGAATACCAGAAAAATCTTTCGCCAGGTCTAACATCCCAGTGTAATTGCAGTGCTTTAATGTGTTCGAGTAAGTTGCCACCAACGCTGTGAACAATGGCTTTGGGTTTACCTGTGGTGCCCGATGAATAAAGAATCCACAGCGGATGATTAAATGGCAGGGGTTCAAATAACAGTTCGCCGCCATCGATGGTCATGATTGGATCCCAGTGATGAAGGTTCTCATTACCAACAGCATCTGTAGATGAAACCAAGACGGTTGCTTGCAGCGTGGGCAGACCAGGTAGTAGGTCATCTAATAAGTTGTTTTTGTCAATTTGCTTGCCATTATAACTTACCCGATTCGTGGTGAATAACAGCACAGGCTCAATTTGACCGAATCTTTCTAGGATGGAATTGGTGCCGAAATCCGGCGAACAACTGCTCCAGATGGCCCCGATGGATTGCGTGGCGAGGAAAGCAATCACGGCTTCCGGCATATTGGGAAGTACAGCGACCACTCGGTCACCCGGCTTGATTCCTTTCAATTTCATCCAATGAGCCAGACTGGCCACCTGCCGGCGCATTGCTTCCCAGGAGAGACTTCGAATCTGGGGATTCAATTCATCGCTAAATAAAAGTGCAGGATGATCGGCCGTTGCCCGACGAAAAATCATCTCAGCATAGTTGAGTTGTACGCCTTCGAACCACCGCACGCCTATGAAGTCATTGTTATATTGACTCATAACAGGCTGATCAGACGGAAAAGAAAATAATTGATAAAAAGATACCAGGGAGCGCCAGAAGTCTGCCGGCTTTTCGATACTCCACTGATATAATTCATCATACGATGAAAAATTCAGTTGATGGCATTCCCTCAGCCATTGCAGATAGCGGGTAATCTCGGCAGACTGTTTTTCTGCTGCCGTTGCTTCCCATAATATAGCCGGTGTTGTTTCGAACATGCAGTATTATAAGTTCCCGCGTAATTCCTGCTCACGTTCCAGCGCTTCGAAGAGTGCCTTAAAATTACCGGCACCAAATGATCGGGCTCCTTTACGCTGAATGATTTCATAAAATAAAGTGGGGCGATCTTCGACGGGCTTGGTAAATATCTGCAACAGATATCCTTCCTCATCTCTGTCAACCAAGATACCCAATCGCTGTAATGGCTCAATGTCTTCGTCGATGGGTCCGATTCGACTGAGCAGCTGCTCATAATAAGTGTTTGGTATGTGCAGAAATTCAACGCCGCGATGCTGTAATGCTGTAACGGTTTGAATGATATCACCTGTAGCAATCGCAACGTGCTGAACACCTTCGCCGTTATAGAAATCGAGGTATTCCTCTACCTGTGATTTTTTCTTTCCCTCAGCTGGCTCATTGATGGGGAATTTAATATAGCCATTACCATTGCTCATCACTTTACTCATGAGTGCCGAATATTCAGTTGAAATCTGCTTATCATCGAAAGTGAGAATATTCTTAAAGCCCATTACATCTTCATAAAACTTCACCCAGGTATTCATACGGTTCCAGCCAACATTACCTACGCAGTGATCCACATAAAGTAATCCGGTTGGCTCAGGTCGGTAGTTGGTTTCCCAGGCACGGAACCCGGGCATAAAAATACCATTGTACTGATGGCGTTCGATGAATAAGTGCACCGTATCACCATAGAGATGTATACCACTCATCACCAGCTCACCCTGCTCATCTTTCAACGTAATCGGGTTGAGATAAGGCTTGGCTCCTCTTGCAACCGTTTGATCAAAAGCTGTTCGGGCATCGGGTACTGTTAGTGCAATAGCTTTTACACCATCGCCATGCAGATGAACATGTTCGGCAATAGCAGAGGTAGGACGGAGCGGCGTGGTGAGTACCATGGTTACTTTATTCTGCCGCAAAACATAAGACACCTTCTCTTTTTCACCTGTCTCCGGACCGCTATAAGCAAGTTCCTGGTATCCAAAAGCAGTTTTATAATAATGTGCTGCCTGCTTGGCATTACCAACATATAATTCTATGTAGTCGGTGCCTGCCAATGGCAGAAAATCATGTGTTGCATCAGTCTGATTCATGCTATTATTTTATTCGATGTTGAATTGCCAGCTCTTGTGATAATTTTCATCTTCAATCTTAAGCGCCTCCTCCGTTATCATCAGTGGCCTGAAAGGATCGATCATCACTGCCAGCTCATCGGTTTTTTCTTTTCCAATAGATTTTTCTACACTGCCCGGATGCGGACCATGCGGAATTCCACCCGGATGCAAAGTGATTTGCCCCTGCACCACAGATTTACGGCTCATAAAATCACCATCCACATAATATAATACTTCGTCACTGTCTACATTGCTGTGGTTGTAGGGTGCAGGTATGGCCTGCGGATGATAGTCATACTTTCTGGGCACAAAAGAACACACCACAAAATTGTGTGCTTCGAAAGTCTGGTGCACTGGCGGTGGCTGATGCACCCTACCCGTAATAGGTTCAAAATTATGGATGGAAAAAGCCCAGGGATAATGATAGCCATCCCAACCAATAAAGTCAAAAGGGTGCGTACCGTAGGTGTACGGATAAATGAGTCCCTGCTTTTTGATCAGAATTTTAAAACTGCCTTCCGCATCGTGGGTGGTCAACTCAACAGGGCGTTTAATGTCGCGCTCGCAATAAGGAGCATGCTCCATCAACTGTCCGTATTGATTCAGATAACGCTTTGGAAAGCGGATCGGACTATAACTCTCGATGATAAATAAGCGATTATCTTCATCATTGAAAGTAATCTGATAAATGGTGCCACGAGGAACGACTACATAATCTCCATATTCAAAATGAATTTTTCCAAATCCCGTCAGCAGGGTTCCCGACCCCTTGTGGATGAAGATAATCTCATCTGCCTGACTGTTTTTGTAAAAATAGTCCGTCATTGATTTTTTTGGCGCGGCCAGAGAGATCTGCAGGTCTGTATTCACCAACACGGGCTTTCTGCTGTTCAGATAATCATCTTCTGGAGGCACATTGAAACCAAGAAGACTGGTATGCCGCAAGTGTTTTTCCCTGGCAATCACCGGCTCAACAGAATAGGGCTCACCAATGGATTTAACAATGGTAGGCGGATGCGTATGATACACCAGTGAATACATACTGGAAAAGCCTTCGGTTGAAACCAGCTCTTCCGCATACAGCGTACCGTCCGGCTTTCTGAATGCCGTATGTCGCTTGGCAGGAATAGATCCCAGTGTATGATAGATAGGCATAATGGCAACAGTTAGGTTTGACGATGAATCGAGACGCGCCGCAAAATTAAATTTATTCCTATTAACTTCGTGCCAATAACTTGATAAAAAGGCTTTATCAACAAGATATTTCTTTATTCAGTAAACGATTGATAACGAATGAAACTAGTCAGCTATTCCGCCAATGGAAACGTTCATCTTGGTGTGTTGGAAGGACACAATGTTTATTCTGTTTCCGAACTAGATCAATCGCTACCCGATGACATCATCGCCTGGTTGACCCTGGGTGAAACAGCGAAGCAAGTACTTACAACAGCCCTTGATTTGTTGAAAGCAGGTAAACTGCAAGTAAACCCGATCGCCGATTATCAGCTACTGGCACCGGTGCCCCGACCTACTTCCTGCCGCGATGGCTATGCTTTTCGCCAACATGTGGCTGCTGCGAGAAGAAACCGCGGCGTTGAAATGATTAAAGAGTTTGATCAATACCCTATATTCTATTTCACCAACCATCTTGCAGTGCAGGGTCCCGGAGAAATCTACTGCATGCCGGATCACTTTCAACAGCTGGATTTCGAATTGGAAGTAGCCATTGTTATTGGGAAAGAAGGAAGAAATATACGTGCCGAAGAGGCCGATGCCTACATCGGCGGTTTCACCATCATGAATGATCTGAGTGCCAGAAAACTGCAGATGGAAGAAATGCTGCTAAACCTCGGTCCGGCAAAGGGAAAAGATTTTTCTACCATTATTGGTCCCTGGCTGGTTACACCGGAAGAACTGGAGCCTTTGAAAGTGCCTGCAAAAACTGGCCACACTGGAAATAATTATAACCTCGCCATGAAATGCCTGGTCAACCAGCAACAGGTATCAGCAGGAAATATGGCAGATATGGATTGGACCTTTGCAGAGATCATTGAACGCTGCTCGTATGGTGTAACCTTATATCCGGGTGACGTAATTGGTTCTGGCACCGTAGGTACGGGATGTTTCTTAGAGCTCAATGGCACTGCGAAACTTCAAAACCCTAATCACCAGCCACAATGGCTGCAGCCCAATGATATAGTAACCATGCAGATTGACGGCCTGGGAACACTGGAAAACATCATTCGTGCCGAAGCCACCGACTGGTCCATCCTCCAAAGAAAAAAGAATAGCTAATCAGCCGCATGCTAACCCTTGAGACAGAAAAAATTCCATTGCAGCAATTGCAGCAATACCTGCAAGCAGCGATCGCTCCGCGACCCATCTGCTTTGCTTCTACCATTGATAAGCAGGGACAAGTAAATTTAAGTCCGTTCAGTTTTTTCAACCTCTTTAGCATGAATCCACCGGTTTGTGTTTTTTCTCCCAGCAGAAGAGTAAGAGATAATACGACCAAACATACCCTGGAGAACTTACGTGAGGTGCCGGAATGTGTTATCAATATCGTCAATTATGACATGGTTCAACAAATGTCTTTATCGAGCTGTGACTATCCAAAAGGTACCAGTGAATTTATAAAAGCCGGCTTTACTCCGATAGCTTCAACCCTGGTTAAACCTCCGCGGGTAGCCGAATCACCCGTACAACTGGAATGTATCATTCGTGACATCATTTCACTCGGTGATCAGCCAGGAGCAGGCAATCTGGTGATTGCTGAGATCAAAGTGATACACATTGGCGAGCAGGTGTTAAACGAAAACAACAAAATCGATCCGGCTAAATTAGACCTGGTAGCAAGGCTGGGAGATGATTGGTATAGCAGGGTTACCCCCGAGGTATTGTTTCAAGTTGAAAAGCCTAACACCCAACTGGGTATTGGCTTTGATCAGCTGCCCAATTTTATTCTAAACAATGCAGCTTTCACAGGCAATGAAAAGGCGCAGCTAGCAAATATATCGATGCTGCCTACATTTCAGCCCGCAGCAGAGCAAATAACACTCACTACCCCTGTGATAGCATCTATCAAAGAGGCTTTGAAAGAAAATGATACAACAGCGGCCTGGTCAATTATTCAAAACGCAGTCGAGCATCAATGATGCGAAGTCCGTCTGCTATTAGTTTGCTATGAGCAGGGGTCTGCTCCTTTTGTAACAAGAGATAGGACCGCACTTCTTCCGCGAGATCAGACATGGAGGCATCTTCCGCAATCAATTCAAGAATTTCCATCGAGGCCAGCCAATCTTCCTTGTACTTCTCTGCCAGCGTTTTTCTGATGGCTCGTAATTTTTCCTTGGAAAGATGCTGCTCTCGGATGTCGCGTATCTCCTGAAATATTGCATGATAAGTGCGATCTGCCTCCGTATAATTGGGCTGGAAAGTAGGGTTAGAGGATACATATAACTGATCAACAAGGTGATTTTTATCGGCTACCCCATTGAAGACAGAAACAATTTTCTCTCCTACTGCCATATCGTAATTTCCCCAAGAGGGATTGAAATAAATTTTCTCCCCTTCATCGCTTACCGTACAATCGGCAAAAGATAATAAAATAATTTTTCCATCTTTTCGCAAGACCGCTAACAAATTTCCTGATACCCGGATGCCACTTTCAAAAATTAAATCAACCCGCTTCCCCGGCAACAGTCCGTTCTCCTGACAAGTCGCTTCAGTCCACGATTCAAGTGGATGCTGCACTCCTTTCAGTTTACCTACGGGTGAGCCAAATCCATCCCGGTGATAATCGGTGCCATGTGCCGGAAGCTGGCTATCATTATAAGCCAACTCGGTTGGTCCCTGTGATTGGATGTATGTTAGCTTTCCGGCTTCATCTGCTTCCGCATTGACAAAGATGCCGGATACCTGCAAGCCGGAACTGTATACAGCAGTACATACGTTTTTACACTCAATAGCTTTTACCATGCTTTCATGTCCGCCGACGCGAAAAGCCATTCTACTTTCAAATTCCTGTAACACATCAATGAGGTTTTGAAAAGTAGGTGTTGCGAACAACTGAGGTTGGGGTTGGGTAATGTCGTAGGAATAATTGAGCGCATCAATTGTATAGACAATCTTTTTTACCGAAGGGCGCATGCAGGAAGCACTTTCCCCAATAGAGGAGAGCAGTCCGGCACCATAAATTTTCGGATCATCTAAATCACCAATCAAACCATATTCTACTGTCCACCATTGCAAGCGGCTCAGCAGGGCCATTTCAGAGGGCTCGCCGAGGTTTTGCTGATTAAATAATACCAGCTCTTCGGCTGCTGCAATCTTATGCGGGTCAACATTCGGCGCTTCCTTTAAAATAGACAACTCACGAATGGACTCATACAAGGCATAATCTTTTGAAGAAAATAATGCCTTGGTACCAATAGAGCCGAGATAACTCAGGTATTGGTTGTATTTAACCTCACTGATGATGGGTGCATGGCCGGCCGACTCATGAATGATATCGGGTGCAGAAGTATATTCTATGTGTTCCAGTTGCCGAATGTCGGCAGCAATCACCAGCACCCGACAAGCCTGGTATTCCATGAAAGCCGCAGGTGGAATGAAACCATCAACGGTAACTGCTCCCCAGCCAATTTCTGCAAGCGCATCATTGATCTCCTGCAGACTTGGTATTTTCTCGATGGTGAGACCGGCTTTTTTCAAACCCGGAATATAGGGATAGTATGCTACATCTTTCAGGTAACTGTAGTTCTGGCGCATCACGTAGCGCCATACAGCATGGTTAACCGGCGTATATCGCTCATAGCCCTGATCAACAATATATTTCCGTAAGTGAAGAGGTAGCTGTGCCACCTGTGGGTTGTTAAAATCGTAGAAGTCAGACACTGGCAGATAAAATTTTTGACGATGTAAAAATATAGAAGAAGCAGCAGCTTACTGTGTAGAAATATATAAAAGCGGAAAACTTTCAGCGAAAGAAAATTTCCATAAATAAAATATATGTCAACAATCGTTTTCTACTTATAGTTGATATTGTATCTGATACACATTATCGCTGTTATTCAGAAAAAATGTAGTAATTTTTACTATGACTTTGGGAGACCTGATTGACTACGCCATGGCAAAACCCGAAACGGAAGAAACTTTGCCTTTCGGTCCGGATGTGTTGGTATTGAAAACAAATGGTAAGGCTTTTCTGCTGATTCCATTGAATAGCAATCCGATACAGTTCAATGCCAAATGCGACCCTGAGAGGGCCATCGTGCTGCGGGAATCTTATGAGGCCATCTTACCCGGCTATCACATGAATAAAAAACATTGGAATACCGTTTTACTGGATGGAACCCTACCTCTGCAACTGGTGCGTGAACTAATTGATCATTCGTATGAATTGGTTCGCCCCTCCGCCAGTAAAAAATAGTTCATTTTCAGAGAAAAGAGGCTGGTCATCCTTCCTACAAACAGCGGGTGCGCTGAATGAACAAATCTAATGCATTGAACACACAGTAACCCAATCAACTATCAGGCCTCCCGGATACAAATGCTATTCGCGTGCCTTCTAACAGATATAGGAAATAATGTCAGAAAACAGCAGCTCAATTATTTATCGTAATATTGCAATATATAAATACATAGTTAGTACAATGGGGTCATCGAAAACCGAGTTTTTTACAAAAAAACAGAACAACATCGCATCCCTGGCTAAAGCATTTGGCCATCCGGCCAGAATTGCCATTATTGAGTATTTAATGAAAGTGGAGACCTGTATCTGCGGAGACATTGTAAACGAATTGCCACTGGCGCAACCTACCGTATCACAACATTTGAGTGAATTGAAAAACGCCGGTATCATTAAAGGAAATATCACCGGTAATACTATCTGTTACTGTATAGATGAAAAAGCAATTGAGAAAATACAAGCATTCTTTACACTCATTTCCGTCCATTTAAAATCACCAAAAAATAACTGCTGTTAACCGTATTCCCATGACACTATCCCAGTTAAAAATTTATCTAAATGAAGTTAATCAACTCAACTTCATTCTCCCAAGTGGAGGAACCGTACCAGCCCATTTTCATATCACAGCAGCAGGAGTCACCACTAAAACCCTAATAGACTGCGGTGGTACGATGAGAATTACCAATACAATTGAATTTCAATTGTGGGTTGCTGGTGATACTGATCATCGGCTCGAGCCCATACAACTAAAAAATATTATAGCCGCAGCAAGCCAAATTATTACAGACGACACCTGGGAGGTAGAGGTGGAGTATCAAAATGAAAGCATTAGCCGCTATGGTCTCGATTTCGACGGAAAGAATTTTCAACTTACCAATACATATACAGATTGCTTGGCAAAAGATCGTTGTGGAATTCCCCCCACAGAAAAAAAGAGTCTGCTGTTGGCGGAGTTAGAGGCACGGCCGTCAAAAAGTTGCACCCCGGGTTCCGGCTGCTGCTGAGCCTTTCTTTCTCTTAGGTAACAACATTATTTTTTTATCTATACACCAATCAATAAAA
>Ga0208853_1000416_pt1 | contig 13201 bp, 14 predicted proteins | sample LakMenEpi03Oct11_FD_150667 | JGI IMG/M metagenome (GOLD analysis project Ga0208853, IMG submission 150667) | Freshwater microbial communities from Lake Mendota, WI - 03OCT2011 deep hole epilimnion (SPAdes) | ecosystem: Environmental > Aquatic > Freshwater > Lake > Epilimnion/Euphotic zone ... | reverse complement strand
GATGAAGTTTTTGCTTTCACCTTGTTTTTGAGCGCACTAAATACAGCCACAATTGTCCTTTGATTTATTTCAGCGAAGCCGCTGAAGCGATAGGTATATTATAATTTGTCCACAGGGGTAAATGCACATCCAAAAGGCCTAATTGGCCAGATTTAAAGCCTCTCTGATCACATTTCCCACACTCTCAACCTCAACTAGAAACCCGTCATGGCCAAATGGGCTGGAAATGGTCACCAATGGGGCTGCAGCGGGGGCTAATTCGGCGATCTCAGCCTGCAACCTCACTGGGAAGAGGCGATCGGTATCAATCGAGACGGCTACCACCGGAACCTTGATTGTGGCCAAGGCAGCGGCAACTCCTCCACGTTCACGACCAATATCGTGGCTATTCATGGCCTCGGTCAGGGCGATGTAAGTGTTGGCATCAAAGCGCTGAGCAAGCTTGCTGGCTTGATGGTCAAGGTATGACTCAACGGCATAACGCCCAGTGTCATCGCCCTGCATTTGGCGACCAAAACGGATATCCATCTCAGCTTCAGTTCGATAGGTCAGATGCGCGATGCGACGGGCAATTCCCATTCCTTCATCAGGGCCTTTGGCTTGTTCGTAGTAATCACCCTTGTTGAAATGTGGGTCAGATTTAATTGCGCGGATTTGAATTGATGCAGTTCCGATTTGATCACCAGTTGCAACAGCCGAAGATCCAATTGTGCAGATTGCACCAACACGATCTGGCAACTGAACCGCCCACTCCAATGCACGCATTCCGCCAAGGGAAGGACCAACGGCAAGTTTGTATTTGTGAATTCCCATGGCATCGGTAAATGCAACCTCTGCATTGACCATGTCTCTAATTGTCACAGTTGGAAATCTTGAACCCCAACGTTTTCCATCGGGTGCAATTGACGATGGCCCAGTTGATCCCTGACAACCACCAATCACATTAGGGCAGACAACAAAGTATTTGTTGGTATCAAAAGGTAACCCTGGGCCGACCATTGATGGCCACCAACCTGGAACATCAGACCAACCAGTCATCGCATGATTAACTAAAATCGCATTATCTTTTGCAGCGTTTAATTGACCCCACGTTTGATATGCAATGGTGACATCAGGCAAAGTTTCGCCATTTTCAAGAAGAAGAAAACCGATCTTGATGAACTTTCGCTCACCTGGATCATCTGTTTCTAACCAAGCACCTGTTGAAACCATTGCAATGAATATCCTTAGCCACACTTGTCGCACATGTTTTCCAGGGCAACCTGTTCGTCACCCGGAGCACCCCGCCGCGGTGGAGGGTTGCCGCCTACTAAGCCGGGGCTAATACGTAGGACTCGTGAACACTGTAATTCTAGCGACTAGGCCTGAAAAATCCCAGCGGTCACTTTGGGGTGAAGCTCCATTCGCATGGCCGCAAAAGCAGCAGCGGGCCAGCCTGAACCAAAGACTCGGCGTAACAAAATACTTAACGCATACTTTGGATCATCTTCTGTTGCTCGATCAAGTGCGCGATATGCCAATTCACTATCGCCGCGTTCATAGGCCAAAGTCGCAAACAAGCATGCAACCGGGGCGATAAAACCAACAGGTGCAACGCGAAGCAAGTACAGCCACATGTTCCAGTAGGTATCAAAAGTTTGTGCGTTGTGGGTTCCCAATGCAAAATCTCGCACCTGAATATCAGAGAGCCTGCCCACGACTTGTGAAAGCAACTCGATATCACAGTTATAGCCACGGTCTGCAAACTGAATCGATAGATCAATAACTGCAGTAGCCCCATCTCGTTGCAAGAGATTGAGATCATCCATGTCTGGGCGAAGAGCAAAGGTGTTAACACTTTCGATGAACTCAGGATCTGTTGAAAGCGGTAAAGAAGTGATGCTGACGTAGATGTTTTCAGTGGTCATGAGTTTTATCCTTTACGTGTTATGAAATGGGTAGGGGCCTGAACAACTGTTACTTGTGCAAGAGCAATCTTTTTAATGGTCCCGGTTACCGCTCTAACTTGAGCGTTGTGGGAGTAACTGCCGTTCCAGGTTGTAAGCAGTGAAATTACATACGTGCCTGGTCGTAAATATGTGTGCTTTATCGTGCCTGCCGGATATGGAGCACCGTTTTCGGTGGTCGAATAAATAGCGCCATCGCCAAAGCTCCATGTGAAAGATGGCCGTAGTGCTACATCAACAACTTCGCCGATGATGTCTACTCGACTTTGAAATAGTGAGGGAAGGTCACACCAGAAATACACCGGCACATTGACTAACGGTTCAAATTCGGGTTGATAAGCAACACCTGTTGTAGGCACTAACTTTGTTAATCGATCGCTCAGATTGACCTTGGTGACCGTCTTTTTAACTCGAGCTCTGTAGGTGCGCTTTACCGCAGGCTTTTTTGCCACAGATTTAACTGTGACCGGTGGAAAAAATAATGGCCGCACTGTTGGCTTGGGCGAAGGCTTCACCTTTGTTTTCTTAGGTGCTTGGCTAATGGTTTTCTTAGTGCTGGTATTGCCCTTACGGGCTTCAATAATTATCTGATTATTTTCTGTGTACACATTGATACAAGCTGTTTCTGCGCATTCCTGCGCCTGTGCTGGGGCCATAAATGAAGTCAGGATAAGAGCGCCGATCAGAATGAAAGCAACCATGTGCGGCACCATAAATTGCCGCACAGACGGTATTGCCAACCACTGCGCCAACTGTGGATAGTTGTGACAGGCTACGAACATGGCAGCGCGCGATGGTGATGGTTGGGTGGAATGCGCCTGCGGAAACAAACACTGGGGACTTAATGGCGCGGCTGGAATTTTGATTCTGCGTGGTCGCGAAATTCTTTTGCAGCACCGTGCCCCTTGGGTACACAACGGTGATACCTGGGGAATCCCCGGCGGAGCACGTGATTCTCATGAAACAACTATTGAAGGCGCTCTTCGCGAAGCGGTAGAAGAAACCGGCATCGATACTGCGCTGCTAAATCCGCTGCACACCTTTACCGATGATCACGGTGATTGGAAATATGAAACCGTTATTGCGCGGGCAGCCGACGGATTAATCGCACATGAAGTAAATGATGAATCTCACGAAGTGCGTTGGGTTGATATTGACGAGGTAGATCAGCTTCCGTTACATCCCAGCTTTGCCAAATCCTGGCCTGAACTAATGGAACTGCTTAATAACTTTATCGGCCCACGTTAATTCAGTTTCAGTGCTGTGTGCCACTACAACAACGGTGGTTCCACTTTCGGCAAGTTGATGAAGTAGTTCAATGATTCTTTTGCGACTAGCGACATCTTGGGCCGCCAATGGTTCATCCAACAATAGAACCGGAGTTCTTTGCGCTATCGCCTGAGCGATTGCTACACGTTGAGATTCGCCGCCAGATAAAGTTGTTACTAAGCGATCAGCAATCTCGGTCAGTCCCAGTGCCTGCAAAACTTCATCGGCTGCTCCACCCATTTCTACGACTTGGCGCACCGTAAAGCCCAGATTAAAACTTTGATTTTGAATCGCCATGGCACGGATGCTGGCTAAAGAGCTAGCAGAGGTCAGGATTGGGTGGGCCTCATCAATAGTGATGGTTCCTTTATCAGGTGCAATATCACCAGCAATGGCCGCCAACAAAGTTGATTTGCCGCAGCCATTAGGGCCAACAATTACGGTAATAGAGCCGGCTGGAATTTGTTCAGAATAATCGTAAATAATCTCGCGGCCGCCTATAACAATGGTGATCTCGTCAATAGTAATCATTGAGTTCTCCAAACATTGTTCTTGAATGCCACAAGTGCAATCAACACTGGAGCACCTAGCAAAGCTGTTGCTAGACCTATCGGAAGTTCATTGGGTTGGGCAATTGTTCGAGAAACAGTGTCGGCCACGACAACAATTAATCCACCGATGATTGCACTGTGTCTGACTAAAGCGCGATGTGATGGGCCATAAATAAATCGAGCGATGTGCGGAGCTGCTAAACCAATGAAGGCGATTGATCCAACGGTACTTACAGCCCCACCTGCCAAGATCGATAAGGCGATCAAAGCGATCAAACGGATTCGGGCAACATTAACGCCTAAGTGAAATGCGGTGGCATCTCCTAATGAAAGTCGATCAAGTGATGGCGCAATTTTCCATGCAATAACTAGGCCAATTACTGTGGTTGCTGCAATGCCTATCAAGTTCTCAGATGTAATCAAGGCCAGTGAGCCAAAGCTCCAGAAAGAAATAGAACGTGCATCTGCGCGCGAAACCATGGCCGATGCAATTCCGACAAATGAGGTAAAGATCGCTGAAACGGCGATGCCGACAATGATTAACGCAAAAGATGAAAGCGTTCCGCGAATTGCAGCTAATTTAAAAGTCAGCGATGTTGTCAGCAGCGCACCAATGGTTCCGCAAATAATGGCACCGATTGTGCCGACTTGAACTAGGCCCGTACTAATTGCAAGAACCGCGCCAAAGGCCGCACCAGCTGCGGTTCCAAGAATTGCAGGTTCGGCCACTGCGTTATTGCAAGCACCTTGGGCCAACAATCCGGCAACACCTAAAGCTGCGCCAACAATTACCGCTGCAGTTACGCGGGGAAATCTGATCTGCCATAGGATTTCATTGCTACCTGGATTAAAAAACGCTGACCAAAAGTTATCGATCTGCGTGGCTCCAAGGTACAAAGCGCTGACAAAAGCGCCCACTAATAGAACTGCCGGGAGCCACTTTTTCATGGCGAAACCTTATTCAGTGCCTTAGCAAGTGCCTCAACTAATGAAGGAGTTCTTGGCCCAAAAGACAAGAGCAGCGAATCATCGACATCAATTACTGCGGAATTTTTCCCTGCCTTAGTTTGCGCAACCCCCGGAAGTTTCAACAATCCTTGTACTCCCCCAACAGATTCCAGACCTTTGCTCATCACCAGAATCACATCTGGGTTTAACTCTGCAAGACTTTCGGCGGTTAAGGTATTAAAGGGTCGATCTAAACTTTGTGCACCTATATCGATTGCACCAATTGCATCAAGCATTGAGTCGGCACCAGAACCTGCTCCTCCAATCAAATACACCGATGAAGTCCCTCTTAAATACAAGAACGCTACCCGCGGTGAATTCTTTACCGTTGAAACACGCAAAGATTGATTTAGCTGCTGAACTAAATCTTCGGCTTGATCTTGTGCGCCAATTGCATCACCCACAGCGCGAACCTTGATTGGCAAATCCGCCAGGCTCCAGCTCTCTGGTGTTTGAATCACCTTTATCCCAGCCGACCTGATTGCTTCGATTGCACTCTTGGGTCCGGTAGAAGCATCAATCAAAACTAAATCAGGTTTGAGCGCAATAACTTTTTCCGGCAATACTTGATGACCTGAAGTGACTATTGGAATATCAGATAAGGAATCTTCGGTACTGGAGATATCCCTACCAACGATCACTGATTGCGCATTTAATGACTGGATGATTTCGGCAACACCATTAGCCAAAACAACAACTCGTGAAACGCTCAACGATGTTTGGGTTGTAAGTGAAATCGATCTCACATCATCCTGAGAAATTGTGTAAGTACTGGCGACAGGGCTTTGCGCGCAGCCAGAAAGCAGCAACGCAAGCGTGATAATCACCATTTTTCTCACGGGGGCAGTCTGCCAAAACTTTCAACGACAGATATCAGTGTCTTGTCGGATAACAGTTTTATGGGGCTAATTTAGAGTTTGGGCATGAAGAAAGCACTTGCCTTGGTTACTGCACTTGCTATTTCTTCCATGCCCATTGCTTCTGCCGCATCTATAAAGGGTTCACAGGGTCAGGTCTTATCTGTTTCAAAGACCAGCGTGAAGAGCGGCACGGTTGTAACTGTTAAAGGGAATTACTTTGATGAAACCGTTGGCATCTATTTAGCTTTTTGTGTAATTCCGGCCAAAGGAAAAGCGCCGACTCCGTGTGGAGGCGGTATCAATAAAGCTGGATTGGGTGAAGCTTCATTCTGGATCTCATCAAATCCCCCACCCTATGCAGTTGGCTTAACCGAAGAGTTTTTACCTGGTGGCAGATTTACTCAAAAAGTAAAGATTTCCAAGCGAATTGGAAAGTTTGATTGCACCAAAGTGAAGTGCGCAATCACGGTTCGCGCCGATCACTTACGCAGCAATGATCGAACTTCTGATTTGTTCATCCCGATCACCGTTAAATAAGGAGAAAAATGAAAAAGCTTGTTCTTGTGGCGCTGCTTGCAGTATTGCTGACACCCGTGTCAGCTCAAGCTGCGCAAACCAAATTTGTAGGCGGGCCCTTAACAAACCTGGATTATCAAAATGCGACAATCAATATTGCGTTGACTGATGTTCCTGCCAAGGGTGGTCTGTATATTCAACAATGTGTAGAGGCACCCGCCGGAACTCGCTCTGCGCTGTGTAACAAAGCTGTCGAGCTTTGGATTTCTACTGCCCGTGGTGCTTCTTTTCTACCAACTGCTGCCATAGTGTTTAAGCCAACGGGATCATTTGTTTCAGGAACAACAACCGTTGATTGCACCGTTTCTAAGTGCGGTATTTTCATGCGCTTTGATCACACCGTGGCAGCAGATTTGACCGAGGATCAATTCTTTCCTATTACCTTTAAGCCAGCAGTAGTCGGAGCAACAACGCTTGCCGCCGATGAGGTAACAGCCACAATCAACGGTGTTGCCGTAACTACAAGGACGCCTGCAACTCTTGGGTACCGACAGGTTGCCAATGTGGCTGCAGTTTCCAAAGCAGGGGCCACTTTGACCTATCGATCACTTGCACCAGCGTGTGCATTAAACGGCCAGCAGATTACGCCACTTACAGGTGTTGGTGAATGTGCGATTTCAGTAACTAGTGCGGGCAATGCCACATCAGCTCCCGTCACCGTGATTTTGCCGATCCGCTTAACTTTAGGCGCACAAACTTTAGGAAATTTCACACTTCCTGCAACCCTGAAGGCATTTAGTCGGACAAATCTTCCAACGGCTACAAACTTTGGAGAAAGAGTTATCTACAAGGCCACTGGTTCATGTTCAGTTGTTCGCTCAGTTCTGACGATGCGCCGCGGTACTTGTGAAATCAACGTAACCTCAGCAGCCAGAAAAAATCTATATGAGGGCTTGCGTACTAAATTAGTTGTAACAGGAAAGTAATTACTTAGACATCAGGCCATTGATGCAGAAGGAAGTTGCATAAGCAATCTCTTCATCTGCGTCATGGCCTGATTCAATTCTCTTGGTTGATGCATCTGTGATCGCCTGGATAAACAACAAGGCACGTTGTGCATCTTTCACACCTAGTTCGGACACAGCTTTCATTAATGGAGCCATCAAAGCTCGGTGAGCCATTCCAATCTGTTGTGATCGAGATTGTGGCATTGCTGTGGCATTTAGCGCTTTAGCTAACAAATGGCGACCATCTGCGATGTAAGTAAGTGCTCCCTTTACCCAGCAGGTGACAATGCATTGTGCATCTGTGCAATCTGCAACTGCAGCATTGAGTGTGTCTGCAAAACTGTGCAATTCGTCGATAACTAGATCAGCAACAAGTTCTGACCCGCTTCCGAAGTATTCATAAACCGATGTTCGTGATAACCCCGCACGTTGAGCAACCGCGGCCACGGTAATTGCAGCACCACCTGATTCAAGTGCGATGCCTGCAGCAGCTTCAATCAGCTGATTGCGGCGCCAGTCACGGTGCTCGGCAAGTGTTTCGGTTTCAATGCGAGGCATGTTTTTATTCTTTCATGCTTTCGCGAAGTCTTCTCAGTGAATCTATGACTACAGCCTTGTCTGAGGTTCGCCAGAGAGGTGGCATAGAGTTAAGTAGAACGCTGCCGTATCGTTTGGTCACAATTCGTGAGTCCAAGATCGCTACTACTCCCCGATCATCAACTGATCGAATCAAACGACCAGTGCCCTGAGCCAGCAATAACGCCGCCCTGGGTAGGGAAACCTGCATAAATCCACTGCCACCTGCAGCATCTGCTTGCGATGCACGAGCACTCATGACAGGTTCATCGGGACGGGGAAATGGAATTCGATCAATAGCAACCAAGATGCAACTGTTTCCAGGAACATCAACGCCTTGCCACAAAGACATTGTGCCGAGCAATACCGAAGTTTCATCCTTAGCAAACCGTGCAACAAGTGGCCCCACCGCATCCCCACGTTTTTGGGTAATGATCTTGATGGGAAGCTCTGCTAAAACTTTTCTTAAATGCAGATCAGCCGCCTCTACCCCTCGCCACGAAGAAAACAGCGCCAGCGTTCGCCCACCTGCTGCATCAATTAACTCGCCCAGTTCGGTTAAGACATCCAGACTTGGGCCATCTCGTCCCGGTTCCGGCAAATGCTTAGGCATATACAAGACACCTTGGTTAGCAAAATCAAAAGGAGAGCCAACATCTAGCATTTGAACATTTGCTGGATCTACTTCGCCATCCTTAAGCTCTGCATTCATTTCTTCATTAACCAAGAAGCCAATGCTCTTAGCCATCGAATCAAAGCCTTTTCCGATCGTTAATGTCGCCGACGTTGCAATAACCGGAGTTTGAGTCAAAAGGTTTTCACGTAAAACTTCAGAGACTGAAAGTGGTGCAAGGTAGAGCGTTGAAAAAGTCGGTTCATACCACAGCACCAAACCATCGCCCATTTTCAGCAAAGTACTAGCCGTTGTTGCAATTTCATTTACCGCACCTTTAACTCGGGCACGCTCTGCCAAAGCATCGGTATCGATGATTTCATCATCTGCTGACATGAACTGCACTATTGCCTTAGCTGCTTCCATCACCTTGCGAATCGAAAATTCAAGTGATTGTGGGATTTCTTCAAGGCGGCCTTGCGCAGTTGGATCATTTTTAACATCTTCGCCGTAATCGACCATTGATTCGTGGAAATCATTTGCCGCTTTGTGGAATGCATCTGAAAGCTTGCCTGGCATGAACTTTCGGGCCATCGCTGCCGCGCGCAGGACTCGGTTAGAAGTTAGTTCATCAGTAACCGCCTGAGTTGCTCGGTCCATAAATTCGTGTGCTTCATCCAAAATCACACAATCGCGTTCTGGCAAGATTGGGTGCGAATCAACAATTTCAATAGCTAGCAAGGTGTGGTTAGTAACAACGATGTCGGCGGTCTGCGCCTTTGCTTTTGCATTCGCTGCAAAACATTGCGATCCAAAGGCACACACATCTGCGCCGACGCATTCACGCCCTGATGTGCTGTTAGCTGCCCACACACGTCGATCTACTTCAGGTGCATCATCACGATCTCCGGATACGCCCGGAGTCTTAGCCCAAGCAATCAAGCGTTTGGCATCTTTTTCAAGTGATGAAACTTCCATCACTAATTCGGTATCTGGATCAATATCTTCGCTATTCATCTTTTGCAGGCAGACATAGTTTCCGACGCCCTTATAGATGGCATAAGAAATCTCGCGACCTAATTCTTTTTCAAGTGCCGGAACAACTGCAGGTAAGTCTCGGTCTACCAGTTGACGCTGCAAAGCAAGAGTTGCCGTTGCCACCAAAACTTTGCGGCCGTGCACGATTCCTGGAATCAAGTACGCAAGTGATTTACCGGTGCCAGTACCTGCCTGAACCATTAAGTGGTGACGATCTGTTAATGCGTTAGCAACCGCTTCGGCCATTTCAATCTGACCTTCACGGGTTGAACCACCAATTGCTGCTACGGCAACATCTAGTGCGCGGCGCACCTGTGCCGACATATCGCTCATTAAAGAGCCATCAAATCCATAAACTCATTTACAGGTGTTGTGGAAAGCTTGTTGTAATCAAGACACAAATCAATGATCTGCTTCTGCTTATCAGTGTCATAGATGCGGGCCAGGTTGGTCTTGTATTTTTCAATCAACAGCGGAATGCCTTCGGTGCGACGTCGAGCATGTCCGATTGGGTATTCCACCGCTACCTCGTTAAATACAGTGCCATCCTTGAATTCGACGGTTATTGCGTTGGCAATAGAGCGTTTTTCCGGGTTGTGATAATCCGCGGTGTAGCCAGGATCTTCAACGCAAACAATCTTTTCGCGCAAAGCATCGATACGTGGATCGGCAGCAATATCTTCTTCGTAATCACGAGCAGTTAGTCGGCCAAAAATAAATGGAACGGCGACCATGTACTGAATACAGTGATCGCGATCTGCTGGGTTATTCAGTGGACCCTTTTTATCGATGATTCGGATGCACGCTTCGTGGGTGCGAATTGTGACCTTTGCGATGTCATCAGATGTTTTACCTGTTGTCTGCATCTGGTGGTAAATCGTCATTGCGGCTTCCACGCCAGTTTGAGAATGAAATTCTGCTGGGAATGAAATCTTGAACAAAACATTTTCCATGACATACGAGCCATAGCTGCGTTGGAACTTAAATGGTTGTCCCTTGAAAGAGACATCGTAGAAACCCCAGGTCTTTGCAGTCAGCGCAGATGGATAACCCATTTCGCCAGTCTTTGCGATCAACGCAAGTCGCACTGCCCGAGATGTTGCATCCCCTGCTGCCCATGATTTACGTGAACCTGCATTTGGAAAGTGGCGATATGTGCGAAGTGATTGACCGTCAACCCAAGCAAGTGAAACTGCGGCAAGTGCTTGATCGCGGGTTAGGCCCATCATCTGTGCAACTACGGCAGTTGATGCAACTTTGACCAAAATAACGTGATCTAGTCCGACTTTGTTAAATGAGTTTTCAAGAGCGATACATCCCTGAATTTCATGCGCCTTGATCATGGCGGTCAATACATCTTTAACGGTGAACTTCTTATCAGTTGTACGAGACAGCCAATCGGCAGTTGCCAAGATTGCGCCTAAGTTATCTGATGGATGTCCCCATTCGGCAGCAAGCCAAGTGTCATTGAAATCTAACCAACGAATCATTGCGCCGATATTGAAAGCACCTTGCACAGGATCTAAAACATGTTTTGTACCTGGAACTTTGACGCCATTTGCCACAGTTAATCCTGGAACAACTGGTCCCAAAAGCTTGGTGCAGGCTTCGTATTCAAGAGCTTCTAGGCCACAACCCAGTGTGTCCATAAAGCAGTTCCATGCAGTTTCATAAGCAACCGGTGAAGTGATTTCGTAGTTCAGCGCATAATCGACGATGTCGATGATCGCTTGATCGTACGGCTGGTTACCCTGACTTACATGGCTAGACATTATTTAGCGCTTTTCGATTGGAACAAAAGCTAGATCTTCTGGGCCAACGTAGGTTGCTGTTGGGCGGATGATCTTGCCATCGTTGCGCTGTTCAATAACGTGGGCTGTCCAACCAGAAATTCGGGCCATCACGAACAATGGCGTGAAGTAGTTAACCGGAATCTTCATGGCATCGTATGCAACCGCAGAGAACCAGTCCACGTTAGGGAACATCTTCTTAACTTCCCACATCACTGATTCGATGCGATCTGCAATGTCATACAAGTTCCCTTTGCCTGCAGCTACTGCAAGTTCCTTCGTCAGGACTTTTACAATCTCATTGCGAGGATCTGACACTGTATAAACAGGGTGACCGAAACCAATTACAACTTCCTTGTTTTCTACGCGCTTGCGGATATCAGCTTCTGCTTGATCAGGCGTTGCGTAACGAAGTTGAATTTCAAGTGCAACTTCATTTGCGCCTCCATGCTTTGGACCACTTAGCGCGCCAATAGAACCAGCAACACATGAGTAAATATCTGCACCAGTTCCGGCGATAACGCGACCGGTAAATGTGGAAGCGTTAAATTCGTGCTCTGCATACAGAACTAGCGATGTGTGCATTGCCTTTTCCCAAAGCTCACTTGGCTTTTCGCCATGTAGCAGGTGCAAGAAGTGCGCACCGATTGAATCATCATCGGTTTCTACTTCAATGCGCTTTCCACTGTTTGCAAAGTGGTGCCAGTAACCAAGAAGTGATCCAGTCTTTGCCAACATTGAATCTGCGATATCGCGCGCTTCTGCTTCTGTGTGTGTTGTTGATTCGGGTGTGATTGCACCAATGGCAGAAAAACCTGTGCGCAAAACATCCATCGCATGGGCAGTTGCTGGAAGTTGTTCTAGAACAGTCTTGACCTGAGGTGAGAGCCCGCGTAGACCCTTGAGCTTTGCTTTGTATGTATCTAGCTGTGACTGCGTGGGTAGCGCGCCGTGAACTAGTAAGTAGGCGACTTCTTCAAACTGGCAATTTGCAGCCAAGTCCTTGATTGAGTATCCGCGGTAGTGAAGGTCTGCTCCACCCACTGCGCTGAGCGAAGTGTTTCCCGCTGGTACTCCAGAGAGTGCAACTGACTTCTTTACTTTGATTTCTGTCATGGTCCCTACCCGTTGTCTTTACCTAGTGTTTGGTCAAGTGCTTTTTCATATTCATAGTAATTAATTGCTTGGTATAACTCTTCACGTGTTTGCATTGTGTCGATCACATTTACCTGTGAGCCATCGCGGCGGATGGCGGTGTAGACGTTTTCAGCCGCTTTGTTCATCGCCCGGAAGGCCGACAATGGGTTAAGAATCATCTTCACGCCATTGGCTGCTAGCTCTTCACGGCTAAATAATGGCGTTAGTCCGAATTCAGTGATGTTAGCCAGGATCGGCTTTGACACTGCCGATGAGAACTTCTTGTAATCCTCAAGCGTGCGAATTGCTTCTGGGAAGATCAAATCTGCGCCAGCTTCAATGTAGGCATGGACGCGATCAAGGGCGGCTTCGACACCTTCGTTAGCAATTGCATCGGTGCGGGCCATAATCTGAAAATTATCATCAGTACGAGCATCAACTGCCGCCTTGATGCGATCTACCATTTCCGCCTTTGAAACAATTTCTTTATTGGGACGATGCCCACAACGCTTAGCCCCGACTTGATCTTCAATGTGCATCGCTGCTGCGCCGGCCTTGATCAAATCCTTAACTGTGCGACCGATGTTAAAAGCTGATGCGCCAAACCCGGTATCGGCATCAACTAACAAAGGTGTATCGCAGACATTTGTAATTCGACGAACATCAATCAGAACATCTTCTAGGGTAGTAATTCCTAAATCTGGAATACCCAGTGATCCTGCAGCGACTCCGCCACCTGAAAGATAGATTGCGCGAAAACCTGCGCGCTGTGCAAGCAAGGCGTGATTAGCGTTGATAGTTCCAATAATTTGAAGCGGGGATTCTTCAACCAAAGCCTTTTTAAAGGCTGCACCTGCGCTGGTTACGCTCACAGGTCGAGTCTATCTAGG
>Ga0208853_1000415_pt1 | contig 13206 bp, 21 predicted proteins | sample LakMenEpi03Oct11_FD_150667 | JGI IMG/M metagenome (GOLD analysis project Ga0208853, IMG submission 150667) | Freshwater microbial communities from Lake Mendota, WI - 03OCT2011 deep hole epilimnion (SPAdes) | ecosystem: Environmental > Aquatic > Freshwater > Lake > Epilimnion/Euphotic zone ... | reverse complement strand
ACACCTTTTACCCTGTTTCGTCCAAGCACAAAAAAACCACTTTGGTTTAGGTGCCCTTGTCTTACATCAGTTTGCATCGTCATTTTGCTGCTCCAGTTCTGGTGCTTCTATCCTGTTTATGAGCATCTTGTACGCTTGGATCGTGGCCTGAGATTGAATCAAAAAAGTTTGGGCTTTCTGTGCTTCAGTCTCTAGGTCACGTATCTCAGACTCCAAGAATTCCTTGGTGATCTGCATATTAAGCCGCGCTGGAACACATGATGAAGTAAGGCGTACCGTCTGATGCCACGACTCTCAAAGTCTTAGCAATAGTGGCGGTGCTTGTTACAAACAAGGCTGCGGGGATGTTGAACAAGTTTGCGACAGTGCCAGTGCCGCTGTTTGTGAAGCGGATGAACGAAGCATTTGTCCAAGTACCACCAGAGGCAAAGTTGGAGTCAGCTTGAATAGCTGCAATCGTACCGCCGGGGTTGGTCGATGTGCCGCCCAGAGTAGCGCGAAGAGCGTTACCTGCGCCAGAGATAGTGCCAGAACCGTTAATGCTCAAGCTAATGTGAGCGCCGTTGACAGTACCACCAGTAGCTGCGCCAGCACCTGTGACCTGAGTCAAAGCACGGTAAGTTTCACCAGAGCCTGTAGAGGTAAAAGCCAAACGCTGATAAGACAGACGTGTATCGCCAGTAGCGGCAGAAGTCGTAACATATGATTCAGACACATTGCCAGCGGCGGTTTCAACGACGGGGCTAGAAGCTGTTCCGGAGATAAAGCCATTTTGTGATATGACTGGGCCGGAGAACGTGGTATTTGCCATGATTGTTCCTTACATGCAAGTGAGGGTGTTCTGTCTGCATGTCGTCAGCCGGGACTGTCAGAACACCGGATAACCCCGGATTGAGAGCAATATACACCATTTAAACGCTGTCAACAAGGTTTAAACATAAAAAAGGGAGCCGAAGCTCCCTTTCTCTGTGTGGACTATCAGGCGGAACCTGAAGAACCCCACATACCCAATGGGTCAGACCAGCCGAAGCTGTAACGCTCACGGGCCTTGTAACGCACGTTACCGGTATCAAAGTCGCCGTCCATGCTGTTTTGCAGCGGGGTGCGGACGAAATGCTTCATACCGTTAGGCACGTCAGTGGTCAGATACCAACCGTTGGTGTCAGTCAAGAAGTGATTGACGGTGTAGCCCTCGGGGATTGCGCCCATCTGTTTGATAGCGTTGATGTCGTTATCAGCAGTGGAGACACGCAGTTCAGTGTCAAGCAAACGCTTAGCAACGAACATGAGTGCTGGAGGCACAATCATTTTCTTGGGCTTAGCGGCAATCAACAGGCCACGCTCATCAGTCCAAGCGGCGATTTGAATAACGGCTGCTTCCAAAGAAGTCTCGTTCAAATCAACTTGGGTGGTGGGAGTGTTGCTGTTGGTGCCACCAGAGATCAAGGGGTGGCTTGCGTTGAACAAGGACACGCCGTCGCCACCGGGGTAGCTGGAGCTGAAGCCATTGTTCAGGACGGCAGCAGCCTTGACCTGTTTGGTGTAAGCCATAGCGCGAGCCAAAGACTTGGTGTAGCGGGCAGACAACGAGTCATACAAGTTATCTTCCACTGCTTCTTCAGTGATGGAGAAGCCCAAGGCGATGGTTTCGTGGGTATAGCGGGTTGACCATGCTTCTTGTGCATTGTCGTAAGCGATGGCAGAGCCTTCGTTCTTGACAGGTGCGGCAGAGAAGCCGGACAGCTTGGTTTCTTCTTCAAACGAACGCTCAGAGGTCTCTGTTTCGTAGATCTCTTTGTGTTCTTCGCCGTAACGAGCGTACTCCATACCGAACAAAGCGTTCAGACCGGGGAGCAACTCTTTCAGCAGTTGTGCGCGTGAAATAGCCATGATTTAGCTCCTTGATTAAACGCCAGAAGCGATAGTGGTTGTATGAATCTCAAAGTTCCAACGAACGATGATCTCGGGGTACACAACGTTACCAGAACCGTTAACGTATGAAGTCTCATAGACAACATCGACAACGTTCATAGGCAATGTACCTGTAGTAGCAGAAGAAGCAACTGCAACACGGCTATTGCCAGTTGTAGTTAAACCTGAGTTCTGCACCAATGCTACGTTAGTACCAATAACGGTAAATTCAGTAGTAGAGGAAGGCAACAAGCCGGAAGTGGCATCGTTAGGTGTAGCGCCAGTGGCAATCACAGCTTTAAACAGCGTGTCGGGGTCATTACTTACATAAGCAGTAATATACGTACCGGTGGGCGCTGCTGTATTAGCTGGGAAATACTGGGCAAAAATGGTCTGACCTTGCGAGTTAACGTAAGAACATCCCAAGAAAACACCAATGATCTGTGAGGTTGTCACAGTTGCACGGGCGGTTGTAATGGCAGATTTGATAATCGTGCCATCGTTAATCATCTCAATGGGGTCACCATAGAAGATGCTAGTGTTGTACGCCGAAGCAATACGGTACTGACGAGTGGCACCTGCAAAAGGTGTACCGCCGTACAGATTGATCGGCTTCAGCCCGTAAGGGGCGTTTACCGTTGGAAAAGCCATTTGAAAGACTCCTAAAATTTAAGAACCAGAACCGAAAGTGACCTTGGTTTTCTTTTCTGAGAAAAGAGGCATCCTTGGATCACTATCACGAAGGAAATTGTTGTCCACGGATTCCATTTGAGCCTTGTTTTGGTCAGCGTAGTACGCTGCCCGCTGTTGCAAGAACTCTGATGGGATGCGGCAGAGCAACAAGCCACCTACTTCAACGTTGCCTTTAAAGCGACCTTCAGTAGTTGCGTGCATCATTAGCTCGGGATACTCCTCTGCTTTGCAGGGTTCATATCCTTCGCGCAACTTTGAAGAAATATTGCTGGGATCAGCAGTTCCTAATGTACTCAAGCGCACCCATCGGTGTGTCCAGCCCGGACGGTGATCCGGGGCGGGTAAGGTCTCTGGAGGACGCCACGCTGTTGGGCGCTGCATCACTGTACGAGAATCTACTTCACGCGACGAACGATTTTGTGCCTTATCGGCAACTTGAACTTTTTCCATTATTGACCTCTTCTAAGTTGAGCAACCTGTTTTGCGTATTCTTCCAAGGGCACCCCAAGTCTGCGAGCAATCGCAGCTTCTGATGCCTTTAATTTGATACGGTTAGGCGGAGTACTCCGTGTAGCCGGAGCTACAGGCGAAGTAATTCTTGTTGCACGGCGCGGGGTTTCATCATCCTCGTCAACCGGTTCTGACTTTCTTGTGGAGGAGTCGTCTTCCTCATAGCTCTGGTCACTTTCAAAGTGCTCAGGAAATCTTTTGCGCATCGTTTTGTCGATGGTTTTGAAGTACTCTTCAGTACCTACATATTCCGCACCATACTCCCTTTGTAAACGCTTGTCAATGCCCATAGCGGCCATTGTCATTTCTTCGTCTTTACCCCACCAATCGCTGTTGGAATCTACCCACTTCTGGGTACGGGGGGTTACTCGGGGGGCCTGTTGCTTAGTAGGAGCTTCAAATTCCCTATCGTCCACTTCAATGGGCCTCATGCCGGAAGCTTTATCCAGTTTGAGCGTAGCCTTGGCAATAGTTGCTTGGGCTTCTGCCAGAGCATCTACATCCCCAGCTTCATAGGCTTCCTTGTAAGCTTTCTTGGCGTTAACCAATTCAACTTCCGCAGTAGTCTGTGACTGCTCAATAAAGACCTTGCTCCCGTGTGAAAGCTGCTGTTGAAGGCGTTTGTTTTCCTCGTAAACCTGCTTGGCGTAGGCTTCAGCGGCCTCCCGCTCGCGCAGGGCTTCCTCTTTGGCTCGGCGTTCATCGTGGTAGCCACGGGTGAACTTCTTGATCCGGGCCTGCACCTTCTCGTCATACGAGGATAGTTCGTCGTCGGTCGGGTCTTCCACCGGCTCTTTCATGGGCTTGCGGCCACGATCTTCGGGTGGGGTGTCGTCCTCGATCTCTACTTCAAACTTGTCTTTAGCAGCAGCCTTGGCTTCCTTTTCATCGGGAAACTCATAAGCTTCTTCCTGTCCAAACTTTTGTGTTGCCATGTATTACTCCTTATGCAGCGCGGCTAATTCCACGCGGATCCTCAACAACAGCCTCGACGGAATCATCATTGATGATCCTGAACTCTCGGCCATGAATCTTCAGGCGGGTGCCTGAATTGGGGCGGACGATGACAAAGTCACCTTCCTTACAGCTCGGCCCGCTAGGGAACCGGGTAGTGTCTTTGTAGGCATCTGGGCCTAGCTTGACCACGAACAGCACTGGGGTTAGCACTTCTTCATAGTGCATAGACTGACTGGATTTCACAATCCCAATATCGCTGTCTGCATACTCTTCCATTGCCTCGGGGACAACGGTTAATACATGAAACCTCTTGGGGTCAGGCAATTGCTTGGCTTTTTGCTCCGCCGTGGTATTCAAAATACCGGACAGATCAACTGCCGCAACGTCAAACTCAGTCGTCATTGTGATTCCTTTGCACTAGCTCGTTGATGATGTTTTCTGCGTAGTTCAGACCTAGGATGACTCCGCAGACTCTCCGATATTCCTCAATGTGGTCGCAACGTCCAGCAGCAGCGTAAGCTTCACGTTCCTGCTTTAACTTATTGATTTCATTGATGATTACGGACAGTAGTTTGTGTTCGTTCACTTATTCTCCTTCTTGCTGGGCTGATTTCGTTGCGCTGCCCGTTGCGCGTTTTGCACGGCCATTTGTGCCCGGTGTTTCGCAATGTCCACGCCCAGACGAGCGCCCTCGGACTCTTGCGATTGTTTCAATTTGTCTTTTGCAGCGGCTGCGGAAGCCGCGACTTGCATTGCAGCAATCTCTTTTTGAGCCGCGATACGAGATTCCTCGACACGAATCTGGTCTGCCTTGGCAGCAGCTTCGATGGTTTGCTTCTGTTGCTTGAGCTTCAGCTCCTCCATCTTGATCTGGAGTTCTTGCATCTGCATCTGGACGATGGGGTCCTGCATCTGCTGCTGGGCTTGCTGTTGCTGAGCCTGTTGTTGATCGCGTTGTGTGATCTGGGCGGACGCCTGCGCCACCATCATGGCCACTTGGTCGGCCATCTCTGGGGACATATTCTTGCCCTCGTCCTTGGTTGGCAGTGGCATACCCAGCGCCATCTCGATCTGCTTGCGATACTCGAACGCCATGTGCTCGTTGATGTGAGCCATTGCTGCGGCCATGATCTGCTGCGCCATCGGATTCATCTGCATCATCTGCTGAATCTTGGGATTCTGGATTGCCGCCATGTGCGCTTGAATGTGAGCCTCGTGGTTCTGCTCCATGAACGCTTTGACTGGCTTCATAGTCAGCAAGTCTTGGTTCTCCTGCACTGGGTCGGTTGGCGTCGCATCGTCCTCGGTGGGCACGAGCTTGGACGCATTCTTGATACCCAGCACTTCAATCATCTGACGGTGCAACAAGGGCAGGTCATACAACTGAGGGGCTTGCTGAGACAACTGAAGAACAGCCTGATACTGCACGATCTTCTGGGCCATCGTTGCAGCGTTGGGGTCGCTCACTGGGATCACGTCCACAGAGTCGTAGTCCGCTTTCTTCGCCTTGCGGCCAGCTTCTTCTGGCTCGTACTCATACTCCTCGGGGGTGTAGTCGGCGATGATGACCTTCAACAGTTTGAATTCCTGCTTCATGGTGTAGTGCAGACGCGCTTGCACCGCAGTCATCACTTTGAGAGTGCGCTCCAACAGGGCCAAAGTCGTACCCACTGGGGCTTGGCTGGACATGTCGGACACGTTCATGTCACCACTTGAAGCAAACTGACGGCCCTCTTGCACGATGTTTTGGAACAACGCGAACAGAACTTGTGATGGTTCTTTGTACGGCAGGGGCAGGATGTTGTCCCGGATTGAGCCGCTTGGGACGTCTACATCTCGGAACTCTCCGGGCTGGATAGGTGTATCGTCACCTTTGACGCGGAGACCACGAGATTTGAGACCCCCGGGTAAGTTCGAAAGTGTTCCTGCATCCACGAGTTGACGGATGAGCATCGTCGCGCTCTTCGCGTACCCCCCGATAAGGTGGATAAGGCCGTAACCATAGAAGCCAAAACCGGGGATGTACTGGTAGTGAACAAAGTGTTGTCGTTTTGTGTGGAGCTTATCTCCCTCATACCAATTCCTCCGTATGGCCAGCACCTTGCGTGTGCCTTTCTCGATTGTCACAACGTATGGCAGGGCGATACCTGTCAGACGACCCTTTTTATCTGTGTGCTCGAACCCACTCAGGTCCAAGTCAACGTGCATCTCCAACACGCGGAAGCGATCATCTTGGAGTGCGCTCAGGCCCATCTCCTCGGCCTTTTGCTTCTCGACGTCGTCTAATTCATAGCTTGGCTCGCCCAGCTCTACGTCCATGTAGAACCCAGCCTCCATCAGCTTGGTCATCTCGTTCTCGGTCTTACGCATGACATGCGTGACCCGCTCCGCAGACTCCAGATTAGATGCGCCATACGGGACAACAATGTCCTCGGCTGGAATAAACACTGCTGCTTGGCGACCCTTGCTTGGGTCAAAGTAAATCTTCTTGAACGCTGAACCCGTGATGGGCAAGTTCCACAACATCTTCTCGTGCTCTGGGCGGTACTCGACCATCACTTCAGTCAGTTGGTAGTTCATGTCCTCGCGCACGCGAGCTGCGGCTTCTTCACGCAGCACGTCGATGGCTCCAACAATCTGGGTCTTGACTGGCCCCATTGCTGGGAACGTCTCCATCATCGCCTCTGACTGGAACCTGACCACGCTCTCGGTGAGCATCGGGTGGAACACGCCACACGCACCCTGCCAAGGCTCAGTCCGGTCCTCGTACTTCAAGCCCAGCAACTTCAGGCCGTCTACATACGTCTGAATCCAATCGCGTCGGTCTTGGGTATCCTTACCAAAGTCCTCGACTAAGTCCATACCCAGTGACTGCAACTCACTGTCGTCCATGAACTCAGCCAAGTTAGCATCGAACTCCTCGGCGGTTTCTTTCTCAGGCTTCAAGTTAATCTCGATGCCGTCCATGCCAATATTGACCTCGTCGGGGTTTTCAATCTCAATCTCGATGTCCGGTGCAGGGGCTAGGTCAGCCAAACCCATTGGGGCTGCATATAAACCTTTGTCAATTCCGCTTGTTGCCATGATGTGTCCTTACACTGTGTAGTACCGCTCTCTGCGGTGGCTTTTGAACCATTGAATCTCTTCGGGCTCGTCGATAGGCAAACGTAGGAAGCCCCCAGCCCGGAATCTCATGAGGGCCAGAGTTGTTGCGTCAACCAAGTCATCGTGCTCGCCTGACGGGAACGCAGCAATCTCGTCCACTAACTCTTCAGCCCAACGGGTCTTTGGAACCCATACTTTTCCAGACGCAATTATGTCCGAGACTGAGTTCAAGCGGGCGATTTTGTCCTGACCTTTACTTGGGGTGTACTCCTGCACGGGTATGCCCATTGCTCTCAACTCATAGATCAGCGGCGCACCCGTCGCTTTCTTCTCAATCAGCAGCCCGTCTGGTTCATACATGTTGTACTCAGCCAGCACATCTCGTTTCAACTCAATCCACTCGACACGCTTCTTATATGTGTTGAGCAAGATGAGGTTCTTGGTCTGGTCCTTGTGGTAAGTGAACACCCCCCACGTCGTGCCCGCAGAATAGTCAGCCCGTTGGTTTTTCTCAAAGGCCGTGTCCCATGTCTGGAGGATGTACTCACACTGGGGTGGGTCGTCCTCCTCCCACCACTTCCACCAGTCGCGCTTCACAATAGCTGACTCGTTGCCCACTGGGTTCTGCTGGTACTGGGCTTGCCATTTTGAGTTGGGCAATTCCTCCCGCAGGGCTTCCAATTCGTCAAACGCCCAAAACTCTGGCCATAGGGGATTACCCGAAGGCAGGATCGCCGGGAACTCAATGACTTCCCACTCTTCACCGTTACGTGCAGCGGCTGCTTTCAGCACTTGGCCAGTCAAATCTCGCTGTGCCCAGCGTGTCATCACGATCACAATCGCCCCGCCCGGTTGTAGACGTTGCCGTGGCCCGGATGTGTACCACTCATACACCTTGTCATACACATCGGGGTTGCTTGCGGCCATCGCAGCCTCTTGTTCCGAGTGCGGGTCATCAATAATCAGCACATCAGCGCCTTTACCGGTCACCGCACCGCCCACACCGATCGCAAAATAGTCGCCGCCCTTGGATGTGTTCCACCGGCCAGCCGCTTTTGAGTCACTTTGCAGGTGTAGATCGGGAAAAATGTTGTGATAGACCTCGGAATCGACCAAATTTCGCACTTTTCGACCAAAACCCACCGCCAATTCAGCGGTGTGGGACGCTTGAATGACTTTTTTGCCCGGAAATTGGCCCAAAAACCAAGCCGGGAGCAGGTAAGACGCGAATTCTGACTTCGTATGGCGGGGCGGCATGTTGATGATGAGCCGTTTGCACTCACCTCTGGCCACTCGCTCAAACGCTTCGGCCATTCTTTTGTGGTGACGGCCCGAAATGAAGGTGGGCCACACCTTTTCTACGAACTTAATGAACTTCTTTTGGACCAGCTCACGTTCTTTGAGCTTCTCAAGTTTGGTTAGCTGTGTCTCTAGTACCCGTAAGTCGGACTCCGACAGCTTGCCAGAGGCAATCAGCGTCTCAATGTCCTTCAGGGAGATGTCCGTACTCATTTTTTAGCTTTTTCTATGCACATCTTCGGCTTCATGCTCATTTTCTGGCGTTTCTTGTACATGATCTTCCGCCTCATGCTCATTTTCTGGCGTTTCTTGTACATGATCTTCCGGAGTTTGCGCTTTTGGTTTCCCCAATTGGGCGTCCAGATCGTCCAAGGGGGTTATATCTGTTACGTCTGAATTCAACAGCCGCTTGATCCGTTCCTTGATTGAACTCTCAAGGGCAGTGGAAGTTGTATGGTGGACGGTGATCTCGCTGCGTTCGGTAAAGAGGCCAATGTCCGAGTGCTTGCCCAAAAGCTCCAGAGCTTTCAGTTCAATCTTCGGGTCGCCGTTGTCAGCCAGCTCAATGAGCTTGTTTGTTATGAAATTGCGGGCTTGGAGTACATCTGAGAACGCTTGAAAGTCAAAGCGTTTTACCAAATGGTGTGCCGCTGCTGCTTCTGCTGACTTAGAGATAGTGCGGGGTGCGTTTGGCTTTTGCGCACCGGTCATCAGGTTACCGACTTTGTGCAAGTCGTTGTCGTCGAAATCTATGCTGGGGCCGAGTTCTTCGATCAGGTCTACGGTATTCACAGCGATGGCTATGCTATCCGCATGAGTTTTTGGCTGCTCATCGGACAGATCAAATGGAACAGGGTGTTCCGTCGTAGGTTCAAGTTGAATCATGGCACTCCGTAAAGAGGGGGTTGGTGGCCCTAAGCGGCTCCGGGCGCTGGTACAACCTATCGGGCAAGCTCTCTCACCGTGCCTAAGTACCTTGCTTTCACCAACGGGCCAAATGTAACAGAAAAAATAATAGGGGTGGGGGGTTGGGCAAATAAAAAGTGACGGGGGGTGTTTTTGGAAAAGGCTCGTTTAGGTCGTAATCCAGAAAAAGTAAGGGGGGAGGGGGGTATTTCAAATGGGTACTCCAGATGGCCTTAAGAAAAACTGACCGACAGAACCCCGTAAATGTACCACGGCGTTATAGAAAGTACGGTGGTGAGTATCGGGTGAGCAACACACTGTGTATGGGGTCCCCACCTCCCTTTGCTGTGGATTTGGGGGTATGGGGTAAACCCTGACCGGAATCTAACATTGTTAGGCCACTGCCCCGTTTTTAATTTTGTTTCCTTGAAACTTGATTTTGTACCACAATTTGAGGTATAATTTAACCATGCAAACAAGATGATTGCATCGGTTACCTAGTCTGTTACTAGGGAATTCATTAGAAGGTTAGAGAATCATGAATACAGTTTCAACACAATCCGTGGCAGTAATCGCACCGGTTCAGTCAGTCGGTGATAGTCTGTCCAAGTTAGTAGGTGCACGCCGTGAATACATTGCAGGCATCAAGGTAGAAGGTAAGTCCTTGGGGGTTTACGCCGCTTGGATGTGCAAAACGTTCAACGTCACCGATGAGCAAGGGACAGTAATCAAACCTTGGTATGCTTTGACAGGCAAAGCGGCCACTGCGGTTCGGGAAGAATTCAAGGGTTTCAAGGATGATTTGATGGCCGCAGGTTACGCCGAAGGCGTAGAGTATGAATACTGGTCACGGGTAAAGAATGCAAGCGGCAGACCCAAAAAAGGCGGTTCGGTTCAAGGCGAAGCGGCAGACCCGATGGCCAAAACCCGCTCAGAGATTGGGACTATTATCAACCGCATAAACAATGGCCGTGATGATAAGACCGAAGCGAGCGAGCGCATGATTGAAATCTACGAATTGATGTGCGAAGCATACGCCACACTCGGCGGGACAGTTTCAGACCTTAAGACTGAAGCGGTCTAATTGAGCGGAAACCTAGGGGAAACCCTAGGTTTCTAACAAATTGTTAGATTTTTTGGAGAATGAAATGCAAAACCCTTTGACCCAAATTAAATTGTTTCACACGCCACAAACCCCCGATGAATTGACCGACATCTTGAATGGTATCGGTTCACCCGAAGAAGTCCGCATTGCATGGCAGGCGGCGGCGATGGCGACTAATCTCGCATGGCATATGGTTCAAACTGAATTGGATGCCCGACACGCTTAACCCTTATCCTCTTAACCACAGCCCGCTTTATGCGGGCTTTTTTGCGTCTGCCCAATCTAACATTGTTAGATTGGGTTTTGTTACGTTTGGGCTTTGTTACATTTTTGTTTCCCCGAAGGTTTCAGCTATACCAGTTCTTCGGGTGGGCGTAGCCACTTGCGCATACGAGGGAAAACGTAACAGAACAAAGCGGGCGAAGTTTCAGCTATACCAGTTCTTCGGGCGGGCGTAGCGACCAACCTAACATTTGTTATGAAAAGCGGCGTTTTGTTACGCTTTGTTACGTTACGCTTTTCGTAAGTCCTTGATTCATAAGCTTTGTTATATGTTATAATGTTATGCGAGCAGTATGGAAGTCCACCAAGTTCGAGCCGCTCAGCAAGTGCATAACAAAGCGCAGACTTTGTGCAAAACCATTTTGGCGACCCATATATATATACTCATAACATTATAACATTATAACATTACACCCTTTTTTCCCCGCCAAGCCCCGTCGTTGTTGAATTGTTATATTTTTCCTATTGTTACGAACCACCCTCAAAAACTGAACATTTGCCCCTTTTCTATAACATCACCCAACTCAAATTCCATAACAACACTTGCGCCAAACCTTGCCCGATAAACTTGACATTCCCATAACAATGTGTTATAATATAAGCTGGTTGGGACAAAACGAAACGTAACAACCAAAAAACCCGAATCTAACAACTGTTAGATTTGTAACGTAACAAAACGAAAGGTACTTCATGACACCATTTCTTTACATCATCGGCACTGCGCTTGCCATTGCTTTCACCCTGTTCGGTTGGAGTGGCGAAGGCATCCTGCACAAAACCAGCCTCATCATCGGCGGCTTGTATTTCGGTCACATCATCACCGAAGCCCTGAACTACAAAGGAGACTAACAAATGTTAGAAAGCCAAACAAGTTTGTCATTGGAATGGAAAGAATGTATTGACTGCGGCGATGACGTACCAACTTCACGCTACCAAGCCTTTTGTATCTTCTGCGAGCGTGACCGTGAGCACAGCGCCCAGACCGAGCGCATGGGCTGGTGCATTGTTCAAGAGTACGGCAAAGGCCCATATCAGCTTGTTACACGTACTCAAGCACCCATAACCTTGAAGCAGACTAACCAGAAGGAGTTGCGGACATGAAGAAAGCGTTGATAGACAAAGTGTTGGAACAGATTGCCAAAGACATTGAAGCAGGGGATGTGACTGCGATTGCTGAGTTAATTGCAGATATACCCGACGACAAAGCGATGCACTTTTTACCCGAAGAACAATGGGAGAGCACCGATGACTGAGCACGACTACGAGAAAGCATTGAAGCTGATTGCGGCGGTGGAGATTGACCTGCGCCGATTCTTGTCGAATCCCGCCGAGTACCGAGCAGAGTACTTGGAGGACACGCATTGCTGTATCAGTCAGGTGATGAGCTTGTTGAACATTGAGCCAACCGAGGAGGAATAACAAATGTTAGATAAAGACACAGGGAAATGGGTGGTCACAGTATTCTTTAACCACGAACCATCGAGGATATATGGGCTATTCGATTCTGAAGAAGGAGCAATAGCGTGGGCTGAGTCCAACCGAGATGGTTGGGATGCAATGGTGGTGCAACAACTAAGGGAGGCAGTATGAACATAGAAGAAATGATAAACAAGCTAGAAAATTTGCAAGCCCTCATGGGTGAGATTGCGAATGCGGATTTTGCTACCGCACACGACCTAGCCCTACCCGAAACATGGGCGAGTGTGGAGAAATACATCACTTACTTAAAACAATACGAGGAGGAATAACAAATGTTAGAAAACCAAAACAACATCATCATGGTCGAGGTCAAGGACGTATACGGACAGGCCAAGATATACCCAGTATGCGGTGAGGCGCAAATCTTTGCGGCTATCGCAGGGACGAAAACGCTTTTACCCGAGGACATCAAGCGCATACAGATGCTTGGGTATGAGGTGAAGGTCAAGCAACCGAAGGAGATTAGGTTATGAACATACAGACAGCAAAACAAAACATGGCCTTGCGGCAATGGACGAACATAAACAAGAGCAGAGCCCACATGGAGGAGATGATTCTCAAGTTGATGGCAAACCCTGAGACTGACCCTGAGTATTTGGCGCAAGCCCATGCCATGTATTCGGATGTGTGTGCAAGGCTGAGTGCAATCAGCCATCATGTGGGCAACGTGATACGCACAGGTTCGACCACAGGGTTGGAGATATACGAGCACAAATGTGTATGTGGGCATACGAGCAAGCAGATCAAAGGGCATACTTTTCGTTGCCCTGATTGTGGGATGTTGTGAGGAACTAACAAATGTTATGTAGATACTACGTTACAGGGTGGTGCGGTAAGTTCAGCAACTGGGTTGCCGAGAGTATCGTAGCCAACAACATGAAGCTGGCGAAGGAGAGGTTCAAGGTAGCCAATCCATCGCTGAAGAAAATCAAGGCATACAAAACAACAGGAGGTGTGTG
>Ga0208853_1000408_pt1 | contig 13348 bp, 19 predicted proteins | sample LakMenEpi03Oct11_FD_150667 | JGI IMG/M metagenome (GOLD analysis project Ga0208853, IMG submission 150667) | Freshwater microbial communities from Lake Mendota, WI - 03OCT2011 deep hole epilimnion (SPAdes) | ecosystem: Environmental > Aquatic > Freshwater > Lake > Epilimnion/Euphotic zone ... | reverse complement strand
TTTAACAGGTAGTTCTGTAAGTGTAGAAGAACCACTATACATCTTACCACCACCACAAGAGAGGACTGTAGCTACTAAGTCTATATCTATAAACTCAAATAAAGATTCTAGATAAGTAGTAGAACCTAAAGTACCTCTACTTGTAGTAACTGGTGTCCAACCTCTACGACTACCTAAACGACCAAACTTATCTATGATACAGTTAGTAGCTTTAGTGGCATAACCACTCTCCAATGTAACACCACTCTCTTGAGTATTTAACCCAAGAAAGCCAAGTGCTGCATTACTAAGAGCTTTTAATTGACCTGCCATTAGTCAGCTACCCAAATCATTTCATCTAGACGTTGGCTAGACTCAATAGCAATTAAATCTGAAGCCATAGAGCGATAACGTTGTTCTTGTTCAGCATAACCACCATCATCACCACGTTCACTAATGGCACGAGCTAAGGCACCCTCTACTAAAAGAGTAGCTGGAATTAAGATTTGAGTTGCGTCAGTTGCTAGTTCATCTTGAGGAATAACACAGTTAATACGAATATTGTAAACAGCATCAGGAATAGGAAAGAAGTCTACTTGAGTATCACCATTAGAATCTACACCGTTAAAGTTATAGAACATAGGTGAACCAGTAGGTTGATCATAAGTTAAGTAAACCTTATCAAACCACTTAGTACCTCGTTGTTCAATGACTGTATTCTCTGAGTCATTAAATATATCTAGTACACGAATACGAGTACCTGATCCTACTAACACATAGTTAAATAGAGTGGGAGTAGTAACTGCAGTTAAAGTTGTACGAAGAGCTGACCAATTCCATGAGTCCTCTACTTCTGCTTTAACTACATTAACTAGATCTCCAATTAATTTGGAGTAAGGAGTTTCATTGACAGTAGTAACTTCGTTCTCACGAAGTCGTCTTAAAACTCTATTTACACATTCTAAGTATGTCAATTTAAAATCCCTTAATTATAATACAATTATACCACAGTAGACTAAATTTGTCAAGGTATTTATTACCACTTGACTTTATCAGCCCAGTATGCTGCAGACATTTTACCCTTAGCAATATTAGATGCATGACGAGCTTTGAATGACTTTTGCCTAGCTTTCTCAGAAGGAGTACTGGGGTTAGAACCAGCACCACTAACACCTTGTTGACCAAAGCGTATTAGTTTCTCTTTATCCCCTTCTTTTGCTAATACAGCATGAGATTTAGTGGGATGACCTGGAGTACGTTTAGGTTTATTGTACCCAGCAAAAGTTTCTTGTCCTTTTTTGATTGGCATATTATTTCCTTAAAGTAAGATACATACGTTCACCGATAACGAAGCTCATACAAGCTCCACTTAAATCTAATAGAATTAGAGTAATAGGTTCAGCTACTGAAGGAGTAAATACTGCACTTACTGTAGCTAACCAAATAATGATAATTGCAATATACCTAAAGCTAGACCTTAAGTTAGTAACCCAGATAGAAGGTTCTCCTGCTGGTTTATCTATCTCTGCTAGTGCTTGCAAACGAGCTGTCTCTGCTTGCATAAGTTGTATGCGTTCAGCTACATTGACAGGATTACCTCCTGCCCCTTTTGTAAACTTAGCAAAGATACCACGAACACCATCTGTTAAAGCTGGTAGTAGAGCTGGAAATAAGACAGACCACATTATACAATCCCCTTTACATATTTGCCTTTACCCTTGAGTGTGAGAATATTACCACGCATACGAGGATCAAATGATATATGAACCCAAGTCTTCTCATAGATTAGTTGGTCAAACTTAAGATTACTCTTACTTAAGATATTAGATATAGTAAGTGGAGTATGACCATAGGCTGTGAAGTCTACAGCATACCCATAAGTGTGTGACGAGTTACTAGTGCCACCTACTTGACGATTAACATCAGGACTGCGGTAGCCGCTATTGATAGTGATAGCCACATTGCCTAGTATCTCTCTTACTTTCTCCATATAGAAAGCAGTTGTGCGTAGTACTTCTATTACTTCTTTAGATGGTGTGTTATCTATTTTAGTATTAGTTGTAGTAAGTTCAGCAAGAGAGAAGTGAGGTGTTAATTGCATCTAGTGTCCTACAAAAGCACGAGATATATAAGAAATAATTGCCCCTACAAGAGAAGCAATCATCATACCCATCCAAAATCCACCACGACCTTTGTTAGCTAAGGCAAGCAGTTCTTCAAGAGCAGTCTCCATCTTGTCAATCTTTTTCTCAAGAGAATCAACTTTTGAGATTAGTTTTCCATATTCAACTGGGTCTATATTTACCATTTAAAACTTCTACCTTAATTAAAGAGTGACCCAAACAGGAGTAGGTGCTTCTGGAAAATCAATATCCCCATCAATAGGATTGATTGCATATTGTCTTATTATATTTCTATATGCTACAAACTCTGCTTGATTCCCTAAGTATGGATTTGATACTTTAGGATTTCCTACATCTGGAATTGTTGTCCAATCTGTTACTTCCAATTTAGACCTAGCTACTGTTTTATTTTCTTCTACTGTATATGGAATACGTGGTTTAGGTGCTGCTACTACTTCCCATACAGATAACGCATTATTTGCCCATTGTGGTAATTCAGAAATTAATTCGTTATTAGCACCATCATTATATTCAATCCATCCTTGTGTATCTTGCCATTGTAAGGCATGAACATTATTAGGAATATTATCTAATATAACATTCATATAGCATATTCCATCTTTACATACTGTTTTATCAATAGGAATAATTGAAAGTTTCATATACTACCCTTCTATTAAATTTTTATTTGCAGTAGCAATTAATACTTGTGTGCTTGTTTCATTTGCTTTAACCATTTCATTTCTGAATGACTCAATTGCTGCACCTGTTTCTCTGTTTACCTTACTATTCTCAACCATTAATACTGGAGTCCAGCACATTGCACAATCTGAATTATTTATAGTTTCTCCAGTTTGAGGATGTACCCCATGTACAGTAACCCAAAAACGACAAGATACTAATTCACCATCAACAATAGACCCATCCTCAACACATGGCTTCCCGCCCATTAAAGGGCAAATAATCTTAGCATCTTTAGCCATTAATCTTTGCTCGCTATTATAAAGTCGTAGTATTTAACCGCTAAATTAATTGCCGTTCCTGTAAATGCGCCTGATGTATGACTATGAGCATCTTGTGTATGATTGTGTGAAGTGCCTGTAAATGATTGACCAGTTACGGAAGGTGACCCTGAAATGCTTGGTGCGCCTGTTAATCCGTGAGTATGTGAACCACCGCCACCTGTTGTTGATGTATAAGGCAATGCTTGTGTGTTTGTTACCAATGAATCACGTTGCGGACCTGTGTTAGGACCACGACCAAACTGCACCCCTAAGTTTTCAGTTGCACGACCATTCATATGCTTATGTGCTGGCATTTGTGATTCAGCAAGTGTTGTTGCGCCTACTGCAAATGTACCTGCACCAACTGCTAAAGTACCTGCACTGACTGTTACACTAATTGACCCACCTGCCGTTGTTGCTTGATTTGTTGCAGTTGTAGATGCGGTTGCAGCAACGCTACCAGTAACTGCTTGACTTGCAAATGCTGTAGTAAACGCTACTGAACCACCAGAACTTGCAGTTCCAGTAACAAATCTTAATGAGCTATCATTTATTGCTGCTGTAGTATCTTTAGTCCATCCTGTAGGTGCTGCTGTCTGTTGAAAAGACATTCTAGTACCGCTAGGAAATGCACTAGGAGATGTACCACTAGAGGCAGCAGTTAAGCGTCCTTTTGTATCAACAGTGATACTTGCATAAGTATAAGAACCAGCAGATACAGCAGTATCATTTAAAGATACTACAGGAGTAAAGCCAGCAGATACACTTATAGGAGAAGTGCCACTTACACTTGTAACACCTGCTGCAGACCCAGCAATAGTTTGATTAGGAAATGTACCTGTAATAGTAATGTTACTACCTGCTACTAAACTAGGTGTAGCTGTACCAGTACCACCACTAGATACATCTAATATAGCAGATAGACCTGCTGCTGTTCCAGTAGTATTTTGATTCCATGTTGGAACTGTACCAGTTAGTCCACTATAGTCTACATTAGTTGCTGTTGCTGCATTACCACTTATATTAGTTTGGTCACCAGTATTAGTACCACTAGATGTTCCACTAAAAGTACCTGATTGAGTTGCTAGTGTTCCTAAACCTAAGTTAGTTCTAGAAATAGCAGAATCATTTAAGTCACTTAAGTTATTTGTTGCTAATAGTGCACCTGATAAAGAAGCAAAAGCAGATAACCAAATACTACCTGTCCAAATCTTCATTAAAGTTACTGCAGTATCAAAGTATAAAGCACCTACTAGAAGTGTACCACCATCATTATCTGTAGTAGGAGCTACTGCTTTTGCACCTAGGTATCTATCATCAAAGTTATCATAAACAGATTCAGCAGCAGTTTGAGCTGCCTCTGCTGCAGTTTGAGCAGTTTGAGCATCAGTAGCAGATGACGCAGCAGCACTAGCACTTGTTGCTGCATTAGCTTCAGAAGTATCTGCATTAGTAGCAGATGTGTTAGCATTAGAAGCATAAGTAGAAGCATTAGTAGCTTGGGTAGCTGCTGTAGATGCAGATCCACTAGCTGCTGTAGCACTTGTAGCAGCATTAGATGCTTGAGTGGTTGCTATACCTGCTTGTGTTGTTGCAGTAGATGCTTGACTAGTTGCTGTTGAAGCACTAGTAGAAGCTGATGAGGCACTTGCTGCAGCATTAGAAGCTTGTGTAGAAGCAGTAGAAGCACTAGTAGCGGAGTTAGTTGCTGATGTAGCTGCATTAGTTGCTGATGTCGCAGCTTCACCTGCTTTAGTAGTAGCTATACTTGCTTGAGTAGTGGCAGTTGTTGCTGAAGTAGATGCATTAGATGCAGAGGTAGCTGCATTAGCTTCTGATGTATCTGCATTAGTTTCAGAAGTAAGAGCATTAGTAGCAGAAGTAGCTGCACTAGAAGCACTAGAAGAAGCATTGCTTGCTTGAGTAGTAGCAGTAGATGCACTAGAGGCAGCATTAGTAGCAGAAGTAGAAGCTTCGCTTGCCTTAGTAGTTGCTATACCAGCTTGTGTTGTTGCCGTGGTAGCTGATCCACTTGCAGATGTAGCACTAGAACTGGCATTAGTAGCTTGAGTAGTAGCGGTAGCTGCGGATGTTGAAGCACTAGAAGCAGAAGATGCTGCATTAGTAGCTTGAGTACTTGCTGTTGTAGCTGAAGCAGCTGCGTTAGTTGCTTGAGTAGAGGCAGTAGTAGCAGAACCACTTGCTGCCGTAGCACTATTAGCAGCATTCGTAGCTGAAGTAGCTACAGCAGTTACACTGGCAGCAGCATTAGACGCTGATGTAGAAGCCTCAGAAGCTTTAGTTGTAGCAATAGTAGCACTTGCTGCAGCAGAGGTAGCACTAGCAGCAGCAGCATTCTTACTATTTGTAGCATCATTTGCAGCATTAACAGCTGTAATGGAACTATTAGAGGTATCTGCCGTAGCATCACCACTACCTCCTGGACCTCTAAATATCGCCATTAAACTAGTCCTTAAATATAGATTTTACAGCTACAGTTTTCTCTTTTACTAAACCTTCAGGAGCTTTAGCTTGGACTTTAGGCTCTACAAACTCATACTGAGGATGCTTAAGCATAGTCTTAATATCATGCTCATACTCAAAGTTAACAATAGTACCTGATAATTTACATTTAAATTGTGCCATTTAATTCTCCATTGAGTAAATAATTATGCAAAAACCCCCTACCCGAGTCGTATGGGTAAGAGGTTTAAACCTAATTACTTAGGCTGGAACAGCTAATGCAAAGCAAGCGTTATCACGTAACTCTTTAACACCGTACAATGTATCTGCAGTGTATAGAGTACCTAAGTATTCTTGTTTGTATTGAGTTTGTGAACGAACACCTTGTTGTTCAACCAACACGGCAGCATCTTTGTGACCTAGTAAAGCGATACGAGCACCACCAGTAGCAGTATCACAGTTGCTTGATACAAATACAGGGATACCATACAAGTTACCGATTTCACCATTGCGGATTGTGTTGCCATTACCAACTTCACCAACAAAGGCTTGTTCAGTGTAGCGATCTAAACCCATCAATGTGTTACGTGCTGAAGGAGGAATCAAGAAGAAACGACCATCCATAGGAACATCGTTATCATCTAAACGTTGGATTGTACGACGGATAGCAGCATCAGTTAATGCAGAAGCATTGCTTGAACCTGATGTGTAAGCAGTAGTACCGTCACCACCGATGTAAGCACCACCGTAAGTAACACCAGAACCACCGTTGAAAGTACGACCTAATTGGATCAAGGAAGTATCAACTTGTTTAGATAAAGCATAACCAGCATCTTCAGTGTAGAAACGACGTAAAGATGATAGAGCTTGTACTTCTGTAATATCTTCAATCAAACGTGAGTATTCGTAGTGTTTATCTACCAATACGTTCACTTCTGTTTCAGTAGCTGCTTGTAGAGTTACTTGTGTTTCAGCAGCTTTAAGAGAAGCTACACCACGAGTAGGAGAAGGGATATGGATAGTATCACCTTTCTTACCAGTGAAAGACATTTTCTTAAATAGGTTAGCTGCTACAAGAGATTTCTTATAAGCAGCGATAATCTCATCACTCCAAATTTCTGGGATGAAGGATGCGCCTGTAGTATTTGTTACGTGATTTGAGCCTAAAGCCATTTTGTAAATCCTTTTCTAAATTGTTTTTATATTACCCTGTTCTCTCGATAGGCAATCATAATTTCGTTTGCCATGCTATCGTATCGATCAGGATCAGTTTGCATAAGTTTAATAATATCGCTTCGACGATATTTCTTTTTTGATGTAGCTTCAGTAGCTCCTGATGTTCCCATATCTGCCGATTTAAGTTGTTGCTCTCGGTCTAATTTAGAGGTATCCGTTACTTTCTTAGTGTACTCCTGACGTTCAATCCAAGTAGAAAGTAGTTCATCAGCAGAGTCAAAATCATAATCATTCTGTGCCCTGTTGTATAACTCTATTCGTACTTTTGATCCATTTACCCAATTACCAAATTCTTGGCTTGTTGCAATTTCACGGAAGTTAGGATACTTCGTAGCAATCTTATTTTGGACTGCTGCTTGTTTCATAGCTATAGACTGTTGTTTAGCATCCTTGATTGCTGGATGTTCATCAATAGCCCGTTTAGTTGCTTGTATAGGATCACTATAAAAGTCGTCATCACTAAGATCTGTTTCTACATCTGTCTGTAAGTTTCTAGAAGTTTGCGTTTTAATAAAGTCATCTACTGTTCGACGTAGTTCGCCTACTTCATTACCTTGTTTACCAATTAGCTTTTCACTTTCTTGGTGCATTGCGATAATATCTTTTAGCGATTTGTTACGGTATTTCTCTGGTAGATCGTCTACAACCTCTTCTTTACTAGCTGAGGTATCTAAAGTTTCCGAGTTGTCAATACTATCAATTGAGTCAGTCTCTAGATCATTAATTAAAACTTCATCTATTACTTGTGCCATATTAAGTCTCCTGTGCATATAAGCATTTTAGGAAAGGAACTAGTTACTTGGCTATCGTAGCTAATCTCTTTGGGTAGCAGCCATTCTGTGCTTTTTTTCCCAAGCGGCTGCTGCACCTGGAAAGCTACCTGAGTATCCTTCTAATGAAATAGTAGGTGTGCTAATCATTCGAGTAGCTTTACTATTACATATAGAACACTCAGTGTATTCTGTTGTATTATCTACGTACCGTTCATCTGTATGATCACATACGGTACACTTAAAATCAAGCATTATCCGCATTTAGTAACTCCTCATAAGTTTGTTCTGATACTTGTTGTAGAGAGAGAATCCACTGTAAGATATCTAGTTGACCCTTACGTTTATGGAACCCCTCAAAGTTATCAGTACTACTTATCTGGTTTGTTGCTTCATACATCTTTTCTACATCTTCTATTAGGTCTTTCCACCCTTTAGAGGACATCGTACTAAATCTTTCTTCATAATAATCTTGCAATTCTCTTTCCAAACTATTGCACCTTTTCTAAAAATGTGTTATAATAGCTCTACTTATATAATGATTATACCATAAGATTATTGGTTTGTCAAGTTATTTTTACTAGCCATTTGCATCTTTACTATCTCTCTATTCTGTTCACTATCTACTGCTTTTAGATTAAGAGTTTTCTCTTTTAGTAGGAGATCAGCAACTTTAACACGACGTTCAAACTCTTTATCGTCACCTTGACCTGCATCTAGGTTAGTAGATAGAGCTGCAACTAGTTTAGCTTTTACTACTTCAGGCTCAAGTTGAGTTTCAACAGCAATTTGTTTAGCTTCTGCTTGTTGTTTGCCTGCTTTAGTGTTAAGATCTGCAGTTTGTGCTGCCACTAGACCCATTTGTAGCTGTGCTTGCTGCATTTGCATCTGTTGTGCCTGTGGATCTGGTTGTTGTGCTTGAGCTAACTGCTGTAGTAGCTGTGTTTTGTTAGCTAAGTTAGAAGTTTCTAGGACACCCTGCATTAAAATAGGTAATAGAGGACTATCTGGACCTAGAGTCTTCATTAAATTGATGAATTGTTGTTGTTCTACTTCTCGAGCAAGCATACCTAGTGTAGAACTAGGAATAAACTTCCAATCTTGTGTCTTAAAGTGCTCAGGATCAAACTGCATGAACCTCCAAGCTGCCTTCTCTACGAATGGAATAAGGAAACTGTCTTGGAAATTGACTAAAGTACGTTTATTTTTCTTGATAATAGCAGAAAGAGCAAACGACATGTTAGCACCTTCAGGTTGAGTCTGCATTGCTGCAGTATCCATAGTACCTGTAGCTTGTAATAGCATCTGTTCGAACTGTTGTGCTGTCTGAATATTAGCACCATCTACTGAACCAAACTTAAATGGCATCAAGATTTCTTGAGGATTACCATTAGTAAGAATAGTTTTACCTGGACGTACTTCAAACTTACTACCACGAGGTAGACGAGTAGCGTCCATAGCCATCATAGGCACGGTTGCAAGGGCTAAACTATCTAAGTGGCTACGTAACTGTGCATCAATTGCTTTCTGCATGTTGTAGCCCTTCTCTGCAACGCCACGACCCCAGAAACGATTGGGAATAGTATCATCTTGGTAAGCTACAATAGGACGATCTTTCATCATATAAGGAGATTTCTCTGCCTTAAGAAGAGAGGATTCATTAGCAATAACTACTACTGCTTCTACTAGATCGCCATACTCTTCCATTAAGTCACTAATGTCTTCGGCTTTACCTTCTTCATCACCGAATAGACTTACTACATCACCATCCTCAGTAAGAGCACCTTCTAGTAAATTTTTAGGAACTAGACCATAGTATCGTAATACTCGGATTTTATCATCATTATATTCTTGATCAATAAAACTAGCTTCTAGATCACTATCAGGAGTAGAATCATCACCTAAGTCTTTAGCATCTTTGTATATACCTTGAGAGATAGCTTGAGCCACAGAGTGTGCAGAAACAAACTCTTCAATCGCTACACCCATAGCATCCTCTACAGAAGTAGCGTTAGGATCTATAAGGAAGTTCTGAGGATTGATTGGACGTAGAGATACTCGAACCTTCTCTACCTCTTGTACACCAATAGCTGCTACATCTAAACCTTCAATAGGTTGAGTGGTAGGGAATAGCTCTTTAGTCTTCTTAACAGTAATCTCACCAATACCTGTACCGTAGATAGAAGCCAGAAGGATTACATCTCCTACTGCTTTACGTACTTTATTCTTCTTGAAACATTCCTTCATGTAACGCTTCATGTATTCTACATCTGATGGATCATTATCACCCATATCATCTTCGATGTCGAATAGATAATCACCTTGACCAAAGACTGCTTCTTCTATCTCAGCTGTGTGGTTCTCAATAGCTTGTTGTAACGCAGGAGAAGTAATACGACTACGCTCTGAGTTACGAGTAGAGTCCTCTGCAGCCCAGATACCACGCCATAAGCGTTCGTATTCTTTCCAGTCTTCAAGATAGTTATCATCACGATGATCTCGCCACTCAGAGACATTATCGTTAATCCAATCTACTAGTTTATTAGAACTCATTTATCTATCCTCTTTTAAAATCCACTAACTCTGTCTAAAGGTTCGTACTGCTCTTCACTATCGTAATCGTGAAAGTATTCTACTATCTGTATCTGATCTATGTATGCTACCGCATCTATTAAGTCATCGTGTAACTGTGAGTTAGGGAAGTTGACTAGTTGATCAATAAACTCATTGTTCCAAGTTCCGTAGTTTAGCGAGACTTTTCCGTGCTCAAAGCGACCTTGGAGAGCCCAGACAATTCGATCTGTTTTCTTTTGATTACCATGAGTAACGTCATCAATCCTAAAGTAGTGATTGTGCCTACGCATAAGGTCAGTAAGGTAAGGTAATGCTGCATTCTTTAGACTCCCCTTTTCAATACCTACAGCTACGGGTTCATACTTAACTACTGCAGACATTATCTGAGAGCAAGTCTCTTTAATATCCCACCTACCATGGAGTACATCTGCTATCCACCACCCACCATCATGGACCTTGACTACAGCTATAGCCGTCTCATCAAGCTTTTTATTCTTATTTCCTGACTCTCTATCCACATTAATAAAGCCAGCCAAGTCAACTGCAACGAAATAACGACCTTCACTAGGTTCTTCTTCATCTATATGTATCCAATCCTCTTTAAATAGATCTCGTGATGCAGCTTCAAATGAAGCCATAAACTCTTGTCTAAACGCAAAGCTAGACATAGACAACTTAGCTGCTTCTATCTCATCCTTAGGAAGAAGAGGATTATCATAAGAAGTATAGTGGAACGACTTCCAGTCAGGATCCTTCTCTCCTTCACTGTACTTAAACAGTTCGTAGAAGTGGTTCCTACCTTTAGGAGTACCAATAAACAAAGCACCACCTCGAACGTCTGCTAGAGCTGGTCTTAAGATCTGTTCGAATACCTGAGGTTTCATGTCAGCGTACTCATCGATCACTACATATGCTAGACCTACACCCCGAAGAGTATCTGGTCTATCAGAACCTTTGAGATAAATCTTACGTCCGTTAATCAGAGTTAACACCGAAGTATTCTCGTGGGCAGATGCTGTCACATCTCGTGCTATCTCTTTTAGAAGAGACCAGAGAATATCCCTTGCTTGCTGATAAGTAGGTGCTACGTAGAACACATCCTTTTCAGTACTCTTTAGTGCCTCAATGATCAAGGTCCAAGCTGCTAGTCGAGACTTACCAAAGCGTCGACCTGCTGCTACTACTTTGAACCTATGTGGATCGTTGAATATCTCTAATTGTTTTTCGTGTAACTTAACCTGTAGATTTGCCATAGATTAGAAGGAGAATCCACCTTTGATCATAAGGTCATAACCTTTTGGAGTTAGTCTACCAGAAGCATCTACAAATCCATTGTCAGATAGTTGTTTGTGAAATTGACCATAGACTTCAGGAGTCTTAGAGTAACCATCATACTTAACGCCAGCATTCATAGAGTTACTTCTATCTACCATTGGAATCTGGAAGGAAGTATCTAGAGACTTATCTGTAGCATTCACTTGGAATCCATCTCCTTGGTAACTACCATATACATTTGTAGGACTACCTATTTGTTTAGAAGCTCCTACTGTTCCGATAGGAGTGTCATATGAAACATCTCCTTGTAGAACTCTATTAGTAAGATCTCCAAGAACAGAGAGTGACATATTGCCTAGTCTTTTAGAAAGAGACATAGGTCCAGAGGGAACTAGACCATACTGAGTGAATCCGTTACTTTCATCCATTCTCTATCTCTTCCTCTTCTATGTATTCTGCTTCAATCGGTTCTTCATCGTTTTCTTTTATACCTACTTCACCTACGCCCATGATCTGAATAGTAATCCCCTTGTTACCCTTATTCTCTTTCTCAAAATAAGATGTAGGGATCATACGATCTATAAGCAGTTTGAGACAAGCCATCTGATCAGAGTCGTTGTCATCTAAAGCTTTGTCCATTACTTTCTTTACTACAAGAGTACTCTTACCTGTGAGCATAGCAGCAAGGATCTCTTGCGACTTAGCCTTAGTCTTCTCTGGTAGAATAGCAGGTGGAGTGTAGTCCCTTTTAGGGGGAGCAACCTTAACGGTTAACCCAAGAGCAGCTCTAATCTTGTTAGTCTCCTCTCTACTTCTCCTACCCTTTCTACGAGGCTTGGTAGCCTTTGCCGTATCAATTGTTTCCGTCATTTATTTAGTCTTTATCAAATGAGACACCACTATAGCCAGAAGGATTACGTTTAGTGTAGCTTCGAGCTGCTCTATTATTCTTCATTGTTTGTAGTTTATCTGCAATGTCGCTAGGTACTTCTTCTTTAACAACTGCCTTTACTTTAGCTACAGGCGTTGCTGTCTTAGGTTTAGCAACAATAGATTCTTTAGCCCTAAGTTTGTAATTCTCAGCTGCTCGGTTATTCTTCATAGTCTGAAGTTTGTCTGCAATTTCACTTGGTGTAGCCATCTATTTAAAACTCCCTCTATTAATTATTACCAGGTTTAGAACGTTTACGTTTTACTTCTTTATCTGCATTCTCTTTAGCCGAGATAACTCGTACGTTAGACTTCTTAGTAGAACCACCAGAGTCTAGAGGTTTCTTGTGATCAGCTTGTCTCGGATCCCCTACTTTGAGTCCAGATTCTTTACGAGCCTTGTTACGAGCAGCACGATCTTTAACACGCTTCTTACTTTGTTCGTGTTCCCAGTCTAACTCTTTCTTATAATCTCGTTTGCCGTTCGTCATGTATGGCATGTCGCTTCGCTCCAATAGAAAATCTAACTAACTATGTAATCATTATAACATAGAAGAAACTAAAAGTCAAGTAAATTCTAAAGAAGAAAGTATTTATTTATTTTCTAGAGAAGGGATATTGACTTTAGATTAGAAATATGATATAATATTCTTATATTGATCAATTAGAGAAACACTACTTCTAAAAACTCCTGTTTTAAAATAGAAAGAGATTTCTACTAAGTAGTAATGTCGCAGATCGATATAGTCTATATCACCTCTCCTTCCCTCCATTCTTGCCTAACATACCATATTAAGCAGAGACGTTCTATTTTACCCTTTGTTGTGTGTGTTGTGATACATCATTTAAAATCCACATCAGTTATATAGGCACCCCCCCCTATACTTGTTACCTCAGCACTACCTAGTAGCGTTAGATGCGTGTGTTATGTTGTTAATGTTGAACGTGTCCGTTAGTTAAGATAGATATGTGTAGTGTGGTACCTCTATAGATA
>Ga0208853_1000391_pt1 | contig 13554 bp, 7 predicted proteins | sample LakMenEpi03Oct11_FD_150667 | JGI IMG/M metagenome (GOLD analysis project Ga0208853, IMG submission 150667) | Freshwater microbial communities from Lake Mendota, WI - 03OCT2011 deep hole epilimnion (SPAdes) | ecosystem: Environmental > Aquatic > Freshwater > Lake > Epilimnion/Euphotic zone ... | reverse complement strand
AAAACACTTCAAAATACACCTTGGCTTAAAACCTATTTATAAGCTTTTAATTAGGTGAAATTGTATTGAAAATGGAGTTTTTTCATAACCTGACGTTCCCGCGGCTACACGACTGTTGCGAACTTCGTAAACGTTTATTTTCCGTTAAAGATAATAATTCTTGCGAAATATAAACGTGAATTTACTACTAAATTCGCAATCTTGCCAAGCATGTTGTGCGTTCGGTTTTATTTTACTGATAAGCTCATTGTTAGATTATCATAATATTTTCCATTTTGCTTAAAGTAATTTTTAATTATTCCATTTTCTATAAATTCCATTTTTTTGTATAGATTTAATCCTAATATATTCTCAGTATATACTTGAAGCCAAAGTAATTCCAAAATTGGATTTTCTTTTGCCCATTCAATAGAATATTTCATAAGTTGTGTTCCTAAACCTGAATTTCTCCATTCAGATAACATTCCCATTCCAATAACTGCTGTATGTTGCATTATTATTCTAGAATTACCTGTGACATCTAGATTTCCAATTATTTCACCTTCAAATTCAGCAATTAACAATATTGAATTCTCTTTTTGAATAAAAGAATTTATCCAATCTTCTTCTTGTTGAATTGTAATTTTAATTTCTTCAGAAATTTTTGGGATATAATCGCTGTCATTTACATACTCTTTTATTGTTTTTAAAAGTTTTTCAGCGTCATATGTTTCTGCACTTCTAATTGTAACTTCTTTAGAGTTTTTTAGTTTGACCGTTATTGGATTAAATTCTATTTTCATTTTTCTGTCGATTTTCTGTCGCTCTAAACTGACGCACAACTATTTCAATTTGAATGTATAGCAGCATGTTTTCTTCGCTTTATTTTCTCCACCACTAAAATATAAAAATATTCCATACTAATCATTTTCCTACCTAACTAATATACCAACATACTGCACTTGGAATAATTTGTAGTCGTCTTGGAATAATTCTTATTCAACTTGAAATAATTTTCATTCGACTTTATAGGTATTGCCAACAAATCCTTGTAATGACAATTCTTAAATCTCCAACAATAGTTGATTTTTCAGGATGTCTTCCATCGTTTCCCTTTCACGTATTAAATGTCCTTTGCCGTCTTTCCAAAGTACTTCGGCAGGTTTGTAACGCGAGTTGTAGTTGGACGCCATCGTGAAACAATAGGCGCCAGCATTGCGGAAACACAAGGTGTCGCCTTCGTGAATTTCGGCAATTTTACGGTTGTTGGCAAAGGTGTCGGTTTCACAAATATACCCAACTACAGTGTAGAAACGTTCCTTTCCTTTGGGGTTAGAAATATTTTCAATGGAGTGTTGCGAACCATACAACATCGGACGTATCAAGTGGTTGAAACCACTATCAATGCCTGCAAAAACAGTAGAAGTGGTTTGTTTGATCACATTTACTTTGGCTAGGAAATATCCCGCTTCGCTCACCAAGAATTTTCCCGGTTCAAAAGCCAAGGTCAACTCACGACCATATTCTTTCTCAAAAGCCAAGAAACGTCTGGTTAGTTTTTTTCCCAATTCTTCAATATTGGTTTCGATATCTCCTTTTTTATAAGGTACTTTAAATCCGGAACCAAAGTCAAGGAAATCCAATTCCTTAAAGTTTTTAGCAGCATCAAATAAAATTTCGGCAGCATACAAGAACACTTCAATGTCCAGTATATCCGAACCGGTGTGCATGTGAATTCCGTTGATGTGCATTTTGGTATTTTCCACAATACGGATAATATGCGGGATTTGGTAAATAGAAATACCAAATTTACTATCGATATGTCCCACCGAAATATTTTGATTTCCACCCGCCATCACATGAGGATTGATGCGAATGCAAACAGGTACTTTTGGGTATTTGGTACCAAAATGTTCCAATACCGAAAGGTTGTCAATATTAATTTGAACACCCAGTTTGGCTACTTCTTCAATCTCTTCAAAAGAAACACCATTGGGCGTAAAAATTATTTTATCAGGAGTAAAACCAGCGTGTAAACCCAGTTGCACTTCTTGAAATGAAACGGTATCAAGACCAGAACCTAAATTTTTCAATAGCTTCAAGATAGTAACATTTGACAATGCTTTCATGGCATAATTAATGCGCAATTTCTCCACCTTGGAAAACGCAGTAGTCAAACGGTGGTACTGTTGCTCGATTATGGCAGCGTCATAAACGTATAATGGATTGCCAAATTCTTCGGCAAGTGCCAGTAATTCTTTAGGTTGCATGAGGATAAATAATTTATTTTAAATTGTAGCAAAGGTAGTTGATAGCATAAGTAAAAACAACTCGATTTTCATTTCAGTGAAATTGATAATTTTTTACTTTACAGTTTCAATCAAATGTGTTACTTTTGACAACCTATTAAATAGGTTTAAAAGTCAAAAATTTCATTATGAATATACACGAATACCAAGGAAAAGAAATTTTAGCAAAATATGGTGTACGCGTACAACGCGGCATTGTTGCTAATAATCCTGTAGAAGCTGTGGCTGCTGCAAAACAATTAACTACAGAAACTGGCACAAGCTGGTATGTGATTAAAGCTCAAATTCACGCAGGTGGAAGAGGAAAAGGTGGTGGCGTTAAGTTGGCTAAAAACTTAGAGCAAGTAACTGAAATTTCAGAACAAATTATTGGAATGCAATTAATTACGCCGCAAACTCCTCCAGAAGGAAAAACGGTTCACAAAGTTTTGATTGCCGAAGATGTTTATTACCCTGGAGAAAGTGAAACATCTGAATTTTACGTTTCTGTTTTGCTAAACAGAGCCACTGCTAGAAATATGATTATGTATTCTACTGAAGGTGGAATGGATATTGAAGAAGTAGCAGAACACACACCACATTTGATTTTTACCGAAGAAATAGACCCACAAGTGGGATTACAAGGTTTTCAAGCAAGAAGAGTTGCCTTTAATTTAGGCCTTTCGGGAAATGCTTTTAAAGAAATGGTGAAATTTATTGAAGCTTTGTATGCGGCATATATTGGTTCTGATGCTTCTATGTTTGAAATTAATCCTGTTTTAAAAACATCCGATAACAAAATTATGGCAGTGGATGCCAAAGTAAATATTGATGATAACTCATTATACCGTCAGCCGAAATATGCTGAAATGCGTGACGTTAGAGAAGAAAACCCTATTGAAGTTGAAGCCAAAGAAGCAGGGTTGAACTATGTTGATCTTGACGGAACTGTAGGTTGCATGGTCAACGGTGCAGGATTGGCCATGGCAACGATGGATTTGATTAAATATGCAGGTTTTGAACCAGCCAACTTCCTTGACGTAGGTGGCACTGCAGATGCAAAACGTGTGGAATTGGCGTTTAGAATTATTTTAAAAGACCCTAATGTAAAAGCCATTTTAATTAATATTTTTGGTGGAATTGTACGTTGCGATAGAGTCGCTCAAGGTGTTGTAGACGCCTATAAAAACATGGGCGATGCTATTAAAGTGCCAATCATCGTTCGTTTGCAAGGAACTAATGCTGAGATTGCCAAAGAATTAATCGATAATTCTGGAATGCCAATATTATCTGCGGTTCAGTTTCAAGAAGCGGCAGACCAAGTTAAGGTTGCCTTGTCATAAAAATTAAAATGTAATATAGCATTAAAATCCTGAGTGTAAGCTTGGGATTTTTTATTATTTTCGGCAAATTATAGAATTCAATCCTATTTGTACATGAGCAAAATTAATTTTTCCTTTAAGAGAATCGATTTAATCATTATTTTGATTTCATCAGTAATGATGTTTATCGTTCTTAATTTACCATTTAAATCAAAACCTTTTGGGGATATTGTTTTTCATGAAGAAGCAAAAAATCTTGCTTTCTATTTAAAAGGAGATGTTGGCTTCGATAAAGTAATGATTACCAAAGCACCTGGTCCCATTTTATTTTATACTCCTGCTTATTTAATGGCACCATCGGGTGCAACGGACAACCAACTTTGGGTATATGGAGTTGTCTTTACCTTCATGATAACTACTTTAAGTTTACTTTTAATTTTTAGAATTGGCACTTCTTTTTTTTCTAAAGAAGTTGGTTTGTTAAGCGTTTTATTGTTTTTTATTTTCCCCATACATATTTATTACTCACTAGGAATATTAGCCGAAGCACCTGCTTTTTTTTCATTGGCATTGGCACTTTATGGATGGTCAATAGCTTTTCATAGTCCAACTAAAAAAACAGGGTGGATTTGGTTAACACTTGGAATTTGGTTTTTAATTTTGAACAGACCCAATACTGTGTTACTACTCGGATTGGGATTTTTAATCATTTTGTATTCTTTTTTTCAGCATAAAGATTTTTTTAAGATTTATGGAAAAAAATTAGCCATTTCTTTTTTAAGTGTTGGTTTTATGGGATTCGGAATATTGCAATTGGCTAAAGAAATCTCTAAAACAAAATCGAATAACAATCAAGAAGGATATTTTTATTATGTAGCCCACCAAGGAAGATTTCAATTTAGAGAAGAACCAACCGATTTTCGTTTTTGGGAAAGTGATATACGACCTGACAGTAAGGATTATCAAAACTGGCGTAAAAACGGTGATGCTTTAGGAATTATAATGGCTAAAACGAATAGAACTTTTAATGATGTTTTCAGAGAATTTTTAATCAATGATGTTTTTGAACATCCGTTTTGGTTTACTCGTCAATTTTTTGGCAAATGCTTTTATGGTCACGTCTATTTTATTAATAGTGTAAAACCCGAGAAGTTTCATCTTGGACCAATTCATGGTGTTTGGGGTTATTGGTTTATCATTTTACTAATCAATTCAATAAACATCATCATTATATTTGGCGCACTTTTATTCTTATTCAAAGAAAAAAATCTGATAACCTATTGGCCTTTTTGGGGAGTTATTATTGCGCTTTTACTATTTCATGGATTAACCTATATGGAGCCGCGATATATATTCCCTTCAAGAGTAGCTTTATATCTCATGAGTGCTGCAGGTTTGTATAGAATAGGATGGATTCAAAGAAAAGTGAATTATATTTCAAAGTTTGTTTTTTCTATCAATACACAAACTCACTAATCAAAACCAAATAAAAACCTATCATTGGGATAGTTTCTCCGCGTAATAATGAAGGATTAGTATTGCCACAAACAAGAAAATAGTTTTGCTCTATTTGTGATGACGGAAGCAAAGACACTTCATGGAATTGTATCGAAAACTCGATGCTAAATTGAATCAAGTAAATGGAATGAAATTAGCGGGAAATGTAGCGCATCAAAAAGCATTTTTGCTAGGATTACTTACTTTTTAACAAGAAGCTGATTCTTTGATTTCTATTGATGCCGATTTGCAGGTGAATCTAATTATCCTATTAAAAAGATGGCAGCTTTTGTCTGGAATGGGAAATTTCATTTAGTAATTATCCCATATAATTAGTTACCATCATAGGATTTTTGGTGTTTTTTGCGTGTTTGATAATGACATCTTATGCAGTGTTTGCAATCCAAACAGGAGATATAGTTTCCGGTTGGCTTTCTAGGGTTTTACCCATGTATTTCTTAGGAGGAGTACAGCTTTTTTGTTTCGGAATAATAGGCGAATATATCGGGAAAATTTATTCAGAAGTAAAGCAAAGACCACGATATTTTATTGACAAAAGAGTAGATTATAAGTTATAAATTTCCATTTGGAGAAGTACATTTTGTATTGCCAAAAGAGTCCTTTAAACAGCAAATTCTAATTCAAAACGTTTAAATACTCATTTGCTATCTTGTAACCAATATTAGAATACTATTTTTGTTGTAGCATTCGTTAAAAATGGTTCACATGAAAATAGCAAAAAACCTGACTTTATCTTTACTGTTATTTTTTTCAGCGGTTTGTTGGTCACAAAATAAAACAGCCGACAGTCTTGTTGCTGTTTTACAAATGGCTAAAAATGATATAGACAAGGCCAAAACGCTTAATCTTATTGCCGATGCCTATAAGTCTAGTGATCCCAAATTAATGCTTCAGTATGCCAATCGGGCATTACAACTATCAACCAAAATTAATTTCAAATTAGCCGAAGGAACTGCACGACTTAACTTGGGTAATGCCAATATTATTGTTGGAAATTATCCTCTAGCGTTGCAAAATTTCACTAAAGCACAATCCATTTTTGAAATCGAACTGACTAGTGCTTCAGAAAATAATTCTGAAATTAAAAATGGCTTGGCTCGGGCTTATGGAAGTATCGGAATTGTTTTTTCGGAGCAAAGTAGCTATGGTAAATCGTTGCAATACCAAATTAAAGCATTGAAAATTTATGAAGAAACAAATAACCTTGAAAAATGTGCCCGTTTGTATAATAACATCGGTATTATATACAAAGCTCAGGGCTTGGATTTTAAAGCGCTTAGCTATTTTGTAAAGTGCTTAAAGATTCAAGAGAAAATAAAAGATGAAACCGTTGGTATTACCACAACCAATATCGGGAATGTTTATCTGAACCAAAAAAACTACGCCAAAGCACTAGAGTATTATACCAAAGCGCAGCAACTATTTGTTCAATATCCAAATTCACGGGGTTTAGGTGAATTGTATAACAATTTTGGGCTGTATTATAAGTTGACCAATAATCCTTCGGAGGCATTGAAAACCTTCGAAAAAGCCATTGTAGCGTTTGCTTCTATTGATGATAAATTTGGTATTTCAGACACTTATTTCTACATCGGAGAAATTTATCTACAACAAAGCAAATTGGATGAATCCTTGATTGCAATCAATAAATCCTTGTCTTTAGCCAAAGAACTAGGAATATTAGAGCAAGTTCAAAATGCCGAAAAACGGTTGAGCGAAATTTATGAAAAAAAGAACAATGTTTCAGAGTCACTAAAACACTTTAAATTGTATACCATAGCCAAGGATAGTGTTACGAGTGCCGAAAATATAAGAAGCAGTGTTCGTGCCGAAATGAATTTTGAGTTTGACAAGAAAGAAGCGCTTCAGAAAGAAGAACAAGAAAAACGAGAATTGGTTTATAGCGAAACTTCCAAAAGACACCAGCAGCAAATCGTTTTTATCATTTTATTCATCTTATTGGCATTTGGAATACTATTTCTGATTTATAACCGTCTGCAATTAAAGAAGACATTGACCCTGCAAAAAGAATTGGCAGAATACGAACAAAAAGCGCTGCACTTGCAAATGAATCCGCATTTTGTATTCAATTGTTTGGGTTCGATATCGAGTTTTATTGTCCAAAACGGAACCGATTCCGCGATTAAATACTTGTCGAAATTTTCTAAATTGATGCGATTGACATTGGAGTATTCTAAAGAAACATTGATTCCTATTGACAAAGAGATTGAAAGTTTGCAAAATTATTTGGAGTTGGAACAATTGCGTTTCAACAATAAATTTGATTTTAGTATTTCAAAAGGGAAAGACATTGAAGACGATATGGCATTGCCCCCTTTATTATTGCAGCCATTTGTTGAGAACGCCATCATTCATGGGTTAATTCCAAAGAACGAAAAGGGAACTATTGCTGTTAGTTTCTCTACTGAAAAAGAAAATTTGATTTGCACCATTGAAGACAACGGAATTGGATTTGATAAATCGAAAGAAATTAAAGAAAGTCTGGTTTCGGTGCATAAATCGATGGCGTTGGACATAACAAGAAAACGTTTGGAAATGATGGAAGCAACAACATCGCGCAAAGCCAATGTTGAAATTACAGCAATAAAAAATGATAAGGGTGACATTCTGGGTACAAAAGTAGTCTTGAATTTGCCAATACAATATATAAAGTAGTCAGTGGTCAGTGTTTAGTAATCAGTTGTTGATTGCTAAATTAGACCGACTGAACACTAACAACTGAATACTGAACACTAATTATGATAACAGCCCTATTAATAGACGACGACGACAATTTAAGAGCCGGAATGAAATCGCTTTTGAGTCGGTATGCACCAGAAATAGCAATTATGGGCGAAGCCGATAGCGTAAAAACGGGAACCGAATTACTATTGAAAACGGAACCTCAAGTGGTTTTTTTAGACATTCATTTGGGAGACGGTTCGGGTTTTGATTTGTTAGAAGAAGTGAATAAAAGAGGAAAACTGAATTCTCAAATCGTATTCATCACCGCTCATGAACAATACGCCATTAAAGCATTTCGATTTAGTGCTTTGGATTTTTTATTAAAACCGGTTGACCCGGATGAATTAGAAAAAGTCATAAGCAAAATAAAAAATGTATTGGTAAAAAGTGAAAGTGTGGCTCATATCGATTTGCTGCTAGAAAACATCCGCAAGAAAGTAGATAACTTCAAACGCATCGCCTTATCAACTGCCGATGGAATTCATCTTTTTGAGATAAGTGATATTATTCGTTGCGAAAGTGAAGACAATTACACCAAGTTTTACATAAAAAATAACAAGCCGGTTTTAATTTCAAAAACGCTCAAAGAATATGAAGATTTGTTGACGGAACATGGTTTTGAGCGTATTCATCAATCGCATTTGATTAACCTTTCTTATCTCAAATCCTATATCAAAAAAGATGGCGGGTATGTGGTTATGGCTGATAATAGTAACCTGCCCATTTCGCAGCGAAAAAAAGAACGGTTGCAGGAACTTATTGGAAAGCAATTAAACAGTTAGAAAATAAAGTAAGAGAATGAAATTATAACAAACAAAAACACCAGTTGACTTAACAAAAACATCAGTGAAGTAATTAAAAACGTAAACAAGTGATACAAATTCTAATTGAAAACTAGAGTTTACTCAATTGCTCAATGATAAATACAAAAACTGAACTATTTTAGATAAAGAAAACACACAAGTAAAATAACTATTATGAAAAAGCTATTCTATATTTTAATACTAATTACAGGAATGACAAATGCACAAATTGTAAATATTCCTGATGCGAATTTTAAAGCTGCGTTGTTAAGTGCAAATATTCCAAACAGGATAGCTTTGAATGCGGCAAATATGCCAATTGTAATAGATATAAACAATGATGGAGAAATACAACAAAGTGAAGCCTCTTCAGTTGTTGGTCTTTACGTTTTTAATGCAGGCTTCTCAGATCTGACAGGAATACAGGGTTTTACTAATTTGAAATACCTGTATTGTGGTGGGAACAGCATAGTAAATCTAACAGCATTGTCTAATATGTTAACACTTGAGCAATTAGGTGTATCTGCTAATCCTAATATTGATTTAAATGTAAGTGGGTTAACCAACTTAAAAATATTTCAATGTGATTCCTGTAATTTAACATCATTGGATGCAAGTATTTTTCCTAATCTTGAGGAATTAGTTTGTAGCGCCAACAATTTATCGAATAATCTAAATCTAAGCGGACTAGTTAATTTAAAAAGCCTAAGATGTGAGATGAACGGTATGAGTGCAATTAATAACCTTTCGGAGTTGACAAACTTAGAGTTTTTAAATTGTCAGTCCAACATTTTTTCTTCATTGGACGTTTCCAATTTAGTTAATTTGAAAGGCCTTTATTGCCAGGAAAATGCTATCGCAAATTTAAATATTAGCGGTTGTACAAATTTGGAAAATATTAATGTGTCTAGTAATAATTTAACAAATCTGAATGTTTCAAATTTGATTCATTTAGACGATTTTAATTGTTCTTCCAATAACATTAGTGCTTTAAATTTCAGCGGATCAAATGCCATAACAAAATTTAATTGTTATCAAAATCAAGTTCCAGGTTTAGATTTTACTTCATTGTTAAACTTAACTGATATTAACTGTAGTTTTAATCAGCTTACATTCTTAAATGTTCAAGGGCTTAATCAAGTTGTAAATTTATATTGTAATAATAATTTATTAACGTCTTTAAATTTAAATGGCTTACAAAATCTTCAAAGAATGTCTGCAAATACAAATGAGTTAACCTCGCTACAGTTAGATGGATTGCCGGCGTTAAAATTTTTATGGTGTGATAATAATAATCTGACCGCTTTAAATCTCCCGGCATCAAACATTTTAATTGATTTGGAATGTTCGGATAATGCGTTAACAGCTTTAAATATTGGCTTATATCCAAATCTTTATCAACTTGCCTGTGGCAATAATTTATTAACAAATTTAGATTTTTCAAATTCGTCAGCACTGCAATATGTATCAATTGGAGGCAATCAATTAACTACACTGGACGTTAGTAACCTGGCAGGTCTGTTATATCTGACTTGTGCAAATAATCAGTTTACAACTATTGACGTTTCGCAAAATCATAGTTTACAAACCTTTTATGCCTATGATAATGAATTGCTGGAAACTATTTACATGAAAAACGGAAGTGATGAATCATCCTTCTTCCTGTCAACTACTAATTGGACGCCGGCAAACCTACCCAATTTAAGGTTTATCTGTGCTGATGAATCACAGGTTTCAGCTGTTCAAACGCATCTTAATGGAATAAGTTTGCCAAATACTGTTGTAAACTCTTATTGTTCTTTCAATCCTGGCGGAGACCATAACACAATAAACGGAACTGTGACTTTTGACGGCAATAATAATGGTTGTGATAACAATGATATTTTTCAACCAAACATTAGGGTTAATATTAATGACGGAACAAACCAAGGTGCTACATTTACAAACACTACTGGGAATTATAATTTCTATACACAATCAGGAAGTTTTGATTTAACTCCAAATATTGAAAACCCAACATGGTTTACCTTTTCGCCAACTACCGCCACTATTCCTTTTGCAGATAATAACAATAATACAGCTACTCAAAACTTTTGTATTTCAGCCAACGGAATTCATCCTGATGTTGAAATTGTTATTGCGCCCATTACTCCAGCGCGACCAGGTTTTGATGCCACTTATAAAATTGTCTATAAAAACAAAGGCAATCAAACCCTTTCAGGGAATGTTAGTTTCAGTTATGATGATGCCGTTTTAGATTTTGTTTCTGCAACAGTAGTACCCAATTCACAGAGCTTAGGAGCTTTGTCATGGAATTATACCAATTTATTACCTTTTGAAAGTAGAAGTTTTGAAATTGTTTTAAATGTAAATGCTCCTACTGAAACTCCTGCCGTGAACATTGGCGATATATTGAATTTTTCTGCTAGTGTCAACCCAATTGCAGGTGACGAAATTCCATCTGACAACACATATACTTATGCCCAAACCGTAGTAGGTTCTTACGACCCCAATGATATTATCTGTTTGGAAGGAGATATTGTTGCGCCATCGGAAATAGGGAATTATTTGCATTACAACATTCGTTTCGAAAATACAGGAACAGCACCAGCCGAATTTGTAGTAGTTAAAGTAGAAGTAAATCAAACCGATTTTGATATGAATTCACTTCAAATAATGAATTCTTCAGACCCAGTTGATGCAAGAATAAATCAAAATATTGTAGAGTTTATTTTTCAAAATATCCAATTAGAATCGGGTGGACATGGTAATATTTTATTGAAAATTAAATCAAAAAATAACTTGCTAGTAGGCGATGAGGTCAATAAGAAAGCCAATATCTATTTTGATTACAATTTTCCAATCCTAACAAATGATGCTGAAACTGTTTTCCAATCATTAAACAATCCTGATTTTCAAAATGATGCGTCAATTTCGGTCTATCCGAATCCGACAAATGGAATTGTAACGGTTAATTGTAACAATTCAATCAAGTCTATTCAGTTGTACGATGTGCAAGGACGATTGTTGCAGACTAATTTGGTCAACGAAAACGAAACAACGATTGATGTTTCCACTAAATCCAAAGGAGTATATTTCCTTAAAATACTTTCGGATAAGGGAATGAAAGTTGAAAAAATAGTTAGAGAATAAAGTTATGCAAAATCAAATTTTCATTCCAAGGAACGAGGAATCTCATAAAAATAAAACAACACCTATCATGAAAAAGCTATTTTATATTTTATTACTAATCACAGGAATTACCAATGCACAAATTGTAGATATTCCTGATGCGAATTTTAAGGCGAAGTTAATTGAGCTTGGAGTAGATACAAATGCTGATGGTAATATTCAGCAAAGCGAAGCATTAGCCGTAACTAGTTTGAATATACCTGTTTCCAATATTGCAGATTTGACAGGAATACAGGCTTTTGTAAACCTAACCAATTTGGAATGTTCTCAAAATCAGTTGTCAACATTGGATTTAAGTTCTTTAACCAACCTTACAGATTTACAATGTACCTATAATCAACTAACTTCTCTAAACATAACTGGATTGACGAATCTTCAATTGCTTTACTGCAATAACAATCTATTAGCATCCCTTGATTTGGATGGCTTGACAAACCTTAATAGTTTGGGTTGTGGCATCAACCAGCTTACTAGTTTAGATTTGAGTACTAATACTAGTTTAACTCAACTTAGTTGCAACTTCAATCAATTAACGAATCTTGATTTAACTAATAATGTGCTCCTGACATTCCTTGATTGTTCAGCTAATCCATTGGGAACTTTAGATGTATCCAATAACGTTAATCTTATTAGCCTACATTGTCACAATAACAACCTGACAGCTTTAGACCTTTCCAATAACGTTAATTTGGACATTCTCAATTTCTCATCTAACGGATTGACCAATATTGACCTTAGCAATAATATCCTTCTGACAAGATTCGGTTGTAGTACCAATTCAATGACCCAATTAGATGTAACTCCTTTGCCTAATTTGATTGAGTTAGGATGTTCCAATAACCAATTAACGACATTGGACTTATCGAATTCTCATAATTTATTTTATTTCAGTGCGGAAAATAATTTATTTACAAACCTTGATTTTAGTCAGCTTACAGATGTGAACAGTGCTATGTTTAATATGAGTATTTATATTCAATCTAACCCAAATCTACAGAACATTAATCTGAAAAATGGATTTCACGGAATAATTTATTTTAGTACGAATGGATGCCCAAATCTAAATTTTGTGTGCGCTGATGATTTTAATTTATCACAAATTCAATCTTCTTTGAATACAAATGGAAACAATAACGTAGTTCTTAACTCTTATTGCTTTTTCGAACCCGGCGGCGACTATAACACCATAACCGGGTCTATAAAATTTGATGGAAATTCAAACGGTTGCGATGCCACCGATTTACCACAACCCAATGGTAGAGTTAATATTAATGATGGAACAAACCAAGGTGCAACATTTACAAACACTACTGGGAATTATAATTTCTATACACAAGCAGGAAGTTTTGTTTTAACACCAGCTATCGAAAACCCAACATGGTTTACCTTTTCGCCAACTACCGCCACTATTCCTTTTGCAGATAATAACAATAATACAGCTACTCAAAACTTTTGCCTCTCAGCCAACGGAATTCATCCTGATGTTGAAATAGTTATTGCGCCCATTACTCCAGCGCGACCAGGTTTTGATGCCACTTATAAAATTGTTTATAAAAACAAAGGCAATCAAACCCTTTCTGGAAATGTTACTTTCAGTTATGTCGATGCCGTTTTAGATTTTGTTTCTGCAACGGTAGTACCCAATTCACAAAGTGTAGGAACTATGTCATGGAATTATACCAATTTGTTACCTTTTGAAAGTAGAAG
>Ga0208853_1000389_pt1 | contig 13568 bp, 11 predicted proteins | sample LakMenEpi03Oct11_FD_150667 | JGI IMG/M metagenome (GOLD analysis project Ga0208853, IMG submission 150667) | Freshwater microbial communities from Lake Mendota, WI - 03OCT2011 deep hole epilimnion (SPAdes) | ecosystem: Environmental > Aquatic > Freshwater > Lake > Epilimnion/Euphotic zone ... | reverse complement strand
TTCCAAGCTGATATTCAAGCTTCAAATGGAGTGATTCATGGAGTAAATAAAGTGTTACGTCCATTTTAAATTAAAAGATTGCTATGAAGAATAGAGAAGCGCAGTTACTAACTGCGCTTTTTTATTTCCCTAACTCTAACGCCCTATCATTTGCCGCTTTTACAGCATCAAAAATTGTTTTTTCTAAACTTCCTTTTTCAAAAACTTGTAATGCGCTTTCGGTTGTTCCGCCTTTGGATGCTACTTTTTTTATCCATTCTTCGTTGGATAAAGAATAACTATTTTGGATAGCAACCGAACCCATAAACGTTTGATTGACTAATAATTCAGCTTCCGATTCGTTGAACCCTAAATCTACAGCCGCTTTAATCATGGATTGCATAAAATAAAAAACGTATGCTGGACCACTTCCCGAAATGGCAGTCGCGGCATCGATCAATTTTTCATTTTCTACATAAACCGATTTTCCTGTGGTGTTGATTAAATTTTGTATGATAAATAATTCTTTTCTGTCAACATTGGCAGAAGCAGTAAATACAGTCATTCCCATTCCGATTTGTGTTGGGATATTGGGCATCGACCTTACAATTTTAGAACACGAAAGTTGTTCTTCCAATTTGGCTAAAGTAATTCCAGCCATAACTGAAAAAATAATCTGATTGTCTTTCAAATAGGGCTTTATGGATGCTGCCAAAACACCAAAATCCTGTGGTTTAACTGCTAAAATTACAATATCAAACTCCCCAAGTTTTTTAGAAGCTGTAGTAGCAATATTGGCTTCAGAAATACCATTTTCAAGAGTTACAAAATTTTTATTTCTAATAAGGAGATGAATGTCTTCGGGTTTGATAAAACGGGAACTAATAAAACCATTAGCAAAAGTTTTACCCATATTTCCATAACCAACAATAAGTACTTTCATAATTTATGAATAAAAAAAACGCTGCTTAAAGATAAATACTTAACAGCGTTAAAATAGTAAATTGTAAAATTATTTCTTTTTCTTTTGCAATTGCTTTTGAGCTTCGGCTTGTTCCATCATTTCTCTCATTTTTCTTTGAAACTTACTTTCGGTTTTTGGTTTCGTTTTATTTTCCTGAATTTGGGCATGAATTTTATCGCTATTGATAAAATATCTTTTGATAACAATCATAATACCAATAGTAATCAGGTTGGAAATAAAGTTATACAAACTCAATCCTGATCCATAATTATTGAAGAACAACAACATCATGATTGGGGAAAGATAAATCATTATTTTCATGATTTTTGCCATATCTGGCATTCCTTCTTGTTGAGGTTGCGCCATCATTTGATCTCCAGAGGTCATTTTCATATAAAAGAAAATAGCAATAGAAGCTAATATTGGAAACAAACTGATATGATCTCCATATACAGGAATATGAAATGGCAATTTGTATATCTCATCAAAAGAAGACAAATCATCAGCCCAAAGGAATCCTTTTTGTCTTAGCTCAATAGCTGATGGAAAAAACTGAAACGAAGCATACATAAACGGAATTTGTATTAATGCTGGAACACAACCAGCCATGGGATTCACACCCGCTTTGTTGTATAATTTCATTGTTTCCTGTTGTTTTTTCATTGGGTCTTTTGAAAATTTTTCGCCAATTTCGGTAATCTCTGGACGTAAAACTTTCATTTTGGCTTGAGATAAAAACGACTTGAAAGTGATAGGCGACATGGCTATTTTAATCAAAATAGTAAAAATAATAATGGCTATTCCTAATCCCATAAACGAACTTAAAAAACCAAAAAGCGGCACAAAAATGAATTTATTAATCCAACCAAAAATTCCCCAACCCAGTGGAACAATTTCTTCTATATTTTTATCGTACTTATTTAAAATTCTATAATCTGTGGGACCTAAATACCAATTCATTTTATAATCCAACTCACCATTTTTAAATGCTAAAGGCAAAGTTGACTTAAAATTTTTGGTAAAAACCGTATCAATTTTTTCGTCATTTACCAAATCTGTAGAACTCAATTTTACATTTTCTATTGGTGTTTGAGATAAAAGAATGGAACTGAAAAAATGTTGTTTATAGGCAATAAAAGTTGCCTTTTCAAGCGTTTCATCTTCTTGTTTGCCCAAACCTGCATAATCCACTTTTCCTTCATTTTCAAAATAAATTTCAGCATAACGATTTTCATACGATATACTTTTTTCGTTGCGATAGGTTTTCAAATCCCATTGCAAATCGGCAACATTTGAGGTGTTTAATGTCGAATTCAATGCTTGTGATTGAATATCAAAATCGAGCATATACTCCTTTGGTTTCAAGACATATTTGTATTCCAAATAAGAATTTGCGCCGGCTTTTAATTTCATTGACAAAATTTGATTTTCTCCAACTTTTGAAACTGTTGGCTCAAAAAACAAATCTTTAGTATTCAAAACTCTGTTGTCTTTGGTTTGCAATTGCAAATTAAAATTAACGTTGTTGTTTTTGATCAACGCAACTAACTCATTAGAATTTTTATCAATTTTTTTATAATTTTTTAAAGTCGCCTCAGCAATAAAACCTCCTTTATTGGCGATTTTTAACTTTATAAGTTCATTTTCAATAGTTGTAAAATCTTCTTTGGCAGAAGGTAAAGTTGCCGAATAAGCAAAACTTCCAAGACTGCCTTGTAGTTTTTGCATTTTAACCGAGTCGGCAACCGTTGTATCCTTAATGGTGTTGGCAACTTCTTTGGTTGTTGTTGCTTTTGCTTTTTTCTCTGCTGCCTTTTCTGTTTTGGCTTTGGTTTGTTCTTTTACCTCATTTTCTCTATTGTTATACATCATCCAAAGGATAATAACAAAGATTAAAGCAAAACCGATAATCGAATTTAAATCAAATTTCTTTTGTTCCATATCATGCTGAACTTGGTTCAGTATCTTTTAATTAATATTATTTTTTATTTATTTGTAATGCTGGCAACATGTTCCGCCTTTTCATTTAGTTGCCAACTTCGCAACTAATTATTTTATGTTAAAGATAAAAATTCTTGCGAAACCTAAACGTGAACTTATAACAAAATTCGCAATTGCTTGAACGGTTGTTGGCAGTATTTCTTTCTTTAATCGTATTCTGTTACTTTTCGGAATCTTTGGGCTAAATTATTTTGTTCTAGAAAATTGTATTTCAAATCAAATATTATAAATTCTCCATTGTTTTTTTCAATTTTATAATATCTCCCATCAGTAATTATTTTCTTTTTTATGTCATTTGACCAATATTCCATTATGTATTTTTCTACGAAACTTTTTTCAGTAATACTGCTTTTTGAAAGTAAATTTTTTAGATAGAAACTTTCAGATTTTGTTAAATTACAAACTAAATCTTTCTTTTTAAAACCTATATAGTTAAAGTCAAAAAGAGTAGTGTCTATAACAATTATTTCTAGTTTAATATTTTGTTGTAAAAATCGAATAGGAGTATAAGCCCAAATAAATTCAGTTGGTGCTTTTCTACCATAATCTTCTATAGTTTTTATAATTTTTCCGTTTTTAACAAATGTAACATAAACAGTTTCATCGTCAGTCCAATTAGAATTGTATTCATTTTCTAAATTTGTCCAATTTGATTTAAGAAAACTCAAATTAATTTTAGAAAACAATTCTTTACTTATTTTAGATTTAAAATTGCCTTTTATTGAACTGCAATAGCCACCTTTAAAAATTACGTCACCACTTTTATCAATTTCAATATCAGTTACAGGACATCTACCAAAACATCCTGTAGAAGAAATAATGATTTTATCAAAAGATTTAGAATTGTCTAATTTGTAATTTAATTTATAAAACTTGTCAATTTTACCTTCACTATTAATTATTTTTAAAGTATCAAATTTTATACTTGCAATTTTATAAGAGCCCCATTTCTTAGATGATAAATCATAAAGTTTCAAACTATCATCTTCAATTTTATAATTTGAAGTATTTCCTAAATATATATTTTGACTCTGATGATTTTCATCACCTTTTATATATTTATAAAAACCTAGTTTATAATCAAACTTACCATCACTATTGAATTCATAACCAACTTCTTGATTAACAAATGGTGGAAGTGGTATAAAATTTCCATTTTTATTTGGTTTTACTAATTCCTTTACATATTTCCATTCTCCAATAATTTTATTTTCATAGTCATTTGTTGATTTCTGTTTGCAAGAAACCAAAATGAAAATTAAGATTAATGTTGTTATGAATTTCATTTATCGTAGAATTACTGCCAACTCACAAATTCTCACTACTATTTTTTATGTTTTACCATTGCGGCCACAAAGCTAACAAAAATTGGGTGCGGATTGGCAACGGTACTTTTATATTCTGGATGGTATTGAACACCTATGAAAAATGGATGATTCTTTAATTCAATAATCTCTACTAATCCAGTATCTGGATTAATTCCAGATGCTAGTAAACCAGCGTCTTCCAGTTGTTTTCTATACGCATTATTATATTCATAACGATGACGATGACGTTCATTTATTTGTAATTCTCCATAAATTTGGTGTGCCAAAGAACCCTCTGAAATATCACATTTCCAGGAGCCAAGACGCATTGTTCCTCCTTTATCGGTAATAGTTTTTTGATTTTCCATCAAAGCAATAACAGGATTGGAAGTTTCCTCATTCATCTCTGTAGAGTTGGCATCTTTTAATCCTAAAACATTTCTGGAATATTCAATAACTGCCATTTGCATTCCTAAACAAATTCCGAAAAACGGAATGTTTTTTTCACGAGCATAACGAACTGTTTCTATTTTCCCTTCAATCCCACGACCACCAAATCCGGGCGCAACAATAATTCCATCCAATCCTTGTAATTGCTGGGCAGCATTGGTTTCATCTAAATATTCAGAATGAATGCTGATAATGTTTACTTTAGTTTGATTAGTAGCACCAGCATGTATAAATGATTCTAAGATAGATTTATAAGAATCTTGCAACTCAACATACTTCCCAACCAAACCAACATTTACTGTATGTTTTGGATATTTTAATCGATGCAGAAAAGTATTCCAGTTTTTCAAATCGGGTGAGGCTTTCTTAGGGAGATTTAACTTCTTCAACGCTACAATGTCTAAACCTTCCTCTAGCATCAGATTGGGCACTTCATAAATCGTTGAAGCATCAATAGATTGAATAACCGCTTCACGTTTTACATTGCAAAACAGCGCCAATTTTTGACGCAATTCATCCGATATTTCATGTTCGGTTCTACAAACTAAAATATCCGCTTTTATTCCACTTTCCATCAAGGTTTTTACGGAATGTTGTGTGGGTTTTGTTTTCAATTCTCCAGCAGCAGCAAGATAGGGAACTAAAGTTAAATGAATTACAATTCCGTTGCCTTCGCCTAACTCCCAGACCAACTGACGAACAGATTCGATATAGGGTAATGATTCAATATCCCCCACTGTTCCACCAATTTCAGTAATCACAATATCAAAATCACCTGATTTTCCAAGCAATTGCATACGTTCTTTAATTTCATTAGTGATATGAGGAATCACTTGAACGGTTTTGCCAAGGAATTCTCCTCTTCTTTCTTTTTCAATTACCGAAAGATACACTCTTCCTGTAGTAACATTGTTGGCTTGTGAAGTAGGCACATTCAAGAATCTTTCATAATGACCTAAATCCAAATCGGTTTCGGCTCCATCATCGGTTACATAACATTCGCCGTGCTCATAGGGATTCAACGTTCCAGGATCGACATTGATGTAAGGATCAAATTTTTGAATCGTAGTTCGATACCCTCTTGCCTGCAATAATTTTGCTAAAGAAGCCGCGATAATTCCTTTCCCTAAGGAAGAAGTCACACCGCCAGTAACAAAAATGTATTTGGTTTGATTCATTGTATTGTTTGTGTGTTGTGTTGTAGTTGTTGTAAAAAACGAGGCAAAAGTAAGAATTTAAAATGGATTATTGAATTATTAGATTGTTGGATTATTAGAAAAAATGGATGTAAATCTAGTAATCTATAAGTCTAGCAATCTAATAATCTCTCTCAGGATATTGCTTTTTGATATTGCGAACCAACTCTTCTAAACCGTTTAATTTGAGTTCATAAACCAATTGCAATTGCTCGCCGAGTTGTCCTTTTGGAAAGCCTTTATTGCTATACCAAACTACATAGTATTCTGGTAAATCGATAAGATAATACCCTTCATATTTGCCGAAAGGCATTTTGGTGTGAGCTAATTTGATGAGAAGTTGTTGTTGGTCGTTCATTGAAGAGGTTGCGAGTTTCGAGTTTCGGGTTTCGGGTTATGGTTATTTTGTTTTTAATAATGATTAATGTTCTTTAATAAATCACTTTCATTATTTTATTAAAACAATTACTTTATACTGTTTGAAATTCAAAAATCTTAAACTCGAAACTCGGAACTCGCAACCTATTCCTTCCAATTAAAAACAATTTCCCTTTTGATATCAGGATGCAAACTGAAATGAACTGGACAAGTCAGTGCAGTTCGTTCCAAAATAGTTTTCGTTTTTTTATCGGCAGAAAGATTCATATTGAAAGTTATATGAATTTCTGAAATACGTCTTGGTTCGGCAGCCATCACTTTAGTTACTTCTGCTGTTGAACCTGAGAAATCTACATTCATTTCATTTGCCTTGATACCCATTACGGTAAACATACAACTAGCCAAACCATTGGCAACAGTATCCGTTGGAGAGAATGCTTCTCCTTTGCCATTGTTATCAATTGGTGCATCCGAAATAATCTCACTTCCCGATTGTAAATGAATGGAAGATGTTCTTAAATCTCCGAGATACGTTACTTTTGAAGTTGCCATTATAATGCTTCTTTTATGGTTAAATCGGTATCGTAATAGAGAATATAAATTCCTTGATTTGAATAACCATAGGTTGTGTTTTGAACATAATCAAATTTATTTTCGATTTGCTCTGATGAAGAAGTTTGAACTGTTTCTTCAAAAGTTTTATCTTGTGACAAACGAAGTAAAGTATCAAATGTCACATCAAAACCCCTGATAGCATATTGATTAGGTAATATTTTATTTATTTTTTTATACTTACGATCAAACTGATTTGCTTCATCGGTTTCATTTGGTCGAGAGAGGGAAGGATATAATAATTTAAGTTTAGTCAATCTTATCAAAGAAATTTCTTCAAAATCTAGTGTTTCATTAGGTTCCATAATCACCATTTGAACCTGATATTCCTTTTGAAGAGCAAGCATTGCTGAAGTTGAAGACAATATCATACCTGTGCTTTCTGAAGCAATAATGACATAATTCATTTTGTCTTTTAGCAAATGTATTTTCAAACTATCGGCGACAAAAGAGTTTTTTGCGCCTAGCCCAACAAGCTTAGTATCCTTATGATTATCTTGAATATACTGTTTAATACTTCCTTTTTTAGAATCAACTACAGCTATAATATTTCCGTCTTTAGCTCTCATGTATTCAAAAATAGAATTTCGCAGCATGTCAATGCTTGGCATGGATTGGTATAAATTGGAATATTTTTTCCCAATTTCTTTTGATAATGGGGAAATAACTGGCGTTTTAGTTGACTCAAGAATTTCTGCTAATTTCTCTACATTGGATTGATAAAACGGCCCAATAACTACATCCATAGCTCCCAAATTATTCTGTTGAAACAAGTTAGCAACATTGGAAGAATTCTTTGTTTCTTGAGAATCCAAAATTTTAATATCAACATTCATTCCTAGCACTCGTGCAGAGTCAATAGCCATCAAAGCACCAGAATAAAAATCTAATGTCAAATTGAGAAACTTATCTTTTTTTAATCTTGCTTGAGTAGAATTAACCGTGTCACTTTCTATTTTACTGATATTAAACGGCAAAAGTAATGCGAGTTGTTTCCTCGCATTTGTGTTTAAACTTTTCAATAAATTACCTTGTTCTTTCTTGGGGACATTGGCTTTCTGAACCATTGGAACACGTAAAATAATTCCAATTTTAATTCCTTTTTTAAGTTCAGGATTCAATTGAATTAATTCTGATTCCGAAATACCAAAATCATTGGCAATACTTGCAATAGTTTCTTTAGGTTTGACTACATATTCTTGCAAGTATTTTTTAGTGCTTTCTGCTGCTGGTTTTACGACAACTGGAGTAATCGTTTCGCTAGTTGATGCAGCGTTACCCGAAACTACAAGTTTTAAACCTACAGGAAAATCATTAACTATTTGTGGGTTCAATCGCTCTAGTTCTGGAATAGTCATGCCATATTTTTTGGAAATTCCAAATTTAGTTTCCTTAGGTTCAATGACATGATAAGTACTATTTCCCGCTGGTTTTTCAGCTTTTGGTTCACTTTTCACCACTGCTTTTGGGGTGTCCTCTGGTGCAGGAACTGGTTTTTCCAGAGGAGGTTTCTCATAAATCTCTTGACTTGCAATAGTGGAAGGAATCTTAATTGTTTGACCAAACTTTAAACCATCTTTTAACAAATCAGCATTGGCTTCTTTTAGTGCATCAACAGTTACTCCGTATTGTCTTGAAAGACTGAATAAAGTTTCTTTAGGTTGTACTATATGAGTAGTTGGATTTGATTTTGGTTCAGCTTGTTTTGAAGTATTCGAAGTAACTACAGTTGTTGATGGTGGAATTAACAAAACACTATTCAACTGAATTCCATTTTGAGAATCTGGATTTAATTTATAAATATCATAGGGTGTTACTCTATATTTTTGAGCAATACTATTAACTGTTTCTCCAGTAGATACACTATGTTTGATGTATTTCTCTTGCTTTGCCGAAACAGTAAAGCAAAAAGAAAAAACAGTAAGCAATATTGAATAAAGAATACGATTTTTCATGTAGTTACTATTTATTGAACGTATAAAGTTAACAAATCTTTTTAATATCAATCAAGATTACTGTTTTTTTCATTAACTTTTTTATGTTAACAAAAACTATTCCCATTCAATTGTGGCGGGTGGTTTTGAGCTGATATCGTACACCACTCTATTCACTCCTTTAACTTTATTAATAATTTCATTGGAAATTTTCATCAAAAAATTATATGGTAAATGTACCCAATCGGCTGTCATTCCATCTGTAGATTCAACTGCTCTTAGCGCTACTACTTTTTCATAAGTGCGTTCATCGCCCATAACACCTACGCTGTTTACTGGCAATAAAATCGCTCCTGCTTGCCAAACGCTATCATATAATCCGTGTGATTTTAATCCTTCGATAAAAATAGAATCTACTTCTTGCAGAATTCTAACTTTCTCCGGAGTAATAGCACCCAATATTCTAATCGATAATCCTGGTCCAGGAAAAGGATGCCTTCCTAAAAGTTCAGGATCAATCCCTAAAGTTTTCCCAACTCTTCGCACTTCGTCTTTAAAAAGCATACGTAACGGTTCCACAATTTGCAGTTTCATAAAATCAGGCAAACCGCCCACATTATGATGGGATTTTATAGTGGCTGACGGTCCTTTAACCGAAACTGATTCGATTACGTCTGGGTAAATTGTTCCTTGTGCCAACCATTTCACCTTTTCCAATTGGTGTGCTTCATCATCAAATACTTCGATAAAAACACGACCAATTGCTTTTCGCTTCGTTTCTGGATCTTCAATTCCATCCAGCGCTGAAAGAAAACGCTCCGAAGCATCAACTCCTTTTACATTCAATCCCATGTCTTTGTATTGATGCAATACATTTTCGAATTCGTTTTTGCGAAGCAAACCATTGTTAACGAATATACAATACAAGTTTTTACCAATAGCTTTATGCAATAAAACTGCTGCTACGGTAGAATCTACTCCACCAGAAAGTCCAAGAACTACTTTATCGTTTTTAACTTTTTCTTTCAACTCTTTTACACAGTCTTCCACAAAAGCATTGGGTGTAAAGTTTTGAGGAACGTGTGCAATCTTAACTAAGAAGTTTTCTAAAATCTGTTTTCCATCTGTTGAATGATATACTTCAGGATGAAACTGAATGGCATAAGTAGTTTCTCCATCGATGCGATAAGCAGCATTTTCAACATCTTTGGTACTAGCAATAAGCACTCCGTTAGTTGGTAAATGCTTAATGGTATCACTATGACTCATCCAAACTTGGCTGTTCAAAGCCACTTCATCCATAAAAACTTCGTCGTCTTTAATGAACGATAAATTCGCTCTACCATATTCACGAGTATTACTTGGTGCCACTTCGCCACCATGAAAATGTGCTAAATACTGTGCTCCATAACATACAGCTAGCAAAGGCATTTTACCACGAATTTGAGATAAATCAGGATGAGGAGCATCATCACCTCTCACAGAAAAAGGGCTGCCCGACAGAATAACTGCTTTATAGGAAGATAAATCAGTTGGAAAATGATTGAAAGGAAAGATTTCGCAAAATATATTTAATTCGCGAACGCGGCGTGCAATAAGTTGGGTGTATTGCGAACCGAAATCTAAAATAAGTACGTTGTGTTGCATGTACAAAAGTAGTATTCTCTATTGAAAATAAAAAACAATATTTTTTAGATTGCTGCGGAAATTATCCCGATTGCGCATTCTAAAACAAAAAACAACAAAAAGTAGTAAGTAGTTGCTATCGAAGCAATGTGTGAATGATATAATCCTTATTTATTATTATACAAGGTTTTAGTAAGCAATCGGTATCACCTTTGACTCGTTGTAAAAATTCATTCGCAATGAAAATAATTTCAAAATGAAAATTTCAAAAAAATGTATAGAAGCTTGTTTGGCATGTTTGATAACTTGCGAAAGCTGTATTACCGATTGCATTGCAAGTGGTAATAAAGAGTGCATTGCATTATGCAGAGACTGTGCTGCTATTTGTGCATTGTGCGCACGTTTTGAAGCTAGAGGTTCAAGATTTGGTCAAGATTTGCATGCATTATGTGCTAAAATATGCGAAATTTGTTCCGAAGAGTATTCAAAACACGCTTCTCATCATGACTCTTGTAAAGCATGTGCAGAAGCTTGTAAAAAATGTGCAATTATTTGTGAAGAATATGCAACAGCCAAAATTTAATTTGTAAATTGTCTCAAATTAAAAGATAACCCGAGTTACAGCGGAACTGAAGAAGTCCTAAATTATTAAAAAAATGAAAATTTTCGTCATAACAACCTGCATCATTATCGGACTCCTCTTATTATTTCAAGTATATACTACCATGTCAATCAATACAACACAAACACAGCCATACAAAGTAATTCGGGTAGAAAAAGATTTTGAAATACGATTTTATCCGGCTGCAACAATGGCTACTATTACCTCTTCTGCAAAATCCTATAAAGAGTTAGGAAGTTCTGGTTTTAGTAAATTAGCGGGGTATATTTTTGGCGGTAACAGTACCCAACAAAAAATAGCCATGACTGCTCCTGTATATATGGATGTAAATGATACTATTTCCTCGATGAGTTTTGTGATGCCGTCTGATTACAATAAAGGCAACTTGCCAAAACCAAACAATTCGGAGGTGAAAATTGTAACTACAGCTGACGAATATGTAGCCGCTATAACATTTGGAGGTTTCGCATCAACGCAACACATCAATGAAAATATTGAGAAATTGGAAAATGCTTTAAAAGCAAATTCCATTTCTTATTACGGTCACTTTCGTTACCTAGGATACAATCCACCTTACCAATTATTTGGCAGGAAGAACGAAATAATCGTGAGTGTAAATAAAGATTTTAATTAAATAAATACTACTAGTTATGAAAATTTTATTCGTTTTAACGTCGCATGCTACTTTGGGAAACACCCAAGAAAAAACAGGTTTTTGGATTGAAGAATTTGCAAGCCCCTATTATGTTTTAGCCGATGCTGGTGCTGAAATTACAATTGCTTCTCCAAAAGGAGGACAGCCACCAGTGGATCCAAGTAGTGAGCTGAAAGATGCGCAAACACCGTCTACAGAAAGATTTTATAAAGACTATGAACTCATCGATAAAGTGGCACATTCATTAAAATTAAGTGATATGAAACAAGAGGATTTTGATGCTGTTTTTTATCCTGGAGGTCATGGTCTGTTATGGGATTTAACCATTGATAAAAATTCTATTCAACTGATTGAAGGGTTTTATAATCATCAAAAACCAATTGCCTTTGTTTGTCATGCGCCAGCTGCATTAGTGAATACAAAAGCAGCCAATGGTGAACCAATTGTAAAAGGCAAACACGTTACCAGTTTTTCAAACTCAGAGGAAGAAGTAATTAAACTAACCCAGGTAGTGCCATTTTTATTAGAAGATGAATTGATAAAGCATGGCGCTATTTATAGTAAAGGAGCCGATTGGAGCAATCACACCCAACAAGATGGCTTGCTAATTACCGGTCAAAACCCTGCTTCATCAGAAGCAATAGCAAAATTACTTTTAGCATCACTTCAAGAGAAAAAATAGCATTGGAGTAAAATATAAACCCTGTCAGGGTTTTGAACGCTGACAGGGTTATAAAAAAAATACAAAAGATTACTTTTGCTTAAACGCATTTAATCCGGGAAAGTACGCCGTATCGCCCAGTTCCTCTTCAATTCTTAATAGTTGATTGTATTTCGCCATTCTATCAGAACGCGAAGCAGAACCCGTTTTAATTTGTCCACAATTCAATGCTACTGCTAAATCAGCAATAGTATTGTCCTCAGTTTCTCCAGAACGGTGCGACATTACTGAGGTGTAACCTGCATTATGTGCCATGTTTACCGCTGCAATCGTTTCTGTCAAAGTTCCAATTTGATTTACTTTTACCAAAATTGAATTGGCAATGCCTTCCTTAATTCCACGTGACAAACGCTCCTCATTAGTAACAAATAAATCATCACCCACTAATTGAGTTTTATCTCCTATTAATTCAGTTAAATGTTTCCAACCTTCCCAGTCGTCTTCATACATTCCGTCTTCAATAGAAATGATTGGGTAATTAGTAGCTAAGGATACTAAATATTCTGCTTGCTCTTTAGAAGTTCTAATTTTTCCTGTAGCTCCTTCAAATTTGGTATAGTCGTATTTTCCATCTACATAAAACTCCGAAGCAGCACAGTCTAAAGCAATCATAACTTCGTCACCAAATTTATAGCCTGCATTTTCAACTGCTTTTTTTATGGTATCCAAGGCATCTTCAGTTCCACCAGCAAGATTTGGAGCAAACCCACCTTCATCGCCAACTGCTGTAGAAAGATTTCTGTCGTGTAATACTTTTTTAAGGTTATGGAATATCTCTGTTCCCATTTGCATCGCATGAGTAAAAGAGGTTGCTTTTACGGGCATAATCATAAATTCTTGAAATGCAATCGGTGCATCAGAATGTGAACCACCATTGATAATATTCATCATTGGAACGGGTAACGTATTAGCAGAAACGCCTCCAACATAACGGTATAAAGGCAAGCCAAGTTCGTTAGCAGCAGCTTTAGCAACCGCCAACGAAACACCCAAAATAGCGTTAGCACCAAGGTTTGATTTATTGGGGGTGGCATCCAATTCAATCATCAATTGATCGATATGATTTTGTTCAAAAACTGAAACGCCAACTAATTCGGGTGCTATAGTAGCATTTACATTATGA
>Ga0208853_1000387_pt1 | contig 13582 bp, 11 predicted proteins | sample LakMenEpi03Oct11_FD_150667 | JGI IMG/M metagenome (GOLD analysis project Ga0208853, IMG submission 150667) | Freshwater microbial communities from Lake Mendota, WI - 03OCT2011 deep hole epilimnion (SPAdes) | ecosystem: Environmental > Aquatic > Freshwater > Lake > Epilimnion/Euphotic zone ... | reverse complement strand
AGCGATCGTGGGATGCCATAGCGGCAGTCTACTTATAGGGTAGGCACATGGTTAATTTAACGCGCATTTACACAAAGACTGGCGATGACGGAACTACATCTCTAGGAGACATGAGCCGTACCTCAAAAAATGACCCACGTCTTGAAGCATATGCCACCGTTGATGAGGCGAACTCAAGCATTGGCGTTGTTCTATCAACTGATGGTTTAACCGATGATGTTCGAGCACTTCTAGTTCGAATTCAAAACGATCTTTTTGATGTTGGTGCAGATCTATGTACACCGGTTGTTGATTCTCCAGCGTTTGAACCTCTGCGAGTTCTTGAATCCCAGATTAGTTATTTGGAAGAACAGATCGATAAGTACAACGCAGATCTAGAGTCATTGCGTTCATTTGTTCTGCCATCTGGCACACCAGCTGCGGCGCACTTACATGTGGCGCGCACAGTTGTTCGACGCGCAGAGCGTTGCACTTGGGCTGCTATCCACGCATTTGGCGGGGGAGTAAATCCACTGACAGCTAAGTATTTAAATCGTTGCTCTGATCTTCTCTTTGTTCTTGCTCGCTATGCCAATAAAGAAATTGGTGATCAACTGTGGGTGCCAGGAGCTAATCGCTAAGGAATAACTGTGTACGTTGTTCCCGGAATCTTTTCCGCAGGAGCATCGTTACGGCAAGTAGCTTTGATGTTTGAAATCGAGTGCTCAAGTTCGATTGGCTCTTGGCTAATGATCAAGATCGTCGCATATTTTCGAGCCGATGTCTTGCCTATCGTTGTTCGCACAGTTCCAAATATCCTCTGAGTCTTATCTTCTTCAGAGGTCCGTCCCTTCAGATTTGCAGTAACCACCCACCACATGCACCCAACGGCTGATGCAACAGTTACAGCTCCGCATGAAAACTTCTCGCAAACAGGCACGCCATCGATTTTTTCAGCTAATGCGGCGGTTAGTTTTTTGTCATTAGAAGCCAAGCCAACTAACTCTTTTGGAGTTGGAATTTTGGCGAAAGTATTTCCATCTTTACTCTTAATAAACCCTTTAGGCGGCCAAACTGGTGAGGGCGATGGAGTTATCTTCGCCTTCTTGGTTGCAGCAACTTGTGATGTTTGGGCAGCGTGGGCCGATGGTGCAAGTAATACCAGCGCCAGAATGAGTGCAATTGCCTTCTTAATCGCGATCCCACTTGAACTTACGCACACTAAAGAAAATTCCAATAATGAGCCAAACCAGTAAAACCAAGAAGGTAGTTTGAAGTTCCCATGACTTTGCAACTTCTTGAGCTGCAAATGAATCAGGCAAGAATACAGATCGCATGCCTTGGGTTAGCCACTTGAGCGGAAAGATTGCGGCAACTTGTTGCATCCAGCTTGGAAGTTGAGTGAATACGAAGAAGACTCCACTAAAGAACTGCAAGATAATGACAATTGGTGAAACGACGGCAGAGGCACCGCGGCCACTCTTTGGAACAATCGAAAATGCGATACCCAGCGCGGTTGAGCAAGCACTGCCTAGCAAAACTAACCAAGTAAAGGTCAACCATTTACCAGCATCTGTTGGCATATCTAAGCCAAAGAAAGCGATGCCAAATCCAAGGAGCAGCAAAATCTGAATAACCATACTGACAAAAATGAGAATAGCTTTTCCGATGAAGTAACTAGATGCTGGCATCGGAGTTCCGCGCAAACGCTTAAGCGCGCCTAGTTCACGTTCCATTGGAATTGTTATCGCTAAAGCTTGAAAACCAGTGTTAACAAGGCCCGAAGCGATCATTCCGGCGACAAAGTACTGCGAGAAGGTCACACCAGGTGCGATTGTGTCTTTAAATACCGAACCAAAGATTGCCAGCAAAATCACTGGAAATAAAAGAGTAAAGACGACTGATTCGCGCTGGCGTGCAAACTGTCGAATTTCTAGTCCACCGCGTCTGATACCTAATTGAAGGGCGCTCGGAATTTTATTCATTAACGCCTCCAATCATTTCAAGGTAGATGTCTTCAAGAGATGGTCGGGTCACAACCAGTTCTGGGATCTCTCCATTAAAGGTTGCAGCTAGCGCGGCGATTACAGCGGTTGGATTATCTGTTTTTTCAGATTTGATCTGATCTCCATCTCGCCATTGAACAGTGGCTTGAGATGTTGCTCTTCCTCCCAAGTCGGCAGGGGTCGAAATCTCCGCAATTACACCCCTATTGATAACAGCGACGCGATCAGCAAGTGCTTCTGCTTCATCCAAATAATGCGTTGTCAGCACAATTGTTGCTCCGTCACTTCGTAAAGTTTTAATCAGCGACCAAAAGGCGCGGCGGGCTTCAGGGTCAAAACCTGTAGTTGGCTCATCTAAGAAAATCAGCTCAGGGTTACCAATGATTCCTAGCGCGACATCTAAACGTCTGCGCTGTCCACCTGACAGATTTCGAATTAAAGAATTCTCTTTTTCCTTTAGACCCACTGAATTAACTACTTCTTCAACATCTCGTGGATTTGAATAATAACCATGGAAGTGATTAATGGTTTCAAAAACTGTTAGATCGCCAGCATCACCCGATGTTTGCAAAACGATACCGATTCTGTTGCGCCATTCACGCGACTGATGCCCTCGATTACTAGGATCAAAACCTAAAACCGAAACGCTGCCCATATCCCGTGTTCTAAAGCCTTCCAGAATTTCTACTGTGGTTGTCTTACCTGCACCATTTGGACCTAAAATCGAAAAGATCTCGCCTTGCTCGATATTCAGGTCAATGCCACGTACGGCGTGGACATCACCGTAACTTTTTGTGAGGCCTTTAACTTCGATGAGGCTCATAGGGTTACTTTACTATGCGAAAATACACCTGTGAGCCCGCGTAGAAATTACCCAAAGAAGCGCCAAAAACCGGAGGAGCCGCGTGAAATTAACATCGCCTCCACCGGTGAGAGCGTTGAAGAACACAGCGATGGGATCTACATTGTTCGACGTTTAACCGGTTCAGGATCTACAAAGCCGTATCGATGCCCTGGGTGCGATCAGATGATTCCTTTAGCTACGCCGCACGTTGTTGCCTGGAAAGATTACGATGAAGATGGACGCCGTCACTGGCACACCGCGTGCTGGGCAAAGAAAGACAGGCGCCGTCCGAATACTGAACGAACTAGAAACGCACCTCGTTTCTAGGTTTCTAGGTTTCTAGGTTTCTAGGTTTTTAGTTTTCTACTTGCTGAAAACTTTTCTAACCTAGCCGACCCTTTAGCAATCGCGCAGATCTAACAATTAGTCGATCAGTTGCAGCAGTTCGCTTAAAACTTAAAATCTTGAGCGGAAGATTAATTCGAGTTCTAACAACGGTGCGCGCATAGGTGTATTCCAGTAAGCCTTCAGGACCATGGATTCGTCCATATCCACTGTCCTTAACTCCGCCAAATGGAACCGATGAGATCGCAGCGAAAGAGAAAGTGGAATTAATTGCAACCATTCCACAATGTAGTTCAGAAGCTATCTTCTTACCTTGGCGCTTTGACCAGATGTTTGCACCCAAACCGTAGCGAGAATCATTTGCTAATTTGATCGCTTCCTTCATTGACTTAACGCGATTGATAATGATGATTGGCCCAAAGGTTTCTTCGCGCACTGCCGCAGAATTTTCTGGTACATCAACCAAAATTACAGGTTGTACAAAAGGCTCCTGAATAGATTTCAAACTACCGTAGGCAAACTTTCCACCATCTTTGATTGCAGCCTTTACATGAGAAGTGATGACACCAATCTGCGATGGCATAGTTGAAGCCCCATAGTTTCCTTCACCTGGTGCTGCGGCCTTTAGCGTTGACGCCAGTGCGATAGCTTTTTCAATAAAGATATCTGCGACTTTCTCATCAACATAAACGCGTTCAGCGCCGATACAGGATTGACCAGCATTTGCCATGGCAGACCAGATAGTTGCATCTACGGCGCGATCAATGTTGGCATCAGCTGCCACGATCACCGGATCTTTTCCGCCGCATTCCAGAACCACTGGAGTCATTTGTGTTGCACAAGCTGCGGCGACCAACTTTGCGGTCCTAGTAGATCCGGTAAAGGAAAGCTTGTTAATGGCAGAAGTACATAGCGCATTTCCGGTTTCAGCTAAGCCGGTAATTGTTGTAAACACTCCTGCAAATGGTGCAATCACATTAAAACTCTCGTGGATCCACATTCCCACCCCTGGAGTGAATTCACTTGGCTTGAAAACAACTGTGTTTCCGGCAGCTAATGCGTAAGCGATAGAACCCATAGGAGTAAAAATCGGGTAATTCCATGGTCCGATCACACCGACAACGCCAAGTGGAGAACGCTCAACTGTTGCAGACATATTGGCCATTAATGCACCTGGCGCGCGATGTGAAGTACGCATAATTTCTTCAGCGTGACGGGCAGCCCAACCAATGTGATTAACGGTATTTGCAACTTCTAATCGAGAATCGCTTAAGGGTTTGCCTGTTTCCAAGGAAATCAACTGCGCAATTTGTTCAATGTTTTCGATTATATGCGTGCTCCAATTGAGCAAAACTTTCTTACGTCCACTGAAACCTAGACCGATCCAATCAGCTGATGCTGTACGAGCAATATCTACTGCAAGACCAACTTGTTTTGGAGTAAACACCGGATAACGTCCAATGATCTGACCATTAGAAGGGTTTAGTGAGGTGAAGGTTTTTGACATGTCAGAAAGCCTAGTCGTGTATCGGTAGGATTTACAGTATGAGCCAGACGATACGTCCGAGCAGTGTTTTCGATGCTAGACGCACTCCATTTCACGTCATCACAGAAGATGGCGTTGACTTGATTGGCGAAGTAGCTGCTCCTTTAGGTAGCTCTGTTGGTGCAATTTTGTGCTTGCATCCGCTACCAACTGCAGGCGGCATGATGGACAGTCACATATACAAAAAAGCAGCCAACCGTTTACCGGCGATGGCCGGCATAACTGTGGTTCGCTTTAATACACGTGGCACGAGCAGCGAAGCCGGAAGCAGCACAGGTCAATTTGATAATGGCGTGGCAGAACATTTTGACGTTGAAGCGATGCTGCGTTATTGCTTTGATACTTTGCAGTTAGAAAATCTCTGGGTAACTGGATGGTCCTTTGGAACTGATCTTGCTTTACAGCACGCTAAGGACCCTCGCCATAAAGGTTTGATTCTTCTTAGTCCACCACTGCGTACGACAACTGATGCACAACTTCAGTATTGGAACACCGACTCTCGACCAATTACCGCATTTGTTCCTGAGTTAGATGACTTTCTAAAGCCAGCTGCTGCACGTGAAAGATTTGCAATTGTCCCATCACTAAAAATCGTTGCAGTTGATGAAGCAAAGCATCTTTGGATTGGCGAGCCATCGGTCAACAGAGTTCTATCGGAGATCGTCTCTATTGTGACTGGCTCGCCAACAACACTTCCGCTTGAGTTTTAAGCTTTATTTGCTCTCGGAATAACAACTTCATCCAGGATTAAAATTATTGAAGCCGCTACTGGCACTGCTAGCAATCCGCCAACAAGTCCCAACAAAGAAGATCCAATAAGTGCAGCGATAATTGTTACCGCTCCTGGCACGGATAAGGTTCGCTTCATGATGCGCGGTGTAACAACATAGTTTTCAATTTGTACATAGACGACGTAGGCAACAAAAGCTACAACACCGATTAGCAATGATTGAGACAAGGCAATCAGCGTGAAGATACCTGCCCCAATGAAGTGTCCAATTAATGGAATAAGGGCTGCAACCAAAACAAACATTCCAATTGCAATAGGTGAAGGCAGGCCGAGAATTGTGGAAAGAATCGTTACAAACACCGCCGCCATTGCAGCAATCAAAATCTGACTTCCCACAAAAGAGCCCACTCGAGCGATGATCGCATTTGTAAGCAAGCCGACCCGGTCACGGCGACTTGCAGGCACCAGTGAAAGTCCTAGATTTACTGCTTGAGGAAGTGATGTGATGAAGTACAGCGTTAAAACCAAAATTGTTAGTGCAGTGAAAAATCCGGAAAGAACCGACTTTCCTACTCCGATAACTCCACCAAATGTAGAGATCAACAAAGTTCCATCCGATGTTACTGATTTTAATCTTTGTTGCAGGGTGTCAATAATTCCATATTGCGTATTGAGCTGGTTGATAGTTTCATTTTTCATTAAATCTTGAAGTAGTTGTGGTCCAGATTCGATCAGATTTGTACCTTGACTAATAACAGGGGGAACAACAACTAGAGCGAAAAAGACAACAAACAGGATTACGGATGAAAAAATGACAGTGACCGCTGCATTGCGCGATAAGTTCCTTTTGCGTAGAGTTTCAACAGCTGGATTTAGACCCATGGCTAAAAACAGGGCGATTAAAATAAGTACAAATATCTGGCTAACACTTGCTAAAGCTCGCATTAAAACAATTGCGGTAAGTGCCCCAAGCGTTGCAATAAAACCAAAGTAAAAGGGATGAGCTCGATTGATCGGCGCTCCCATGGTTCCGTAATCTGCTACGGCTTTTTCTGCCTTAGGGGATTTAGCTGTTGCTTTCTTGATGCGCGTTGAAATAGCCATAAGTACATTCTAAAGTGAATAGATCACTCTTATAGAGACGTGGTGTTCATGTTCCTGACACATTTGTGCGAGAGAATACCGACCATGGCATTGCGCATTACAGGCTTAGGCGAGGAGATCGCAGCGGTTAGTGGCCTGCCGTGGCACTTGCCCCTTGAGCAGTGGCCAGAAGATCCAGCCCTGGCAGAAAAGCGGGGTATTTCGCGACATATTGTGCGTTTGGTGCGGGCCAGTAATGACCCAGCTGCCGAGGTCTATGCGGTCAAAGAAACAGTGTCTGAATTCGCAAACCGCGAGTACAAAATTCTGCGCGAGCTCTCACACCTAAATGCCCCTTGCGTTGAACAAGTAGCAGTTGTCGAAGGTCGTGTTGATGCAAATGGCGAAGAACTCCCTTGCGCAATCGTTACTCGATTCTTGCCGTATTCATTGCCATATCGTGTGCTTTTATCAGGTGCGGTAACGGCACAAGAGATTACAACTATGGCAAGCGCGCTAGCCTTACTTCTAGTGCGATTGCATTTATTGGGATTCTGGTGGGGAGACTGCTCACTCTCAAACACTTTGTTCCGTCGCGATGCAGAGGGTTTTGCCGCTTATCTTGTTGATGCAGAAACCGGAGAGTTTCAGAAAACCTTAAGTGATGGCCAACGCGAACATGATCTAGATATTGTGCACTTTAACGTTGCAGCCGAGCTTGAAGATCTAGCACTTTCCGGAGTCTTGTACCCGGGTATGGAACCAGTACGCGCAGCTGATGCGGTGATTCGACGTTACAGAAGAATCTGGGCAACACTTAAGGAAAGACAGTTGTTAGATCCAAAGGATCGACATGCAGTTGAACGCGCAATGCGTCAGTTACACGACCTTGGATTTGCCGTTGAAGAAGTAGCGATCACCATCGATGGCGATACACAAATGATTTCCTTCCAGCCAAAGCTTGTTGCCGCCGGTTATCACAGTCAACGTTTGCGAGATTTGACCGGCCTTAATGCTGAAGAGCTACAAGCAAAACGACTTCTTGCATCCTTTGATCGATATAACGCACGAGAAAACAAACTTGGACTATCAATTCATGAGATGGCTAAGAAGTGGATCTCAGAAGTCTTCGAGCCTGTTATCAGCAGAGTTCCAGAGGAAATGAGAGGCCGCGTAGAACGTGCACAGATGTTCCACGAAATCCTTGAAAATCGCTGGTATTTGAGTGAAAAAGCAGGTTATGACGTTGGGTTAGAAGAGGCAACGGATAATTACTGTAATGAAATCTTGCCAATGCGGCGTGACTCTGGCGTCGACATAGTTGTACAGTAGATAGGATTGCTCCATGAGCTTGCCGCCCAACTTTGGTCAAGCCTTTGATTTAAGTTCACTTACTAAGCCAAAGGTTGATCCATCGACACCTTTGCCAGGTATCGAAGTTTCAGTTGAAAATCTCAGTAGCGACATCCTTCCGTTGTCATTGGTGCGTCCTGTAATTGTCTTAATGTGGTCACCACGATCTAAAGAATCCGTAGACATGGTAAATGTTTTAGGAAGATTAGAAATTGATTATAAAGAGGCTTTCGCTCTAGCACGCGTTGATATTGAAGCTCACCCGCAAGTTGCACAAGCCTTTCAAACAAAATCAATTCCATATGCAGTTGCGATCATTGCTGAGCAAATGGTTCCATTGTTTGAACAGGCATATCCTGAAGCCCAAGTTCGCATGGTCATGGATAAAGTTTTAACTCTGGCTTCAGAGCAAGGAATTGGCCAAGCACCAGTAGAGCAAATGGAAGCTGAAGAAATTGAAGCTATGGAGGCACTTGAAGCCGGTAACTATGTGGCAGCAGAAGCGGCATACAAAAAGTGGTTATCCCGTAAACCATCAGAAAATCTTGCCAAACTGGGTCTAGCGCAAACACAGTTGTTGATTCGCACCGAAAGTTTAGATTTAAAGGTCGTGATAGATGAATCCACCAAAAACCCGGGGGACATCTCACTGCAGTTAAAGGCAGCAGATGTTGAAATTGTTAATGGTGGGGTAGAAGCCGCGTTTACTCGATTGGTACATGCTGTTCGTGCAACAAGTGGAGATGATCGAGCCAGAGTTAAGGATCACTTGCTCAAACTTTTTGCTTTGGTTGATCCAAATGATCCACGCTTGGTCAGTGCCCGTAAAGAGCTAGCGAGTGCCTTGTTTTGAGTAAAAATCTAAGTGTTGAGCGTGAACTTCGCCTAATAAAGGCGCTCTTTTTCCTATTTGGCTTGCTAATCATGTCGTGGGTTCCACGCTTCCCAGAAGTAAAAGCGAATTTACAACTGACTAATGGTGAGTTTGGCTCAATTGTAAGCATGGGTGCAATCGGGAACTTAGTTGCGCTTCTAACTATTGGGCATCTAGTCCACAAATATGGAGCTCGATGGATACTGCATATCGGCTCATTTCTCTTGGCGGTAAGTCTTGTCCTGCTTACGCATAGCACTTCCAGTTTTGTTTTCTTGATCTTCGTGATGATTCAAGGTGGCGCAATATCTGCTTTTCATATCTCAATTAATTCACAAGGTTTCTTTTTTCAGGATAGGACCAAGCGACAGATCATTACTCTCTTAAGCGGGTTCTGGAGCAGTGGTGCATTGCTTTCATCAATTATTGCAGGATTTTTAGTTGACCGAATCGAGCTCGGTACATATACAAATTATCTTGCAACAATCTGCTTTGTCTTGATGACAATTTTGGTCAACAAACTTTCACCTAATTTGATTAGGGCCGACACCAATCCTGATTCAGACCATCGAGCCCGCGATATGTTTAAGGGTTTTACGATCGATAAACAGGTATCAGGCGTTTTACTTCTTGTAATTATGCTTGAGTATGCAGTCAGCGACTGGGCAACTATCTTTGTCAAAGAAGACATGAAGATAGTTGGCGGAATTCATACACTGCCGTACATCTTGTTCACCGTTGCGATGATTCTAGGTAGATTGAATCTTCATAACCTACTCAAGCGTTATCAAATTGATTACTTAGTTGTCCGGGCATCTTTGCTTTCTGGAATCTCCATTATTCTTGGAATTCTGGCGGTAAGTCTTGTAGGTACATCAAATAAAACTTTGGTTCTAATAATTCTTTCCGTCTGCTTTACTGTTGCAGGACTTGGCTCTTCATTTTTGGGTCCCTCTGTAATGAATGCAGCAAATACACGCTCGAAATTCCCATCAAGTGTGGTTATTGGCCAAATAGGTGTAATTAACATCATTTTGGTCTTCATTTTCCGATGGGTAATTGCATGGACAGCTCAAGCCACATCGCTTTCAATTGCTTTGCTGATTCCAGCAGTTATGTTGTTGACCGTTCCATACTTTGTGAAAATATTTAAGAACGCTTAAACCAGACGGTTGCTAATGGCGGTATTCGAACAGATGCAATCTGAGACGCCCCAACGATCAATTGCTCGTTACTTACGCCGCTACCGCCGTAGTTCACATCATCAGTATTTAGCACTTCACGCCAGATTCCCGCATTAGGAAAGGGGAGCTGGTAGTTTTCGTGTGGGACGGGTGAAAAGTTGGTCACGCAGACTAGGGCTGATGAATCATCATCCCAACGCGCAAAGGCCATTACATTTGCTGCAGCATCATTTCCTACAAGCCAGGTAAAACCTTCAGGGTTTGTATCCTTCTCCCATAAAGCAGGTGTTGATCTGTAAACTGAATTTAGTTCTGTGACCGTCTTTTGAACTCCTTGATGCTCGGCATACTCTGTGAGGTGCCACTGTAAGCCAGCACTCTCGCTCCACTCATCATTTTGTGCAAACTCACTTCCCATAAACAACAATTTTTTGCCGGGGTGGGCCCACATATATCCATAGAGCGCTCTTAAAGTTGCAACTTTCTGCCAGCGATCACCTGGAAACTTATTGACCAGTTGGCCTTTACCGTGAACTACCTCATCATGGGATAAAGGAAGCATGAAGTTTTCACTCCATGCATACAAGATTGAAAAAGTAATTTCATTGTGATGATGTGCGCGATGAATTGGCTCGTGGGACAAATATTGAAGGGTGTCATGCATCCAGCCCATGTTCCACTTAAATCCAAACCCAAGCCCTCCGCCAGAAGTATCGGCAGTTACGCCAGACCAGGCAGTTGATTCCTCCGCAATCATCATGATGCCGGGATGGGTTTTATAAGCAGTAGATGTAGCTTCTTGCAGCAGCTGAACCGCTTCAAGATTCTCACGGCCACCATGCTTGTTTGGTAACCATTGGCCATCTTCGCGTGAGTAATCCAGGTAGAGCATCGACGCCACTGCATCAACTCGTAGACCATCGATATGAAACTCGGTTAACCAGTAAAGCGCACTAGCAACGAGAAAGTTTCGGACCTCATTGCGACCAAAGTTAAAGATGAGAGTTCCCCAATCAGGATGCTCTCCAAGGCGAGGATCTGCATGCTCATATAAAGCCGTTCCATCAAATTTTGCTAACGCCCATTCATCTTTGGGGAAGTGCGCAGGAACCCAATCCAAAATGACGCCAATGCTTGCGTTATGCAACGCATTGACTAAGAATCTGAATTCATCAGGGGAACCAAAGCGAGATGTGGGTGCAAAGAAAGAAGTAACTTGATAGCCCCACGATGGTCCGTAAGGGTGTTCGGTTACTGGAAGAAATTCAACGTGCGTGAATCCTTGTTGCTGGACGTATTCAACTAATTCGATAGCAAGTTCTTTATAACTTAAACCAATTTTCCAAGATCCAAGATGTACTTCATAAACCGATACTGCTGAGCGCCATGATTGAAATTGTGAACGTTGATCAAGCCACGCTTGGTCGTTCCATTGGTAAGTGGACTCTTCGACAACCGAAGCGGTTAGCGGTGGAATTTCGGTGGCACGTGCCATGGGATCTGCATGATCAACCCAGCGACCATCTATTCCACACACAGCAAATTTATACTTCGTGCCAGCACTGATATCTGCAACAAAGATTTCCCAGATCCCAGAAGAACCAATGCGATGCATTTGATGAGCATTACGATCCCAATAGTTGTGATCGCCAATCAATGAGACAGCTTGTGCATTCGGTGCCCAGACCGAAAAAGCAGTACCTAGTACGGCTCCTGTTTCATCACGTTTTACCTGCGCTCCAAGGGCTTTCCACAGCTGCTCGTGACGACCTTCTGCGATTAGATACAGATCTAATTCACCGAGTGATGAATGTGGATTTAAAAATGAAGCGGGTTGAAGGTTTTCTCGACCTTGGCCCTTGAAGAACTTCGAAAAAATGCCCACTTTAGATCTTTACCGAAACAATGTGAGCAACTTTTCCAACTGGACGTGTTGGGTTCAGCGAAACATAGGTATGTGGACTCCAGGTCATTGCAGAGCCATCTAGTAGATCTTTAACTTCAAATTCGTTGCTTGAAAAGCCTAACGCATCCATATTCCAATGGACCGTTGTACCTTGCGCAAAGCTTGGATCCAAGTTAACAACGACAAGAATCAAATCTTTTCCTTCGCGCTTTGAATACGCGACGATCGCATCAGAATCAGTGTCGTGAAAAACTAAGTTGCGAAGCAGTTGTAGAGCTGGATGTGCCTTGCGGATTGCATTGAGCTGAGCAATAAATGGTGCAAGAGTTAAACCCTTTTTTCCTGCTCCATCCCAGTCACGAACCTTAATCTCGTACTTTTCCGAATCCATATACTCTTCGCCACCTTCTTTAAAGGCGCGGTGTTCATAGAGTTCATATCCTGCATACATTCCCCACGACGGCGTCAATGTCGAAGCTAAAACTGCACGCAGGGCAAACATTGCGGGGTTTCCACTTTGTAAGTGAAAAGGATTGATATCTGGAGTATTGACCCAAAAATTTGGTCTAAAGAAAGCACTTGTTCCTTGTGCAACTTCGCGGCCGTAGTCAACAATTTCGCTCTTTCTTGTTCGCCAGGTGAAGTAGGTATAAGACTGGTGAAAACCGGCCTTACCCAACGCATGCATCATGGCGGGGCGTGTAAATGCTTCGGCTAGAAAAACAACTTCTGGGCTTTCTTCATGCACGATTGCAAGGATGTCCTGCCAGAAATGCACTGGTTTTGTGTGGGGATTATCAACACGGAAAATCTTTACACCCTTTGCAACCCACAAACGAATGATTCGAAGAACTTCATTTCTAATTCCTTCATAATCATCATCAAAGTTAATGGGGTAGATGTCTTGATATTTCTTGGGAGGATTTTCTGCGTAAGCAATCGTTCCATCTGCGCGCTTGTTAAACCATTCTGGATTGCTCTTTACCCACGGATGATCAGGTGAAGTCTGCAGCGCTAAATCCATAGCGATTTCTAAACCTTGCTTACTTGCCGCCTTTACGAAATCTTCAAAATCCTTCATGGTTCCAAGTGCAGGATTAATCGCATCGTGGCCACCATCTGAGTTGCCGATAGCCCATGGGACTCCGCAATCATCTGATTTTGCATCAAGGGTGTTGTTCTTGCCTTTTCGGTGCGCGATTCCAATTGGATGAACTGGTGGTAGGTATAAAACATCAAATCCCATTGCAGCTACACCGGCTAAACGCTTGGTTGCTGTTGCAAATGTTCCGCTAATAACTGTGCCATCTGCATTTCTGATCGCACCTTCACTGCGAGGGAAAAACTCATACCAAGATCCAACTAGCGCACGATCGCGATCTGCACGCACGGGGTATTTTTCTGATTCCCCAGTTACGGTTCGATACTGCGAAGTGCATGCTGCCTTGATAACAAAGTAAAAATCACCTTCGGCTGGAACAGTAAATTGACCCTCATATCGATCGGTTCCGGGCCAACGCTGGATTAATGGTTGGCAATCAACCATCTTCTCTTTTGCGTTATAAAGACAAACTTCGGCAGTAAGGGTTTCATGTCCTTCAATAATGATTGTTGCTGAGACAGAAATTCTCTCTTGTGCGATCGCCTTTACCGCAACAAATTCTCCCCCGAAGAAAACCGCGGGGGAGATATCTGTGATTGGAATTCTAGAGATCAACCCGATCCTTCTGTA
>Ga0208853_1000384_pt1 | contig 13629 bp, 9 predicted proteins | sample LakMenEpi03Oct11_FD_150667 | JGI IMG/M metagenome (GOLD analysis project Ga0208853, IMG submission 150667) | Freshwater microbial communities from Lake Mendota, WI - 03OCT2011 deep hole epilimnion (SPAdes) | ecosystem: Environmental > Aquatic > Freshwater > Lake > Epilimnion/Euphotic zone ... | reverse complement strand
TAATCCTTCTCCAAACTTCAGTTAATTTTATTGCCTAAGCAGACAAGTAAAAAGCCCGTCACGGCGAAACCGTGTGGGGCTTTGGGCGTTAGTGCGCCAGAGGCGTATACGCCCCTCGTGGAAGTAATTGGATAGTCTGGGATAATCCAGTTCTTGGCGCTGTATTTTAGAAAAATAAATAATGGTCGTTGTAAACAATATGCCGACGTTCATTATTCAATTACGATAAATTTCTATTCAAAACGCTGATTAAAAGTTTCTTTACCGTTTCCATTTCTTCGGCTTTGCTTGATGCAACAAATAAAGTTAAACTTGCCAATGCTTCATTGCTGATAATAGGTTGTTGTTGTCTATTGGTTAATAGACCATTGTTATCAAGAAATAATAAAAAGCAGGCGGCGGCTATGCGCTTATTCCCATCTACAAATGCATGGTTTTTTACAATTAGGTAAAGAAGCATCGCTGCTTTTTCTTCGATTGACGGGTAGGCATCTTTTTTTCCAAAAGCCTGTTTAATTTGTGCAATTGCACTTTCGAAACTTTAATCTTTCAGTTTTCCAAAAACAGTTGAATTAAATTCAGACCTCATCTGATCGACCAGCTCCATATATTGCGATTTCGAAGGATATTGTACGTTTTTGGTATGATTTCCAAAACTATCCAATGTTTCATGGTCATAATCATCTAACAGCTTTAATCCCATTTTAAATTGATGTAGCCAAGCATATGCTTCATTAGTATCTAATTTTTCTTCAATTACTCGGCTTAAAATTCTGATTCCATCATGCAGAATTTTGATTTCCTTATTTTTTTGGTTAAGTCTCTTTTCATTTATAGCAACCCCTTCAATTAAATAATCTTTAAGTCTTTGGGTTGCCCATTGCCGAAATTGGGTGCCTCTAATTGATTTAACACGATAACCCACTGAAATGATTAAATCAAGATTATAGAATTTGGTTTTATATTTTTTTCCATCTGAAGCAGTTGTCAAGGATTCCTTGACAACTGAAATAGAACGTAACTCTTTCTCTTTGAAGCAATTATTAATATGCAGACTAATGTTTTGCTTAGTTTGTCCAAATAGTTCAGCCATCTGCTGCTGTGTTAACCAAACCGTATCATGCTCAAATTTTACTTCTATTTGAGTCTTCTTATCCTTCGATTGATAAATGATTATCTCGTTCATTTAGGTCGTTTAATTTTTCATGATCAGCGTATTCAAATTTATTAAAAAGGGGTTGTAAATTTTATAAAAATGGAAGACTGAAATTTAGCAAATATCTTCAATGATTATTTTCGAACATAGTCTGAATAAGATCAATGTTTTTTAGCAATATCCTTCAGGTCAGCTATGATTTCATCAGAACTTTTCCCATCAAAGTGCACAAAGGGCCAGCGTGAGTGCGGGTTTGGGTGTGAAGGAAGAAAATAACCTCACACTCAAACTCAAACTCACTCTTTTTTTCTTGGGTGTGAAGCAGGATAATGTCCTCACACTCACTCTCAAACTCACTCTGATTTTTCCCCCTCGCAGAGGTATATGGATAATCTGGGATAATCCAGTTCTGGGCACAAAGGCCAGTGTGAGGGTGAGTTTGAGTATGGAGAGTATGTCCTCACACTCAAACTCGCACTCACACTCCCACCAATGTCCCCATTTTTTCAACTTTATCCAGCCATTTTTCTCTCCAGGATAGGGTTGAATGTTTAATCGGACCAATGCGGGTGACTTTTACGGGTTTAATACCACAAAACTCCAGCGTTGATTTCTTTAACTGATTAATACTGGGCTGGCCAAAGACCAACCAATAATACCATCCCGGTTGATCCATGGTCGTGATGATATGTCCGGTTTTTCCCGTTAATAATTTATCCCACCAAACAGAATTCTCTCTGTTTTGAAATACAAATCCCGGTAAAAAAAGTCTGTCAATAAATCCTTTCATTATCGCGGGTAATCCGCCCCACCACACCGGATGTACCCAAACCAAATGATCAGCCCATTTTATTTTCTCCCAGGCATCCAGTAAGTCGGGTTCAAGTTCCGTTCTTTTTTGATAGCCAAACTGTAGGTTAGGATTGAACTGTAAATCTTTGATTACAATCTCCCTGATTTCAGCTCCTGTTGTCCTTGCTCCCTTTTTATACGCCTCAAAAAGTCCGTTATTGAAACTCTCAGCATTGGGATGTCCGTTGATGATGAGTATTTTTTTCATAAGGTCTCAATGATGTTTTTTTATTTTAAAATGTATAACAGAATCTAAAGGATGTTATTTATTCCTGCCCCTGCTTTACTTCCACCCTTGGTGGAATTAGTTTATACACAACGGGCGTAACAATTCTGGATAGCAGCGTGGAAGAAATCAAACCGCCAATCAGTACCAAAGCAAGCGGTGATACCAAAGGATTACTATTGAGCGCAATGGGAATCAAACCTCCAATCGCTGTTAAACTAGTAAGCACAATCGGTAAGAATCTAAGTTCTCCGGCTTCCCGGATGGCTTCATCCAGTGACTTCCCATTTTCTCTTAATTGATTGGTGAAATCTACCAGCAATATTGAGTTTTTTACTTCTACTCCCGCGAGTCCAATAAAACCTACAATGGCAACAAAACTCATTGGATTGCCTGTGATCCAGAGCATCGCTACTCCTCCTATAATTCCCAATGGTATTACACTCAAAACAATTAATGTGCTTTTAAAAGTTTTGAACTCAAGGATGAGGACCATTATAAATAGAAAGATAGTTGCAATTACCACCGTCATGAATCCTCCTCCAAATGCTTCTTTCTCACTCTCTGCTTCACCTGCAATCTGGAAGTCATATCCGGCAGGTAATTGCGTATTTTTCATTTCTTTTTGAAAAGCATCATTGATCTGCTGTGTTAACACCCCTTTGTCTGTATAAGCTGTTACCACCACATAACGTTTTTTATCGAGGTGTTTGATTACACCCGGAGAGGTTTCAAATTCAAGTTGTGCCAATTGATTTAAAGGGATTGGAGTTCCAATAGCGTTGTTGATATAAATGTTATTGAAGGTTTCAAGTGTGGCAAATTCGTTGCGGGGTGTTTTGAGAACGATATTATAATCATCCCCCCGATCGTTCGTATATTTAGCCAATTCAAAGCCACTGATTGCCATCCGAATGGTGCGGTCAATATCTGCGGTTTGTATACCCAGCGATCTTGCCTTTTCCGTGTGTATTTTTACCCTCAAATCACTTTTAAGAATATCTACCTCATTGTTGATGTAGATGGTTCCGGGAATGGACTTTAACAGATTTTCTACTTTCCCGGCCAGACTTCTCAACGTATCTAAATTATCTCCATTGATACGAATCGCCACAGGCGCTTCCACCGGTGGTCCCTGCTCGAAATCTTTTACCTCAATGCGGGCACCTGGTATCTGAATAAACCGTTGCCTGAATTTTTCAATCAATTGTTTTTTTTCAACCGGATTTACATCATTTTTCAACTGAACATATAACTGGGCGTAATCACTTTTTTCATTGACCGGAATTTCGTTGTAGTAAATTCGGGGATTGCCTTTTCCCACATTGGTTGTAACATATTGTACCTTTTTTTCCTGCAGCAATTCTTTTTCAATTTGTACCGCCATTTTATAACTGGTCTCCAGGTTACTCTGGAGTGGCATGTTAATGTTCACCAGAAATTGTGGTTTCTCTGATGTAGGAAACAATTTAAAGCCGATAATTCCAAATACACCCAAAGAGGCACCAAATAAAGCGAAAGCAGCAATAAGGGTGATTACCGGATGTTTGAGAGAATAATTAAGTAAACGGGTATAACTACCACTGATGATTTTTTTTAATCCCCGTAAAAAGATATTTCCTTCCGGATGGTGATGCGTTTTCAGGATGCGGCTGGATAAAAATGGAATGATGGTGAGCGATACTAGCAGTGATGCAATTACTGAAGCAATGATTGCCAGCGGAAGTGAACGAATGAATTCACCTGAGCCTTCAGGTAATAGTGCGAGGGGCATAAATGCAATAGCCAGGGTAGCAGTAGTTCCTACTACCGCCAGTGTAATTTGTTTGGTGGCTTCCACAGCAGCAAATTTTTTATCATACCCCTCACGTAACCACCTTTCAATGTTTTCTACTACGACGATGCTGTCATCCACCAGTAATCCGAGTGCTACTACCAATCCTACAATGCTTAGCTGGTTCAAAGAAAAGCCCATAAAGTTGAGTGATACAATACCCAGACCTAGGGATAGTGGTATTGCGACCATTACAATCAGGGCTGCACGCCAACCTAGTGGGAGTAGGGTTATGAGTACTAAAGTAATTGCAATTAGAAAGTCAATGCCCAATCCGCCTAATCTTCGTCCCACATTATCTGCCTGGTCGAAGGAGCTGACCAGTTCTATGTTTTTCGGCAATTGCTTGCTAAAATTTTCAATCACGGGTAGGTAAGCTTTTTGAGTGCGTGCAATATTTTCTCCGCTTTTTTGTGCTGCGGTAACTAATACGGCTCGGTGACCATTCAGGCGAACTATGTGTTTTTGTTCTTCATATTGGAAGGATATTGCCGCTATATCTTTTAGTAAGATGGTTTTTCCGGCAGCGGCATAAACTACTGTTTGCTGTATTTCCTCCAGACTTTTGTATTTGCCACTTGTTTTTACATTAAACGATTTACTGCCGGCTCGAATACTACCTGCCGGGATATTGGCTGCCTCACTCTGGATGCTTCCAATGATATAGCTTAATGGGATGCTGAACTGGGCAATTTTTTCGAGGTTAAGGTCGATGCGTACTTCCTGTTTAGAAACCCCATGATAATCTACTTTTTTTAGGCTTTTGATCTTTTCTAATTCCTCTTTGAGCTTCTCTGCATAGAATTTCATTTTCTCATCAGATGCATTTTCTGAAATCAAAGCCAGTTGTAAAATGCTAACATCTGTTGGCGTCACTTTCTTGATTTCCAGTCTGTAAAGATCCTGGGGAAGGTCATTTCTGATCGCATTTATCTCTCGAACTAATTCCTGGTACTTGGCATCTACATCACTGGAATATTTATATTCTACCATGATCTCTGCTACCCCATCTTTTATATTGGTTTTAATTTCCTTGATGTCTTCCAATTCACTCACCCGTTTCTCAATGGGTTTTACTACCAGTTCCTCCATATCAGTCGGACTGGTTCCGGGGTAAACAATAACGATAGGGAATTGGGGTGGGTTGATTTCCGGATCTTCTGCACGGGGCATGGAAAGGAGGGTAGTGGCGCTGACTACAATCACCATGATGAACAAGACTAGTGTGAACTGCCAGTTCCTAACAAAAAAAGATGTCATTTTCATTTCTGTCGTTTGTTGGTGATTATTGAGTAATATGTATGCTGGCTCCGTCAGTGAGGTAAGGACTTCCAGCGATTACTACAAAAGAGCATCCGTTGAGTCCGTCTGCAATTAGTATCCGGTTATTTTCTATGGATGCGATGGTCACTTCTTTTCTCTGAACCGTTTTCCTGTCATTCGTTACAAAGACATATCCTTTATTGCCATTTGCTTCCAGCAGGGCTTCATAGGGTATACTGTATCCCTTGCTCATGACCGTGGGTTGGATGGTGGCTTTCCCAAACATACCCAATGCGGGCTGCATTCCTTTCATGTCCAATACCAGTTCTATTTCAAAGGAACCACTGGCGGGATCTGCCGCCATTGCTTTTTTGTTGACAAACGCTATGAATTGTTTTCCCGGAAAGGCATCGGTGGTCACGATGGCTTTATTCCCTTTTTCTATGAGCGCCCAATCTCTGTCTGCTACACCTGCTCGGAGTACCCACCTGTTCATGCCACCTACCTGACTCATGATAAGCACAGGTGATCCCGGACCCGCTATCTCTCCGGTGTTGAGTAGTTTTTTTACTATAAAACCGTCGGCAGGAGAGTATATACTGGCATACTGCTTGTTAAAAACTACCTGTTGTAGATTTTGTTTTGCAATGTCTAAACCTGTTTTACTGTTCTGCAGCTGTTCGAGCGTTACAACGCTGTCTTTATAGAGATTGAGGGCACGCTGATAATCCCGTTGTGCTTTTTCAACTGATAATTGTACCTGTTGAACCTGAGCAGTTATTTCGGTACTGTTTAGGGAAGCCAGTATTTGCCCCTTTGTAACTTTTTGTCCTTCTTTTACCAGAACGGTTTCAATAACTCCACCGATTTTGAATGATAAACGCGCCTCGTTTTCAGTGGATAGCAGGCCAGAAGTTTGGATGGAATTTGTGCTTCTGGCTACATCAATGGCCGCCAGCTTGACCGGTATACTGTTGTTCGCAGCTTCTTGTTTCTTTTCTTTGGTTGGATGGCTACAGGCAGAGAGCAGTATAATTAAAGTTGTATAAAGGATTGTTTTTTTCATGACTATTTGGGTATTAGGTGGTGAAATGCAGGAGTAAGCAGATTTATTGAATGTTATAAGATGCTATATTTCTTTCGTATTCTGCCATACTGGCAAAGAATCGGTATTTATTAATATTGGTTTGCAGTTGGCTCGTGGTTAGCTGGTTGCGGGCATCCAGGAATTCGATAAAGTTGCTTACGCCTTCCTTATAGCCTCGGTCTATGAGCTTGAAGTACTGCGATGCCGCCTGTTCTTGCTTGACAGCAGCAGAATAGGTATTATAGGCATTGCTTGCATTGTTGCGGGAATTGAATGCTGCCAGTTTCAGTTGCTGTTGGGTTTGTTCTGTTTGTTTGGATATACGCTGAAGGTCAATTTGTGTCTGATTGATTTTATATAGATTGCGTTTGCCTGTATATATGGGTATTTGTAGTTGAAGTCCGCCCAGATAAAAGAAAGATTGACGATTAACTTGGAAGTCAAAGCCCTGGGCTGATAGATCCAGGAATGCATTCAGTCTTGGTTTTTTGAAAGACTCATTCATTTTTAATACATTTCCTGTGATTCCGGTTGCAATATTGAATGCTTTTAGTTCTTCCCGTTTTTGAATGTTGTCTTCGCCAGCAAGTAATACGTTTAATTGGTTGTCAGTAATGGTGAAATCTTCCGTGATCAAAGGTTCTGTCAGTGATCTGTTTAGGAGAAAGTTAAAGTAGGCGGCAGCATTTTGGACATTGTTTTTGGCATTCAGTAATTGGTTCTGCACATTGAATACCTCACTTTCAGCTCTGGTTACATAGGCAGGTAACCCCTTCCCGTTCGATAGAAGTGATTGATTTAGTTTGAGATTTTGTTGTACCAGTAATAACGCTTCTTCCAGAAGAGAAACGGCTTTGCCACTCATGAGATAATTGAAGTAAGCAATCTTTATTTCTTTGGTTAATTCACGCTTGTATAGCAGTATTTCGTTTTCTTTTAATCGTACTTCCTGTTGTTTGATGTCGCGATTGATGTTGATCTCCGGATTAATGACCGGCAGGGTTGTTTTGATACGCACATCGTAAAAATTATTGGGAAGAAACTGTTCACTCACATTGTTGATGGTAGGGAAGTTACTCGAGGAGGTGAGTTGGTTCAGTGTTTTGTAGACCGGATTCAGCAGATCACCAATGGGTATATTAATTGCACGACCGCCTCTCGCAAGCGTATATTGTGTTTCAAACCAGGTTGTCGGCATAAACAGACTTTGTGCTTCTTTGATGGCAATCAAACTTTTGTCGAGAGACAGTTTTTTCTCCTGGATGACGAGGTTGTTGGCAAAAGCTTCTTGTATGTACTTATCCAGTTGATTTTGGGCGGATAGAGTGGGTGCTGCCAATAGAAGCAAAGCGGTGAACAGTTTTTTGGCCGTTTTTATCATAAGTAGTCAATTGTATGGGCTGGGGTAAGGTAGTTTGTGGGATAGTTTCATTGATAGGCAAGGGCCATCTTCATATGTTCAACCGATAAGGGTTAATTTTTCGTTTTCGACATAGTTTGTTAACATCATATAAAAAATGAACAATGTTCAATCAATTTAAAAAAAATTATAATTTTTTAAGAATCATTTCAAGGAAGTAGTCCATGCCATTATTCAGTAATGTTATTTCCTGTTGGTGTTCATAGGCAAGGCAACGTTTGCGACAGTAGAGGGCGCACATGCCATGTAGCGATGACCAGATCATGAAAGAGAGGTAATCGATATTTTTATCCTGGAAATGTCCCATTTTCTGGCAATCAACCAGCACCAATTTTAGAAAATTGAGGGTTTTGTCGCCCATTTCCCATTTATCTCGGTCTATTTCGGCATGGATAGGTGCTTCCATGATGAACATCAGGTCATAGAGATCCTTGTTAGTATAAGCGAACTCCATATATACTTTACCCATAGCGATCAGCCGTTCCATTGGATTAGCCACATGCTGAAGCGGCTGCATCATGCCCAGCAATTTCGTGAAGCCCTCTTCATGAAGTGCGTGAAAAATATCGTTTTTATCTTTAAAATAGAGGTAGATGGTACCCGGACTGTACTCTATTTTTTCAGCGATATTGCGGATGCTGGCACTATAAAATCCTTTTTCAAGGAAGATCTCCTTGGCTGCCTCTAAAACCGCGCGGCGCATTTCCAGTTTTTCTCTTTGCTTTCGGGTAGCTATCGTCATTGGAGTAGTTGATAGTGCAAAATAAATGAACAGTGTTCAATTTTCCAAATTTCTTCATGAAATAATTTGTTGAGTAGGTAATTCTTGTCCCAGGGCAATTAAAAGAATGAAAATCGACCTTTCAGTTAAAATTATTTTAGTTGAATAAGTGGGCTGGGGTGGCTGGGAGAATAATTTAGTTGATTAACCACGGTCTTATAGTATCAATTCTTTCTGATTCTTCTGCGCCCCTTTTTTACATAGGCTCGGATCTGTACCAAGCATCTTATACATTTCCTACTCACGCTGTCTCAAACACAGATATAAATTTCGACGTTTGATGCCATAGTTTTCTATATTGAATGTGTAAAAATTGAACTAGATATTCTATTGATTTTTTTGGCAGGTAATAAACTAGATTGTTTGTCACTCCATTCTTTACAAGTGGGATAGTACGAATTCACTTTTTTAGTACCCCTGTTTAATACGCTATCTTATTTTATTTCTGATGTATAATTTTATGAGGCCGGTATAATTAACAAAAGCTCCAATAAATTGGGGACTATATACTATACGTGTATGTAAAATTCGTTTAGCGGCAGTGCGGTTATTTGTAGGCATATATATAATAATAAGTAAATATATCGACTTACAATAAATTGGTTTTATATTGTATATTAATTCCCGGATTGAATTCCAATAAACCCTGACCCTGCCATCAATGAACAGGACTATACTAGTAACCATTTTAGTGCACATGGTTTCATTGTATGCCCTCGCTCAATCAAAGTCCGAGTATAACTTTCCCCGAGAAGATAGCTTATTGAAGTCCGGCATGTATAGTGCTGCCGAGGCAAAAAAAAATGCACTGATAGCTTCCCTTGAAAGAGAAAACAGAGATGATTACAAAGAAGTCTATCTCGACAGGTTTAATATGATCAGTACCTTGTTGAAGACCAGGCGCATGGTTGCTGAAACTGATGCACATACTTATCTGCAAAATTTTCTGGCGAAAATCGTAGCTGCAAACCCGGAATTAAGACCGGTACCTATCCGGCTTATTTTTTCGAGGGACTGGTGGCCGAATGCATCCAGTTTAGGCGAGGGTACCCTTGTAATCAACGCCGGATTAATGGTGCGGCTGAAAAATGAATCTGAATTGGCATTTGTTCTTTGTCATGAGTTGGCACATCTTTATCTAGATCATGGAGAGAAATCAATTCGTAAAGGGATTACAACAGTCAATAGCGAAGCGTTTAAAAAAGAAATCAAGCGGCTTAAGAAAAAAGAGTATGGCGTCAATGCTGAACTGGAAAAATTATTAAAGAAATTATCCTTTAATTCCCGCAGGCATAGCAGGGAGAATGAGGCAGAAGCCGATCTTCAGGCGATTAAGTTTTTACTTCCTACTCAATTTGAGCTTACCGGAGCAACTTCTTGTCTTAAGATGCTTGATACCGTTGATGATTCCGCATACTATGGGGTACTTGATCTGCCGCGAGCACTGCATTTACCTGATTATCCCTTTCAAAAGAGATGGATACAGAATGAATCAACCATTTTTGGACAAATGAAAGGGGAATCATCCGGATTAACCCAAAACGAAAAAGATTCCCTCCGCACACACCCGGATTGCTCTAAACGTATTTCGGTGCTGGAACCTCTGATTACTGCAGCTAGTCGCAACCAAGCACATGGAGTCGATCCAGTCCTTTTTGATCAGTTGAAGGAAAGATTTTCTATAGAAATAATTGAGCAACTTTACCGTGACGAAAATTATTCATTGAATTTGTATTTTTCCCTAGGTCTTCTGCAACAGGGAAGTCAGCGACCGTATGCTCTATATTCAATTGCACGTGTATTCAATGCTCTATATGATGCTCAGTTAAATCATCGCTTGGGAAAAGTGACTGATAAAGAATCACGTGAAAATTCATCTGACTATAACCTAATTTGCCGAATGATTGATAGACTAAGACTCTCCGAATTGGCAGAACTGAACTATCATTTTTGCCGAAATTATGAATCTATCATGTCTGATTATATAGGCTTTCATCAGGAATATGCAAAGGCAAAAAAAAATCGAAATCAATCTTCCCAATAAAATAAAAGCTATGAAACAACTATCTTTTCTGCTTCTTTTGATGATTCATTTTTCATTCTATGTAAATGCACAAAATACTACCATCAATAACATGCAGCGGTCTGCACTGCAGACATCTGATGTGATTAAACAAGGCTCAGAAGTAAAAGGTTACTATTTCTTTTATATAAGCGATAAAATTGATAGAAGAACCAATCAGTATACCTTACGGATCATGGATAATAATTTGAATGTACTAAAAGATATTACATTCGAAGATTCAAAGGGAGTAACTGTTCTTGAAGCTTCTTTTAATGGTACCGATCTGCTTTTTCTTTTCTATAATGAGGAAGAACGGACATTTGATTACCAGCTTTATGGTGCCGATGGCAAGAAAAAGCCATATACTTATTCCCGAATTTTGGGCAAAAGAGAGAATTTATATATTCAGGAGTTTTATCAAAATTTCCGTGATGATGAGAGGTCATTTAAAGGAATCTATCCGGTTGATGAGAAAGGATTTATTTCCAATACCCCCAGTCTTGACGATGGTCATTTCTCATTTCAGGTGAATTATTTCAGTAGCGAAAAGAAAAAACAATGGAGTTTTACGCCCCTAGATGATGCCAAAAGAATAATTGGGGATTACCTTGGACAAAGTAAAAATATTGTTTACCTGTCTACTTTGAAATATAAGTCTTCCTTTTCGGGAAATCCTGAATCAACCATTATAGGTCTGGATCTTGAAACAGGGAAAATGCTTTTTGAAAAGCCCACCTATGGAAAATTTCGTTTTTCACCATCGTCAATTTCAGTATTAAATGGCCAGGTTTATATTTATGGTGAATATTATAATTCCGATGATAATATTGTCAAAGATCACTCGCTGGGATTAGCTATCTGGTCCCTGGATAATAAAGGTAAAATCATCACAGAAAAATACAACTCGTGGGAAAATGATTTATCCAAATACCTGAGTGTGTCTTCAAAAGGTAAAATTGAAGATTTCGGGTATCTGTTTCTGCATAATATGATTCAAACACCTGATGGTAATATCTATGCCATTGGTGAGGGATATAAAAGAGTAGCCAGTGGATTAGGTATTGCTTTGAAGGTAATGGGAGGTAATATAAGTGTAACTAAATTCCAGATTACAGATTTGGCAGTAATTAATTTTGATAAGGATTTTAATCTGAAAGGAGTTAAAATCTATCCAAAGACAGAAACTAATATTGAAATGTCATCTCAATTTGATTTTGTAAGTGTTTCATTATTGGGTAAGCACATTAAATACACCATGGGCGGGTTTGATTATCGCTATGTGCAAGCGAACGGAGATAACTCTAATTTTTCTATCTGTTATAGTGATTTTGAAAAAACCAAGGATTATAAAGGTGGCACTTTCAAGTCCATTTCATTTAACAACGGAAAATTTACAGAGGATAGAATAGCCACCAAGAGTGCTGCTTCATCAAGTTGGGTACTGCCCGGTAAGCTGGGGCAGGTATTACTGATTGATTATTATAAGAAAGAAAAAAGACTGGAAGCACATTTTGAAAAGTTGAATTAGATGAAATTGGTTTAATTGCTTTCGATGATCTAATCCTCAATGAATGAAAAAATTTCAAGATGTTACATAGCTTTATTAATTAAATACGGGTATAATAAAAGTATATTTTCTTGATGGCTCAGTTTAGAGAATGGTATTTATAGAAAATGGAATATTACTTTAGCAAGTAATGAGATACCTGTTTTTTCGCGTGGCTGTATATTTGCCTGAGTCATGTTTATTCGCAATGAACATTGCTCTCAACCAATAGGGTAGATTAGCGTTTTCAATTCGAAGTGGGTTATTTGAGTAATCATGTTTATTTGGGTCGTCAGCAGAGCTTTAATACACCACATATTTACCTCGTAAAACTACTCGCTTTGATTTAGCTTCCATTGATCTGGGTTATACAGTTCAATTGGGCGAAAAATTTAGTGGGGAACTCTTTTTATTAAATTATAATACCTGCGATTATTTTCCCTACTCCGATAACCAGAACACTTTTTTTAAAATAAATTGATTTATTTTTTCTTATTCTGTTTCCTGTATCTTTCTTTTTGTACCGAAATAAGAAAATGGTGTAAGGACTCTACATCTTCTTTTGAAAGTATATCAGAGAAGTCTGCCATGCCATAATAACTTAACTTGCCTTTCAACAAAATGTCATTGAACCATTCATGTGTAGTTGTAGACATATTACTTAGATCGGGTAGCTCACTAAAATGGTTGCTTCCAAAACTCAAGTGGCATATACCACACAAACTTGGATACAATAGTTTCCCTCTTTCAATCTTTTGTGCATTTAATGCTATCGCTGGGGGTGCACCCACAGAATCGTTCTTGAATTGTGCCGGAGGCATCGGCACTTCCTTACCTCCCAGTTTAAAAGCTAATATCCTGCCTTCGTTTCTGAATTTTGACACCGCATCCTGCTCCCCTGGAAAAAACAATACAGCACCCCCATACCCAGCCATTACGGCAACATATTGTTCGCCATCAATTTGATAACTCATCGGGGCCGCCTGTATTCCGGTTCCCGTATAAATTTTCTTCAATAATTTTCCTGTTGTGGCTTGCACCACTAATAAATAGCCTGTCGAAGTACCCTGGAAAATCAGATCACCATCGGTAGATAGAACACCTCCATTTTGTGTTCCGGGAAAGGGTAGTCGCCAGATTTCTTTTTGTTGTACAGGATCCCATGCTTTCAAAACTTCATATTCAGGTTCAGGCCAACCCTTTCCATAGTGAGCATAGGCGGGTGGGAGAGGAGTAGATATTTGTCGGGCATACATGTTATCTCTGCCCGGTCGGAACTGATAATTCTTTTCGTTTTCATACACAAAAGGCATGTCAATGGTCGGAATATATACTATACCATTCCCGGGATGGTAACTCATGGCAGGCCACGAATGGCCACCCGCAGGTCCCGGAAAAA
>Ga0208853_1000382_pt1 | contig 13670 bp, 12 predicted proteins | sample LakMenEpi03Oct11_FD_150667 | JGI IMG/M metagenome (GOLD analysis project Ga0208853, IMG submission 150667) | Freshwater microbial communities from Lake Mendota, WI - 03OCT2011 deep hole epilimnion (SPAdes) | ecosystem: Environmental > Aquatic > Freshwater > Lake > Epilimnion/Euphotic zone ... | reverse complement strand
TACACTAAAGGGTTTAGCCAGTTTAAGGGCTTGACGGTTTCCAACTACCAATCGGATGAATTCAATAGCGATTTTGAAACCACATTTCTGAAATATTGGATATTCAAAGCAGAATATCAATACCTAAAAAACACAAACAATACTAATCAAAGCAATTATTTTGAATTGGCAAATACATCTCTGCGCTATCAAAAGAAAAATAGTCCTTTTGGTTTTGAATTTACCATCAACAACCTATTTGATTTAAAAGCAAAAAATGATTATTCGTTTTCAGATTTTATGATTAGTGAACAGCGAACCTTTATTTTACCAAGAGTTTTTCTGTTTTCTATTAGTTATAAACTATAAAAAAAACCAGCCCGAAAGCTGGTTTAAATGTATTGAGTGACTATTTAATCTCTACTTGAAATCTTAGAAAGCAATCGCAAGAATTCGATGTACAACCAAACTAAGGTTATCATTAATCCCATGGCACTATACCATTCCATGTATTTTGGCATTTTTTGTTGCACTCCTTTTTCTATTTGGTCAAAATCCAAAAATAGGTTCAGCGCTGCAATCACAATTACAAAAACACTAATTCCAATACTCATCCATGAATTTCCTTGATCCACTCGTTGAAAACTGGTAAACATAGAAAGCAGCCAAGAAATTAAATAATAAGTAGCAATAGCGAGTGTAGCTGCAATAACTACTGATCTGAATTTTTCGGTAACCTTTACAATTTCATATTTATAAAGTCCGAAACACACCATAAAGGTTACGAAAGTGCAACTCACGGCTTGAATCACAATTCCGGGATACATAACTTCAAAAATAGCCGAAATGCCTCCAATAAATAAACCTTCAAAAATAGCATACCCTGGTGCTAAAAATGTAGAATATTGTGGTTTGAAAGTAGCAATTAGAACCAACACAAAGCCCACAATAGCACCGCCAATAGCGATTATCATTGGGTTTTGTCCATTAAAAGACATTATCCAAGTAACGGCTGCGCTGGCAACTAATAAAATTAACATTAGGAAACTTTTATTAATAGTTCCCGAAACAGTCATCGTTTGATTGTAATCAATAACTTTTGCTTCATGTACCGTATCTTCAGCGCGTGAAGTGTTGGTGAAAGCTTTGTTTTTAAAAAACGGATTGTTTGAATTCATAGTATTAAAATTTAAAATTAAAAAATTATTCTATTTCAGATATTCTCAAGGTATTTACCATTCCTTTATCGGCTACTGGCATGGCTGCTAAATTGATTAACATATCGCCTTTTTTCACATAGCCATTAGCTTTTGCAATTTCGTTGATATCATCAACCGTATCATCTGTGCTAACAAATTTATCATAAAAAAAAGCATTTACACCCCAAAGCAAACTCAATTGGGTTAAAATATTCTTATTGGATGTATACACTAAAATGTGTGCTTTTGGTCTCCATGCCGAAATTTGAAAAGCTGTATATCCACTGTTTGTTAGTGTAGAAATGGCTTTGGCTTTGATATCATTTGCCATAGTGGCTGCGTGGTAACAAATAGATTTTGTTATGTAACGCTTTGTTCTAACGTGAGGTGGATTTTGTGGCACATTAATTAACGGAGAGTCTTCCACTGCTTCAATAATTTGGGTCATTTTCTCAATCACTTCCACTGGATAGTTTCCAACCGAAGTTTCTCCCGAAAGCATAACCGCATCAGCGCCATCCATCACAGAATTGGCTACGTCATTCACCTCAGCACGAGTTGGTGTTAAACTAGTAATCATGGTTTCCATCATTTGTGTGGCCACAATTACAGGAATTCGAGCTGTTTTGGCTCTGTGAATTAATTTTTTTTGAATTAATGGCACTTCATGTGCCGGAATTTCAACCCCAAGATCACCACGAGCTACCATTAAACCATCACAAAACGCCACAATTTTATCAATATTTTCTACCGCTTCTGGTTTTTCAATTTTAGCCACAATTGGAATTTTATATTCAGAATGTTTTGCAATCAAGTCTTGTAACTCTTCTAAATCGGCTGGTGTTCTAACAAAGGAAAGTGCAATCCAATCTACTTTTTGTTCAATTGCAAATAATGCGTCTTTAATATCTTTTTTGGTCAACGCTGGAAGTGAGACTTTGGTATTTGGAAGATTTACTCCTTTTTTTGATTTTAATGGACCGCCTTGAATTACTTTACACAACACTTCTGTAGTCCTATTTGTTTCCAGCGCTTCAAACATCAATTTTCCGTCGTCAAGAAGAATTTTTTCTCCAGGATTTACATCTCTTGGAAACTCTTTGTAATTCATGTAAACGCGCTCTTTTGTTCCAGGAACATCTTCGGCAGTTTGAAAAGTTATCAAATCGCCTGGGTTTACCACTACATCTTCTTTCATCACTCCAACGCGCAATTTTGGCCCTTGTAAATCCCCTAAAATGGCTGTAGTATATCCAAACTCATTATTTAACTCTCTGATGATATCAATTCGTTCTTTTACATCGGCATAATCAGCGTGTGAAAAATTAATACGAAACACATTTACCCCTGCATCTATCATCTTTTTGATAACCTCTTTAGAGCTGCAAGCAGGACCAAGTGTGGCTACAATTTTAGTTTTTTTCCTTGTTGGCATTATATTTAAAAAATTAAATTATTTTTTGATTTTATTGTTTGTATTTCTACGTTATAAACGATACTTACTCTTTCAATTTTATTAATAAGGTTTGTTATGGTTGTAATATCTACATCATGCTCATTTTCTATTTTCAAAAAGTAATCGACTTTTTTAAATTCGGGCAGCAAATAAATTTTTGAGGAAAATTTACTATTACTGTTGGCAAATAAATCTAGACTGTTACTTTGTGATAGGTTTGTAATACTACTTTTATTTTGTACTAAATTCCATAAAACATTCTTCTTTTCATCTTCATATTCAAATCGTGACAATTGGGTTTCTCCTTCTTTGCTCCAAATTTGAATATTGCTATGACTCTTTTTTAAATTTATAGGCAGATTTTGATTAATGAAATACGCTAGTCGATAATCTTCCAAGGAAGTATGAATGGCTACCAATTGATAAATAGCTTTTCCAATATCATCCAAACTCATTTTATGAACAATCATTCCACTCAAATATAAGTTGTAAATATAGTATATCTGTTCTTTACAATTACTAAACCGATAGCGAGTTAACGTTATTTTGTGAACGAAAACGTTATAGTTTTAGGAATATTTATTGTTTACTGTTAATTTTATCTTGAAACACAAAATAGGCACGTTTTGATGCTATTTCCTCCGCTTTCTTTTTTGAAGTGGCTCTGGCTTTGGCAATTACTTTATTGTCTATACTCAATTTTACGCCAAAATATTTTTGTCCATCAATGCCATTGTCATCAAAAACATCATAGTTAAAAGATTTTTTCTCTTTTTGGCACCACTCAATCAGCAAACTTTTATAACTGATAACTTTTCCTTCTAATTTTGCAATATCAACATAGGGAATGATGACACTTTTTTGAATAAATTTTTGACAGTATTCATATCCTTTGTCTAGAAAAATAGCGCCAACTAATGCTTCAAAAATGTTCCCATGAATATTTTCTCCAAAATGACTCATAGGCACTTTGCTCTCAACAAATCGGATGAGATTTAAATCTCTTCCCAATTCGTTTAAATGCTCGCGACTCACTATTTTAGACCGCATTTTAGTCAAATAACCTTCATCACCTGCTGGTACTTCGTTATATAAATAAGCAGCAATTACTGAGCTCAACATTGCATCACCTAGAAATTCCAATCGTTCATAATTCATAGGATTTCCTTTCAAATCCATTCTATTGGTGGAGCGATGCGTAAATGCTTTTTGGTAATAAATTATAGCTCCAGGTTTAAATCCGATAACTTTTTCAATTTCGTCAAAAAAAATCCCGTCCTCAGTTGAACGGGAATTTTTAAATATATTTTTTAAAATTTTCATCTAATTTTATGATTCTAATTTTTTGAATAAAACACAAGCATTGTGACCTCCAAATCCGAAAGTATTACTCATAGCCACTTTAACTTCTCTTTTTTGAGCTTTATTTAAGGTCAAATTTAAGCTTGGATCTATATTTTCATCTACAACAGTATGGTTAATTGTTGGAGGAACAATGCCAAATTTCATAGCTAAAATTGAAGCAATAGCTTCAATCGCACCTGCAGCACCTAATAAATGTCCTGTCATCGATTTAGTTGAATTGATATTGATGTTTTTTGCATGAGCACCAAAAACGGCACTAATCGCTTTCAACTCAGCAACGTCACCAAGTGGTGTTGATGTTCCGTGAGTGTTGATATGGTCAACTTGTTCTGGTTTCATTCCAGCATCACGCAACGTGTTTTCCATAACAGCAATCACACCTATTCCTTCTGGATGTGGTGCTGTTAAGTGATAAGCATCAGATGACATTCCGCCGCCGCCAATTTCACAATATATTTTTGCACCACGAGCTTTGGCATGTTCATATTCTTCTAAAACCAAAGCGCCTGCGCCTTCACCCAGAACAAATCCATCGCGAGTAGCATCAAATGGTCTTGAAGCAGTTTCGGGACTTTCATTTCTAGTTGATAATGCTTGCATGGAGTTAAAACCTCCCATTCCTGCAATAGTTACAGCAGCTTCAGAGCCACCAGAAATAATAACATCACACATTCCTAAACGAATGTAATTGAAGGCATCAATCAAAGCATTGGCAGAAGAGGCACAAGCAGAAACGGTAGTATAATTTGGTCCCATGAAACCATTTCGCATTGAAATGTGAGCTGGGGCAATATCGGCAATCATTTTTGGAATAAAAAAAGGATTGAATCTTGGTGTTCCATCTCCTTCTGCATAACTGATAACCTCATCTTGAAAAGTTTCTAACCCGCCAATTCCTGCACCCCAAATTACACCCACTCTATGCTTGTTAACGTTATTAGCTGTAATTCCGGCATCGGCAATAGCTTCTTCACTAGCAGCAACTGCATATTGAGCGAATTTATCCATTCTTCGAGCTTCTTTGCGATCCATAAAATTTTCAATGTTGAAGTTTTTTACTTCGCAAGCAAACTTGGTTTTATGCTTTTCGGTATCGTAATAGGTTATTGGAGCAGCGCCACTTTTGCCGCTTACAAGAGCATCCCAATATTCCTGAATATTGTTTCCAATAGGAGTAAGTGCTCCCAAACCTGTTACTACAACTCGCTTTAATGTCATAACGTTATTTTTCAACTGTATTTAAACAAATAATACCCGAGTATTCTTCAAATTAAATCATCAAAGACACAGGGGTATTTCAATATTTTTGAGATTGAATATCAATCTGTTTTTCTTTCATTAAAAATAATAAAAACCCGTGAAAAATTGAAATCCTTCACGGGTAATTTAATTATTATTTTTTAGCTTCCTCGATGTAAGAAATAGCTTGACCTACAGTAGCAATATTTTCTGCTTGGTCGTCTGGAATTTGAATATCAAATTCTTTTTCAAACTCCATGATCAACTCAACTGTGTCTAGTGAATCAGCGCCTAAATCATTTGTGAAGCTTGCTTCTGTTACCACTTCGTTTTCGTCAACGCCTAATTTGTCTACGATAATCGCTTTTACTCTTGATGCAATGTCTGACATAATTTCTAATTTTTAATTTTAAATTGTTGGCAAAAATAAAAAACTTTATTTTAAAACAACATTTTTGTTACTAAATGTGACAACGAAAATAAAAAAATTATTTCAAAATCTTACATATTCATGGTTTTAATTCAATTTATTATTCTTTTTTTTGTGCAATCTAATCTTATTTTCAAATGAAAAGGATTTTATTTTTTGCTTCTGGGAATGGCTCAAATGTAGATAATATCGTTAACTACTTCAAAAACAACGATTCTATTTCCATAGTTGGCATATTTTCAAACAATCCAAACGCAAAAGTTTTAGAAAAAGCAAAATCCTTTGACATATTTTCATTCGTTTTTAATAAAAAGGAACTTGCTGAAGGTATCGTTTTGGAAAAAATAAAATCCTTACAACCCGATTTAATTGTTTTAGCCGGATTTTTATGGAAATTACCTGAACACATAATTGCTCAGTATCCAAAAAAAATCATCAATATCCATCCGGCATTGCTGCCAAAATATGGTGGAAAAGGAATGTTTGGCATGCATGTCCATCAAGCGGTTTTTGAAAAAAAAGAAGTAGCAACCGGAATTACCATCCACTACGTCACCAAAAATTATGACGAAGGGGAATTCATTTTTCAAAAATCTGTAACTATTGAAAATTGCAAAACAGCAGGAGAAATAGCAAACAAAGTTCAAACATTAGAACATGAATATTTCCCTCAAATAATAGAAAGACTTCTAACTTCCAACATCTGACTTCCAACTTTGATACACCAAGTCCACATCTATACCGACGGCGCAGCCAAAGGAAATCCTGGAAACGGTGGTTACGGCGTTGTAATGGAATTGGTCGGAACAAACTATAAAAAAGAATTCTACGAAGGTTTCCGCCATACAACCAACAATCGAATGGAATTATTAGCGGTAATTGTGGGTTTGGAAAAAATAACAAAACCCAATATGAAAGTTTTGGTTGTTTCCGATTCAAAATATGTAGTAGATGCTGTAGAGAAAAAATGGGTTTTTGGTTGGGAGAAAAAAGGGTTTAAAGACAAGAAGAATCCAGATTTATGGATGCGTTTCCTCAAAATTTACCACCAACATCAAGTCGATTTCAAATGGATAAAAGGGCATAACAACCATCCTCAAAACGAACGTTGTGATGAATTGGCGGTTTATGCTTCGGGTTTGCCTAATTTATCTGTAGATGCTTATTATGAAAAGGAAGAAGGGAAATTGTTTTAAATTAACCGTGTAATTTCAAAGTTAACTATAGTGCATTTTCAAAGTTGACTATAGTGCAATTTCAAAGTTAAATATAATGTAATTTCAAAATTAGTTATATATTTGCAATTCTAAAACCTTCAATATGAGTGCAAATAGAAGAATTAAAATGGAAATGGATATTTTTAAAAATAAATATCCAATTTTGGCTTTAACCGGACCACGACAATCAGGTAAAACTACTTTTTTAAAAACACAATTTTCTGAATATGAATATGTGAATTTAGAGAATTTAGATATAAGAAAATTTGCAACAGATGATCCGAACGGTTTTTTAGCTCAATATGATAAATACGTAATTTTTGATGAAGCACAGCGAGTTCCTCAATTGTTTTCTTATTTACAAACTAAAGTAGATAAAGATAAAATCATGGGACAATTTATTTTATCTGGTTCACAAAATTTTCATTTGATGGAAAACATTACCCAAAGTTTAGCCGGAAGAGTAGCTTTGTTTAAATTGTTGCCATTTGATATTTCAGAAATGCAGGAGGCAAATTGGTTAAATGATGATTACGCCATAAATCTTCAAAAAGGATTTTATCCTGCAATTTACGACAGAAACATCCCATCAAAAGCTTTTTATTCCAATTATGTTCAGACTTATGTCGAACGAGATTTATCGGAATTAATTCATGTAAAAGACTTAAAACAATTTCGAAATTTCATTTCATTATGTGCAGCAAGAGCAGGACAATTGCTTAATCTCAATTCGTTGGCTATTGATTGTGGCATTTCGCAACCTACTGCAAAATCATGGATTTCTGTTTTAGAAAGCAGTTATATTGTGTACCAATTGCAACCTTATTTCTCAAATTTCAATAAACGCGTTACTAAAAGTTCAAAGTTGTATTTTTACGATACAGGACTTCTTTGCTTTTTGCTAAAATTAAACGATGCCGAAAGCGTAAAATTGAGCGCGTTAAAAGGAAGTTTGTTTGAAAATTTTGTAATCAATGAATACATCAAAAAAAATTATCACAATAATTTACTTTTAGATTTATGGTTTTGGCGCGATGCGGTAGGACATGAAGTAGATTTAATCTGGCAAAATTCAGAAGTAATCAATCTAGTCGAAATCAAAGCATCCGAAACTATTATGCCCGATATGTTTAATGGATTAACTTATTTTGAAAAATTAAAACCCGATTTAATTCAAAGCAAGGCAATAGTTCATACCGGATTGTTTAACCAACAACGAACTTTAGGTAAAGTAATGAGTTGGAAGGAAATTGTTTTGTAATTTGTATTTACAAAACGAACGGTGTGATGAATTGGCTGTTTATGAATCGGAGTTGCCTAATTTATCTGTGGTTGAATTTTATGAAAGGGATGAACAGGAGTTGTTGTAATTTTTCTTGAATACAATTTTTCTCATTTTTCTCCGTTATTTAAAAAAACACCTCATAAATCTTTTCTGATAAATGGATAAAATAACATTCTCATTATTCTTCTTGTTTACAACGCAATTCTTTTTTGCACAACAGAAACCAAAAGAAGTCAAATCCTTTGCTCAAAAAGACTTCAATGCTTATAAATTTGAAGAAAATAAATATGATTTAAGAACAAAAAATAGTTTTCTATATCTTAGAACAGAAAACGACACGTCTTCCTATTATCTTGATCCTTCAGACTACAAAGGAATTGTAAATTATGGTGTTGATTTTGCCTCTAGAGATAAAAAAGTGGTCAATTTCATTGAAAATTATGAAATCTACTATACCGATGTGCTTTTTGAAAAGTGCTTTTTTTCAAAATCTGATAGTATAGCTGAAATTGAAGGACAAATTTTTGGTGGATGGAATACGTTTGATTTCAAAGGAAAACCTCCTGTAGATGTTGTAGAAATTTCAGTTGGAGAATTAAAGAAAAGCTCAGCTGTAATTAAATGTGAATATACTAGTTCCTTAAATTGGATAGGGAAATTTGATAGTATAAGTTATATTATAACATACAAAGGAGAAGAAAAAAAAGAAAGTTTCCCTATTGATACTTTAGATATAATGACACTTGAAAAATTGAGTTTTAGAAAACAGCTTCCTGCTTCTTCTCGATTTAAAGTTCGATTTAAAGTCAATAAAAACTCGGTTTTAAGTATTGGTAAATTGTCTTGTTATACTCATTTTTATAATATTGGCGAGATGTTTTTTACTCAGCAAAAGAGAAAGGGAATAATCTCACCAAAAAAAGACAAAAATGCGCCACGATTTGTTAAAATTATTGAAAATAATGTTCAAGTCAATGACCCTAAAAACCAAATCAAAAAAGAAGTTCCGCTATATTATCAACTTACTGAAAAAGCCGAAACTTTTATTTTGACAAGACAATATGCCAAAGCAAAAGACACTTACATGCTTTTAGCAAAAGAATATCCAACGCTGTTTGCACGAGATATTCATAACGCGATTCGGGTAGCTGTTTTGTCGAGAGATATGAAAAACGCTTTTATTTGGGGCGAAGAACTTGCCAAAAAAGGAATTGAATTACCTTATTTCAATTCAAAAATATTTAATGGTCTGAAAAAAAATCTTGAATGGAAAAGTTTTAGTAAAAAATATGACTCCATTTGCAAATTGTCTCAAACTAAATGGAACTCCAATCTAAAAAGACAAGTTAACGATTTACTAAACGAAGACCAAGCAGATTATGGATTGGAAAACCGAAAAGAATCCGTTGTTCTCTACGAAACAACTGAAAGAGTTACTGATAAATTAATCGATTTAATCAAAAAAGAAGGTTATCCATCTGAAGAAAAAATTGGTGCTTTTACTAAAAATGACACTATTCTTATTCAATCACCGGAGTTTGGTGTCATCATTAGACATGCCGTTCAACAAAAATCAAAAGGATTAAACGAACTCAATCAATTGTTAGAACAAAGTTATAAAGCATTGGAATTTGACCTTAAAAGAAGTAGTACTCATCGAAATTTTCCTGGAGCTTGTTTCCATATTTATAAAGGCAATCTTTACATTGATAAATCCTGTGATTATAATAGTGACGCCATGGTTAAAAAAATGGTTTTCATGTTTAACAACCCAAATGGTTTTATTATTGATAATGGAAATTTTATAGTTTCCGAATACAATCCAGAAGATCCAATAGAATTGGATGAGCATTACAATAACAATTTCAAATTAGTTACAAAACTCACTGACGATTGGAAATTTTATGAAAAGTAAATAACTTAAATCAACTTGAAAATCCATTTAACAAACCATTTTAAACATTTAAACTAAAAACCTATCTTTGAACCTTTAATTCGAAACACTCATAATGAACAAACTTTTAATAGTAGGAACCGTAGCTTTTGACGCCATCGAAACACCCTTCGGAAAAACAGATAAAATTCTAGGCGGTGCAGCAACATTTATTGGACTTTCGGCTTCGCATTTCAATCTGCAATCAGCAATTGTTTCTGTAGTTGGGGATGATTTTCCACAGGAATATTTAGATTTATTGACCGCTAGAAATATAGATATTTCAGGTCTTGAAATTGTAAAAGGCGGAAAAACCTTCTTTTGGAGCGGCAAATACCACAACGATTTGAACTCTCGCGATACCCTAATTACAGAACTAAATGTGTTAGCAGATTTTAACCCAGTAGTTCCCCAAAATTTCACCAATGCTGATGTAGTGATGTTAGGCAACCTGCATCCATTAGTTCAAAGTTCGGTTTTAGACCAAATGAGTTCGACACCAAAATTAGTAGTTTTGGACACCATGAATTTTTGGATGGATTGTGCGTTACCCGAATTATTAGCGGTAATAAAACGTGTTGATGTAATCACCATTAACGATGAGGAAGCGCGTCAATTATCAGGAGAATATTCTTTGGTAAAAGCGGCTGCAAAAATTCATTGCATGGGTCCAAAATATGTAGTAATTAAAAAAGGAGAACACGGTGCGTTATTATTCCACAACAAAGAAGTATTCTTTGCTCCAGCTTTACCATTAGAAGAAGTTTTTGATCCAACTGGTGCAGGTGATACTTTCGCAGGAGGATTTGCTGGTTTTATTACGCAAAGCGAAAACATCTCGTTTGAGAATATGAAAAGTGCTATTATTCAAGGTTCTAACTTGGCTTCGTTCTGCGTAGAGAAATTTGGAACCGAAAGAATGCTTTCACTAACAAAAGAAGAAGTGCAAGAGCGATTGAAACAATTCAAAGCGTTAACACAATTTGAAATAGAATTACAATAAATTTACGCCTCGAATTTTAGCTCCGCTCTGTTCGCCTTTCAGGGCTCGGGTCGGGGCATTTTTATTTTAAATATAACCGCAAATTCGCAAATTATTTTTTTAAATCGATTGAAATAAAATTCGTGAATTCGCGGTTAAAATAAACACATAACTAACAACTACAATACAATGAGCGACGCCATTAAACACGAATGTGGGATAGCCCTTTTACGATTAAAAAAACCGTTAGAATTTTACAAAGAAAAATACGGTTCTGCTTTTTACGGCATACAAAAAATGTATCTGCTGATGGAGAAGCAACACAATCGCGGACAAGACGGAGCAGGTTTTGCCTCTATCAAATTGGATGTTGCGCAAGGTGAAAGATATATCAGTCGTGTGCGCTCCAATAAATCGCAAGCTATTCAAGATGTTTTTGCTCAAATCAATGAGCGAATTAACGATGAATTAAATTCACATCCAGAATATCAAGATAATGTGAGTTTACAGAAAGCAAATATACCCTACATAGGCGAATTGTTTTTAGGCCATGTTCGCTATGGAACTTTTGGAAAAAACAGTTTGGAAAGCGTTCATCCATTTTTACGTCAAAACAATTGGATGCATCGAAATTTAATTTTAGCTGGCAATTTTAACATGACCAATGTAACGGAACTTTTCAATAGTTTAGTGGAATTGGGTCAACATCCAAAAGAAATGGCGGATACCGTGACGGTAATGGAAAAAATAGGTCATTTTCTTGATGATGAAGTTACTGATTTGTACCAAGAATGTAAAAATAATGGGTTGTCAAAAAGAGAAGCTTCACCTGTTATTGCAGAGAAATTAGACCTTGCAAAGATTTTAAAACGCGCTTCCAAAGGTTGGGATGGCGGCTATGCCATGGCTGGACTTTTAGGTCATGGTGATGCTTTTGTATTTCGTGATCCAGCTGGAATTCGCCCAGCTTATTTTTATGAAGACGATGAAATTATAGTTGTCGCTTCCGAAAGACCCGTAATTCAAACAGTTTTTAATGTTGCTTTTGACAAAGTGCAAGAATTACAACCTGGAAATGCTTTAATTATCAAAAAAAATGGCACTGTTTCTCAACAAGAAATTATTACTCCAACTATCAAAAAAGCATGTTCCTTTGAACGTATTTATTTTTCTAGAGGAAGCGATGCCGAAATTTATCAGGAACGAAAAGAATTGGGAAAATTAATTTTGCCAGCAGTCCTTCAGGCAATTGAAAATGATACAGATAATACTGTTTTTTCATTTATTCCAAACACAGCTGAAACTTCTTTCTATGGAATGATTGAAGCGGCTAATGATTTTTTAAACCAAAGAAAAAATCAATTTATTTTAAACAATAGAAAAGTTCTTACCAAAGAAAAATTAGAAGAAATACTATCAGTAAAAATTAGAACCGAAAAGATTGCTATAAAAGATGCTAAGCTTAGAACGTTCATAACCGAAGACAGTAGTCGTGATGATTTAGTGGCACATGTATATGATGTGACCTATGGTGTAATTAAACCAACCGATAATTTAGTCATCATTGACGATAGTATTGTACGCGGAACTACTTTGAAAAAAAGTATTCTTAAAATGATGGATCGACTAAATCCTAAACGGATTGTTGTTGTCTCGTCTGCACCACAAATTCGTTATCCCGATTGTTATGGAATTGATATGGCAAAACTGGAAGGTTTAATTGCTTTTCAAGCAGCAATTGAATTATTGAAAGAAAGAAATTCATATCACATTGTTGATAATGTTTACAAGAAATGTAAATCTCAAGAAAATATAAAAGATGCAGACGTTGTGAATTATGTAACCGAAATTTATGCCCCTTTTTCTGATTCCGAGATATCTAATAAAATTGCTCAATTATTGCACCCAGAAGACATTAATGCCGAAGTAAAAATTATTTTCCAAACGGTAGAAAATTTACATATTGCTTGTCCAAAAAATTTAGGCGATTGGTACTTTACCGGCGACTATCCCACTCCGGGAGGAAATAGAGTTGTAAATAAGGCGTTTATGAATTTCTACGAAGGAAAAGATACTCGAGCTTACTAAAAATTTAACATTTTTTGTCTTTTAACGATTATTGATGCCGTTCATCTAAAATATTTGTTTGTGCTATATCAATACCATTACATTTGACCTTACCATAGCATTAGTAGGTTAAGTTTATGGTAGATTTGGGGCAAAAAAGGTGAAAAGAAATTTTCACCTTTTTTATTTTTATTGACTTAAAAATCAACAAAAAGTAAGTTTCACCATCATTTGACCCTCATTCCAATATATTTTTGTTAAAATTTAACATTTTTTAAAATGTTATGAGTAAATTTGCTCTACCATTATATTTAATGTAAGTTAAGTTTATGGTAGATTTGGGGCAAACAGGTGGAAGCAATTCTGCCTGTTTATTTTTTTTTTCTTTCTAAATAAAAAAACCGATTGCTATCACAACCGGTTTTTTACTCTTTTAAAATAAAATTTATTTTTCAATTGCATACAATCGAGCAACTTCGGTCCAATTGATAACATTAAAGAAAGCTTCAATGTAATCA
>Ga0208853_1000381_pt1 | contig 13674 bp, 11 predicted proteins | sample LakMenEpi03Oct11_FD_150667 | JGI IMG/M metagenome (GOLD analysis project Ga0208853, IMG submission 150667) | Freshwater microbial communities from Lake Mendota, WI - 03OCT2011 deep hole epilimnion (SPAdes) | ecosystem: Environmental > Aquatic > Freshwater > Lake > Epilimnion/Euphotic zone ... | reverse complement strand
GCGCTACTGCCATTCCGTAACCTGGAACAATAATAACTGAAGATGCGTTCTTCATTAAAAAGGCAGCATCATCTGCGCCGCCTTGTTTAACTGGTTTAGTATTTTTTTGGACGGTTGCAGATGACGTGTCGCCACCAAATCCGCCAAGGATGACATTAAATAATGAACGGTTCATTCCTTTGCACATAATGTAAGAAAGAATTGCCCCTGACGAACCAACTAAAGCTCCCGTAATAATAAGAGCAATATTTTCTAAAGTGAAACCTATTCCAGCGGCTGCCCAGCCAGAATATGAATTTAACATGGACACCACCACTGGCATATCTGCTCCACCAATTGGAATAATAATTAAAAAACCAATTAGTATTGAAATTATAATAATTGCCCAAAATAATTTGTCAGATTGTATTTTAGTGAAAAAAAATATTAAAAAAATTATCGACAACCCTATAAATAAATTTATTAAATGTTGTCCTTTGAATGTTATTGGATTTCCAGACATAAGACCTTGTAGTTTTAAAAATGCAATACAAGATCCTGAAAAAGTTATAGCTCCAATTGCCACGCCCAACGACATTTCAACTAATGACAAAACTTTAATATTTCCCACCTGTCCAATTCCAAATGATGCGGGATTATAAAATGCAACAATACCCACTAGAACTGCTGAGAGACCAACTAAGCTATGAAACCCGGCAACAAGTTGTGGCATTGCGGTCATTGAAACTCTAAAAGCAATGACTCCGCCTATTAATCCACCTAAAATTATTGGAACTAAAATATAGATAATATTTTCTTTGATCTGATTAATATCACCAAGGGATAAAAGAGTGACAATGACTGCAAGTGTCATTCCTAAAATTCCTAAAAAATTTCCTGTTCTTGATGTTTCAGGTGAAGAAAGGCCTCGCAATGCCATAATAAATAATATGCCAGTAACCAAATATAAAGATGCAGTAATATTAGCTGAGATCATTTCTTTTTATTTTTTTTGTACATTTTCAGCATTCTATGAGTTACTAAAAAACCTCCGAAAATATTTATAGAAGCAAGTAGAATCCCAAGAATACCTGGAAACTTTCCAAAGAATCCTTGTGTGATTGGTGAGAGACCTACAGCAACTAAAGCTCCGACAATAATTACTGATGAAATTGCATTCGTTACAGACATTAGAGGAGTATGCAAAGCTGGTGTTACGCTCCACACTACGTAGTAACCTACAAAAATAGATAGTATAAAAATTGCTAATCTAAATATAATTGGATCAATTTCCATTAGTTAATCTCCTTGTTGATATAAACTGCTTTAATAATTTCGTCATTTTCATCTATCTTTAATTTTTTTCCAACTTTGTCATAAATAATTTCTAAAAAGTTTAAAATATTTTTGGCAAATAAAGTAGATGCACTCTCTGAAATTCTTCCAGGGAAATTTTTATATCCAATAATTTTTACTCCATTAACAACATTGACTTTACCAGGCTCTGAAAATGCAGAATTGCCCCCTTGCTCAACAGCTAAATCGCAAATAACAGAGCCACTCTTCATCGACTTAACCATCTCTTCGCTCACAATTCTTGGTGCTTTTTTTCCAGGTATTAAAGCTGTGCAAATAACAATATCTTGGGTTTTAATTGTAGTTTTAAGTAATTCTTCCTGTTTCTTTTTTTCATCTTGATCTAATTCTTTTGCATAACCGCCGCTAGTTTCTAAATTTTTTGCACTCTCAACAAATACGAATTTTCCGCCTAAACTTTCAACTTGTTCTTTTGAAGCAGATCTTACATCCGTTGCAGAGACTACTCCTCCCAACCTTTTTGCAGTGGCTATAGCCTGCAATCCCGCAACACCTGCGCCTATAATAAAAAATTTAGCAGGTGTAATAGTGCCTGCTGCGGTCATCATCATAGGTACCGCTCTATTAAATTCATAAACAGAATCTATAACAGCTTTGTATCCAGCTAAATTAGCTTGGGATGACAAAATATCCATTGATTGTGCCCTGGTAATTCTTGGAAGTAATTCCAAAGAAAATATTTTAATATTTTTTTTTAAAAGTTTATTTATTTTATCTTTGTTTAAATGAGGAAAAAAACTTCCAATTAGTACTGCCCCGTCTTTTATGAGTGAAATTTCAGAGTCGCTTGGACAATTAATTTTTATAAGTATGTCTGAAGTTTTGTATATCTCTTCTTTATTTAAGACTTTTGCACCTAAATTTTGCAACTCAACATCTTGTATGTTTGAGTTTTTACCAAAATCTTTTTCAACTTGGACAGAAAATCCACTAGCAATATATTTTTTAATTGTGTCTGGAGAGATTGGTATTCTCTTTTCAACTATATCACTGTCGTTAACTGACCCTAATATCATTTTGTTTGTCTTATTTTTAAAAGTAAAAATTTATTATAAAATTATTGAAGAGTTTTATTATCAAATTAAAATTACAAACAATAGATAAAGAAAAACAATACACGCAATGATTGTTTTTATTATGAAATTTTAATGGGTATACATTATTTAGATCTAATTTATAAAAGAATGAACAAAATTGATTATGTTAAACGATATTGAAATAGCTGAAAAAGCAAAACTAAGAAAAATATCAGACGTTGCTAAAGATCGTTTAGGAATTTCAGAGGATGAAATTGAGGCTTATGGCCGCTATAAAGCAAAAGTTTCATTATCTTGTTTAGATAAACTCAAAAATAAAAAAGACGGAAAATTAATTCTAGTGACCGCTATTAGTCCAACTCCTGCGGGCGAGGGTAAAACTACGACCACCGTTGGATTAGGCGATGCCTTAAATTTAATAGGAAAAAAAACTATGATTTGTTTGCGTGAACCTTCATTAGGTCCTGTGTTTGGAATGAAAGGTGGCGCAACAGGAGGAGGATATGCTCAAATAATTCCTATGGAAGATATTAATCTTCATTTTACTGGAGATTTTGCAGCAATTGCAGCAGCACACAACCTTCTTGCAGCGATGTTAGATAACCACATTTATCACGGCAATGAATTAGGAATTGATATCAAAACTATTCAATGGAGACGCACGGTAGACATGAATGACCGTGCTATTCGTAAAATTACTTTAGGAGTGAATGAAAAAAAAGAGGGTTTTCCACGCGAAGGTGGCTTTGACATTGTTGCTGCATCTGAGATCATGGCAATCTTTTGCCTTTCAACTTCTATTGAAGATTTAAAAAAACGTATCGGTCAAATTGTTGTAGCTTATAATAATAAAAATCAACCCATTCTTGCAAAAGATTTAAAGGCAGTTGGTGCAATGACTGCACTTTTAAAAGATGCATTAGCTCCAAATTTAGTACAAACGTTAGAAAATAATCCAGCCTTTGTTCATGGAGGACCTTTTGCAAATATTGCGCATGGTTGCAATTCAGTACTTGCTACAAAAACTGCATTAAAACTTGCAGACTATGTTGTTACTGAAGCTGGCTTTGGCGCTGACCTTGGTGCTGAAAAATTTATAGATATTAAATGTAGAAAATCTGGAATTCAACCTTCAGCAACTGTAATAGTTGCAACCGTCCGAGCAATAAAATATCACGGTGGAGCTGAACTATCTAATTTAACACACGAAGACATTTCAGCTCTTGATAAAGGACTTGTTAATTTAGAACGTCATGTTGAAAATATGACAAAAGTTTTTAATTTACCTTGCGTTGTAGCTATAAATAAATTTACAAGCGACACTCCAGCAGAAATAGAATTAATTTTGCAAAGAATGAAAAAACTTAATGTAAAAACTATACTTTCATCTCACTGGAGCGATGGCGGCAAAGGCGCTGTAGATCTTGCAAAAACAGTTATCGAACTCTGTGAAAATTCTAATCAAAAAATGCAGTATGTGTATGAAGAAAATGACACATTAATTGAAAAAATTAATAAAATTGCAAAGAAAATTTATCGAGCAAGTGAAGTAACTATGGATGATAAAGTTAAGGCACAAATTGAAAATTTACAAAAAACTGGTTATGGACACTTTCCTATTTGTGTTGCAAAAACACAAAGTTCTTTTTCTATAGATCCAAAATTACGTGGAGCTCCATCAAATCATAGTATTGCAATTCGTGAAATTCGCCTGTCTGCAGGCGCAGAGTTTGTTGTGATAATCTGCGGAAGTATTATGACAATGCCTGGATTGCCTAAAGTGCCCTCCGCAGAAAAAATTAATTATATAAACGGAAAAATTGTAGGTTTATCTTAAAAACTATTTTCCCCATTTTTCTTTAAACTTTTCTGGGTACTGTTGTTGGCTTTGATCGCAAATTCCAAATAGTTTTGTATAGGGAAAATCTTTAAAGTTCTTAGTATCACTCATTTTTTCCTTAAAAGTCTTGCTTATATAGGCTTTATTTTGCTCGCCCCAAATGTAAATAAATCCTACATCTGCACAACTTTCTAATGCAGATTTGCGAGTTGCAAAAATTATTGCTATTAAAATAATGACCGCGACACCAATCGCTGCAATAAAATAAATTAAGATTTTTTTCTTATTACTTTTTGTTTTAATGTTTCCCATAATTTTGCAAATCCAAGCGGCTCAAAAATCATTAATGTTATGATTAATCCACCAAATACGACTTGCTCAATGGCACTTATGATTGTTGCATCAATCATGCCGTGGAATACATTGTTACCAATTGCATTTAGAACAACTGGGAAAAGCAAAATAAATGCTGCACCAATAAATGCGCCTGAAATTGTTCCAAGTCCCCCAATGATCGCCATAAACATAATTTTAAAAGATAAACTAATATTAAAGGCAGCAAACGGCTCAACAGTTTTTAAATACGTATAAGTATAAAGAGCACCAGCGATACCACATAAAAAAGCATTAATTGCAAAAGCTTGTAACTTAGTTTTTAAGAGTGAAACCCCCATAGACTCTGCAGCTATATCCATGTCTCTAACTGCCATCCAGTTTCTGCCTGTGGAACCACGAGCCATATTAATTGCGAGTAAGGTTATAACAACTACAATTGCTGCCACCAAAAGATACATCATATACCCACTAGTGAAGGGCACCCCATTTATATTAATTTTTTGAAAAGTTGTTGATCCAGAAACGTCATAGTTCTTAAACCAACCAAATTTATCTATAACCCACACAATAAAAAATTGTGATGCTAAAGTTGCAACCATTAAATAAATTCCTCTAATTCTAAGACTGGGTAATCCAAATATAATTCCAAGACCCGCTGCAATTAATCCTGATAAAACTAATGCTCCTAAGAAAGGCATATCTTGTATTCGAAGCATCATATTGTAACATGCATAGGCTCCCGCGCACATAAAGCCTGCTGCTCCCAAAGATAATTGTCCGGTATATCCCATAACAATATTTTGACCCAAGGCTGCAAGAGTTAAACACAACCAAGGTATTAAAATAGAAGTGTACCAATAATCAGTTGTAATAACATTTGGGATTACCAAAAAACCTATTACTAACAAAACAACAAAATTTACAATGTCAGCCTTTGTATATTTCATAAAAACAGGTTTCATAAATTAAACTCTCCTAATTATTTTCTCTCCAAATAAACCTTCTGGTCTATAGAGTAAAAATAATATTGATAACATGTATGGAGCCCAAGCTTCGATTCCACCTTTAAAGTAAGGTCCGATGTAAACTTCTAAAACTTTTTCAACAGCACCCACAAGTAAACCACCAACAATTGCTCCTGGAATTGATGAAAATCCCCCAATAATTAGAACTGGTAAGGCTTTTAATGCTAATTCAATAAGAGCAAATTGAACACCTGCTCTTGCGCCCCACATCATTCCAGCAACTAAAGCAACCACTCCTGCCGCAGACCAAACTAATAGCATGATATGCTTTAAAGGAATTCCAATAGAGCTTGCAGCTCCAGGATCATCTGCAACTGCTCTTAGTCCAAGTCCAATTTTTGTATACTTGAATAAAAGCGTCAATAGAAGAATCATAACAAAGGCAACTAAACCTGCTGTTAAATCAAGTGCACTAATGAATAATTTTAAATTATCTGCAATCCACGGGATGGGAAAGTCTCCAATTCCAAGACTTAGTTTTCTAACCTCAACACCCCACTTTGCCTGAGCAAGTCCTTCAAGAACGAAACCTAGACCAATCGTTGCCATCAGAACTGTATCTTCGCTTTGATTCATTAATGGACGAAGCACTAATCTTTCGGTCAACAATCCAACTAATATCATTAAAAGAACAACCGCAAAAAAGGCAACTCCAAATGGCATTCCGTATTCCATAAATCCACAAAATGAAAGTACAGCAAAAAACACCATGGCTCCTTGTGCAAAATTAAATGTTGATGATGCTTTGTAAATAAGAACAAAACCAAGGGCTACTAATGAATACATTGTTCCTGACAATAGTCCGCCAACAAGAACTTCGAAAAAGAATAAAATTGAATCAGTCATGGGCAACTCCTAAATAAGCATCTATAACTTTTTTATTGGATCTAACATTATCAGGTACATCATCACCAATAATTTTTCCATAGTCAAGAACTACAACTCTATCAGAAATATCCATAACAACACCCATATCATGCTCAATTAAAACTATAGTTGTTCCAAGTTCATCATTAACTTTTAAAATAAATCTGCACATATCTCTTTTTTCTTCAACGTTCATTCCAGCCATTGGCTCATCTAACAACAATATATTAGCTTCTGTAGCTAGTGCTCGTCCTAATTCAACTTTTTTTTGCAAACCATAAGGAAGTTTACCAACAGGTGTATTTTTTATATTTTCAATTTCTAAGAATTTAATAATTTCTTCACACTTTTCTTTATTTTGATTCTCTTCTCTTATTGCTCTTGGAAGCTGAAACGCAACTTCAAGAAAATTGGCTTTTGAATGCAGTTTTCTGCCTACTAAAATATTATCTAACACTGACATTCTTTTAAAAAGAGCAAGGTTTTGAAAAGTTCTAGAAATTCCTTTTTGGGCAATAAAATTTGGAGTAATTTTATCTAAAACTTCTCCTTTAAATAATATTTGTCCTTCTTGAGGCTTATAAATTCCATTAATACAGTTAAGTAATGAGCTTTTTCCAGCACCATTTGGCCCAATAAGCGCTCTTATTTCATGCTCAAGAACATTAAAAGAAATATTAGTAATAGCTTTAACGCCACCAAAACTTAAAGAAATATTTTTTACTTCTAAAATAGGTTTGCCGATTTTAAATTTTCTACCTTGTGTCATAATTTTCTTCTTAATTTTTGTCTTAATTTTTTTCTTAATTTTTTTTCTAACATTTTTCTTTATTACCATTATTTATTTTTATTCTCATTATCCTTGATAGCGTCTCTGAAATTTAATCTTTTTCCTTTTGAAATTCCTAAATACAATTCTTTCACCTTGTCGTTACCTAATAAATTTTTTGCTGATCCTTCTAACATTATTTTTCCTGTTTCAAGAATATATCCGTAGTCAGAATTTTTAAGCGCGATATTGGTATTTTGTTCAGCTAATAAAATACTAACTCCTTCTTTTTCGTTTAACATTTTTACAATATTGAATATTTCTGCAACTAACTGAGGGGCTAAACCCATAGATGGCTCATCTAACAAAAGCATTTTTGGTTTTGTCATCATTGCTCTTGCTACAGCCACCATTTGCTGTTCACCGCCCGATGTATATCCGGCTTGGCTTTTTCTTCTTTCTTTAAGTCTTTTGAAATAACTATAAACTTTTTCAAGTTCTTGATTTAAATCACCTCTTGATAGTTTTCTTGAATACGCTCCAGCAATAATATTTTCTTCAACCGTTAAATGTCCAAAACATCTTCTACCTTCAAGAACCTGTACCATTCCAAGCTTAACCATTTCTGAAGGAGTTTGATCTTTAACTGCATTACCCTCGTAATCAATTGAACCTTTTGTAACTTTGCCTCTTTCAGAAGCAAGCATCGTAGATATTGATTTTAGTGTTGTGCTTTTTCCTGCCCCGTTTGCTCCTAGTAGGGCTACAATTTTTCCTCGTGGTACTGTAAGAGAAACATTATGAAGTGCTAATATGACGTTATCATAGACTACCTCTATGTTTTTAACTTCTAATATATTCGTAGAATCTTTCCCCATTAAAATTCTATATTATTTTTTCTCGTGCAATCTAGATATTAAAATAGGGAGTGTAAACTGTTTTCAATACTCAAAATAATTTACACTCCCAAAATTAACTTATTGATTTAAGTGCTACACTTTTTAGGTGTAATTTTATTTTCCTCAGCATACTTAGCGGCAGATTCTACGATCTGAGCTCTTATAGCTTTTGGATCGTTAGGACCTGTCCAGTCCTTAACTTTCTTGAACGCTTGAGCTTTGCTGTCCCATTGCATTAAAGCAAATTTACCAGCGCCTTCATGCTGTGAACAAGAAAGAGCAAAGGAAGCTAACATACCCTCGATACCAAGTTCTTTCATTCTAGCATCGGTCAAGTTTATGGCTTCGTATCCAGCTCTAAACTCTTCGCTAGTAACTGCTTTTCCAACTTTATTATGCATTTTTTGGGCATTTCTCATCGCTTCAGTCCACATAATAGCAGCGCCTAAACCTCTATTATAATATGCGGTACCAACTCGTTTCGGATCAGCCATATTACCTTTTCCGGCTTTGTAAACTTTTTCCTGAATATTCTTAATTAAAGGATAGTTTTTTCCAGGAAGCGCATTTGAAACAACGTAAGTTCCATTAGCAGAATCTCCAGCAGGAATCATATCCTCTTCAGCTCCACCGAAAGTAACGTACATCATTTTTGTTCTTGGGAAATTAATTCTAGCAGCATTTGTCATAGCTGTTGAATTCATTCCAGAACCTGCACCCCAAAAAGTCACCCAATCAGGTTTTTCTTGTCTAACTTGTAACCACTGAGATTGTTGTTCTAATCCTGGAGGAGCTACAGCGATTTCAACCAATGTAAATCCCCATTCTTTAGCAAGTCTTCTCATAGTAGGAAGTGGTTCACGTCCAAATGCAGTATCGATATGCATATGAACTATTTTTTTTCCCTTTAATTTTTCTGGACCACCACCATCAAGTTCAGCCATCCATCTTAGTTTAACTGCGATTTGCGACCAATAACTACTTGCAGCATTAAACACCCAAGGCCAAACTGTACCGTCAGCGGCATCTGTTCTTCCGTAACCGTACTGAGCTAAAACAACTTTGTCTTCTGCCATACGATTAATAACTGCGTAAGCACCAGGAGTTCCTAGTGTGTCAAATACTACCATCTTCTGACCGTCTTTTGTCATAAGTCTTTGATAGCACTCTACAGTTTTTGCTGCGTTATATTCTGTTTCGCACTCTTGCCACGTCAACATAACTCCATTTACGCCACCAGTAGCATTGACATAATTCATATAGTCAATTTGAGCGCCGTAGTATCCTGTACCCATTGCTGAGTAAGGACCTACTCTGCTACTTGGTATAGGAAAATATTGCGTCTCTTTAGTTTGCGCAAATAAATTTGCCGGCAATACTATTGTTGTAAGAAAAACTGCTGCGCTTAATGCAGAAGTAATTTTCTTAATGTATTTATTAACCATTAATTGCTCCCCCTATTTTTATTTCTAAAAATTATAACCATAAAAAAATCTAGATACAAATAATTAATAGGATCTAAAAACCATCAAATACAAAGAAATGTTAATATATTTTCAACTTAAAAGGGAACTGATTAAATAACGAAAGCTATTACAAATTTATGATAATAATTTTAAGAAATGATCCATATAATTAAAGAAAATTTTAAAAGGGCTTTAATTGCAAAAATATTTTCAATCATCACAATTGGTACTCTTTCATTTTTAAGTTTTAAAACTCAGTACGGTTTATTTCTTGTTGGCTCTTTTGGAGCATCGATGGTGTTAGTTTTTGGTTATCCTGAAAGCCCTTTTGCTCAACCAAAAAACGTATTTTTTGGGCATTTTATTACATCATTAGTTGGCGTGTTAGCTTTAAATTTTTTTCCTATAGAGCAGCATTATTTATTTTTACAAATTGCTGTTGCTGTGGGACTTGGAATATTTGTAATGATTTTATTAGACGTTACACACCCTCCTGCAGGTGGTAATCCAATATTTATAATTCTTGGTGGAGCGACTTATCAATTTTTATTAAACCCAATTATTTTAGGATCAATAATAATTATAATTTATGCAATTATTTTAAATAGATTTATTTTAAAAAAGAATTACCCAATCAACTGGAAAAAATAACTTTAGTTATTGATTAAAGATTATTTAACTTGAACTTGGTATTCGTTTTCTTTTTCGTTTTCTTTATCTTTTGGCTCAAAACGATTTGAAATTTTTTTAACTTCTACTGAAGAAACTTTGTATTCTGCGCACATTGTTTCTTCATCTTTTCCATGACCAGTGACCATGTTAACCATGTGTTCTGGAAAGTGGAAAGTTGTAAAAACAACACCTTGTTTAACTTTGTCTGTCACTTCTACTTTCAGATCAACCTTGCCTCTTCCAGAAAATAATCTTCCAAAATCTCCGGTAATTAAATCTCTTTCAGCTGCATCTTTTGGATGGATTAAAAGAATATCTTCATCCATAATATCAATATTGCTAGTTCTTCTTGTCATCGTTCCACAATTGTAATGTTGTAGCGCGCGACTTGTAGTCAGTATTAATGGATATTCTTTTTGATTATCTGTAATCTCAGCAGACTCTTTCCAATCAAAGTTTTTAAGACGACCTTTTCCAAATTTGAAAGTTTCAGTATGTAAAATTTTAGTATCTGTTCCGTCTTCTTGCACAGGCCATTGTAAACCAAGCTTACCAAGTCTCTCTCTAGTAACGCCTTTAAAGAAAGGAACTATGTCTGCAATCTCTTTTAACACTTCATCCGCGTCATAGTTTGGTTGATTAAATCCTAATTTTTGCATCATTTGTGTTACAATAACTGCATCTGTCTTAGTTCCCGGTAAAGGAGGCACAGCTCTGTTCACTCTTTGAATTCTTCTTTCAGTATTAGTAAACGTTCCATCTTTTTCTAAGAAAGTAGTTCCTGGCAACACTACTGTTGCAAGTTTTGCAGTTTCACTCATGAATATTTCTTGAACAACTAAAAATTCTAATGATTCCATGGCTTCAATAACGTGAGAACTATTTGGATCTGTTTGAACAATGTCTTCGCCAATAATCCAAACGGCTTTTAATTCTTTATTAATTGCTGCCTCAAACATTTCAGGAATTTTTAAACCTGGTTTAGTTGGATGAGTAACGCCGTATTTTTCACTGTAGAATTTTTGATTTTTTTCATCGGCCACATTAAAATAACCAGCCCCTTGATGTGGTTGACATCCCATATCAGCAGCTCCTTGAACGTTATTTTGTCCTCTAAGAGGATTTACTCCAACACCTTTTCTACCAATATTTCCTGTAATCATTGCAAGATCTGCAATTAACATTACTGTTTTTGAACCTTGTTCATGTTCAGTAACACCTAAGCCATGAAACTCCATTGAATTTTTTGCAGTAGCATAAGCAATGGCTGCTTCTTTAACTAATTGTTTATCTACTCCAGCAACTTTCGCTAATTCGTCAACGTCTTGTCTTTCAATTTCTTTAATAAAGTTTTCAAAACCTTCAGTTCTGTCTCTAACAAAATCAACATTATATAATTTTTCTTTAAGTATAAAATGAAGCATCATGTTTAAAACAGCAACGTTAGTTCCTGGTTTTAATTTAATGTGATAATCCGCAAGTTTAGCAAGTTCTGTAGTAATAGGATCCAAAACAATTAATTTCTTACCCTTCATTACTTGTTGTTTAATTTTAGCCCCTGTAACCGGGTGGGCATTTGTAGGATTTGCTCCAATCACTAAAAATAAATCCGCATGGTAAATATCTTCTGTGGAGTTAGTAGCAGCTCCTGTTCCAAATGTTTGCTGCATACCCCATGCCGTTGGTGAGTGACAAATTCTAGCACAACAATCAATACTGTTAGTTCCAATAACAGCTCTAATCATTTTTTGGAATAAATAATTTTCTTCATTAGTGCATCTTGCAGAAGAGATTCCCGCAATCGCATCAGGACCATGATCTTTTATAATTCGATTTAATTCTTTTTTAATAAAATCATAAGCTTCGTCCCAAGAAGCTGGTTCAAATTTTCCATTTCTTTTAATTAGTGGAGTTTTTAATCTGTCTGGGTGATCATAAAAACCAAATGCATATCTGCCTTTAATACAAGTATGACCCGCGTTTACTTCTGTCTCTTTAGGAGTATCAATGGATACTACTTTATTATTTTTTATAGATGCTTCAAGATTACATCCAACACCACAATAAGAACAAGTGGTTCTAACTTTTTTATCTACGGCAGCTGACTTGGATTGGAAAATATCTGAAATTGCATCGGTAGGACAAGTATGAGCGCATGCTCCACAAGAAACACACGAAGAGTCTCCAAACAACATATTGTTGTCTGTTGTAATTCTTGATTCAAATCCTCGTCCACTCATTGTCAAAACAAATGAACCTTGAATTTCGTCGCACGCTCTTACACATCTTCCGCAGTTAATACAGTGATCTAAGTTCATTCTCATGTAAGAATGAGAGGTGTCTTTAGGAATGCCTTTGTGTTGCTTTGGATTATTGTATCGGTGATCTGAAATTCCTAGATCATTAGCAACTTTTTGAAGTTCACAATTGTTATTCACTTCGCAAGTTCCACATTCCATAGGATGGTCTGTTAAAACAAGCTCAATAATATTTTTTCTAAGGGTTTTTAAATTTTCATTATTAGTAAAGATATGTTGATGCTCAACTACTGGGGTATGACAAGAAGCAACTACTCTAGTTGGTCCGTCTTTTACTAATGCAACTTCAACAGAACAAACTCTGCATGCTCCATAAGGAGCTAAATTAGGATCGTCACAAAGCGTTGGAACCTTATCATCGCCTAAATAACCTTTAACAAATTTTAAAATGGATGTGTGATGAGAGCCAATTTCGTAAGGCTTTCCATCAATATATGCTATTTTTCGTTTTTCTGAACTCATCGATTAAGCAGAAATATCACTTTTCATCTCGCTGGAGAAGTATTTTAAAATGTTATTGATAGGAGTAGGTATCGCTCCACAAAGTGCACATAAACAACCCTTTTGCATAGTTTTTAATAGATCGTTTAATAGTTGCATGGGTATTTTGGCTGTTTTATTCTTAACTTGATCAAACATTTCTTTACCCCTGTATGATCCGAGTCTTCCAGGGAAACATTTACCGCATGATTCTTCTGCTGAAAATTCAAATAAGTGATGAATGTATTCCACCATTGGAAAATCTTTAGGAATGCTTACTACGCTCGCATGTCCTAACATGAAGCCTTTGGCGCTAAATTCTTGAAAATCTAAATTTAAATTATCAATTTCACTTAGAGGAACAACGCCCCCTAACGGACCTCCGATTTGAAAAGCTTTAACAGGCTCTTTGTATCCTCCGCCGATTTCATTAAATATTTTTTTCATAGGTGTGCCCATATCAATTTCATAAACTCCTGGATTTTTAAAAAAACTATCAAGACATACTAATTTGGTTCCAGCAGATTTTTTATTTCCAATAGCTGCAAATTTATCAGCACCATTAATTAAAATTCCAGTAACCGCAGCTAATGTTTCAACGTTATTCAC
>Ga0208853_1000380_pt1 | contig 13703 bp, 13 predicted proteins | sample LakMenEpi03Oct11_FD_150667 | JGI IMG/M metagenome (GOLD analysis project Ga0208853, IMG submission 150667) | Freshwater microbial communities from Lake Mendota, WI - 03OCT2011 deep hole epilimnion (SPAdes) | ecosystem: Environmental > Aquatic > Freshwater > Lake > Epilimnion/Euphotic zone ... | reverse complement strand
CTCTTGGTTCTTGGCCGATGCCACCGTTATTCCAATTAGTCAGCGAACTCAGCGCGCTCGAAATGAACGAGCTGTATCGAACACTCAACATGGGCATCGGGATGGTGGTCATTGTGGCGCCACAGCACGTCGAAGCTGTTCAAGCATCCATCAGTGAACAAACGTGGATCATTGGCGAACTCACCAGCGATCACAACAAGGTGTTGCTGCAGTGACAACGCGGCTCTTGGTGTTGGCCTCAGGAAACGGCTCCAACCTGCAAGCAATTATTGACGCATGCGAAACGCAGGTGCTGCAGGCACAAGTCATTGGCGTAGTTTCAGACAATCCCAATGCCTACGCACTAAGCCGCGCAGCCCAACACAACATTGCATCCAAGGTTGTGGATCCAGCCAACCTCAACAAACACGAGTTCAACGCCCAACTCGCCTCAGCCGTTGTCGAATTTCATCCCGACATCGTGGTTCTTGCGGGTTTTATGCGTCTGCTCGCCAACAACTTTCTGGCGCGCGTTTCACAGCAAATTATCAACGTGCATCCAGCCTTGCCAGGAGAACTGCCTGGCACAGGCGCCATCGAACGGGCATTCGCGCAGTTTGTTGCAGGAGAACGCTCCCAATCTGGTGTCATGGTTCATTTCGTCACCGACGAAGGAATAGACAGCGGCCCAGTTATTTGCCAAGACACCGTGGCCTTTGCACCCGACGACACATTGCAGACCTTCTCGCAACGAATGCATGAAACAGAGCACCGACTGCTCGTTAATGCCCTACTCATCACCATCCCTCAAACACAGAAAGCGACAACACCATGACATCAAACGCCGATTTCTTTTCCTATTTCGAAGGACTCACCTTCGACGATGTTGTTGTCGTCCCTGGCTATAGCGAGGTACTGCCAGATGCAGTAGATACCAGCACCACGTTTGCTCGCGACATTCAACTTGCCGTGCCGCTGGTTTCTGCCGCGATGGACAAGGTCACCGAGTCGCGACTTGCCATTGCACTTGCGCGAGTAGGTGGTCTTGGCATTATTCATCGCAACCTCACCATCGACGACCAGGCCGCAGAAGTAAGGCGTGTGAAACGCTCGCAATCGGGCATGATCACCGACCCCGTCACGCTGCCCCCGACAGCAACATTGCAAGACGCCGAGAACTTGATGCATCGCTACCACTTCTCTGGCGTACCGATCACCGACCCAAAGGGCCACCTGGTGGGAATCCTGACCAATCGCGACATTCGCTTTTGCAAACCTTCCGACTATGAGAAGCCCGTTACCGAGTTCATGACTTCAACCAACTTGATCACGGCCGATGTAGGCACATCGCTCGACACCGCGCGAGACATCTTGCAACAACATCGAATCGAAAAACTTCCGCTCGTTGACGCCGACGGCACGCTTCGCGGTTTGATCACGGTGAAAGACATTATGAAACGACAGGACTTCCCTCACGCCACACGCGATTCGGGCGGACGCCTTCGTGCGGGTGCAGCAGTAGGTGTTGGTGAAGATCTCGAACAAAGAGTGCAAGCACTTGTCGATGCCGACGTCGACGCAGTTGTTGTCGATACAGCGCACGGACACTCTGCTGGGGTAATGAACGCCGTTCAACGCATCAAGTCTCAGTGGCCAGAATTGGCAGTTATCGCCGGAAACGTTGTCACCGAAGAAGGCGTAGACGCGCTGCACAAAGCAGGGGTAGACGCAATCAAAGTTGGCGTTGGCGCAGGCTCAATCTGTACCACTCGCGTGGTTGCCGGTGCCGGCATGCCACAGCTCTCTGCCATTTGGTTCACTGCACAACGCGCGAAACAACTTGGGATACCGCTCATCGCCGATGGTGGTGTCACCTACTCGGGAGACTTGGTGAAGGCGTTTGCCGCTGGCGCAACCGTCGTCATGCTCGGCAGCCTCCTTGCCGGAACCGATGAAGCGCCTGGCGAAGTAGAACTGTTTGAAGGCAGGCGATACAAGAGCTACCGAGGTATGGGTTCGCTTGGTGCCATGCAAGGTTTGGGCGCCGACCGATACGGCTCGGCACAAAGCGGCACACCGCAACGAAACAAACTTGTTCCTGAAGGCATCGAAGGCCGCGTTGCATACGCGGGGTCGCTCGCAGACGTCATCTATCAACTTGTTGGTGGCTTGCGCTCGGGCATGGGTTACGCAGGCGCAGCCAATCTTTCCGAACTGCACACCCGTTCACGCTTTATGCGCGTGACCACGGCCGGGCGGGAAGAAAGCCACCCACACGACGTGACGATTACCCACGAAGCCCCCAACTATCACGCATAACAGTCACCTACGCTCTGACGTGTGATCCTGCACCTCATCAATAGAACCGACTGGGAAGCAGCGCAGCAGACGGGTGTCGTGCAGCCAGCATCGCTAGCAAGCGAAGGCTTTGTTCACTGCTCTACCGAGCACCAAATGGTTGCAGTTGCCAACAAGTACTACACAGGCACGAACGACATGCTGCTGTTGCACATCGACCCCAAACTTCTTGCCAGCCCACTGAAATGGGAGCCACCCGCACACATCGATGGCTCGCCCGCTCTACCTGGTGAACCGTTCTTCCCCCATATATATGGCCCCATCAACATCGACGCAGTCACAGAGATCATCGAGTTTCCTTCAATGCCAGACGGAACGTTTGTTGCGCCGTCGCAATTGAACACCTTCACCGTGCATAACATCGCACAAACACCACAGCACTGGGGCGAAGCAGCACAGTGGGGTTTCGAAGCCTGGGCTCACGAGTTTCCCAACGACACAGCGCAGACATATCTGGACCTTTACTCCCATTCCGACGGCACAAGCGGCCGGCTTGCCGAAACATTTGTTGCAATCGACTCAAACGACATGCTGCTTGGTTGCGTCACTCTGATAGACGATGACGAACTGCCAAATGCAACGGAACCTGGGCCTTGGGTAGCTGCGCTCTTCGTTCATCCTTCTGCTCGCGAGCACGGCGTTGCCAATGCGCTCCTCTCCTACCTGATATCTCGCGCCCAGCAACTTGGCTTCAAGCAACTCTTCCTCTATACAGAAGATAAGCAGAGTTGGTACGAACAAAAGGGCTGGCGCTACTTGCGCAACACAAAGCTCAACAAGTTGCCGCACGTTGTCATGCAGCTAAATATCGGTTCTTGATCAGTCGAACTTGTATCGAACTTCCACAGTTACCGAAACTTCCTGAACACCAAGATCGATCTCGGTCTTTGCACTAGTTGCCATATCGTTTGAGCCCACTATCGCACGGGCCTCCCAAGATGGCGAAGAGATCTCGGTGATGTACTGAAGATCTCCTAAATCCAACTCCAGCAAGTCGGCGTAAGACTCAGCTTTGGCTTTTGCAGCTTTCACAGCCTTCTTTCGCGCATCATCCGCGGCATCTTGTGTGTCGAGCAATACTGGAACGACCGAATTGATTTGCACGCTGTTGCCCACTGCAGCAACTACTGCATCTACGACGTCGCCGGCCTTTGTCGTATCGCGCAACGTAACCGCAAATGCCTGAGTGCCCCTGTACCCGCTCACAGAACCAGACGAACCGTCGGTGTTATACGTATATTCCGGATACACGCTGACGTTCTGTGTCGAGAAGTCTTCGCTTACTACGCCTGCTTCCTCTAATGCTTTGCGCGCCTTCTCAGACCCTTCGGCCACCTTTGACAGTGCCTCCTCGGTATTTTCCGCAAGCACGCTGATCGAGAAAGTAAACGAAACGCCGTCCGGCACAACTTTCGCCGTGCCGGTTGCCTGCACCGTTACGCCGTGCGTGCCCGCATCTGCACCGTTATAGGTGTCGCCACCGCCAATGCTGCAACCTGCTAAAACCACTGCCAACACCGACACTGCAAACAATGAACCGCGTTTGTTGATCATCTCTCTATTCTGCCCGATCGGGCAGCATCAACAGGTTCAGGCCTTACGCCTCTTACGGAATACCAGCCACTCGCCCACCAACACGGTGAGGCCCAACAACAACATCGTCACTAACCCGGCGTTGGCATCAATGATTAGCCACAACAACGCAACAGAGCCAAACATAAAACGCATTGGTTCAGTCGAACTTGGCACAAATTCCAAACCTCTTGCGCGGTGTTTCACCAAGGTGCTGAGCACAAGCACAATTGCTGCCGCCAACACCACCGATCGTCCGTACTCATGCAAGCCCCGTGTTGCGATTGCAAACGCATTCTTTCGCAACAGTGTTTGGTCATCTTGCACCACCGTGTTGTACATGCCCTCCACCACAGCCATCAACAACAACACCAACACGCCGGCGCCCACCCATGCGTTGCCCACGTATTGAACGCCCCGCCTTATTGGCCGACCAAGCACAATTGCCAACGCTGCGAACAACAACGCCAAGGCAGGCAGCAACGTTGCCAAACCATCAAGGATGGTGACGCCCGTCTGCACCTTCTTCAACCCCTGCACGTCGAACAACTCCACATCAAGAGCCAAGCGCGTATCGGAAACGTCAGTTAGGAAAACCGCTCCGTCGCCAATCAACGAATCAACCAACAACCCCACGTACTTGGTGAGGTCGACAACTCCCGCAACGTCGGCCTGGTCCGACTGCTTATCCAACAACACTGCCTTCACCGCCTCGTGCGCCTGCCTGTTCACCTCGCGCCACAACGCCGCCATCTCTTCCGAGCGCACCATGCTTGTTGCTCGCTCACGCACCACCACAGCAAACGATTGATCGACTGTCTCAGACAACACCGCAAGCTGCTCGGGCAGCACACCGTTCAGCCTTTGCTCAATGTCTGCAACATTCATTACCGCTTCGGTGATCTTGTCGACAATTTCGCCCTGGATGGCCGAATCCTTGATCATCGGCGCAACGGTCTTCACATACGAGTCGGTGTTCAGGATTTGGTTTCGCGACCACACGGCCACAACCGAAGCCGCAAGCAACACCCCGCTCAGCGCCGCCATACCAATAGCCACCCTGGTGCGGATTTTCCTTGCAACTACCGCATCAGCCGTCATTTCCCCATCATAAATGCTTTCCCTTCATCGCCTAGCGTCTACAGACATGAGCAATATCGACCCAGACAAACTCAAGATGTTCTCGTTCATGCTCTTCAGCAAACTTGAAGGTGCCGTCACTTCGGGCATGATCCACCTGGGCGACCAACTTGGCCTCTACAAGGCCCTCGCTGCGGCCAATCAACCACTCACCACCGCGCAACTCGCCCACGCCACCCAACTGAACGAACGCTGGGTTCGCGAATGGGCCTACAACCAGGCCTCCGCAAAGATGATCTCCACCGACAACGCGCCTTCGCCCACACCCAACATCACCGACGACACCTTCTTTCTTTCACCCGAGCAAACGGTGGTGCTCGCCACCGACGATCACCCCGCATTCGGCATGGGCATGTTTCACCGCCTTCCTCAAACTATGGAGTCACTCAAGCGCATGCCCGAAAGTTTTCGCACCGGCATCGGCCACAACTACGACAGCCACGGCCCCGAAGGCGCTGTTGGCATCGAACGCAGTTTTGAACCGTGGACAAATGCCAACCTCGTCTCGGCCGTTCTCCCCGCCCTCACCAACATCACCAACTTGCTCCAGCAAGGTGCACAAGTTGCCGACGTGGGATGCGGCGCTGGCGGCGCAGTGCTACTCATGGCCAAGGCATTCCCCACAAGCACATTCACTGGCTACGAGATCAGCCAATACGCACTAGACCGCGCAGCCCAAAAGCTGCAGGAATCAAAACTGAGCAACGCTCATTTCAGCGATGCTCGCACCAGCCCATTACCAAACGACCACTCGCTCGATTTCGTCACCACATTCGATTGCATTCACGACATGACTCACCCCGCCGAAATGATGCAAGCCATTCACGCCAGCCTCAAACCAAACGGCACTTGGCTACTCGTCGATATCAAAGCTCACGACACATTCGCCCTAAACGCACAAAAGAATCCAATGGCTCCACTCATGTACGGCATCAGCGTGCTCTCATGCATGTCATCTGCCATGTCGGCACCCGGCGGTGCTGGCCTCGGCACACTTGGCCTCTCGGCAACCAACGCGCAAGCAATGGCCAAGGCTGCGGGCTTCTCTCAGTTCAACAAACTAGATATCGACCATTCGGTCAACGCCTTCTACGAAATCCGGCCGTAGCCACCGACGCGCCGCACCACTAATATGTAGTGCACAAGCGTTCGTAGCTCAATGGATAGAGCATCTGACTTCGGATCAGAGGGTTGGCGGTTCGAGTCCGTCCGAGCGCACTTGTTTAAAGGGATTCAGACCACCTGGTGTCTATTTCTCCACCAAAGTCAGTCTTTTAGTCAGTCTTTGAAAAGGAATCTGAAAGCAAAGACGAAATGTTACGAATATCAGTAGGCAGCAAAACCATTAGTTGAATATTCGATATGTTCGCGAGCATCTGCTTCTTTTCCATGTTCTTTTTATAGCTTGCGTCATCCATATAGCCCGCAAATTCCACGAAGGTTTCCCCAATTTTCCAGTCCCCACGAAGCTTCCCTTTCGGGTTGTACTCCTCATGCATCGGGTACATGGAATGACAACTTTGGTGCAGCACCAGCAGACATCGTGCGTGTCGCCGGTGGCGTTGTCACCGACCTGAAACGCTAAAGCTTGGGGTGTTCTGAGGCTCCGTAACCATCTGGGTGGGGAGGAGTTCACGAAGTGTCGCCCTATAAGCCGGATTTAATTTGTTCGGCGTGCTCCAATGGATGGCTGATATAGGTTTCAAGCCATGTCTTGATTGTGTACTCACCACTCTCGCTGTGTGTACATAAATTATCCAACTGCGTCGGGGTCAGCCTCTTAATTATTTCTAATGATGACGCTCTGACAGCTTTAAAAACTTCTAAAGATTGAGCAATCGGTAAGTCCTTATATCCCAAAGTTTCATTCTCGCCCCAGCTGGCTTCGTCATATCCTTGAATTTGTGTACCAGGTTCTGCAATCAGTCGACGAAGTCTGGCGTAAGACTGGGCCTCACTATCTGCAACATGATGAATTATTTGACGAGCACTCCACCCTCCGGAATGTGATGAATCAAGTTGTGATTCCGTTAATTCATTAGCAACGCTAAGAAATTCTTTAGTTGCTTGAGCATATGAGTTAACACCATCTTTGAGCTCCATGCCTTAATTAAACCACAAAAAAGAAGAGTCGCCCTATAAGCCGGAAATAGGGCGTTGGGTTTCATAAACCAACGGTGGCGTGCCTCCGTTCGGCCACAGCACTCAACTACGCGTGTTCGTTGATCCGGACTTGTTGCAATACGACGAAGTGTGGGCTGCTGCGGGAACATGGAACCGACCTTTCGTGATCAGAGAAAAATTAAGTCAGTTAAGTGGTCAGCAGTCTTCAAAAAGCTTAAGAGCCCTCTAGCGGTTTCCCTGCTCTTTAAGTGCAATGGATCCAACCCTTCAGGCTTCATCAACACCCCATGTACCCCACCCATACTCATCTTCGGATCAGAGGGTTGGCGGTTCGAGTCCGTCCGAGCGCACCAATCGAACTCATCGTGCATCATCTGCAACTAAAAATACAAACTAAAGAATAGTTTTATTTTTTGACTTTTACGGTCACGTATCGGCTTCCACCAGTTTCAAGGCTGAGCTTGACGCTGTAGGTTCCGGCCTTACTGAACGTAAGCGCAGGCAAAGTCAATACTCCGCCATCACCTACCTCGGCTTTTGGCAAAGTTCTCCAGGTAGTACCGAACCTTACGCGGCCAACAACGTCTGTTCCAGTTTGCAACGATGGCACCGAGACGATGACCACTTGATTTGCACGAGCGTTAACCACAGGAGCTTTAGAAGCCGAAGCCGATGGCGCATTCGAAGTTGCCTCGGCAATCACCGAACCACCAGTACCAATGCTGAGACCTCCAGCCGAAGAAGTTGAGGCAACTGGAATCAATGCGTTTGCTTTGGGTGTAGCGGCTGGGTCCCAGTCGCCACTAGAGACTTTGTCTGGAGTTGGGTCTGGTTGGTTTGCCGGTTCGATTACCACGGTCATCGTGGTGCTTTCGGTTCGTCCATCTGCAACCGCATACCCAGTGATGGTGTATGTACCAGGCTGCACATAAATGTGCGAAGAAGGGAACGAGTTAAGTGAGCGAAGGTCGCTCGAGCTGCCGTAGCCAGTGCCGTCGCCGTAATTAACGAAGAACACGGGCATTGCTGCATATTTGCCAAGGGCCGCCTTCAGTGGACCGAGATTGAATGTTGTTGCGCTTTTTGCAGCACCAGGGGTAACAGATATTCCTGGAAGTGACGAGACATCAAATTCCTCTGGCTCGTTCACTCCCTTGCCAGGAGCCAATCCGCATTCCACTGGCAATGCTTTGCCAGCTTTCGGCGTGCAGTCGATGCTGCCTTCTGGCACTGGAGGGCAAGGATTGCCGTCGGGGCAGATCTGGGCACTGAGCTTTGAGCCGCTCTGAGTGGCAACAGTCGCAAAGGAAACGCTTGGGGTGGCGACAATGAACGAGAGCGACATTGTGCTCATGGCGAGAATCTGCATTGTGCGCTTACGGCTCGTTGACATGACACTCCTTGGCGTGGTGAGTAGCCCGAGGTTACTCGGACAATTCAATGATTATCGATCTAGTTTTCAAACTCACTGAGGTTCTTTAATGTGCGCCCCGAGGGAGTGTTGTGGTGCACCACCCCACCTGGGAAGAAAGCCCGAGTGCTACTTCTTTCATTGATTTGTGAAAACGTTTGAGCAAGCGCATCCACTGTCCATGCATCGTGTGTAGTCCAATGCTGCTCGACACCAAATGGTTGATAGATCGCTACATCTGGACCTTCGATTGCAAATATGCGAGCGGTAAAGCGACAGATATCGCTGGAGAGATATACGACAAGTGGCGCAACATGCTCTGGCGCATGACGATCGAACCCCTGGGCTTCTGGCATGAGCGCCAACACGTCGGGCGAATCCTTCACCATGCGCGTTCTGGCGCAAGGCGCAACCGCATTGACACGAACACCAAGCCGGGCAAGTTCTTGTGCATGGCTTACCGTGAGTGCAGCAATCGCCGACTTCGCTGCGCCATACACACCTCCTCCTGAAGTTGGATGCAAGCCAACGGCTGAAGTGGTGTTGACTATTGCTCGCCCTTGTTGTGGGCCAACCTTGCTCCAATGAACAGCTGCAAAGTGGCTGACAGCAAGCGTGCCTTTGAGATGCACGTCTAGTTGGCTATCGACATCTTGCTCGGTGAGGTTGATGAGCGATGAAGGGCGATTGTTGCCGGCGTTATTAATGACGATGTCGAGACGGCCGAAACTGGAGATGGCTGTGTCGATAATGGATTCTGCTCCGGCCCAGTCGGCCACGCTTGCAACATTTGCGACTGCCATGCCGCCGCGGGAAATGATTTCATCCACAACCATCTCGGCGCGGTTTGATTGGCTGTGCTCGCCTTTAACCGTTGCGCCAAAATCGTTCACCACTATTGACGCGCCTTGCTCCGCAAGGGCTAGGGCATATTCACGACCTAGCCCGCTGCCCGCACCCGTAATAACTGCGACTTTCCCCGCAAATAACTTCATTGCTCACTCACCGTAGTTCAGATGCCTGTGGGTACTATTCGTGCATGGCATCGGGATGGCGGAAATCTAACGAGAAGCAGCACGTGGTCATTGTCGGGGCCGGCTTCGGCGGGCTTGCCTGTATTCGCAAATTGCGCAAGTCGCCCTCGTACCGCATCACGCTGATTGACAGAAACCCGTACCACCTGTTTGCACCACTGCTGTATCAGGTAGCAACCGCAGGCCTTCCAGAAGATGACATTGCGTTTCCTGTCCGTACCGCGTTTCGCGAAATCGACTTTATTCGTGGCGAGGTTTCGTCCGTGAATAAAGAGACCTCAACGATCATGCTGAAAGATGACCGAACCATCTCCTTTGATCATTTGATCATGGCGGTTGGCTCGCAGGGTTCTACCTTTGGCATACCAGGTGTTGCTGAACATGCGCTGCAGATGAAGTCGGTTTACGATGCGCGCTTGATTCGGCGTTCGCTTATTCACACCTACGAAGAGGTGGAAGACGGCCAGCTGCCGCTGAGCGCTTTGAACGTTGCTGTGGTTGGCGGAGGCCCGACAGGTGTTGAACTTGCAGGCGCGATCAGCGAATTACAAAAAGAAATTACGCGGGAGTTTGAAAGAATTGCACCACATGCAACAACCACGTTGATTGAAGCAGGCCCTCGTCTTTTGCCCAGCTTCCACCCCAAGTCCAGTGCACATGCGAAGAAGGCATTGGAGAAAATGGGTGTAATGGTGTTGGTAGACACCGCCGTGAAGCAGGCAACCCCTTCAAGCTTTCACCTCTCTAACGAAACGGAGTTGGTGGCAGGAACCAAGATTTGGGCTGCAGGTGTAACAGCGCCCGACACGTGGCGGTCGCTTGGTGAGGCAGACCGAGCAAATCGTTTAATGGTGAAACCAACCTTGCAGCTAGAAGACAATGTCTGGGTAATCGGAGATGGTGCTCACCTCGTTGGCGATAATGATCGACCGCTTCCGATGATTGCACCTGTTGCAATTCAGCAGGGCAAACATGTGGCGATGCAACTCATCCGTTTGGCCAGGAACGAAAAACTTCGCTCTTTTTCATACAAAGACAAGGGCCAGATGGCCACTATTGGCAGACGCAAAGCAGTTGTTGAAGTACGCAGTTGGTTGAGATTCAGCGGAACCTTGGCATGGCTCACCTGGCTAGCACTGCACTTGGCCTATATCTCGGGCGGTCGAAACCGAACCAGCATTGTCGCCGACTGGATTTGGAACTACCTCGTGTGGATTCCGCGCAGGGCGATTACCGACTAGGTATTTGAAGCGTCGAAGATTCCTTGAATTGCTGAGTTCAGCAAGCCATCGAATTCGGTATCGGACTGCTTGGCTGATAAGCCCTCGGTAAGTGCGCGGGAGAAACTTGCGATGACACCCTTGTTGCTTGCCAAGTGCTTGTTTGCTTCTTCCCTGCTGTAGCCACCCGATAGTGCAACGACGCGAACCACGCGTGGGTGTTGCACTAGTTCATCAAAGAAACCAGCAACGTTTGGCAACGTGAGCTTCAGCATCACGTTTTGATCGGACGAGAGCGCGTTCAACTCTTTGAGGATTGCGGCCTTCAGCAATACTTCTGCCTCGGCTTTCTGCGGGCTCTTGATGTCTACTTCTGGCTCGATGATGGGAACAAGGCCTGCGGCAATGATCTGCTTACCAACTTCAAATTGCTGAGCAACGACTGCGTTGATTCCTTTTTCGTTAGCAAGCTTGATGACGGAACGCATTTTGGTTCCGAACACGTTGTGTGTCTTTGCTTTGTTCAGCAATGCATCAAGTTCGGGCATTGGCTTCATCACTTGCACGCCGTCTTGCTCGTCGGCCAAACCTTTGTCAATTTTAAGAAATGGAACTACGCCTTTGTTCTCCCAGAGGAACTCGGCTGCACCTTTGCCGTCGATGGTGCGGTCCATTGTCATCTCGAACAAGATTGCGCCGATCACTCGCTCGCCAGAGAAGGCGGAACTTTTGATGATCCGGGTGCGCATGGCATGGATGAGGTCGTACATCTGCTCATCACCCGAATACTCGGATGCTTCGATGCCGTACAGCTGAAGTGCCTTAGGGGTACTGCCGCCGCTTTGGTCTAGTGCTGCAATAAAACCCTTGCCGCTTTTTGCTTTGTTCATCATTTCGGTGTTCATCTCGATGCTCCGTTTCGTTACGCCTATGGTAATTCGCCTCGTTGAGGCGCTGAAATCACTGAGGGAAGTTGGTTCCCCGTGCGACTGGGAAATAGCGGTGGTGAAATTGGCCGGTGAGCTCGTAGATGGCGGTTCCCTTTTGCCCATCAGATGTGGTGATTTGCATTTCGCTGAGCCCGCCTCCGAGGGTGTTGGGTTGTCGCATGGCAATGCCGCTGTAACGCTGTGCCCAACGACCAGTGGCATCTACCGTGATCACTCGCCCACCTTCAAGCGTGAACGTGAGACGGCCCGCAAGGCCATGAACTTCATCACCGAATTGTTCGTACGAAACGGTTTCGCCCTTTGCGCCCAACCACTGCAAATCGTGTTGAAAATCGATTACTGGAATTGGCTCGCCACCGCCAACTGGTGCGAAGCAACCATCGGTGTACACGCGAGCACCATTGGGATATTCCCAATGCCACACCTGCAGAAAACCTTCTTCTAGTTGGATCGGCGTCCACATCCACATCGGGCAACGAGCATGTGCGCGAACGCCCCACGAATGATCGCGCTGACCCCACCAGTTATCGATGGTGTACGTGGTTCCTTGATGCGTGTAAGTGCCGTTATAGGTGCCGCTTTGAAACATGTGCGACTGATCCCAAATCAATTCGAAGCCTGCCTTCATCGAGCCTCGGCGTAATTGATACGGCGCGGTACGGGCGGTGAAGGTGACGTCGAGCGCAACAGGCGTTGCCTCCGAGGGTGCAGCAACGAGATGCACTTTCTTTAGTGGTTCAATGACGTCGATGGTGATTGGTCCAACACGGAAGTCGTCCTGGTCGCCGTCTACATGACGGGAGTGTCGAGCCATGATTGGCGATTCGCCCACCCGACCTAACTGCAGCGAATCCATTTCATTGCGCGCAGGAAAATGCGCCAGCGTCAGAATCAAGACATCGCTTGGTCGGTCGCGCATGTGCATGACGAAGAAGAGGCTTTCGCGCCAGTCGGCATGAAAGTGCACAGTGTTGGGAAATGGTTCTGGGATTTGATGTGCGAAACGTTCGTCGAGAGCGGTGAATCGTGCCATTGTTTTCTCCTAGTGAAATAGTTCGATGGTGTTTAAGTCGAGCATTTGTTGACCGTGGCGGTTTGCCATTGCTGCAAACATTGCGTCACCGCGTTCGGTTTGCTTGACCAACATCGAGGCAACAATTGCCATGATGTAACCCGATGTGGCAAACAGACGGTATTGATCCCACAGATCCTGCCAAGTCAGTTGCACTCCGGCGTGTGTGATGCCTTCGTGATATTGACGAACAAGTTGCTCCTCGCATTCGCGACGTTGCTCGGTAGGAAAGCTTGCGCCGATGAAGTATCCAAGATCTAAAGCACCAGGGCCGATGGCAACAGTTTGCCAGTCGACCACTTTCACACTCGAGGGGTCTGTTGCACTGAACAACAAATTATCTAAACGAAAGTCGCGGTGGATGATGGTGTGGTTTTTGGGGAACGCTGCGTCGTAACCATCGATTTGTTGTACAAACTTCTTCCCTAGTTGCATCACTTCTGGCTGAACCAAGTCGGCGAACCGAAGCGCGAAGCCGTCGAACACTTTGCGCAGTAGATCACGCGTGCCGGCTGCGCCTTCGAAGCTGTGTCTATTGGCCCACGTGATGGTGTCGAGCACCGGCGAATCCCACAACGAGGCGTGCAACGCAACAAGCTGTTGCACGGCCGCACTTGCTTGCTCCATCGTTGCGCCTTGCAACTGGTCGCCTTGGGCGGCGTCGATAATGTCTTCGAGCACCAGAACGAAGTCGTCATCCGTGGCGTCGTACCAAACGTGCATGCAGGTTGGTGCATGCACACCAACTTTTTGTTGCAACGTTGCGTAGAAACTTGTCTCCAGTTCGTAGCAACGGGTAACTCGGCTTGCGCCGCGGCTGCTCTCGCTTTGTGACGGAACTTT
>Ga0208853_1000375_pt1 | contig 13784 bp, 6 predicted proteins | sample LakMenEpi03Oct11_FD_150667 | JGI IMG/M metagenome (GOLD analysis project Ga0208853, IMG submission 150667) | Freshwater microbial communities from Lake Mendota, WI - 03OCT2011 deep hole epilimnion (SPAdes) | ecosystem: Environmental > Aquatic > Freshwater > Lake > Epilimnion/Euphotic zone ... | reverse complement strand
CCTTTCCAGAAACGTCGTCTGCACAAACGCACATACCAATTACTCAAATTTTCTTGAACAAAATCAGAAATGGCTCGAGCTGCTTTGGTTGGCTCGTAATCGGCATAAGCATCATCAACTACTTTTATCAAAGTATGTAATTCTGATAAAATCCAACGGTCAATTTCAGGTCTTTCGTTCAACGGAATTTCTCCCGAAACATCGGGAGCTGAATAATTGAAATTATCAATATTAGCATATAAACTAAAGAACGAATACGTATTGTATAATGTTCCGAAGAATTTACGGCGTACTTCGGCAATTCCTTCGCTGTCAAATTTCAAATTATCCCAAGGATTGGCATTCGAAATCATGTACCAACGTGTAGCATCTGGACCAAATTCTTCTAAAGTTTTAAATGGATCAACGGCGTTTCCTAAACGTTTGGACATTTTTTGGCCATTTTTATCCAAAACCAATCCGTTTGACACTACATTTTTATACGCTATTTTATCAAAAACCAATGTTCCAATGGCGTGTAACGTATAAAACCAACCACGAGTTTGATCCACACCTTCTGCAATAAAATCGGCTGGAAATGCTTTGTTTTCGTCAATCTTGTCTTTATTTTCAAATGGATAATGCCATTGTGCATAAGGCATTGCTCCGCTATCGAACCAAACATCAATTAAATCACTTTCGCGTTTCATAGGTTTTCCAGAAGCGGAAACTAACGTTATTTTATCAACTACATTTTTGTGTAAATCAACTAAATCATAGTTTGCTTCATTCATATTTCCAATTTCAAAACCTTTAAAAGGATTTGCTGTTTGAAAACCAGCTGCAATTGATTTTTCAATTTCAGAATATAATTCTTCGACTGAACCTATTATGATTTCTTCTCCCGAACCTTCGGGACCATCTTCAGTTCTCCAAATAGGTAATGGAATTCCCCAAAAACGAGAACGCGATAAGTTCCAATCATTAGCATTTTTCAACCAATTCCCGAAACGGCCTTCACCCGTTGCTTTTGGTTTCCAGTTGATGGTTTCGTTGAGGTCGAACATTCTGTCTTTGATTTCAGTTACTTTAATGAACCAAGAGTCTAACGGATAATATAAAATGGGTTTGTCAGTTCTCCAACAATGCGGGTAACTGTGCACGTATTTTTCAACTTTGAACGCTTTGTTCTCTTCTTTTAATTGAATAGCAATTTCAACATCCACCGAGCGTTCTGGAGCTTCACCATCGTTGTAATAGTCATTTTTAACGAATTTACCAGAATAATTTCCTAAACCTTGAATAAACCTGCCCTGCAGGTCAACCAACGGAACAGTATTGCCATTTTCGTCCAAAACCAACATTGGTGGCACTTCTGGCGTGGCTTCCTTGGCAACTTTTGCATCATCAGCACCAAAAGTTGGTGCGGTGTGTACGATTCCAGTTCCGTCTTCTGTAGTCACGAAATCTCCTGCAATTACTCTAAAAGCATTTTCGGGATTTTGATAGGGTAAAGCCAATTTCATTAATTGTTCATAACGAATTCCAACTAAATCTGAGCCTTTACATTCGGCAAGAATTTGATAAGGAATTTGTCCAAATTGGACTTTCCCTTCTGCACCTTCAAAAGTTAAATTCTTGAAATTAGTAAAATCATTTTCACTTTCACTTTCAAAAAATCCTTTTCCAAATAGTTTCCCAACTAAGTTTTTGGCCAAAATAACATTGATCGGTTCGAAAGTATATTGGTTAAAAGTTTTCACCAAAACATAATCAATTGCTGGTCCCACCGTTAAGGCAGTATTACTGGGCAATGTCCAAGGGGTAGTGGTCCAAGCAAGGAAATATAAATCCCCTCCACAGCCCTCGGAAAAGGGGCGGGAGGAAAGACGAAATGCTTTTAAAACATCGTTGGTAGTCTCCCCTTCGGGGGTTAGGGGGCTTTTAAACTGAGCTACAACTGTTGTATCGGTTATGTCTCTATAACTCCCTGGTTGGTTCACTTCGTGGGAAGATAATCCTGTTCCAGCTTTTGGAGAATAGGGTTGAATGGTATACCCTTTGTATAGTAAATTTTTATTGTAAATCTGTTTTAACAACCACCAAACGCTTTCCATATATTTGGATTTGTAAGTCACATATGGATGTTCCATATCAACCCAATAACCCATTTTTTCGGTCAAATCGTTCCACACGTCGGTATAACGCATGACGGTTTTTTTACATGCTTCGTTGTATTCTTCGATGGAAATGGTTTTCCCGATATCTTCTTTGGTAATTCCTAATGCTGCTTCGGTTCCCAATTCCACAGGTAAACCGTGAGTATCCCAACCTGCTTTTCGCTTTACTTGAAATCCTTTTTGAGTTTTATAACGACAAAAAATATCTTTGATAGCACGCGCCATCACGTGGTGAATTCCGGGTAAACCATTAGCAGATGGTGGCCCTTCAAAAAACACAAATGGAGTTGCTCCTTCTCGTGAAGTGACGCTTTGTTCAAAGACATTATTTTCTTTCCAGAACTCCAGCACTTCGGATGCCACAGTAGGCAAGTCAAGTCCTTTGTATTCAGTAAACTTATTACTCATTTTTGTCGTTTTCTTTAATAAGTTTGCAAAAGTAATAAAATTAAGTCGAAAGTCGAAAGTTGTAGGTTAAGAAAAAACTTGTTTAAAAAAATAATTATTATTACTTTTATTTAAAATTCATTCACAATGACTAGAAAAAATGTTTTTATTTTAATAGTGAGCATATTTCTTATTTATTCTTGTGGAACATATCGAATAAATAACACATCCGATTTTAAAAAAACTACAAATCTTGATTCGTTAAATGGTAAATACTTTTCAAGACCATTTCTTTCAAAAAGAAACTATAATAAAGATTTTTTCTCATTAATAAATAAAAACAATACTAAATCAGATTTTTTTAATTTAGAATTTATTGACAAAAATAATTTAAAAATTAGCTATGATGAGATTGTTGAAAATAAATTTGTATCAAAAGAAATTATCTTAAAAGGTAAAAGAAAGAAGAAGTTTTTTGAAGTATATTTTTCAAAAAAGCAATTTTTTATACCTATTTTGTATGGGAATTTCGAAATAGATAGATTAAGAATAGGATTTGATAAGTCTGGTAAAATATTAATAAGAAATTTTTCTGATGGTAGTGGCAATATTCTTTTTATTGGTGGCGGATTTAGTGGAGAAAGCAAATCTCTTTTTGAGAGCATTGAAAAAAGTTCTACAACAATTCCTTTTTCTAAAGATGGTAAATGGGGATTTAAAAAGAAGAACGAAACTATAATAGAACCTGTATATGATTTTGTCAGAGCTTTTGACGAAAACCACGCAAGAGTTTGTAAAAATAATAAATGGGGTTTAATTGATAATAAAGGCAACTATTTATTTGAAATAATTTATGACAGTATTAATCCAATCAACACTTATAATGATGATTCTTTGAAACATTTTTTTGTTTATTTAAATAAAAAAAAAGGAATCATTAATACTACTGGGAAAATAACAGTTCCAGTAATTTATGATGAAATTAAAAATAATGGTGAGTGTCTTGAAATAAAAATAGGTGATAAAGTTGGTTTTTGTAACTACGAAAATGTTATAATCCCTTCAATTTACAGTAGATTAAGTTCATATATTTATCATCAATATAATTATGCAGAAGCAGAAAGAAACAATATAATTTATTATGTAGATAAAATGGGATTTGAATACCAGACAAAGCCCAATCCTTTTTATTCAAAAATAGGTTTTTTAGAAAATGGACAGCCTAAATATATTCCAAACTTAGAATCTAAACGCAAAATTGATGTTGAGGAACAACTTAAAGATTTTAACTAAACACTTCTTTCAAAACATCCAAAGATTTTGGTTTTCGAAATCCATCTAAGTGGAACGAGTAATAGTCAAGCAGAATTTTGAGAAGGATTTGTCTTTCGATACCGGCAAATACTTTTTGGTCGCTATCAAATTTTAAATCGATGAGTTTTTTGAACAAATGCGTTTCGTGTTCGGATAAACAGCTTGTTCCTAGAAACGGTGTAAAAAAACCTTCTTTCATTTCGAAATGCTTGTCTTGAATTTCTGAGATGTCGGGATAAAAACCAAGGAACTTAGTAGCTTCGAGCATTAGAATTAAATGAAAATTGGAAGTTTCTGAGTGATTATCGAGCCAAAGCAAAGCTGATTCTAAAAAGAGAAACAAGTTATCGTTTTTTTCTTCTTCTTGAATGCTATGGTGCAAAATTTCGGAGAGAAAAATAACTATGGAACTTTTAATAATATCGGTATTTATGGTTTGATAGGCATGAGCTAATTTTATTTCTTTGAAATGTTCTAATGTGCCTTTGTTCTTATGATTGGCCTCAATTTCTAAAATAGTAAACGGCTGAAAATAGGCAATTTTTTTACCGAAGTCTCGGGATGATTTTTTCGCTGAAAAAGCACTTTGTACAAAATAGCTTTTCAAACCATCGCTTTGTGTAAAGCATTTTACAATCAAGCTTTTTTCTTGATATTTTAAAGAAGAAATAACAATGGCTTTGGTTTTTACCAACATTTGGAATTTGGAATTTTCGAATTGGAATTTTATCGGATAATCATCACTTTTTTAACAGCGGTTTCGGTAGCGTCATCGGCAGCGATGAAGATCATATAAACTCCTGAAGCCACTTTGTATTTTCCAAAGGCGGTGGTGTCCCATTCAATAGTTCCGCCTTCGGAAGTGGTTTCGTAAACTAGATTTCCTTCGATATCGGTGATTTTAATATTGGCTTTAGAAATTAATCCTGCAACTTTCACGGTTCCCACAAATTCTGGGCGAACAGGATTGGGATATACATATACATCTTGCAAGTTTTCGGAAGGTTTTGTTGATGTGCCTTGAAAGGAAACCATTCCTTTATCGGTGGCAAAAAAAACTTCACCTGTGGTAGCGTTTATTTCTACATCATTGACTACATTACTTGGTAATGGCGAGTTGTCTTTGGTAAAATGATAAATAGTTTCTTGCCCATTAAAAGAAAAAAGGAAAACACCCGAGTCAGCTGTTGCAATCCATTTTTGATTGGAGCCATTTACAGCAATATCGGTAATGAATTGTTCGAATAAAAGTTCTTGAGCCAAGTCATTTTCTTCAATAATTATTGAATTGGCTTTCATTTGATCTTCGCTATTATAACTTCCTGTGCTGGATAATACTCGAAGACCTCTGTTGGTTCCTATCCAGACTTGATTTCTGTTGTCAATAGCTATGGCTCGTACATCTCTTGAGGGAAGATTTCCGTTGTCAACACCTTCGGTTATTTTTTTAAAAACATTAGAATTTTCATTAAAAGCAACCACACCGTCAAGATAAGTTGCTATCCATTTGGTTCCGCTTCTATCAATTTCAATTTTATTTAAATTACTGGAAACCGGACTGTCTAATATACTTGCCATGTCAAATGATTGCCATTGACCATTTGGCTTTAGAACTTTGAGTTGTTTATTAATTTTACTATTTGTTACCCAAAGATTCCCTTGTCTATCAAATGATGTTCCATTTATCCTCAAACTAGGATTACTGCCACTATCTAAGGTTGGTTCCAAATCACTATTGGATTGATTGAAAAGTTGAGTAGGCACATCGTTTTGTAGTTGAAGCAGTCCGCTATGGTAAGAACTTATATAGACTTGAGTTTCATCATTGGGATTTACTGAAATTTTTGATAAATCTTTGGCGCCTAAAACTTCAGAATAGGGAATATTTAACCAACCATCTGCATTGTACTTGCTTATTCCAAATTGATTTAAAGGGAAAGGATTGTAAAAAATATCATATTCACCATACACAGCCCACAAATTTGCAGAGGAAGCATTAATTGATACAATATTATTTTTAACTGGACCATCGGGCATGATTATTTCAAAGTTAGTTGGAGCAATTATAGGCGATTCTAAAAGTCCGTTTTCATTGGTGCCAATATAAATTTTTTCATTAATAACCGTTGCGCATGAAAAAGTCACTGAAATAGTTGCAACCTGCGAATTTTGAATAGTTGAAATTTGACCTAAATTTGTATTGTATATAAACACTTTGCTTGATGTAGTGACGATTAAATAATTTGAAGTTGCTCTTATATCAATACCAGTTTGTCCTATAGTGCTAAATTCTTCAAAGAAAAAACCATTGTATTTATAAAGTTTATTATTGGTGTTCATCCCAATTAGTTGGTTATTAAACGTAGCTATTCCGTTCCAAAAACCGTTATCAAAAACTTGCCATTGAGCAAAATCATTTAGATTAGGATTATTTATCGCTGCTTTTCTAATGCCAAAAATTTGTGTAACGGCATATATGTCATTGTTGAAAATAGTAGTTTGATATACTTTTATTTCTTGTCCGTTTGGACCAATAAAATAGGTGTCGCCAAACTCTAATGTAACTAGTTTGTATTGAACAATTCCAAAATCACAGGAAACATATACAATTCCGTTAAATTCTAAGAAATGGTTAATTTTTTTGATATTTGAAGGAATGTTTTTATTGATGATATCTACCACGTTTAACATGGATCCATCAATATCATTGATGACAATCATTAAGCCGTTTTCATAACCTACGATTGTTTTGTTGAAAGTGTCGCTGTGGTAAAGAGCCGAAATAGTTTGCCCTGACAAGCCATCTACTGTATTTATACTTTGAATATCATTTGAAGTAAGATTTTTGATAAACAACGCGTTTTCGGCTGCAGTATACACTTTATTTGAGGACTCGGAAATATCATTTATTTGATTGTATGAAAAATAGCCTTTCCAGTTTTGATTTTGTTGGGCAAAACCGATTTGAGAGAAGAAAATAAATAACCAGAAAAAATAATTTTTCATTATAAACAATTTGATTTACAAATATAATACAAACGTAAATAATATTGTTTTGGTATTTTGGTATAAAAAAATGCCCTCATTCCTGAAGGCAATTTATTGGTTTAGGTTTGTTGTATTCTAAATTATACTATTCCTTGTGCAAGCATTGCATCGGCTACTTTAACAAAACCCGCAATATTAGCTCCTTTTACATAATCTGTAAAGCCATTTTCATCTGTGCCATATTTTACACAGGCCTCATGAATGTTTGCCATGATGTTTTTTAATCGTTGGTCAACTTCTTCGGATGTCCAGCTTAAACGCAATGAGTTTTGAGACATTTCAAGACCTGAAGTAGCAACTCCACCTGCATTTGATGCTTTTCCTGGAGCGAAAAGTATTTTAGCATTTAAAAATTCTGTGATAGCTTCTGGAGTTGAAGGCATGTTTGCACCTTCGGCAACGCAAATACATCCGTTTGTAATAAGTGTTTTTGCTTCGTCACCATTTAATTCGTTTTGAGTAGCACATGGCAATGCGATATCACATTTTACTTCCCAAGGACGTTTTCCTGCAATGAATTTTGCGTTTGGATATTTACTCACATAATCTGATATTCTTCCGTAGTTTACGTTTTTAATTTCCATGATGTACGCTAATTTTTCAGCATTGAAACCTTCAGCATCATGAATATATCCTGAAGAGTCTGAAGCTGTAACTACTTTTCCTCCTAGTTCAGTTGCTTTTTGGATAGCATATTGCGCTACATTTCCAGAACCCGAAACGACAACGGTTTTACCTGAGAAACTATCACTTTTGGTTGCTAACATGTTTTGAGCAAAATACACATCGCCATAACCGGTTGCTTCCGGACGAATTAATGAACCTCCAAAAGAAATTCCTTTCCCAGTTAAAACGCCAGTAAACTCGTTTCTAAGTTTTTTATATTGACCAAACATATAACCCACTTCTCTTCCTCCAACACCTATGTCTCCTGCAGGAACATCAGTATCAGCACCAATGTGCTTTGATAATTCGGTCATGAATGCTTGACAGAATTTCATAATTTCGATATCAGATTTTCCTTTTGGATCAAAATCTGCTCCTCCTTTTCCACCACCCATTGGTAATGTTGTTAAACTATTTTTGAATGTTTGTTCAAATGCTAAGAATTTTAATATGCTTAAATTTACAGATGGATGGAAACGGATTCCTCCTTTGTATGGACCAATAGCAGAGTTCATTTGAATTCTGTAACCACGGTTTACTTGAGTATTTCCAGCGTCGTCAATCCAAGCTACACGAAACATGATCACTCTTTCTGGCTCTACCATTCTCTCCAAAAGCATTTTGTTTTGGTATTTTTTATTTTTTTCAATAAATGGAATTACTGTTTCAGCAACTTCCACGACTGCTTGCATAAATTCTGGCTCGTTAGCATTTCTTTTAGCAACCAACTCGATAAATTCGTTAATACTTTTTGACATAAAATATACTGTTAATTTTTTTAAGAAAACGTTTTCGTAAAATCGCACAAATATACATTTTATTAAAATATTGAGACAAATTTTTTTAGAAACTCATTTTTATTTAGTAATATTCCCAAAAGCAATAGATTTAAAAGATAAAAAAAGTAATTTTTATTTGAAAAAAAATTCAACAACCCATCTTCTTGTTAAAATTTAATTTAAGATTAGTTACTATTTGTGTTGATTTATTTAAATATGGCTGAGTAAAATTAAAAATATCTTTTTAAGTAATTAAAGATGTATTTTCTTTTCTTATGAAAGTTGATTATTCTATTTTGAATAGAAAACCCTAAAGATATTATTATTTTTTCGTACTATTTTGTCTCAATTATTGATTTTATTTTTTTATGAAAGCTATTTTTATATATTTGCGCATGATTAAGCTGAATAATACAAATAATATGTTCAAACGTATCTTATCAACTATCTTATTTTTATTTATGTTTACTAGTGTAAATGCTCAATATTCTGATGCATTTTATAAAGACATTGGAATTACTGTTGGTTTAGTAAACTTTAAGGGAGATTTTGGGGAAAGTGGAAACACAGAAAATTATTTTAAAAATAGCGGATACATAATTACTGGTGTTTACTATTTGTCAACAAATACTAATTATCGCCGTTTTATAGATTATTTCAAATTACGATTAGAGGCGTCTTATATGAATTGTGACTTAGCCCATTATGGTAAATGGGTTGATTCAAACAATCAAGGCCTTTTTGCAACTCAATTACGCGCCATGAAAGGAAGTGTTAATTCAATAAGTGCGGGAGCACAAATAGAATTTTATCCTTTTGACCAAGATGAGTATGGTGCGGATAATTTTTTACCATACTTGAGTTTTGGTGGTCAAGTGAATAGTTATAACTCAAAAATAACCTCAAGTTTAGGTCCTTTAGGTTCGCCAATTAGTACTCCAATAAAATATTTAGACGGGGCTAAATCAAATAGTAGTGGTATTGTTCCTTCGGTTTCCTTGGGAATAGGGACACGTTATAAATTATCAACATACACGTCTTTAGTATTTGACTGTCGGATGCAATACTATTTCTCTGATTGGGTAGAAGGTATGAATCCAACTAAATCAAAATATCCTGAAAACAAATCGAACGATTGGTTAACTTCTTTTAGCTTGGGTTATATCTATTATTTAAAATAATTAACAGTTATTTATTATATTTTTGTTATCATTATATAAAAATTTATTGTAAGGGAAACGTGTAATGTGAATTTCCCTAACTGTTTCATAGACTTTTTCTCTAAATTCCTCAAAATTTTCTTTGTTTATTGCCGAAATGAACAATGCATTTTTTTCTCCTACCAAACTCATCCATGTTGTTTTTAATTCAGCTAACGTAAAATGTTTGGATGTTTTTTCGGTAATTAAATCATCAGAATCAATAGTCAAGTGTTTGTAAGCATCAATTTTATTAAAAACCATTATCACAGGTTTGTTATTACTTTTTATATCTTGTAAAATTTGATTAACAGAATTAATGTGTTCTTCAAAATCAGGATGAGAAATATCAACTACATGCAGCAATAAATCGGCTTCGCGAACTTCATCTAGTGTGCTTTTGAAAGACTCGATTAATTGAGTAGGTAATTTTCTAATGAAACCAACGGTGTCAGATAGTAAAAAAGGTAAATTTTTAATAACCACTTTACGGACAGTTGTGTCAAGAGTTGCAAATAATTTATTTTCTACAAAAACTTCACTTTTACTGATTACATTCATTAAGGTTGATTTACCAACATTAGTATAACCTACTAAAGCAACACGAACCATGGCACCACGATTACCTCTTTGCACTGACATTTGCTTATCAATAGTTTTTATTTTTTCTTTGAGTAGTGCAATTCTGTCTCGCACAATTCTTCTATCGGTTTCTATTTCTGTTTCACCTGGACCACGAAGACCAATTCCTCCTTTTTGTCTTTCTAAGTGAGTCCACATTCCAGAAAGTCTAGGTAATAAATACTGACACTGAGCCAGTTCAACTTGGGTTCGAGCATAAGAAGTTTCTGCCCTTTGTGCAAAGATATCTAGAATTAAATTGGTTCTGTCTAGAATTTTACAATCTAAAATTTTTGAAATATTTTTCTGTTGAGAAGGAGATAATTCGTCATCAAAAATTACAGTTGAAATAGCTTTTTCTTTGATGTAAACTCCAATTTCATCCATCTTGCCTGTGCCAAGGAACGTTTTTGGATTTGGTCTTTCTAGTTTCTGAGAAAATCTTTTAACAACCTGTCCTCCAGCAGTATAAGTTAAGAATTCTAATTCATCAAGATATTCTTTTAATTTTTCCTCATTCTGATTTTGAGTAATTATTCCAACAATAACTGTTCGTTCAAAATTTATTATTTCTTTTTCTAACATTTCATCTTATTAAGTTACAAAAATAGCGATTTGAAAATGAAATAAATTAATAATTGTTTAACGAAATAATGATGCTAAAAATTATTCTTATTACAAAAATTATAGTAAAGGTTTCTTATTTCAGAAATTTTACTAAATTTGGACTTCAAAATCCTAAAAAAAACACAATCAAACAACTAAAATTTTCATTCATGAAAAAAATTACATTATTATTGTTTTTCATTTTCTTTTCAATTACTGGGTATTCTCAGTTAACAGAAGGATTTGAAAACACCACAGGACCAGATGCTTTGCCATCTACCAATTGGACTCTTGGGTCTGGAAATTGGGCTGTATTTGATAATGCTGTAGGTACAGCGCAACGATGGGGTAATGCCCCTGTTGCTATCCCTTCAAATGCCTATCAAGGGGATAATGCAGCATACATAAATAGAGAAAACTTGGGTACGGAAGGACTGATTTCTCAGGACTATTTAGCTACTCCACTAGTTACAATTCCAGCAAATGGGCAACTACGCTTTTTCGCAAGGAGTTTTACGAGTGGTAATCAAGGAACTTTATATCAAATAAGAGTAGCGCCAGCAACAGCATCACAGACTAATCCTGCTGCTTACACTACTCTGGTTCAACAATGGGATGAAACTACTTTGAATACCACATTTAATGTTTACGAAGAAAAAATTGTCGACTTAACAGCATTTGCAACACAACAAGTGTATGTTTCATTTGTTAGAGTTCATACGCAACTACCTGGAGGTATTAATGGAGCTGGAGATCGTTGGTTAGTGGATAATGTAAACATAGTGCAGCGGTGTTTAGATCCAACAACTTTAACATTCTCTGCCGTAACACAAAACGGAGCTTCGCTAAATTGGGCCAACCCAAGTGGTGCTACTTCATGGGAGATAGAAGTTATTTTGGCTACAGCAACTCCAACAGGTACAGGAGTTATATATAACGGAACTTTACCTTATGTAGTTACAGGATTACTTGCTAACACTGCGTATAAATTTTATGTTAGAGCAATATGTTCTACCGGATATAGTAGTGCTTGGGCTGGTCCTTCTGCTAACTTTACTACAGGAACTGCACCACCAGAGTGTGGCGGAAACTTTGTAGATGCTGGAGGCACGACGGCAAATTATCCTAATAATTCAAATTCTACGACTACAATTTGTCCAACGGTTCCCGGTGAAAAAGTTACTGTAACCTTTACCGCATTTAATACCGAGGCAACTTTTGATGGATTGTATGTTTATGATGGAAATGGAGTTGTTCCTGCTAATTTAATTGCCAGTGCTAACCCAGCAGGAAATGTTCCAGGTGGATTAGCAGGATCGTATTGGGGAACCACAATTCCTGGGCCATTCACATCTTCAGCTGCTGATGGGTGTTTAACCTTTGTATTTAGAAGTGATGGCTCAGTAAACAATCCAGGTTGGGTGTCTAATATTACTTGTGCACCACCACCAGTTTGTCAACAGCCAACAACATTAGTATCGAGTGCAGTAACTTCTAATTCAGCTACTTTAGCATGGACTAATGTTGGAGTTGCAACTACATGGGAAGTTATTGCTTTACCTTGTACTGCTCCAGCACCAAATGCTTCTACAACTGGTTTTATAGCGACAAATACAAATCCATATACATTTACTGGATTGGCATCGGCTACATGTTATAATTTATATGTAAGAGGTAATTGTAGTTCAACTTCTAATGGAGTGAGCGCTTGGTCGGGGCCAAGGACAGTAACAACTCTAGTTGCGCCACCAGAGTGTGGTGGAAATTTTGTAGATGCTGGAGGACCAACTGCCAATTATCCTAATAATTCAAATACAACAACAATAATTTGTCCAACTAACCCCGGAGACGTGGTTACAGTAACCTTTACTTCCTTTAATACAGAGGCAAATTGGGATGGATTATATGTTTATGATGGAAATGGAGTTGTTCCAGCTAATTTAATTGCTAGTGCAAACCCAGCTGCTAATGTTCCTGGTGGTTTAGCAGGATCATATTGGGGGACAACAATTCCTGGGCCATTCACATCTTCAGCTGCTGATGGGTGTTTAACCTTTGTATTTAGAAGTGATGGCGCAGTTAACAACCCAGGTTGGGTGTCTAATATTACTTGTGCACCACCACCACCTTGTCAACAACCAACAGGGTTAGTATCCAGTGCAGTAACTTCTAATTCAGCTACTTTAGCGTGGACTAATGTTGGAGTTGCAACTACATGGGAAGTTATTGCTTTACCTTGTACTGATCCAGCACCAAATGCTTCTACTACTGGTTTTATAGCGACAAATACAAATCCATATGTATTTACAAGTTTAACTCCTGCAACGTGTTATAATTTGTATGTTAGAGGCAATTGTAGTTCAACTTCTAATGGAGTGAGCGCATGGTCAGGACCAAGAACAATAACAACAGAATTAGCTCCACCAGTTTGTGGTGGAACTTTTGTAGATGCTGGAGGGCCAACTGCCAATTATCCAAATAATTCAAATATTACAACAACAATTTGCCCTACAAATCCTGGAGAAATTGTTACTGTAACTTTTACTTCCTTTAATACCGAAGCAAATTGGGATGGTTTGTATGTTTATGATGGAAATGGCGTTGTTCCTGCCAATTTAATTGCCAGCGCAAACCCTGCAGCTAACGTTCCGGGTGGTTTAGCTGGATCGTATTGGGGAACCACAATTCCTGGACCATTTTCATCTTCAACTGTAGATGGTTGTTTAACCTTTGTTTTCAGAAGTGATGGGGCAGTAAACAACCCAGGCTGGGTTGCCAATGTTACTTGTGGCCCTGCGCCAAATTGTCAAAAACCTATCAGCTTAACGGCAACTGATATTACTTCTACATCGGCTTTATTGGGATGGACAGAACCTAATAGCTCTGTAATTCAATGGGAAGTTATAATATTGCCATTTGGTTCACCCGCACCAACACAATCGGCTACTGGCACTATTGTTACGGTTAATCCGGCCCAATTTACTGGCTTAAATCCTGGAACACAA
>Ga0208853_1000373_pt1 | contig 13791 bp, 16 predicted proteins | sample LakMenEpi03Oct11_FD_150667 | JGI IMG/M metagenome (GOLD analysis project Ga0208853, IMG submission 150667) | Freshwater microbial communities from Lake Mendota, WI - 03OCT2011 deep hole epilimnion (SPAdes) | ecosystem: Environmental > Aquatic > Freshwater > Lake > Epilimnion/Euphotic zone ... | reverse complement strand
ATATACATTTAGTGGACACATGGTTGCCATCATGGCTTTGATGGAAGCGCCAGCAATTATTGTTGCTGTAATATTAATGCGATTATACAATAAAAAAGAAACTAATACTACTAACCTTTCATCAGTTATAAAACATTCGTTAACTAATGGAAGCGTATTGCTAATTATAGGTAGTTTGTTAATTGGTTTTTTAGCAAGCGATCAACAAGCTATGGGAATTAAACCATTCACTACGGATATTTTCAAAGGTTTTCTTGCGATTTTCTTATTAGACATGGGAGTTGTAAGTGGAAAAAAGTTGGATGTTTTTTTTAAAAGCGGTTGGTTTCCTGTATTATTTGCATTGATAATTCCATTACTAAATGGCGCATCCGTAGCATTTTTAAGTCAGCTAGTTACAGCTGATGTTGGAAACCGATTTATGTTTTCCATATTAGCTGCAAGTGCCTCTTATATTGCAGTTCCAGCAGCAATGAAAATAGTAGCTCCAAAAGCAAATCCGGGTTTGTTTTTACCGATGGCACTAGCAATTACTTTTCCTTTCAATATCACTTTTGGAATGCCTATGTATTTAAGTATAATTCTTTATTTTTAAGAAAACCTAAATAGAAAATTTCAAGCGATACACTTCATCAAGTTCATTATTTGAACTCATATTCACCCCTAAATCAGTAACATAACCTGAATTTAATCCATAAGTCCAACCATGAAGTGTTAAATCTTGACCGTTGCGCCATGCACCTTGAACAATGGAAGTTTTAGCTAAATCAAAGACTTGTTCCTGTGCATTAATCTCTACAAACTTGTTGAATCTTTCTTCTTCATCTTTGATTGAATTTAAATAATCTTCATGTAAACGATATACGTCTTTTATATGACGAATCCAGTTGTCAATCAAACCTATAGATTGATTTCCCATAGCTGCTTTTACCCCACCACAACCATAATGTCCACAAACAATAACGTGTTTTACTTTCAAAACATTCACCGCATAATCTAAAACACTTAGCATATTCATATCGCTATGAATAACCATGTTAGCAATGTTTCTATGAACAAAAACTTCACCTGGTTTAGCGCCTATTATTTCATTGGCTGGTACTCGACTATCAGAACATCCTATCCATAGCAAAGGAGGTTGTTGCCCTTTGGCTAAATCTTTGAAATAATCTTTATCAATAGCCAATTGGCTTTCAACCCATTTTTTATTATTATCAAGAATCTTTTTATAAAATTCAGCACTCATAGTTTGTCTTCTTTAAATATTATTTCTTTATTTTCTATAACTTCCATTTTCCGTTTCATAACATTATAGCGATGCTCTATAGTTACTTTATTTTTATAACCATCACTATTTTCTATGTCATAAGCATCTTTAAACCCGACCAATTTAGTACTAATATTTAATTCTTTTGATTTTATTTTTTTGAACTCTTTAATTAAATCCAACACATCATGAGCAATATAGTCAGTATCCGTTGCATTGATAACAACTTTTGAATTGGATGGAATTTTGTTTAACGTAGCTTTAATTGCCGCTTTATTTAAAAAAGATACTTCTTGAGCTAAATCAATATGAATAATATCGCCTTCTTGATATTCTTCTTTTCTAAAATTATAAGCACGTTTCATATTTCCTTTCAAAACAAAAATAATACTGATGATTATTCCCAGTGTTACCCCTTTTAATAAATCAGTAAAAACAACTCCAATAAATGTTGCCATAAACGGTATAAATTGATATTTACCTTTTTCCCAAAAATGTTTTATGATATTTGGATTTGCCAATTTATAACCCACTAATAATAAAACGGCCGCCAAAGTTGCCAACGGAATTTTATTCAAAAGTGTTGGAATTGCCAATACACTAACCAATAATAAAATACCATGAATAATAGCAGACATTTTAGATTTTGCACCTGCATTATTATTTGCCGAAGTTCTCACTACGACAGATGTCATTGGTAAACCACCTAAAAGTGCACTTAAAATATTTCCAATTCCTTGAGCTTTTAATTCTACATTAGTATCCGTATAACGTTTCTGAGCATCCATTCTATCGGCAGCTTCAATACAAAGTAAGGTTTCGATAGAAGCCACAACTGCAATCGTGAAAGCAACAATCCATACTTTAGTGTTAGTGATAGCAGTAAAATCAGGTGTCACAAATATATTTTTAAGTTCTTCAAAAGTTTTTGGGACAGGTAAACTTACTAAATGTTCACTTGTAATTGCCAAGCTACTTCCGGATTGAATAAAAAATTCATTCAATAGAATTCCAACAATAACCGCTATTAAAGCAGCTGGAACCAATTTCATTTTCTTTAAAAAATCAACTTTTGTCCAAGCAATCAAAATTGATAGTGAAACTAAAGTAATGACAACCGAACCCAATTGAATATGATTGAAAACAGAAAACAACTCGGAGAATGTATTGAGACCGTCTTGTTGTAAAAATGATTCATCACCTTCAAAATCATTGTCATAACCAAAAGCATGCGGAATTTGTTTTAGGAAAATAATAACTCCTATACCTGCCAACATTCCTTCTATAACATTAGTTGGAAAGTAATTTGAAATGCTACCTGCTTTAATAAAACCAAGAGCCAGCTGAATTATACCTGCAATTAAAACCGCCAAAAGAAAAGAATTAAAAGAACCTAAATCTGTAATAGCCACTAATACTATAGCAGTTAAACCAGCAGCTGGTCCTGAAACACTTAAATGCGAATTACTCAAATAACCAACCACAATTCCACCAATAACTCCCGAAATAATACCAGCAAATAAAGGCGCACCAGAAGCTAAAGCAATGCCAAGACACAATGGTAATGCCACTAAAAAAACCACTAAACCCGAAGCAAAATCAGATTTAAGATTAGCAAAAATGCTTGTGTTTTTTGTCATAATAGTATTGTTTTGAAAAAATTAGAATAAATATTCATTCCAAGGTTGTAAAAATATCATTATTTTTTTAAAAATAGTGATAAGATAAAAATAAAAAAAAATAGCTGAAAGACAATTTGAGGAACATTAAAAATGACTTTCCAATTCTAGAAAAAAATCATTTAACATTAGTATAAACTAAAAAAGTCATAAGTTTATCTTATTGTTTTTATATTTACATCAAATTTAATTATAATGACAATTACACAACTTAAATATGTCTTAGCAGTAGCCGAACATAAAAACTTTACCCTTGCAGCTGAAAAATGCTTTGTTACACAACCCACATTAAGCATGCAAATACAAAAAATAGAAGAAGAACTCGGAATTCAAATTTTTGACCGAACCAAAAAACCAATTCAACTCACCGAAATTGGTCAAAAAATAGTAAACCAATCCAAGAATATTGTAAACGAAGCCGATAGAATTCAGGACATAGTTGACCAACAAAAAGGGTTTATTGGCGGTGAGTTTCGATTAGCAATTATTCCAACAGTGATGCCTACCTTATTGCCAATGTTTTTGAATAATTTTATTAAAAAGTATCCAAAAGTTAAACTCATCATAGAAGAATTGAACACTTCTGAGATTATTACAAGATTAAAAAATGGTCACTTAGATGCCGCTATTGCAGTTACACCTTTGGAAGACGAGAAAATAAAGGAAGTTGTTTTGTATTTTGAACCATTTGTGGCTTACATTCCATCCAATCATCAATCATTCAGTAAAAAAGAAATTGAAGTGTCAGATTTGAATATAAATGAAATTCTATTACTTCAAGATGGCCATTGTTTTAGAGATGGTATTTTGAATTTATGTAAAAATCTAAATTCAGAGGATAAAAATCATTTTCAAATAGAAAGTGGTAGTTTTGAAACACTCATCAAATTAGCCGATGAAGGATTAGGCACTACACTTCTTCCCTATTTACATACTTTAGATTTGAATGAAAAAGACCAACTGAAATTAAAACATTTTGTGGAACCAAAACCAGCAAGAGAAGTGAGTTTAATTTATCCTAAAAACGAATTGAAAATTCATATTATTGATGCTTTGAGGTCAACTATAGCAGGAGTTATTAAAGGAGCAATTACTTTTCAAAATGTTCAAATCATTAGTCCACTTCAAAAAAAATAAGGAGCTTTTGCACCAACTCCTTATTTCTTTCTGCTAACTAACTACAGATAAACATTGTTTTAATTCTGGATGCTCATTCGTAAAGAACTGCAACCATTTTTTCAATTGCTCTACTTCGTATGGCAATAAATTTCGCACTGCCTTTTTCAATTCTTTTGAAAAAAGAATTGGATCAAAGCTTACTCTTTCGAGTACCGATTTGGTATAATCGTAAATCATTCTAGGCATAATTTTTTAAGATTTGGGGTTATCTTATTGTAAGAACGTTTAGTAAAAATAAAATAAAAAAATAATTATTACAACATTTTTTCTTATTAAAATACGTTTAAAACCTTTTTATATCGATGAAATGCATTTTTTAAATAAATTAATAAGTATAATATTACTAAAATGATTACGGTAAAATAAAAAAGGAACCATTTAAGTTCCTTTAGTTTTTTTAATTGTTAATTCGGATGACACAGTGTTTCAACTCGGGCTTTTCAATAATATAACTCATCAGCCACTGCGTTAATTCTTCAAGTTCATAAGGTAACAAAACCTTGTAGGCCTTTTCAAGTTCTTTGCAAAATAAATTTGCGTCAAAACTTACTTTCTTCAACACTGATTTTGTGTGGTCTAGCATTGTTTTAGACATAAAAAAGTAAAAAATAATTAATTAAGAAATTAGATAAGAACGTTTATTGCTTTAACAAAAATAATAATATAATAAATAGTGAAATGAAATTAAAAGTTAAATATTATCAACAAAAATGTTAAATTTTGAGAGTCCTTTAGTAGCGCGCAACATCTCTCTTTTACCGGGGGCACCGGGTAATTTTTCTACAGAAAAACCTGCAAGCAACATGGCGTTTTTAATTGATGTGCGACAAGCATAGGTTACCAAAATGCCATTTGGTCTTAAAGCATCATACATTTTTTGAAAAATAAGGTCCGACCACAATTCGGGTTGCACTCTAAAACCAAAAGCATCAAAATAGATCAAGTCAAAAGTATTTGTATCGGTAATGTCTTGAAAAAACTGTTGTCGTTTGGTAAAAGAAAAATGAGCCGTAAGTTGGTGTTCTTCTTCCCATGCTAAATGGTGCAAACTTTTAAAAATATCACTCTGATTTTCGGCCATCTGACTTATATAATTCATCTGCATTGCTTCCTCAATTGAAACTGGATAAGCTTCTACTCCAACATAATTGATAACCTGATTACTTTTCAATGATTCTACAAAAGTTATAAATGCATTCAAACCTGTACCAAAACCAATTTCTAAAATGGAAATGGGTTTTGCTTCGCCAGTTTGCAAAAGCTCGTGTCCTTCGAAAAGTAAAAACCCATTTTTTATAAATACATGATAAGCTTCTTGAATTGCGCCATGTTTGGAATGATAGCTTTCATTCCATTCTGGCAAGTGAATGGTTGTGGAACCATCATTGGTCATTATAATTTCCCTTTTCAATGGCTATTTGATGTATAACTTTTTAATTCTAGGGATTGGTCCGCCACATTTTTGTTGGTGACATTTTACACAAGCATCCACTCCAGTATTAAAATGTTCTTTAGCGTTTTTGGGGTCTTTATAAATTAATTCCTGAGCGGCAATAAACTTTGTTGCTTGTTCTTTGAAAAAAGCATCATTATCTGTTGAATCTGTCATTACAGCATTATGAATTTTCAGAAAATGTTGAGGAAATTCGCCGATTGTTTCTCCTTTTTTGATTCGTTCTTTTAAACGTTGATTATCAACATACATTTGCTCCATCAAAGCTGCCATTTCAGACATTTGATACATTTCTAATTTTTTCTCTTTTCTAGGAACACATTTCTCAGCTTCCTTCTTTTCCTCATTTTTTTGACAAGACTCTAGCATTGTCAAACAAGCGATGCAAAACAATACAACTAAGAGAAAATTCTTCATATTAATTTTAAATTATTTTTTAATGTAAACGCCAGAAGCTAAAAAAGAATAAGTCACCTCAGGTTTGGTTATTTTGGCAATCTCTTCTTTTGATTTCCCACCATCTTTTGCATAATGCTTTAACTCGTCAACCGAAACCACATCTACAAATGCTTTTCCACTTACAATAGCCAAACTATTATCAGCATTTAATGGAACAAAGAAACCATAATCTTTAAATTTTACAAACGAATTATCATCACCAGCCAATTCCATTTTCATCCAACACCCTTTCTTTTTACAAACAGATTTAATATTCGATTGGAATTGGACCGTTATTGTATCGCCTTTTTTAAGTGATTTGTACTTTTTCAACATTTCGTCTTTGGTCACAATTTTACCAACTTTAAATTTTTCGCCAAATAATGCATAATCTTTACTATCAAAGGATTTTGAGGCAGATTTTGATTGAGCAATTACATTCAAATTAAACAGTAATACAACAACAATAAACAATAGATTTAATTTTTTCATTTTATATATTTTTATGATTTACAAATGTATGAAGATTAGCAATTTCAAATGCTACATTGACCGTTAATTTCAATAATTAATTAAAAATTAAGATAATCAATATGTCTAATAAGAGAATTATAAAAATAATATTCAATCTCTTTTAGCTTGTAAAAACAAATATTTTTTTATTAGTTTTACAAAAAAAAGCAACAAAATAATAATCTTTAGAACAATCTCATAACTAATTGAAATCTAGTTATATATGATTTTTTCTTGATTTAATATTCAAATTAATGATGTTAAAAACACCTAACGAAATCGATATAGTTAGAGCTAGCACTTCAAAAATAAACGAAGTTGATTTTGAAAACCTTTCATTTGGTAATACATTTACCGACCACATGTTGGTTTGTGATTATAAAAATGGACAATGGGGAAAGCCCATTATCAAGCCATACGAACCATTCTTAATTGATCCTTCTGCTAAAGTATTCCATTATGGTCAAGCAATTTTTGAAGGAATGAAAGCATATAAAGACGTAAATGATGATGTTTGGCTTTTTAGACCTGATGAAAATTTACATCGTTTCAATAAATCAGCCGTTAGAATGGCTATGCCAGAAATTCCAGAAGAAATTTTCATTGGTGGTTTAAAATCCATTGTTGATTTGGAAAGAGATTGGGTAAAAAAAGGTTTTGGAAATACACTTTATTTAAGACCTTTTATGATAGCGGTAGGTTCAGGAGTAATTGCACAACCATCAACACAATACCGTTTTATGATTATACTTTCTCCTGCACGTTCATACTATTCGGGTGCAGTAAAAGTTATTATTGCAGAACATTATAGCCGAGCTGCTAATGGTGGTATTGGTGCTGCAAAAGCTGCTGGAAATTATTCGGCTCAATTCTATCCTCAAAAATTGGCTCAAGAAAAAGGTTTTCAACAAATCATTTGGACAGATGATGCTACACACACCAAACTAGAAGAAGCGGGAACAATGAACGTATTTTTCAGAATTAACGATACTATTTATACGGCACCAACAAGTGAACGTATACTTGATGGTGTAACCCGTAAAAGTTTGATTGATATTGCTCGCCGTGATGGAATTAAAGTTGAAGAACGTTCAGTCTTAGTTGATGAAATAATAGCTGGTGCCAAAGACGGTAGTTTGAAAGAAATCTTTGGAGCCGGAACCGCTGCAGTTGTTAGTCCAATAGTGGGCTTTCAATACCAAGAGCATTATTATGAGTTACCCAAAATTGAAAACTCAATAGCAATTCAATTGAAAGAGAAACTGACTAAGATTCAATATAATTTAGCGGAAGATACTTTTGGATGGACGGTAAAGGTTTAGTGTTCAGTGTTCAGAAAAAAGTGTTCAGTTTTATAATAAATAGTCCAAGGAAACTTTGAGTTTTTTTTAATTTGATTTTTGTTAAAACTAAGTTTAAGTAACATTAAATCAAGTAAAGCTAAAATTGCCACTGAACACTAAAAACAGATCACTGAATACTATTTCAGTATTTCCTCAAAACTCGGTTTAAAATAATTTGGTCCTTTCATAACTTTTCCATCTTCACGGTAAATGGGTTTTCCATCTTCACCAAGTTTACTCATATTACTGCGTTGGATTTCATCAAACACTTCTTCAATCTTGTGTTGCAATCCGTGTTCTAATATAGTTCCGCACAAAATATAAAGCATGTCGCCAAGCGCATCGGCTATTTCAATTAAGTCATCATTCTGAACGGCTTCAAGGTATTCTTCATTTTCTTCTTTCATCAAGTTGAAGCGCAATGTGTTTTTTTGTTCTCCCAAATGACCTTTCATTTCATAACTTACACCTAATCCAAATGACGTATGAAATTCTTTTACTGAGTTGAGTTGTTTTTGCATATAACCATTATTTTTTATAAATTTACTAAAAAATTTAATCTATGAAAACAAAATTTACTTTTGGCTTATTTTTTTTCATAAACCTTTTTTTTGCTCAAACATTAACCAAAATTAACCCTAGCAATCCAAATACTACTTTTGGTTTTGGAGGTTATGCATCAGCCCATGAAAATATAGTTGTTACTAGTTCGTTATTCAATAATAATCCACCTTATTCTGAGTCTAAAATTCATGTTTTTGACATTAGCGTTAGCATAAATAATGAAACTCAGATAATCACATCGCCTGAAAATGGACAATTTATCACACCAACAACTTGTGTTTTTGAAGATAAACTTTTCATTTCAAGTACCGGAAATAGTACAAACGTGGCAAATGGTGGTGCTGTTTATTATTACAAAAAAATTGGAAACCAATGGTTATATCAAAGCAAAATCCAACCTACAAATCAAACTGAAAATGACAAATTTGGAAGTAATTTAGAATTTAAAAACAACCAACTTTTTGTTACAGCAAGTGGTTATGAAGATGATACTTTACCAACCACATCAGCTAACGGCGGAATTTATATCTATAATTTTAACAACGATATTTTTACTTTAAATCAAATTTTAACGACTTCAATTAACACTTCATTCGGTAGACTTTTAGATATTGAAAATGAAACTCTTGTTACAATATCGGGCAACGGAAGCAATAGCTGTACAATATTTACCTATAAAAAAACAAATCAAAATTGGTCATTAGTTAACACATTTCCACTAACTGTTCCTGGCGAATCTCCATATAATCAAGATTTATTAGGAAGTATAAACTATACAAACAATCAATTATTTATATTTTATTGCTCAGCGCCACCTGCACTATCACCTTTATTAGGAGAAATAAAAATATATGATTTAAACATTAGTAACAATTGGGTTTATAACTCTTCTATTCCATTTCAACCAAACGATTTTTTTAATGCCTATTTGAATGTTACTGGTGATAAAATGGTACTAACAGGATATGGTTTTTATATGTTGCAAATGGAACGTAAAAACCCTGCTTGGTATTACAAAAAAATCAATGGAACATGGACATTTCAATCAACATATGCAAGCTACTCGGTTTATATAAACGATGGTTTTAGCTTTAAAAACAGTATTGGCAATTCTAAGATTCTTTTTTGTGCACCATATGAAAGAAGCACACAACCACATCCCTTTGTACCGTCAATACCTAACGGCGGCTTGTACTATATTGACACAGCACTTTCCAACTCTGAATTTGAAAAAGACAAATTGGTCATCTATCCAAATCCTGTTGAAAATTTACTCCAAATTCAAAATACAAATACAATACAAATCAACAAATTACAAGTTTATGATGCTTTTGGAAGAAACATGATTTCTTTAGATTCAACTTTCGAAAATATTGATACCCGGAATTTATCATCTGGAATTTATCTTCTTGAAATAACATTTCAAAATAACACAAAAAAAACAGTTAAGTTTATTAAAAAATAATTTATAACTCACCTACTATGTTCACAACTGGTCAATGGATTTTTGCCGCTTTGTTTTTTATTGCTTTTATTATCGCCATGTATATAGCTTATGGAAAAGATAAACCATTGCATCAAAAAGTATATAAAGGAAGTTATAAAATTCTAATGGGATTTTTTATTTTTATTGTTTTACTTTTTGTGATAAAAATATTTTTTAAACACTAATACAGTTATGTTACTATTGAATGCCTAACTTTGAATGATTTAATAATCCCTACATGAGAATTATAAAATACCTACTTCTTCTCTCTCTATTATCCTTAGTTGGAATAACTGTTTATGTTACCACCCAAAAAGGAGATTTTGAAGTTTCAAAAAGCAGCATTATTAAAACCCCTAGAAATACCGTTTTTGATTATGTAAATGATTATAAAAATTGGGAAACTTTTGGTTCTTGGATGGATAAAGAAAATAATATTAAGTTTGAATATCCTTCAAAAACAATGGGTTCAGGTGGCTATTGCTCTTGGGAAAGTAGTGCTGTAGATGGAAATATCAAAACATATTTTGTAAAAGAAAATGATAGCATTTTTCAAAAGGCAAACTTTAATAGTACCAAATCTGATATATTTTGGACTTTCAAAGATACAACTGGAGGAACAAAAGTTACTGTTCATACTAAAGGAAAAATGGATGTTTTGACTAAAATAAAAACTTTTTTCAATGGTGGAATTTCAGGAGTTTTGTCGGATGCATTCGAAAAAAGTTTACGAAATCTTAATAAAACTTTGGATTATGAAATCAAGACTTATTCCATTAAAGTAAATGGCATAGTGCAAAGAAGTTCTGGATTTTGTATCAAACAAACCGTTTCCTGCAGGATTAAAAGTGTCTCAAAAAACATTAAAATCATTATGCCAAGAATGGTTAGTTTTTTCAAGAAAAACAAACTTGCTATGGCTGGAAAACCATTTATTTTATACGACCGGTATGACGTTGCCAATGATTTTGTAACTTTTTCAGTTTGCATACCTACTGATAAGCAAGTTTTTATATCATCGGGAAGTGATATGACTACAGGTGAAATTATTCCATTTACTTGTTTAAAAACAACTTTAATTGGTGATTATTCTCATACAGCGGAAGCTTGGTCGAAAGCAAAAAAATACATTGCAGATAAGGGTTTAACTCAAAACTTTGCTGGAAAATATGTTGAAGTCTATGTCAAAACAATTGACGATGTCAAGCAACCTTCCAAATGGATCACCGAAATTTACATTCCAGTTTTTCCAAAAGTTGCAGTTGCAAAACCTGCTGTTGTAGCAACAACAACTGTTATCACACCAACGGAAAGTGCTCCAACTCCTGTTGAAAATCTATAGTTTTCTAACAGATTAAACCTTTTCTAGTATCTTTATTCCAATTGATAAATTATCGCTTTGCAAGAAGAAAAGGAATTCATTGAGCAATTATTAAATCCTAAAACGCAAAACCAAGCGTTTCAAAAACTCTTGCGCGATTATCAACGGCCGTTATACAATCACATTCGAAATATTGTTCTCAATCATGATGACACCGATGATGTTTTGCAAAATACATTTGTCAAAGTATTTCAATATCTGAAAAATTTTAAAGGAGAAAGCAAATTATTTTCATGGATGTATCGGATTGCCACAAACGAAGCTATTACTTTTATCAATCAAAAAGCAAAGCGAAATGGAACAACAAGTGAAGCAATGCAAAATAAAATTGTAGATAATTTACAAGCCGACACTTATTTTGATGGCAATGAAATTCAACTCAAATTGCAGAAAGCTATTCTACTATTACCTGAAAAACAACAATTAGTATTTAAAATGAAATACTATGAAGAGATAAAATACGAAGACATGTCGGAGATTTTGGGCACTTCAGTCGGTGCCTTGAAAGCATCTTATCATCATGCTGTAAAAAAAATCGAAGAATTTATGAAAACAAATTAAACCAATACGAATTTTTAAAGTCCTAAGACCATGAAAGAATTTAAACTAGATAAAGAACCAAAAATAAATTCCGGATTTACAACTCCAGAAGCTTATTTCGATTCGTTTTCTGAAAGCGTTTTAAAACAATTACCAAAAAGTGAAGCCAAAGAAATATCGCTTTTTAAAACAAGAAGAAAATGGTATTATGCCGTGGCTGCTGTACTTGTTTTAATGCTATCTATTTCATTATATATTAAATATGAAACAAATTCAAACGAGATTGATTCAAAAATATTAGAAGATTACATCACCTATCACTCTTCAATTACCGAAGATGAAATAGTCAATTTATTGGAAACAGAAGATCTAGAAAAAATGAAAATAGACTTAAAACTTAAAAACGAAGATTTGGAAGAAACTTTATTAAACAATGCTGAACTTGAACAATACTTAATAAACTAAAGATATGATACACAAAAAATTAATTCTAGTATTTCTATTGCTATTAACAGCAAATACATTTGCACAAAACGGCATGATGTCAAAGGAAAAAAGAGATAAAATCAAATCACTCAAAATAGCTTTTATCACCAGCGAATTATCCCTAACATCAGAGGAAGCCACAAAGTTTTGGCCTATTTATAATACTTTTGAAGATAAACAACAAGATATCAGAAAACAGAAAATGAAAGGTTATATCGACAGAATGGATGATGAATCACTCGATAAATTAAGTGAAAAAGAAGCTTCAACATTGCTTGTTCAAATGGAAAGTACTGAAGATGAATTGTATCAAGCCAAAAAGAAGTTAATCAATAGTTTGAAAGGAGTACTTCCGCCCGTTAAAATTTTGAAACTTAAAAAAGCGGAAGATGATTTTAATCGAAAACTTCTACAACAATATCGGGATAAACGCCCTAAACAGTAATAAATAAAAGAGCCATTGGCTCTTTTATTATTTAAATTCAATTCTTATAATCTTATCCTTTCCAGCAGCAAAAGCAGTAGTTTTATTTAAAAATCTCAACGTATATAATGTTTTATCTGTTGAGAATTGTTTCCATGAATTACCTCCGTCTGAAGAATAATAAATCCCAGAAGTTCCAACTGAAACCAATTGTTTTCCTTTAGAATTTGGCACAAACTGAACGCATGAAGCATAACCAAAACCAGAATTTTCGGAAATTAATTTCCAAGTTTTTCCACCATCAAAAGTCATGGCTTTGTTTTGAAAATTCTGGTCTAAAACTTCATAATTTCCGCCAGCAATAATTCCAATTGTATCATTATAAAAATCGGCTGTGAAAATTCCGGTCATTGTTTTTCCTTGAACTATTGGAGTGTCATAAACGTTCCAAGTGTTTCCTTTATCTGGAGAATAAAATACTCTTGATTTTTTTCCGCCAGAAACAACCCAAGTTTCATCTTTTTTGATAACAATATTCGTGTTACTTGCTGCAAAAGCAGCTTCACCCTCTACAACTTTTGGCAACTCAGCACATGGTATTTTATTCCAAGTATTACCACCATCACGTGTAATAAGCATACAAAGACAATTTTCTATTGGATCACCAATGGCTATTCCTTCTTGTTCATTCCAAAAATTCATACTATCATAAAATACTTTTTCATGATTTTCTGAATAGACTTTTTCAAATCTTATATCTGATTTATTTATTTTAAAAATGGCAGCAGGATTTCCAATACTAACAATAAAAACAGATTTAGAATTTTGAGCAATACTTCTAAATTCGTATTTCATACTATCATTTTGGATTTGCTTTTGAACTTTCTCGCCCGTTACAAAATTGTAATACCCAAAAAGTGAATTATTTGCTGCATACCACAATTTATCCTTATCAATTTGAATAGCTCTGATGCTTATTTTTTCATTTAAAATAGTATCAACACGAACTGATGTAAAGGAAGCCCTGTTTGATTGCGC
>Ga0208853_1000371_pt1 | contig 13810 bp, 15 predicted proteins | sample LakMenEpi03Oct11_FD_150667 | JGI IMG/M metagenome (GOLD analysis project Ga0208853, IMG submission 150667) | Freshwater microbial communities from Lake Mendota, WI - 03OCT2011 deep hole epilimnion (SPAdes) | ecosystem: Environmental > Aquatic > Freshwater > Lake > Epilimnion/Euphotic zone ... | reverse complement strand
TGCTCGCCACAATTCCTACTACACCCTTGTGCCAGGTTTCTTTATATACCAGCGATGATTTTTTCAAGTGATTTTGTGGGTCTTGTTTCAATTGTTCCAGGGCTTCTGCAGTGATGAGGCTATCTGCTTCTTTTCTTTCATCGTTATTTACTTGCAGCTGACGGGCAAACTCCATGGCTGTTTCAATATCGGGTTGCAGAAATAATTGAACGGCAGTTTGTGCATCATCCATTCTGCCGGCAGCATTGATGCGTGGGGCAATGATAAAGACAAGGTTCTGCGTGTTAATTTGTTGTTGTACACCAGCCAGGTTCATAAGTGCCTGTATGCCCGGAGCGGGGTTCTCATTGATTTTCTTCAATCCGAAATAGGCCAATACCCTATTCTCGCCGATAACGGGAACAATGTCAGCAGCGATGGCCGTAACCACTAGATCGATGTATCGCCAATAACTTTCTGTTGAGAGTCCCAGCCGGCTGGCCAGGGCCATCATCAATTTAAATCCAACCCCGCAGCCACAGAGTTCTTTAAATGGGTATGGGCAGTCTACCTGTTTTGGGTTAAGGATGGCATGGGCGGGTGGCAGTATTTCATCCGGCAGGTGGTGATCACATACGATGAAGTCAATGCCTTTTTCTGCCGCCAGCTGAATCAGCTCTACTGATTTAATGCCGCAGTCAAGGGAAATAACAAGTGTAAAACCATGGGTGGCTGCATACTCGATACCTGCTTTTGAAATGCCATAGCCTTCCCGGTAGCGGTGAGGGATGTAGAATTCAGCTGCCGGGTGTAGTTGCCGGATGAATTGAAAAACGGAGGCAACAGCGGTTGTGCCATCGACATCATAATCGCCGTATACCAATATTTTTTCCTGCTGTTCGAATGCTTTCAATATGCGGAGTACCGCCTTATCCATGTCTTTCATCAGAAAGGGATCGTGCAGGTGCTCCGGTTCGGGACGAAAAAAGAGTCGCGCGGTATCATATGTCTTGATGCCACGTTGTACCAGGAGCCGACTGATCATGGGATGGACTTGCAGGTCCTTATGCAGGGCTGCCACTTCCTCATCGGAAGCCGACAATATTTTCCATCTTTTTTCCATCAATATTTTCTGTCTGTTGTATATCGTACCAGTTCATCCAGTGCTTCTCTGCAATCCGATGGAGGAAATTCATTCAATAATTGCAATGCCTCATTGCGGTAGTCCATCATTTTTTTGGTAGCATAATCAATACCGCCTGTTTCAATCACTCGGTCAATCACCCAGCGTACTTTATCTTTTTTATTGTTCTCGTTGTGTATGATGTAGATGATTTTTTTTCTGATATCCGGTGTGCAGTGCTGCAGGGTATAGATCAGGGGAAGGGTTAATTTTTTTTCTTTGATATCATTGCCGGTGGGTTTGCCGATTGCATCATTACCATAATCAAATAGGTCATCTTTGATTTGAAATGCCATACCTACTTTCTCACCAAATACTTTGAGTTTTTCTACTTCATTGCTCTCACCGAAGGTGCTGGAGGCACCAGAGGCACAGGCAGAAGAGAGCAGGGCAGCTGTTTTTCCTCTTATAATTTCAAAATATACTTCCTCACTGAAATTCAGTTTACGTGATTTCTCGAACTGCAGCAGTTCTCCTTCACTCATCACTTTTACTGCATCAGCCAGCGTTTCGAGGATTATATATTCTTTGTTGTTGAGTGCCAGGAGCAGGGCTTTCATTAGAAGATAGTCGCCTACCAGCACGGCTATTTTATTTTTCCAAAGGGCATTCAAGGAGAAGAATCCCCTTCTTTCCAGCGAGTCGTCGATGACGTCGTCGTGCACCAGGGAGGCGGTGTGCAGGAGTTCCACGAGGGATGCGGCCCGGTAGCTGCTTTCATTTACTGGTCCACCCAGGCGGGCACAGAGTAATACAAACATCGGGCGAAGCTGTTTGCCTTTTCTTTTAACAATGAAACGCATGATCCGGTCGAGCAGGGAAACCCTGCTTCTGACGGCGTCTCTGAAATGCTTTTCAAACAGTTCAAGCTCTTCTGATATAACCTTTCGGGCCAGCTCCATTGGTCAAATATGACGCAATATACTCAGGTTAGGAACAATATCGGTGGGAGCCGCCTCGTTATTCGGCAATTACTGCCCAAGACATGCGGTTTTTACGTGTGAAAAAAATGCCAAAATAAAGGCACTCAGGCAGCAAAAGACTAATTTTGTGTGTCTTATTTATGTTTTCCTCCCCTTTTCAAAAACACCTTGTATGATAACGAAGAAAATTTTCCTTTTTACCCTGCTGGCAGTGCTGACCCAACTGACTGCAATGGCGCAAACGGATTGGGGTTGGAGCTGGACAGACTCAGCGGTGGTGGCCAATAAGCGCATGCCACAGCGGGCAGAGTTCCTTGCCAATGAGTATCCTTACCCACCCAAGCCTCGCAGCATGTGGGAAATTGGCATCAGCTTGGGGAATGCCCGCATTATTGGTGATGTTGCGAATTTCAAGTTTGGGTATGCTGTTGGACTAAATGCAAGGAAGGCCTTGTCTAATGTTATATCTCTAAGGGGTGGACTGATTTATTCCCAGACTTCAGGTATTAATCCAATTTTAAGTACCAATGCGCCGACGGATGGTTTTCTCACTTCCTCCACTCCTTATCGTGCCATTACGGGGTATGACCGTTATGCGGCCTATAATCCTGCCAACAGCAATAGTGCATTAAAGGTATTTGCTGCGAACTATGTAAATAAGAGTTATACGGGAACATTGGATGTGATTGTATCTACTAATACGGTTAGTCATTATCGGGGCAATCCCAAGTGGGATATTTATTTATTTGCCGGTTATGCATTTGTGGCTGCGGATGTAACCACGCGTATTTCTACTGATGCAGCCGGAGCCGTACCTTTTAATTTTTCTACCTTGAACTACAACGGTAAAAAGGCCGAGGTGCAGTCCGCTATTAATGAAGCGTTGAATGCGGGTAATGCGGTAGCTACTGCTGCGCCTATTCGCAATCGCCGCCGTGATCTAGGAACGGGCGATATGATTATGACACATGCGTTTTCATTTGGTGCCGGATTTTCATATAAATTGAATGAGAAGATGAGTGTAGGCTTTGAGAATCGCTTCATCAATACCTTGAATGGTGATATGGATGCATTGCATACCGGTCGCAATGATTACTTCAATGTGGCTACGGCGCATTTCCGCATCAGTTTGGGTAATCGGTCTAAAAAGGTTCAACCCTTGTACTGGTTGAATCCGAATAATTATGTGTATAGGGAGTTGAATGAGCCAAGGCATATGAAGATGGCGAAGCCGGTGTTGAATGATGCGGATAAGGATGGTGTGACAGATCAGTTCGATCTGGAGCCGAATACGCCACTGGGTGCACCGGTAGATACACATGGTGTGTCGAAAGATACGGATGGCGATGGCGTACCAGATTATAAAGACAAAGAACTGCTGACGGCGCAGCAATGCTTCCCTGTAAATGCAGATGGTGTGGGTAATTGTCCCGAGCCGGCTTGTTGCAAAGAGTTACGTACCCTTATCACCAATAAAGCTCCCGATCCTGTTCCGACTTCTATGGAGTGTACCATTGGCAATCTGTTGTCATTGCCTTTCCGTGGTAATGCCAGACTTACCCGTGAGGCACAGCAGTTGCTCGCAGAGGCTGCCGTTACCATCAAGGCCAATCCGGCCTGTAAGATTAAGGTGATTGGTTATGGTTCTGCCAGCAAATCTTCACAGCAGTTGAGTTGGGAGCGGGTGAATGCGGTGGTGAAATATCTGGTAGAGAAGCAGGGCATTTCTGAGAGTAGATTACTGTTCGTATATGCGCAAGATGGTGATGCGGCGATGGTAGATTTGCAGGGAACAACGGAAGACGGTCCCAATACGGTTCCGGCTCCGCATCCGAATTTGAAGTCCAAAAATTAGATTTCATTTTAATTATCATATAAATAGTCCGACATTGTCGGACTATTTATTTATAGGTAGACTAGATGCTTTATTTCTTCTATTAATCTATCGCTCGCTATTCAGGCCATGTTGATTTTATTTTGAACGGTCAATGTATTAGTGGTGCTTTTACACGCCCCACAGGAGGAGTAAAATCTATAAGAATATGGGTATTAAAATAAATTTATTCGTAATGATTTTTGTCACTTTTGCTTGCTCGTGCAGAACTGCAAAGACGAATCGAGGCAATGAATTTTTCGTTCAAAAAGATGATTTCATTAAGGCCTATAAAACTGCTTTTGTATGTGGATGTCTAAATCAAGGAACCAGTGGTAATTTTTATAAATTTCTTAAAGAGAATAATGACTTAGGGCTATTTACAGAGGCTGATTTGATATCCAATTTTACTGTAGCCGAAGCCGATTCATTAGGTCGTGCTTATTCAAGCCATATTAAACCTTTTGACTATGGAGACGGTAAGGGTATGGTACCAAATTTTTCAAGATGTCTTTTTTTTGCTCTAAGTCATCAAATTGATAGTATTTCAAGGGCGAGATACAAGATATTAATGAGAAATAGTAGAAAAAATTAATGAATTTAATATTACTTCATTCATTCTATGGTATGATGTCGAGTCACCGGCTGATTCATTGAATCAACTTAAATAGTTTTCGAATTACTTTTACTCAGTCCTGATATTGGGAAGACAGATGTGATTTCTGAAATTGCAGATCACTTTATACTTGATAAGACTGATGTTTTGAAAAATCAAAAAAATAATCCTGATTTTATTGCATGGTGAGCACTACAACACAAAAGAAATTACAAACCATTTTTAACTAAAGTAAATGTTACAAAAAATTTAAAAGAAAAATCTGGACCAGACTATTCGGCTCATAGGTGGAATGCTTTTTTGTAAACTGTAATTCCATTTTTCGAATTGTCAAACTGCCAATTGAGCGAATTAGAAGTGTATGCAAGGGGAAAATATTTTATAAGAGACGATGATGTAAACCTCTAAGCGCACAGTCTCCTCCTACCTCGGAAGACTGTGCGAGGAAAAATTTAAATAACCATGCTATGCAATCAGCTCTGATTTTATTCTTTGTGCTTACTTTCACATTTTGCAACGGACAGCAGACTATAAGCGAGGGAGATGAAAAAATTAATGAGCTATCTTGTTTTCGTGATAGCTCTTTCTTGAAGGGATATTCTCATAAGGGTATGGCTTTTGTTGTAGAAAAAAAATCACTTTCATTACCATTAGATACTATTATAAGTAACTACGTAAATAAAATAAAGGGTACTATTAATGGTGCTTATGATCAGGTAGACTTTTTATTTTTCTTACAATCTAAAACCACCAATGAAGAACATCTAAAGATTTATCCAATGGACTTTTATAGCTATTCTCTAAAAAAGGACTTAGTTTGGGAGTACAATTGGTACAAGAAAGAAGATATCATGATGTGGAATAAAGTCAAAAAAGGCAAAATAATTTATTCCAGTTCTAAAGTAAAAATTGAAGATATACAATAGTAATTCCACATGTTAGTGGAGAAAAAAAATATTGATTATGCGAGTGATTATTTTTTTTACTTGTTTGCTTCTTTTTTCTTGTAAGCAAGATATTACATCCGGCAATGCTCTTATTCTATGGCATGGAATTTGAAGAAATTTTTGGAAATTAAAAAATTAAAAAATGCAGCATCATTATCGAAAGGGATATGAAAATTACTCTTTAAATTTAGAATCAGTATTTGGATTTTTATCAAATTATAACTCCAAAATAAATGAAGTGAGAACAGATGGTTCATTTTATACATGCACTATTTCGATTTCACATAGTTATTTACAATCAATTAGGATTTATCATGAATTTATTGAACAACAATTGATTGTGACATTGAAGTTGGGAAATGATTTTCAAACTACTATTGATTTTAATAGAAAAAATAATTTTGTAAATGAAAATGACTTAAAGCCCAATGGTGATGACTATTTGACTGCCCTCACTTCAAATGCTGAAATTATTAAATTGATTCTCCAAACTAATCCAGCATAAGCAAAAAATGTGTTGTGCTATTAACTTTTGTAATATCAGGTTCAATAGCACATCGCACACTAAATTAAATTGATATTAATTTAAATGGAGTCAAAAGATGTTTTCTCATAAGTTGGCGAAAGAATGGATGTTGCAAAAACCAAAAAATTTGGGTGCTTCCAACTTTGAAATTTTGAGCAATTCAGGAAGAAGATTGATATCTAAATTTGAGGGTGTTATTGGGTATCCAAGTATTTGCAAGTGGTTGGGAGGAGGGTTAAAACAAATTGCTGAAACACTGCAAACTAGTAATGGCCCATTAGTTCGGTCAGGAAAATGGTTGGCTGGGGTGGACCTTTGAAGACATGCGTAAGTGGTAGAAATATGGAAGGAAGAGTAATACCTTATGCAAATGAATTAGGATCCGCCTATTTTGATAAGAATAATCCAATCGCAGCACCATACTTTACACAAGAAGTCTTAGAAGATATAAGTAAGTTGAATAGAGATTGGGGCAATAATTGGCCGAAAAACAAAAAAAGATTACTTGATTCAACAATTAAATTTATCACCAAGTCAGATCGAATATATATACCAAAATACTGATTTAGCTTTAGCTCTTTTTAATTACCTAAGTTTTGATAATTTACCTACAAAAAAGGAAATAGCAATCTGGGCTATCGAGTATTTTCGGTTCAATCCATTAACTCAGTTAAAAGAGTTTGAAAATCAGTTTTTAGGTATTTCGGAAGGTTATGATTCTGAGTATGATGAATTCTTTTGGGAGGATCCTAATAGCGCATTTCCGTCACAGACTTTACCTAGTTTGGCATTATTTGAAGGTTCATTTCCAAAGAGGTCTGACCGTAGTTTCGATACACCCCCAAAATTATATACTTTTATCGGAGGTAATTTGTTAACAAAGGTCGGAGGGTCGGGAGCTGGTATTAATACCTGTGCAGCAAGAGTTTCAATGGCGTTGAACTATTCTGGTGTTAAAATTCCGCACATTCCTGAAATAACATTTTCGGGGAAAGATGGCAAGTATTATTTTTTAGGTGCAGCAAATCTTAATAGATGGATGCAGAAAACTTTTGGATGCTCAAATCCAAACACTTCAATTGGTGAATATTTTACTGCCAATAGTTTACATTACAAAAAAAACCAAATTGGAACTAATGGCGAAAAACTAAAACAACTACTTCAAGGAATTAATGGCATATATTCAATGGTTTCCAATAACTTTAATTGGGCTGCTGGTCATCCTGATTTGATAAAATCTGCACCAGAACCAATTTGTGATGGTGCTTGTCACTTTGATGGCCCTGTTCAATATATCGATGTTTGGAAATTGCACTAAAAATGGGAAAAATGAAAAAAAATATTTTGCTAATCTATTTGTTAAGTGCATTTTTTGCTTGTAAAACTGCATCTACAATTTATTCAGGCGAGGATTCTTTAAACAAAGTAATGTTACATGAAGGAGTCTGGGTGTCAAATTTTAAAAATCAAGTTTTCATTCAATGTTTATATAGACTCTTCCCAGCTGACTTCAATGCAAAATTGAATTCGTTAGATGGATCTAGTGCAGCAAATCTTGACCATTTGGGCTATAATGAAAAAATTAGAGATGCAATTGATAGCTTAGCAATTTCCTTTTCTAAGCGTAACGAAACTAAATGGACAATTGAAAATAGAAACGTTACAATCAACGATTGTTTGAGTTATAGAAATAGTATTGAACTAGATAGTATTGCTCTTCGATTTTATAATCAATATTCAGCAAAGTAATAAATATTGATAATTCACCAAGAAAAAGGGAAATAGCAATCTGGGCTATCGAGTATTTTCAGATTAATCCATTAACCCAATTAAAAGAGTTTGAAAATCAGTTTTTAGGTATTTCGGAAGGTTATAATTCTGAATATGATGAATTATTTTGGCAGGATCCTAATAATATTTTTGCACATCAGCAATTACCTTCATGGATAGACTTTGAGTCAGCTTATCCAAAAAACGATAAGGGTGAAAATATGAAGGCAGAAGAAGTCTTTAATAAAATAGGGGGAGATGTAAAAGATGGCCGGGATCGTTCTTTGGTAGATCCTAATCAGACACCATGGAATAATGCATGTGCACTTCGACTATCGTGGGCTTTAAACAAGTGTGATATAAAAATTCCTTATATAAAAGGGCAGACATTAAAAGGGGGTGATGGAAAATATTATTTTTTAGGAGCAAGAAATATGAATATGTGGATGAGGAAAACATTTGGTTGTTCAAACCCAAATAGGTCTTTGGGGGAATTTTATAATCCACAGGCCCATCATTATGATCAATCAAAAGTCGGAAAATTTGGTGTAGGACTTGAAAAGGAATTAAAGGATGGAAAATTTAATGGAATTTATACAATTGTTACAAATTCAAGATTTGCAAGTGGACATTGTGATTTGTTGTTTTCTAATGCTACATGCCTTTTAAGTTGTCATTTCGCCGATGCGGCTGTGTATATTGAATATTGTGATATATGGAATTTAAAATAATAAAATATCGTATGAAATATGTATTCTTTATTTTTTTCCTCTTTTTGGCTTGTACTCCCAGCCAAAAATCCAGTCAAATTGAACATTCTATTGTCATCTTAAATAATGAAGGAGATTGGCATTTTTCCTTTAAGGGGTTAATTATTTTGGATTTAATTAAGAGATTAAACCATGCGCAAATGAATGATTGTAAAATGGAAGACAGATCGGTCTCAAGCTGTTATGAGGGTATAAATATGGATACATCTGTTTATTCAATAATTAAAATTATCGTAGATTCCTTAATTAAAAATAGACCAGCTATTTATGATAAATCTATAATTCAGTATGCGTTAGATAGTAGAATTAGTGAACGATTGGATTCTTTAGCTGGATTGTATTACCGGAAGTTTAGAATAGATTCAATTGAAGGAAACTACCCTCACAATGTATTTTCTAAATGGGATACCATTAGATTGTATAATGAAGGTGAATGGCAAAAAAGTTTTAAAGGGTTAGTTTTTTTAGAAATTATAAATAAGATAAATTTAGCTGAAGGGAATAATTGTTCTAATATAGATATGTCACAAACAACATTTTTTTCTGGAATATATGGAGATACTGCAGTTTACTCGAGGATAAAAAAAATTAGTGATTTGCGACTTAAACAACCATGGGGTATTACTGATGCTGGTCCTAATATTTTCAATTATGCTTTAGATTATAGATTGAGTAGTGAGTTAGATTCGATTGCTGGTGTATGTTACAAACAATTTAAAATTTCGGATCTTGAACATCACTAGTGAGCTTTCATATTTCCATACCCTTCTAGTCTTCCAATCCGTCCAGGCGCAGAGAAGACTATGTGAGAAAAAAAGAGCCCGACATAGTCGTGCTCTTTTTTAAGAAAGTTGTTGTAAATGGGAATCAGTAAAATGCTCCAGTGAGTTAATTTGTAAATCCGCAGCACCCCATTTGGCCTGCTCTCTTTCAGCTGTATGCGGCACCACCACACATTTCATCCGCGCTGCCTTGGCTGCCAGCATGCCATTGAATGAATCTTCAAAGCAAATGCAACTGACAGGCAACACACCTAACTGCTCCGCACAATTTAAATATACCTGCGGATGGGGCTTGCCATAAGGCAAATTCTCTGCCGATGCCTCCGCCATCACATACGTTTCAATACCCGTAATCTTTTTGGCAATGGTAATTAACTCAGGTGGGGAAGAAGTTGCGAGCCCAATGCGAAAACCTCGTTCCTGAAAGAACTGAAAAATATAATTCACACCGGGGAGGGTTCTTGCCTCCCGGCTGATCTTATTCAACACCAGGTCTACAATCTCTTTTTCCACCCGGGGAAAAATGGCGGGATCCTGTTCATACCGGGTTAGCCACCAGGCAACGAACTCTTTGGTGCGTAGTCCGGTCGTCGTAGCATACGCCTCCGGCGTTAAGTGTACCCCATAATTGGCAAATATTTCTGCTGCCGCCTGGTTCCACAACGGCTCACTGTCTATGAGCAGTCCGTCAATATCAAAAATCACCGTATTTAATTGCATACCATCAGTTAGAGTCGCAAAAATACCCTTTCCAATGAATTATCCGATTTTAAGCTGCCCCTGTGATAAAATCAGGAAGATTGTTTAGCTTAGCAGTTCACTTTTGCACCTTGCCGTAGAGAAGCAACCCCGGTGCAGTGTGGAAGATTGATTTGTTTGAGCAGTAACGAAAAACTTGCGCATGGTCCGTTCGTTGGTATATGCATTAGTGGGAGCAGTGTCCTGGCCCGGATTGGTGATTTTTAACCGAATCAAAATTGAGGGTACCGAACATCTCCGTTCCTTACCCAAGGGAAACGTACTTTTTGTCAGCAACCACCAAACCTATTTCGCCGATGTGATCGCTTTCCTGCATATTTTCTGTGCAGTTAAGTGGAGAAGAGAGAACCGCTTAGGTATTCCCTTCTACTTACTCAACCCCTTTACCAATGTTCATTTTGTCGCTGCTGAAGAAACGATGAACGGCAGTTTATTGTCCCGCATCTTCAAACTCGCCGGTGCCCTTACTGTAAAACGTACCTGGCGGGAAAAGGGAAAAGATGTGGCGAGAGATAGGGATGAATCGGATACCCAAAAAATTGATGAGGCGCTACACAATAGTTGGATCATCACCTTCCCGCAGGGAACCACCAAACCCTTTGCCCCCGGCAGAAAGGGTACAGCCCATATCATAAAGAACAACCAACCCATCGTGATACCGGTGGTGATCAATGGTTTCTGGCGAGCTTTTACCAAGACCGGACTTTCCTTCAAAAAAACAGGTACGCAATTAACGGTTCGTTTCAAGGAACCTTTGGTTATTGATTACACCCAACCGGTAGATGCAATATTAGACCAAGTGATGGAAGCAATTGAGCAAAGTAAATCTTATATGCTGAAGGGTCGGCACCACCTCATGCAGCTGCTCGACAAATAATGAGATCAATCTTGCATGAATAATGCCTTTAGTTCGTTGGCATCATTTGGTTTCATTTTACCGGCAAGAATCAGACGCAACTGTCTTCTGCGCAAAGCACCGTCGAATAATTTTATTTCTTCCTCCGTCTCTGCTATCAGTTCGGGTACCTTTCTGGGCTTACCATTGGGGTCGAGGGCCACAAAAGTGAAAAAGGCTTCGTTGCTTTCATATCTGTATTGATGCAACAGATCTTCCCCCCAAACCTTGATATATATTTCCATAGACGTATTGAAAGCCCGGCACACACGTGCACGAATATGAACCACATTCCCCAACTTGATGGGATTTTTAAAACTGATATTATCAACCGAAACGGTCATGCTCGGTGTATTGCAATGCTTTCCGGCTGCAATGCCGGCGGCAATGTCCATCCAGTACATCAATCTACCTCCCATCAGGTTGCCGAACGTATTGGTATCGTTGGGTAATACCAACTCATTCATGATGGTCAGACTTTCAATTGCTTTCTTGGCTTCCATTTTTGGGGTATTTTCGGCAAAGTTCCTGCTTTCTGGTTAGACTCCCGCTTTATCGATGTTAAATAACTACATTTTCCAGTCCCGCCAGAAAATCGCCATCTACATCGGCACCGATACCAGGTGCATCTCCTACCGAAACATGCATACCCTTGAATTGAACACCGCCCATTACCGGGTCGGTAAGATGCCCCAATAGACAGGTGTCGAGGTCATAGTAGTGAATGTTGTTACAAGCCATAGCAAGGTGTACATTGGCAGTGAGTGCCAGCCTGCTTTCTAACATGCCACCCATCATACAGGCGATGCCATTTTTTTCGGCCACCTGATTGATGCGTAAGGCTTCTCGGATACCTCCACTTTTGGCTAATTTGATATTGATGTAGGCGCAGGCTTTGTTTCTAATGATGCGCGCTGCGTCATGGTGGGTAAATACACTTTCATCTGCCATCAGTGGTATGGGTGACCTGCGGCAGAGTTCCGGCAAAAGTTCATCATTCCAGCTGCGCATGGGCTGCTCGCAGAATTCAATCCGAAAGGGTGCTAATTGTGTCAGTGCTTCCACAGCCTGGTCAAAGCTCCAGCCCTGGTTGGCATCAATGCGCAAAATAATCGCATCCCCGATGGCTGACCGAATCTGTCGTATGCGTTCTACATCATCCGAGGGGGTCTTTCCCAATTTTACCTTGATCATGCTCACCCCATCCGCTGCAAATTTTTTCGCAGTCGCGGCCATCTCTTCCGGCGTGCCAATGCCGATGGTCAGATCACTCTCCAGCGTTTTGCTTTCTCCTCCCAAAAAACGATACAGGGGTTGTCCGGCTTTTTTCGCTGCGAGATCATAGAGTGCCATATCGAAAGCACTTTTGGCAGTGAAGTTTCTGCTGATCAGGGCATCGAGTTCATCTAGTCGGTCATCGATGGCAGTGGCGGACTTCCCCTTCCAGCAGGCAGCGAAATCTTTGGCGAGTTCGAAGCAGGTAGATTGTGTTTCACCGGCAATCATGGGGAAAGCAGAACATTCTCCCACACCGGTGAGCCCTTCATCTGTATGGATCCGGATGAATAAGTTCTGAGCAAATTTCATGGTTCCGGTGGCAATGGTAAAAGGAACCATGGGAATGGTATAGCGATAGATTTCGGTAGATACAATTTTCATCCGCCAAAATTCGCAAATTATTGGCTATGCCTGCGGCTTAATTTATACAACGCCTTCTCACATTTTTTCCAGTAACCAAAAAATCCCTGTCCTGTATAATCTGCATCCGGAAACAACCAGGTAGGTGCGGTAGCTTGTCCGGGAAAATGATGGGCGATGGGATGATCTTTGAAATGGATGGAAGGAAAGTCATGTAGGGATGGAATGTCTTTTGCTTCACCTACATAGATCTGTATGCCCGGTATGTGTTCCTTTGCTAGTTCGAGTATGAATTGCATGACTGCCGGACTTACCGGATGTTGTTTAAAATGAGAGGGCTCCAGCACAAGAACCCGATTGGCTTCCCTACCGGAAAACCATTCCGGGTCTATTTGATAAGAGTGATAGAGTAGAAGCGGTAGGCTGGGATCGAGTTGTAAGGACTCGGTATTGGGGAGGGTAGTGTGCAGATCGGGCACCAGCGTTGCCTGCAACTGATCGGGTACAGGCATTACCATTAATTCTTCGTATGACTTGCTAAGGAAGGTGTTGAGCTGATTCGTTCCGCTGTATTTGTTGATGTTGTCTTGGTTGGCATAATATTTTTTTGCACTGAAACTGCCGGCTACCCATTGCCAGCTTAGGGTATTGCTGGCGATGTCTCCATCGAGCAAGTGATAGTACATCCATCGGGCGGGAGTCGACCAATGTGCGCGTGCAATGTTACAGGTAATCATGGCCAAGTAGAGGCGGGCATGGTTGTGCAGATAGCCGGTATGCATCAAGTCACGAATAGCAGCATCCATTACTTCTACACCTGTATTGGCACCGGCAATGGCGCGGGGCAGTTCATGGTGGGTAACCAGTGTTTGCGGTTGACGGATGTCTTTTTGTAGGTTGTCTTTTTCCTTCCACCAAACCCGTTGAAAGTATTCCCGCCAGGCCAGCTGTTGTATCAGCGGCAACGATTTTTCCATTGGGTGCCTGTGAATGATCGTTTCCACTACCTGCGGAAGGGTGATAACACCCCGGGCAATATAGGGAGACAGTCGGGTGACTGCACCGGACAAGTAATTGCGGGATTTGCCATAACCTGCAGGATCGATGTGTTCGATTCGCTCCAGGATGGAAAGTCTGCTCGGAGGAAAA
>Ga0208853_1000366_pt1 | contig 13932 bp, 11 predicted proteins | sample LakMenEpi03Oct11_FD_150667 | JGI IMG/M metagenome (GOLD analysis project Ga0208853, IMG submission 150667) | Freshwater microbial communities from Lake Mendota, WI - 03OCT2011 deep hole epilimnion (SPAdes) | ecosystem: Environmental > Aquatic > Freshwater > Lake > Epilimnion/Euphotic zone ... | reverse complement strand
ATTTATAATTTCTACTCATATTTGATTTTTTTCAAAAATAGAAAAAATAGTTTATATTATATTTAGAACCACGCGAAAGGATTCGCGCGGGAGCGGGGGTACTTACCACCCGAAAGGATTCGGGCGGCAGCAGGGCGAAGTAAAGTCGAAGGGCATCTTGTTAATGGTTGTGGCTATCTTGTCAATAGTTTTGTCACCCTAATTTATACTGAGCGAAGTCGAAGTAAAGTCGAAGGGCATCTTGTCAATAGTTTTATCACCCTCAGCGAAGTCGAAGGGCATCTTGTCAATAGTTTTGTCATGCTAGTTTATACTGAGCGAAGTCAAAGTACAGTCGAAGGGCATCTTGCTTATATTTAAACCTACCGCACCTATTGTAAAACCAACCTTATTTGTAGTTGATGCAAAACAATCAGTTATTGAACCACTTCTTTCTTTTGCCTTATCACTAATCCTTTTTACCTAATCACTATTCCCTTTTACAACCTGATACCTCCTAATATCTATAGTACTATCAAGAGCAATTCCCTCTTCAATATAGTTATATAAATCCAAAGCCATACTAGGTGCCAGCATCACACCTCTTGTTCCAAGACCATTAAGAATGTGAAGGTTTTTATAAGTAGGATGCGTTCCTATCAAAGGCCTTCTGTCTTTCACCGTAGGCCGAACACCAGCAAAATGCTCTACAATTTCAAAATCACAGGTTAGAATTTCCTTTATTCTATCAAGAAGTTCTTGTTTGCCTTTATCGGTTAATGCGTCCGTTTTGTCTTCCCAATTATAGGTTGCCCCTACTTTGAAAAGTTGATTACCCAATGGGATAATAAAAACACTCGTATTGACAATCACATCAATATCCAATTCAGGTGCGCTGATGATAAACAATTCCCCTTTAGTACCATCAAGTGGTAAATAGTTAAAAAACGGATTAGCATGCAGCCCAAATCCTTCAGCAAAGACAATATGCTTCGCTTTCACATCGTTATAGTCCAAATGGTCATCAAATAGTTGTAATTGACTGTAATCAAAAGTACTTTCTGCAAACAAATTCATTTGTTTCAAATACGCATGATAATGGGTAAGCAAAACAACCGTATCAACATAACCGGTTTGCAAAACTTCGCCATACCCAAAAGGAGAATCAATAGCAGTAAACTTTTTATGACTTATAGTAGTAGAAAGAAACGGCGCTAAATTGGGCTTATCCGAAGCGGCAAACCAATTATTTTGTTCCTCTACGGAAAAGAACTTTCTATAAATTGGGATTTTAAAATCTACTGATGTGGCTAATTTCTCTTCAATTGATTTATAAAACGTATCGGCAATTTCAAGTTGAGCAGCAGCATTCCAAACTTCGCTAAACCGTTTTAAAATAACAGGATTATACAATCCACCAGCTATTTTGGTTGAGTTTTGAGAATGATTATCAAAAACCAAAAACGATTTATTGTTTTGCAAAAGTGTTTCTGCAAAAGCAATACCCGCCAATCCGGAGCCAACAATGATATAATCTAACATAAGTATAAACTAAAAAAAACTCCCATCATAAAGATGAGAGTTTTATATTGTATTATGAAATATAGTTTAGTAATTCCACATATCAGACTCAAAACTACGTATCTTTTCTTTAACACGTTCCGATTCTAATAGTTGATTTTGAGCATTATCTTTCATATAATCCTCTATTTTTCGATCACCATAAACATTCTCTTCCTTATAAATCTGTGCACTGAATCTTCGTGAATTTAACAAATGGTCAAAGGTGATAGACATTGCAGAGTTTTTGTCATTAAAAGCCCTAGCATCGTGAAGAATATCTCGAATTGCAGGGAAATAAACCCAAAACAACTCAATAACATCTCCGTTTTCTTTACCAATATCTCTTGCTTCAGGAGCAACAGGACAGATAGCTATCAAACGATATTTCAATTCTCCTTGACGTTTGTCAAAATACCAAAATCCTTTAATTTTGTAACCAGAAATATCTTGTGCACTCAATTCTCTTTTGTCGATGAACTGAGGATCAAGTACTGCTGCAGGTGCCGAAGGAACCGTTTCTGTTACATAAGTTTTACCTTGCTTTACTTTACGTGTAGTAGGTTTTGGATAAAACTCATCATAATGATCGTTAATATAATCTTTACCAGCAGGAATTGTATCAATAAAAGTAAAGGATGAACCCATATCCTTAAATGATCTTTTAGTATTAAAATAATCATCTGAATAAACTTCTGTTATAGCGCCACTCTTGATGTTTTTTAACAAAACATCAAACAATGACCTTCTTTCCTTTCCAACAAATGCGGTATCAACTGGATAATACAAAGGAAAATTAATTCTTTCATCAATATCAATCAGCTCCCACACCGTTTTACCCATCAATACATCTCCATCACGAACATAACCATAAGGTAATGGTTTGTCATTATCAGAAATTAATTGCGCATCTGATTTTTTTCCAATCTCAGCGGGAGTTTTGGCATTAAGCAAATTAGTTTGAGCAATAGTGCTAAAGCTTATAGCCAATGCTACTGGAACGAATAAAAGATTTTTAATTTTCATAATTTGTAGTTTAAGTTATAGTAGGTATTGATAACTCAATTCATTATTGTATTTCGTATACAACCGGAGCTGCATCTTTTGTAATTACATTAGCACCACCAACAATCTTTGTTTTAATTTCAGAAATAGTAATTTGATCGCCTCTTGTTGCTCTTGCTAAAGCAGCTTTACATTGCCCATTTACTCTATCTCCAGTAACAATAATAGCAGGTTGTCCTGGAACTTTAAATGTAAAACGTGTTACTTGGAAATTCAAATCATACAAGAAATCTTGTAACTCAGCAGTAACTTGTGACACTTCTAAACGTGATTTAGCACCTTTCAAAACACCAACTTGCTTTCCTATTGCACCAGCTGGAGCAGGAATATTTTTGATTCTAAATACTTTTTTGTCAACAGCAGATTTACCATCAGCCATTTTACCGGTAACAGAAACGATTACTTCAGTTCCTGATCCTGGGCTTAAGTTATATTTACCGCCTTTGCCTGATTTAGTTAAACCAGTGGCTGAAGCTGTCACATCACTATCAGGAATACCAGCAAATGATATCGTCATTGGGTTTTCTAGACCTCTGTAAACCACATTCATTTTATCTGCAGAAATGTTAGCAGAATTAGGACGAGGAACCACGACATATTTCCCTTCAAATTTTAGAGGCACAGGTTTTCCGTCTTCCATAAAGGAGAAAGTACCATTAATCGTTTTTTCTCCAACACCACCAGCAGTCATCGAGATAACCGCTTGACCATTTTCTATTTTACCTGGTCCTGAAAAGCTAGTAGGTACAGTGTTTGCGTCGTATTTTCCTAATACCACTTTTCCTTTTACCGTTTCACCTTCAAAGAAAACATTCTTATCTAAAACCACCATTGCTTGAAAATTTTTCAAAGAAGCTGCTTGAGCAATTGTATTACCAATTAATGCATTGTAGATGTCTTGTTCAGTAGCATGAACATCATTCTCCATACTGGTTAATTTTGCAATAGAAGCTACCGCTGGAAATCCTTCAAAATGGTATGATAAGTATTTTTTAGAAACACCTTCCTTGTCTTTAACATTCGCTAAATTAAATTTAGTTTTGATATTATTGATGATTGGTTGATACTTAACATCGTTACCAAAAACAGCGATTATTTCTTTTTTGTAATTTTCAATCTTTGCAATAATTTCGTTTCCTTTAGCCGAATAGCCATCTCCTTTGAACCAATTTTCATCGATGTATGCACCCTTATCCATTGCCTCATAGGGTAATTTACCATCTTTACCTCGTTCAAATTCCTTGGAAACATCTGATTTTAAAGATGCTAGATATACATAAAGTTTTTTTGAAATTGCTTGAACCTGGTTTGCTTTGTCTAAAGGAGCTTTGAAACGAGTAGGATCATCACTTGCTTTTTGTTCTAAAGTAGCCAATAAACTTTTGTTGTATTCTTCTGAAAATTTATTTACGCCTTCAAATTTTTCGTTCATCAAACCAAAAGCCGTTAATACTTCTTTTGACATATTTAATGCCAACATTGCGATGAAAACCAAGTACATTAGGTTAATCATCTTCTGTCTAGGGGTTAATTTTCCTCCTGCCATTTTTTCTAATTAGTTTAAATTATTATTTTGTTTAAAATATATAGTTAAAAAACTAATTATCCTTTGTTACTCATTGCAGAAAGCATTCCACCATATACATTGTTCAATGTAGAAAGGTTAGAAGTCAAACTTTGCATTTGATCTTTTAATTTTAAATTGTTTTCAGCAACTTCATTGTTAATTTGAGCGTTTCTCTCTGCGGTTTGCACTTGAACATGATATAAACCATTCAATGTTTCTAATTGAGAAGCTGCTTTTGTCATTTCTTCAGCATATTTTTTTGTTGAAGCAACCGAATCTACTGTAGGGGAAATTGCCTTAGCAGCACCTTCAAAATTCTTGATGCTATTTCCTAAACTTGCCATTAGCTCGCCATCAATTTTAGCTTCTTTCAACATTGCGTCTAGTTTTTGTGACAATAAACCTTGTGCATCTTTTGGATCTTCTTTTTTTCCTTTTTCTTTGGCTTGACCACCTGCTAATTCAGGGTATACCAATGACCAATCTAGTTCGGTGTCTGGAGCATCAAAAGCCGATAAAGCAAAAATAAATGCCTCTGTTAAAAGTCCTACGATTAGTAATGCACTAGCAAATGGCCAGTGTTGAATTTTGAATAATGCTCCAACGATTACAACTGCCGCTCCCATACCGTAAGCGAAATTCATTGTTTTTTTGCTTAATAATCCCATAATAATAAAAATTTTTAGTTAGTTAGTTTGTTAGTTAAGTTTAAAATATAATTAAGTTTAGTTTGAAATTACCTTCTTGGAGCTTTTCCATTTTTTGTTACTTGAGTTCCCATATAATCTTGAACCGTTCTGAAACCAATATAACTTCTAGCGGTATCGGCATATTCAAAATCTCTGGTTGCATTTTGCATAAAATAGGCAACATCTTTCCACGAACCACCACGAACTACTTTTCTCATGTTTTTATTGTCGGAAACATTTGGGTTCATGGAAGAAACAAATTCGTATGCAGCAGCATCATATGAAGAGTCTGTCCATTCTGATACGTTTCCTGACATATTATATAAATTGTAGCCATTTGGCTCGAATGATTTAGCTTCTACTGTATATAAAGCTTGATCAGCTGCATAATCACCACGATTGGGTTTGAAATTGGCTAAGAAACATCCTCTGTCATTTTTAGCATATGGACCACCCCAAGGGTAAGTAGCAGATTCTAAACCTCCTCTTGCAGCATATTCCCATTCTGCTTCAGTAGGTAATCTGAAGGTATTTATTAAATCTTGTTTTTTCTTTTTGGATTTGATGTATATGTTTTTATTTAATGTTCTCCAAGCACAAAAAGCTTTAGCTTGTTTCCAATTTACCCCAACTACGGGATATTCTCCATAAGCTTGGTGCCAAAAATAATCGTTATGCATTGGCTCATTATAAGAATAAGAAAAATCTTTGATCCAAACAGTAGTGTCAGGATAAATTTCTAGTTGTTCTGTTTTTATAAAAGAACTTCTTTTTCCAACTTTAGCTCTTGCAGCAGCTTCAATGTCCATCTTAGAGTATCTGAACTTTAACTTTCTTACGTCTATGGTTCTTAAACCGTTAAAAGATTCTGCTACAGGTAAATACATACTATCCATTACTTCTGAATAATATTCATCTGGATATTTATTAGTCTCTTTAATAAGTTTAACTTTCCTATTCAATCTTCTTCCTGCGAAAGGATCGTCATCAGTTCCTACACTATAGTAATTCTCATACATGTACTTGTCATAAGGAGTCATTTTTGCCGGGTCGGAATCATTGAAAGCAAAATCACCAATACTTCCGGAATTTTTTCCTCCTTTACCACCCGAGCCAGCAGTTTGACCAACTTCATCTGCAAGTATTGCCAAACGTACTCTAATCGTAGAATCTTTTACCCATTCTACAAATTGACGGTATTCACTATTTGTGATTTCAGTTTCATCCATATAAAATGCTCTGACTGTCACTGTTTTTGTAGGTGCATCTTGAATACTAGCTAAATCATCATCTGATTTACCCATAATGAATGCTCCACCAGGGATTAATGACATCCCAAAAGGTTTCTCAGGATTCCATTTTTTCCCTTTAACTCCTACTAACTCACCTTTGTCGCTAGATCGACCACAACTCGTTAGTAAAGCTAAAACTGATGCGAATGCAATGAACTTCTTCATATATATTGGGGTTATTTTAATACTCTATTTTAAGGCCGTAAACCTATTTATTATTTTTCAAAAAAGCAATTAAATAATATTAAATTTTAATTTATGTAATCTTCATTTATTAATTGACTTTTCAAAAGTAGAACAAAAAAAGGAAACAAAAAAATATTTTATCGATAAAATGCATTTTTTAACGCTAAAATACGTAAATATAAGATTATTGTATTATTTAACTTACGATGCTTGCGAATTTTATGTGTTGTTAAATCTTAAATGCTGTTTTTTCTTTGTGCTTTCCACCATCTTTCAGGGATTTCCTGATTACATGCTGTTAAATATTCTTCATGAGAACATGGTAATAACGTATTTTTTTTCAGTTTATTGTGTTGCCCCTCAAAAATATTAATTTCTATCCACCATCTATCTGTTTTATTACTCTTGTAGAATATTAATTCTTCTGTTTCTAGAGGAACTATATACTTTATATAATTCTCTTTGGAACCAAAAGGATACTCATTGGAGCGATAATTTACCCCTTCAATAAAATACCAAATAATTTGAGCAATAAGAACAGATTCTTCTTTGTTGTTGTTATGATGAAACAATCCTAACGAACTGACTTTATCACTAATTCCAGCATATCTTGATAAACTACAAATTTCCTTTCCGTCAAATCCATTCGGAGTAAAGTTAATACTATTTGCAGAACAAGATGACTTTACGGCATTTAAATCGATGCTGACAATATCGGCGTCTCTCAATACAGGCTCAGATAATCCAATATTAGTAGCAATTTCACCTAATCTATAAGCATCAAAATATAATTTTTCTATTAAATCTATTTCCTCTTGTGAATTATAATAGGTTTGATATCCTATATTACTATAATTGAAAAGATTGTTGGGCTCGTCTAAAATTATTTTGGACAAATAGGAATTTGAAGAAATACCATCTTCCTGCTTTCCAAAATCAAACTTACTATCTATAGCAACCAAATTGACCATTTGTTCCATAGAATCGTATGCTCTATATAAAGGATAGGTTAAATCTTGACTCCCACCTATTATTATAGGTATAATGTCTTTTTTTATTAATTTGGAAGCTACTTTCTGCAAAGCAAAATAAGTGTCCTCTAATGAATTTCCGGGGAGAATATCTCCTAAATCAGCAATGGAACTCTGCCAATTACCCGGGAATAAACCATATAATTCTTTACGAATAACATTTAAATTCACTGCCTCAAATGCTTTTACATCGCCACGATTTTCTAAAACACCAATAATTGCAATGGTAACTTGATCAATGTCTGGAAAGTCATTATCCGAATGAAATGCCACTTTACTTCCCAAATGTTGCGAAGAAAGCCCTTTTATATATTGAATAATTTCGTTATCAACTGGTGATAGAAAATCAAATTCCATAGTTTACTTCTTTTTAGCAGCTGGTTTTTTTGTTGTAGCTTTCTTTGCTGCGGTTTTCTTTGCCGGAGCTTTAGCTCCGCTCCGTTCGGCTTTGCCTCGAGTCTTAGCAATCATCTCTTTTACTTCTTCCAAAGTCAATTTTGAAGCATCAATATCTTTATTTAATTCAATTTTGATTTTGCCTTTCGTAATTTCAGATTTTCCCCAACGGGCTTTTTGAATCAAAATCCCTTCCTCTTCCCAATTATGAATGACCTTATCAATGTTCTTTTGTAATTTATCTTCAATCAATTCAGCCACATCCGATTGTGAGAGTTTATCGAAGTTGTATTTTTTTGAAACATTGATAAACATTCCATTCCATTTGATAAAAGGGCCAAACCTTCCTGTTCCTTTTTGTACCCCTTCTCCTTTATAAGTGGCAATTGGTGCATCGGCTTTGGCTTTTTCATTAATCAATTCTTGCGCTCTAACCATAGTTACATCCAATGGATCTTCTCCTTTTGGCAAGGATATGAATTGTTTTCCAAAACGAACATAAGGACCAAAACGACCATTGCTTACTTCTACTTCTTCGCCTTTATATTCTCCTAATGTTTTTGGCAACAAGAATAAATTCAACGCTTCTTCCAAAGTAATGTTAGTGATATTTTGTTCCTGTCGCAAACTGGCAAATTGCTTTTCTTCATCATCTGCTTCTCCAATTTGTGCTACTGGACCAAACTTCCCTAAGCGAACTAAAACCTGTTTGCCTGTTTTTGGGTCTTTGCCTAATACTCGCTCGCCACTTTCTCTTTCGGCATTGTCTTGAACTTCGAGAACATTGGGATGGAACTTATTGTAGAAATCTTGCATCATTTTTGCCCAATCAATATTTCCTTCGGCTATTTCGTCAAAGTCTTGTTCTACTTTGGCCGTGAAATTATAATCTAAAATTGCTGAAAAATTCTTCACCAAAAAGTCGTTTACAATCGTTCCGATGTCTGTTGGTACTAATTTTCCTTTATCGGAACCTGTCATTTCAGTTAAAACTTGACTTTTTACTTCTCCCGATTTCAGCACTAACTGGTTGTATTTCCTTTCAGAACCTTCAAAGCTTCCTTTTTCGATATAGGTTCTTGCAATAATGGTTGAAATAGTTGGCGCATAAGTGGAAGGACGACCGATGCCTAATTCTTCTAATTTTTTTACCAATGCAGCTTCTGTGTAACGGCTTGGTGCTTGGGTAAATCGTTCTTTGGCTACTATTTGTTGATTAACTAATCTTTCATTTACTTTTAATGCGGGTAACATTCCTTCTTGCTCTTCATCGTCGTCGTCACTTCCTTCTAAATATACTTTTAGGAAACCTTCAAACTTGATTACTTCGCCTGTGGCTTGGAATACTTCATTGTGATTATTGGCTTCTATCTTAATATTTGTTCTTTCTAATTCGGCATCGCTCATTTGAGAAGCCAAAGTTCTTTTCCATATCAAATCATATAATCTGGCTTGGTCTCTTTCCACATTCACTGTGTGACGTGACATATCCGTTGGACGAATGGCTTCGTGAGCTTCTTGTGCGCCTTTGCTTTTATTGGCAAATGTTCTTGGTTTAGAATATTGGCTGCCATACGATTTTATAATTTCGGCTTGTGCTGCTTCCGATGCTTCTTTGGAAAGGTTCAAACTGTCAGTTCTCATATAGGTAATAAGCCCTGCTTCATATAAACGCTGTGCTATTTGCATTGTGATTCCAACAGGGAAGTACAATTTACGTGCAGCTTCCTGTTGCAATGTGGAAGTTGTAAAAGGTGCTGCTGGTGATTTCTTGGTGGGTTTGGTTTCTAAATCGGCTACTTTATAGGTAGAACCGATATTTTTGTTTAGAAAATCTTCGGCTTCTTTTTTAGTAGCAAAGTTTTTTGGTAATTTGGCTTTTACCACTTTTCCAGCTTCGTTTGTGAATTCGGCATTTACTGAATAGGATGCTACGGGCTTGAACTCTTGTATTTCTCTTTCGCGCTCAACAATTAATCGAACGGAAACAGATTGCACACGACCGGCAGACAAACCGCCTTTTACTTTTTTCCATAATACTGGTGACAGTTCGTATCCTACCAATCTGTCTAATACTCTACGCGCTTGTTGGGCGTTTACTAAATTATAATCGATTTCACGTGGATTGTCGATGGCTTTTAGGATTGCGTTTTTGGTGATTTCGTGAAAAACAATACGTTTGGTTTTGTTTTTGTCTAGTTTTAATTCTTCGGACAAGTGCCAAGAAATGGCTTCTCCTTCGCGGTCTTCATCGGAAGCTAACCAGACCATATCGGCAGACTTGGCTAGTCCTTTTAGCTTGGTGACCAATGCTTTTTTGTCGGAGGAAACTTCATATTTGGGTTTAAAACCATTTAATACATCTACTCCTATCTCTTTGGAAGGCAAGTCGGCAATGTGCCCATAGCTTGACTCTACCTGATAATCATTACCTAGAAATTTTTCAATTGTTTTTGCCTTTGCAGGCGACTCCACGATAACTAAATTCTTTGCCATATCCCGATTGTTTGTGTGGGCAAAAGTAGAAGATTTTTTTAAATATTGCAGAATAGATACTTTTTTTGAAAATAGAATAGAATTAAAAACTATAAAGTATAAACAATTTTGTTTACATTTGTGTTATGAAATCGCCATTAAAAAAAAGTTTGCGCAAGCAAACACCAACAAATAAAAAGGCGATAACATCTGCCTGTCGGCAGACAGGTATATGACCGCTAACAAATAAATTTTACATATATGAAATCAAAATTAGACATACTAAAAGGTGTTCATCCTGGTAAATTTATTGAAAGAGAATTGCAGAAAAAAAACATCAGCAAAAGGCAATTGGCGCTTTCTATTGGCGAACATCCTCAAACATTGGGTTCGATAATAAAAGGAACTCGGAATATGAATGTTCCTTTGTCATTAAAAATTGAAGAAAAGCTAGGGTTTGATGAGGGTTTTTTGATGACTTTACAGGTTTTTCACGATATAAAACAAGCTAAAAGAGATATAAATTACAAACCCGATCTTTCTAAAATAAATAAAATTACTTTTTGGGACACCACTTTTGATAGAATAGATTGGAAACTAATGAAGAATTCAATTATACAAAGAATTTTTTCTTATGGAAATGAGAATGAACAAGAAGAGATTACCCGTTTTTATGGAAAAAAAGAAGTTGACAAAATTTTATCAATAGTAAAACTTAGATGAAAGCATTAAATTGGAATACCGTAAAACCAAGACTACAAGAAGTTTTACAAGATATCATATACGAACCTATTTTTATGCCGTTTCGGTTGGTTGGTGGTACCGCTTTGAGTTTGCAATTGGGTCATCGAATGTCCGAAGATATTGATTTATTTACGGCTGCTGAATATGGTTCTATTGACTATAAAGCAATTCGAGAATTTCTAGAAAACAAATATCCGTTTTGTGTATCAAGAAGTTTAGACAATGTAAGTTTTGGAACCAACTTTGTGGTTGGCAATTCAATAACCGATTGTGTAAAATTAGATTTGTATTACACCGATGAATTTATTGAGAAACCTATCATTATCAATAATATTAGAATGGCAACAATAAATGAAATAATAGCAATGAAACTAGAGGTTATTCTTCAAGGAGGAAGGAAAAAAGATTTTTGGGATTTGCATTATTTTATGGATAAAATGAACCTTGACGATATGATTTCTTTATATGAGAAGCGATATCCTTATAGTGATGGTTTTAATTATAATAAAAAACAACTTTTAAATTTTGACAAAGCTGACAACGATTTTGAACCCATTTGTTTGTTAGGAAAGAATTGGGAAATTATTAAATTGGATTTTTATGAGTTTGTAGGGAACTAGTTGCTTTCCGATTTTCAATGTTTCTTTTTTATTAAATCTGTTTTTTGAAATAATATTTTATCAAAACAAAAGCAATTTATTAGAAAAGTTTTTTTTACTTTTTAATTTTCCTTGACCTACTATTTTTTCTTTTTAGTCGTTTATGAGTTTATGAATAAAAAAAACTTTTCTTAAACCACCTCTGCCATCTTGTCATATTATAGAATTTAGTATTATCTTTGTTGATGGAATTTCAATAATTTGAAATTTTTAATAGTGTAAATTGAGATTCCGATAAATCGGAATGACAAATTTGGAATATGGAAAAAGAAATTGACGAAAAGAAACAAGGCACCAGTCTTGTTTTGGAACAAAAAGAAGGCAATACCAAAAAACTATTTATAGAAAGCTATGGCTGTGCGATGAATTTTTCGGACAGTGAGATTGTAGCGTCTATCTTGACTGAGCAAGGGTATAACACGACGCAAAACTTGGAAGAAGCCGACTTGGTTTTGGTCAATACTTGTTCTATAAGGGATAAAGCTGAGCAAACGGTGAGAAAGCGTTTGGAGAAATATAATGCCGTGAAACGCAGTATCAATCCGGGGATGAAAGTGGGTGTTTTGGGTTGCATGGCAGAGCGATTGAAAGACCAGTTTTTGGAACAAGAAAAAATTGTGGACATGGTTGTTGGTCCTGATGCTTATAAGGATTTGCCCAACTTGTTGAAAGAAGTAGAGGAAGGTAGAGATGCTATAAATGTTATTCTTTCGAAAGACGAGACTTATGGCGATATTGCACCTGTTCGTTTGAACAGCAATGGGGTGAATGCGTTTGTTTCTATTACGCGTGGTTGTGATAATATGTGTACGTTTTGTGTGGTGCCTTTTACTCGTGGAAGAGAACGCAGCCGTGAACCACAAAGTATCTTGGAAGAAATCAAAGATTTGTGGGATAGAGGTTTTAAGGAAATTTGTCTTTTGGGACAAAACGTGGACAGTTACCTTTGGTATGGTGGCGGTTTGAAAAAAGATTTTGTAAAAGCTACCGAAATGCAACAAGCTACGGCTACCGATTTTGCACAATTATTGGACCAATGTGCCATAACTTTCCCAAAAATGCGTTTTCGTTTTTCGACATCTAATCCGCAGGATATGCACGAAGAAGTGTTGCACGTGATTGCTAAATATGATAATGTTTGCAACTATATTCACTTGCCAGTGCAAAGTGGAAGCACACGTATATTAAAGGAAATGAATCGCCAACACACTCGAGAAGAGTATATGGCATTGATAGATAAAATAAAAAGAATTTTGCCGGGTTGTTCTATTTCGCAAGATTTGATTGCCGGTTTTCCAACAGAAACAGAGGAAGATCATCAAGACACCTTGAGTTTGATGGAATATGTGGAATATGACTTTGGTTATATGTTTTCGTATTCAGAGCGTCCAGGAACTTTGGCTGCCAGAAAAATGGAAGATGATGTGCCCGAATCAATAAAGAAAAGACGTTTGCAAGAGATTGTAGATTTACAACAAATACTGAGCGAAAAGAGAACCAAACGATTCTTAGGTCAAACTGTAGAAATTTTAATTGAAAAAGAATCGAAAAAATCTAATCAGCACTGGAGTGGCAGAAACTCAGAAAATGTGGTGACGGTTTTCCCAAAAGGAGATTATAAAGTGGGTGAATTTGTAATGGTGAAAGTGAATGATTGTACAACGGCAACATTGATTGGAGAAGCTGTGGGATTTAGTGAGATGAATTAATCAAAAGGTTAAAGGGTTAAATGTTTAAAAGGTTAAAGATTATTGAAATATGGAAAAGGAGATTGTTATAAAACCAAATTTTGTTTTTAAGGATTGTTTTAAAATAAATTTATATATGATTTATCGGAAACCTTTTGTCAAAATTATTATTTCAATAATTTTTTTTATTATTATTTTTAGTGCTTTTGCAAACTTTTCCTCCAATAACAAAGAAGAAATATTTGAGTCATTAAAACCTGCTTATATTTTTAGTGTATTATATCCATCCTTTTTAATTTTTACAATATATAGATCAACAAAAAAATCATTAGTAAACCCAAAATTGAAAGAAGATATTATAATCCGTTTTAAAAAAGAATATTTTGAAGAAACAGGACAAACATTTTCAGTAAAGTATTCTTGGTCTGAAATTTTTAAAATTATAGAAAAAAAGGAATGGTTTTTAATTTTTTTAGAAAAAAACAAAGCTCTACCGATAATTAAAACCGACCTAAAAGACAATCAATACATAGAAATAAAAGAATTATTTAATTCATTAAATGTAAAAAAAAGTTTAAAATAATGGTTTATGAGATTCTTC
>Ga0208853_1000365_pt1 | contig 13965 bp, 15 predicted proteins | sample LakMenEpi03Oct11_FD_150667 | JGI IMG/M metagenome (GOLD analysis project Ga0208853, IMG submission 150667) | Freshwater microbial communities from Lake Mendota, WI - 03OCT2011 deep hole epilimnion (SPAdes) | ecosystem: Environmental > Aquatic > Freshwater > Lake > Epilimnion/Euphotic zone ... | reverse complement strand
TATATCCACTATTCAAGGGTTTGAACCACATCCAAGGTTTGGACATAGAACTCGGATTTACCTACATATGTGGGTGGTGAGGGACTCGAACCCCCGACCCGGTGATTAAGAGTCACCTGCTCTACCAACTGAGCTAACCACCCGAAGCATCCAGGCGCCGGAAACGCTTGAATGCAGGGGGAAACCTATCAGCAACCCACGCCTTGCCGCACATTCCCGACACTCGCATACTTAGTTCATGAGTCTTCTGGAAATCAGGATTGCCCTAGTTTTAGGCCTTCTTGTGGCGGGAATAACTCCAGTCCAGGCCGAAACCGCCACCACTGCACTGTCTGTAATCGAACAACAGGTAACCAAGGGGCGAGCTGCCAAAACTGGATACACACGTGCCCAATTCGGACAGACATGGGCCGATGTTGATCGCAATGGTTGCGATACCCGTAACGATATTTTGAAGCGTGACCTAACAGCTGAAGTTTTTAAGGCAAAAACCCGTGACTGCGTTGTCGAATCTGGAACCTTGATCGATCCATTTTCGGGGGAGACCATCAACTTTGTCCGCGGAAATGTCAGCAGCATGGAAGTTCAAATCGATCACGTTGTTGCTTTATCTAATGCATGGCAAACAGGTGCCTTTAAGTTGAGTATTAAAGAGCGAACCGCTTTTGCAAATGATCCAATGAACTTATTGGCGGTTAAGGGAAGATTGAATTCACAAAAAGGTGACGGCGATGCCGCAACCTGGTTGCCACCATTAAAGAGTTTTCGATGTGATTATGTAGCAAGGCAGATAGCGGTAAAACTTAAATACAAGTTGTGGTTTACCGCACCAGAAAAAGAAGCAATGATTCGAATTCTGAAAAGCTGTCCAGAAAAGGCTTTACCTAAGGGTTAGTGCCCATCCTTGAAGCGCTGGTATGAAGCGTTGATTTCGATTTCTGCTTCATCATGTCCAACCCACTCGCCACCTTGTACAGACTTACCTGGCTCTAGCGTTTTGTAAACTTCAAAGAAGTGCTTAATTTCAGATAATTCATAAGCAGGCACATCATTTAAGTCCTGTAGATATGACTTGCGAACATCACCGGCTGCAACACAGAGCAGTTTGTCATCTCCGCCAGCTTCATCAGTCATATTAAGCATGCCAATTACGCGGCAAGAAACAACGCAACCAGGGAAAGTCGGTTCATCCAACATGATCAGCGCATCTAGCGGATCGCCATCTTGGGACAATGTGTTCTTAACAAAGCCATAGTCATAGGGATAACGAGTAGAAGTAAAGAGCATGCGATCTAGGCGCACTTCACCGGTGACGTGGTCGATCTCGTACTTATTTCGCGATCCCGCTGGGATTTCAACAACGACGTCGAAAATCATTTCAGTCCGGCTCTCTACTTATTGGTGCAAAGGTTTTACTACTTTAAAACTTGGGGTGAACGACGGGGCTCGAACCCGCGACATCCCGGACCACAACCGGGTGCTCTACCAGCTGAGCTACGTCCACCATGAGTTACTAAGTCTACCCGTTGTTATGCGGTGGTTGGCCCCTCATTTTGTGCGGAGATAAAGACTGCTTGGCGGTAATAAGCCAACTCTGCGATTGAATCTTGAATGTCACCAAGGGCGCGGTGGTTGCCGGTCTTTGCAGGAGCTGCAAAGTAAGCCTTGGGAAACCATCTGCGGGTTAATTCTTTTATTGATGAAACATCAATGGTTCGGTAGTGCAAGTAATCATTTAGCAGCGGCATATCGCGTGCAATGAACGAGCGATCAACACTGACCGAATTTCCTGCCAGAGGTGATTTACCTGGTTGCGTAGATGCACTTTCCAAATAGGCAATCACTTTCGCTTCGGCTTCTTGGACAGAGATGCCATGTGGAATTTCAGTAATCAGGCCAGAGGTAGTGTGCATCTGCGTCACAAATTCATTCATTCCGGCTAGTTGTTCCGGGGTGGCCTTAATGACCACATCGACTCCGTCACCAATTACATTGAGATCAGAGTCGGTCACAAGGACAGCAATTTCGACCAGGACATCTTTTTCCAAAGAAAGTCCCGTCATTTCGCAGTCGATCCAGATCAGGTTGGGTTGTTCATTAGCCACGGCCCAAACCTTAGGGCACCCAGGCTTATTTCACCTTCTGTTTACCTTCTCGTAACCTACGGTCCTTATAAAAACCGCCTAATCAGGCCAAGATTCAGCCCATGACCTTGATGGAAAATCAGTCGGCTGCCATCCCTGCGCCTCGTGAAATTACGACTAAGCCTCGTCGATCCGATCAGATCTTTCGCTTGGTTGTAACTATCGGCGGAATGTCTTCTCTTGTAATCCTTGGTTTGATCGCACTCTTTCTTTCACTGAAGGGCTTTAGTGTCCTTAGGGTTGAAAAGTTATCTTTCATCACTGAATCAAAATGGGAAGTGTTGCAGGATGCAGAAGGAAAGATTGCTGAAAGCACCTTTGGATTAGCAGCAATGCTCGTTGGAACTTTCTTGGCAGCTGTTATTGCTGTGATTGTTGGTGTTCCAATTGCGGTGTTAAGTGCTTTGTACTTAACTTTTTATGCACGCGGGGCAGTAAAGAAGTTTCTTGTCTCGCTGATCGACCTTATGGCCGCATTCCCATCACTCTTGTTTGGTTTTTGGGGATTCATCGTATTTATGGGAAGTGCCGAATACTGGGCCAAGCTACTCAATAAGTATTTAGGTTTCATTCCATTTTTCGATGTACCGGCACCAATCTTTGAGCGCTCGCCGTTTATTGCAGGATTGGTTCTTGCAATCATGATTATTCCAATCGTTACGGCAATTTCTCGTGAAATTTTTGATCAAACTCCGTTGGATCGTATTCAGGCTGCATATGCACTTGGTGCATCAAAGTTAGCAATGATTCGCGCAGTGGTAATTCCTTATGGCCGCGGTGGTGTTGTTGGTGGTGCAATGTTGGGACTTGGTCGCGCAATGGGTGAAACCGTCGCCGTGTATACCGTCCTTAATGTTGTCTATCAGATTAACTGGCAAGTTCTCTTTGGTGCAGGTGGAAACGTTGCATCACTGATTCTCCTGAAGTTCGGCGAAGCCGGTCCAGATGAAGTAAATGCACTCATGGCAGCTGGTTTGGTGCTGTTCTTGCTTACTCTCTTGGTAAACGCTATTTCGGATGTTTTGATCAATAGATTTGGAAGGAAGGGACGATGACACAGACGACCATTCCTAAACCACAAACGCCTTGGGGCGTTTCGCTGCAGCAACGTTTGGCTACCGGCTCCTTAATTGCTTTAGGCCTCGTTCTGGCAGGTTTAGCCGTTGAGTTCTCTGGTCTAAGCGGAAAGCTTGGTTTCGCTGCAGCATTCTTTTTCTTTTCAACATTATTGATTTTCATACAGCAACTTCGTCTACGTGATTTACCAGCGGCAAAAGATTCTTTGCTAAGTAGTTTTGCACTCTTGGGAATAGTTTTAACCCTTATTCCAATTGTGAGCATTGTTTCAACCGTTGTACTGAAGGGCTACAAGGGAATTCACATAGGAATGTTTGCCAACGATATGACAATGGCTTCAGTGAATGATCCAGTTCAAGCCGGTGGGCTTTTACATGCAATCATCGGAACTTTGATTATGGTAGGCGGCGCACTGGTAATCAGTTTCCCTATTGGTCTTTTAACTGCTCTTTACTTAACCGAGATCAAAGGAAAATTGGCCCGTCCAATTAAATTCCTAGTACAAGCAATGAGCGGTGTTCCCTCAATTGTTGCAGGATTATTTATTCTTTCAATTTTGATTATTCCTGTCACGCAAGAATTGACTGGATTAATGGGTTCCCTTGCACTAAGTATTTTGATGATTCCAACGATTGCACGCACTGCTGAAGAAATGCTTTTGCTAATTCCAAATGATCTTCGTGAAGCCGGAGTGGCACTGGGTGCTACTCAGTGGCGCACAGTCTCTGGCGTGGTGGTGCCTGCTGCGCGAAGTGGTTTAGTTACAGCCGTGATCTTGGGTGTAGCTCGAATCATTGGCGAAACTGCCCCGATCCTTTTGGTATCTGGCGGTGCTGACGCCCTTAACTTCAATCCCACCTCTGGTCCAATGGGATCTTTACCTTTCTATATTTGGAAAGCATTCTTAACGGGTGGAACTGAAGAGGCGTACACAAGAGCTTGGGGCGGAATGCTTATTCTGCTCATCCTGATTGTTTTCTTATTTAGCCTTGCACGTTATTTAAGTGGAAGAAAGGTTGGCTGAAATGTCATCGATGGAGAATTCAAGTAACGACAAGGGCATGGAGAAGAAAATGCAAGCAACAACGCCATCATCACTAGCGTCCGTCGCGGGTAATCGCGAGCAACGTGTTCCAGGAACTAATTTGTTGGGGACTGGATTAGAAACACGTGGCGTCCACGCCTGGTTTGGCACTAAACATGTCCTATCGGATGTCTCATTAGATTTTGCTGCCGGAACAGTAACCGCACTTATTGGCCCATCAGGTTGCGGTAAATCAACCTTTATTCGTACCTTGAATCGTATGCACGAGTTTATTCCAACTGCAGCATTAGCTGGCGAAGTTCTCTTGGATGGACAAGATATTTACGCACCTGGTACCGATGTAACAAAGATTCGTCTGCGTGTAGGAATGGTTTTTCAGAAGCCAAATCCATTCCCATCCATGACAATTGGTGAAAATGTTTTATCTGGCTTGAAACTGGCGCAGCTAAAGAGAAGTAATACGGATGAGATCCTGGAATCTTGTCTTGTTCGCGCAGGATTATGGAGTGAAGTTAAAGATCGCTTAGGAGAACACGGCGGAGCTCTTTCAGGTGGTCAGCAACAGCGTTTATGTATTGCTCGCTCGTTAGCTGTAGCGCCTCAAGTTCTTCTTATGGATGAGCCTTGCTCTGCCTTGGATCCTGGATCGACCTTCCGAATCGAAGAAACTATTTCTGAACTAGCAAAAACCATGACCATTGTTATCGTGACCCACAATATGCAGCAAGCTGCTCGAGTCTCTGACTACACAGCTTTCTTCTTGTCAGATGGCGGGCCGGGCGTTATGGTCGAGGCGGCACCAACCAGCAAGATTTTCTCCTCACCTCAGGATAAGCGAACTGAAGATTACGTTACAGGGCGGTTCGGATAACACCTGTTGTTCACTTAAGGTAAGGGTTTTGTTTACTTACTCCTTGCTTTCGCGTAACTCTTTCTGACTACTTTCGTATATGTAAAAGTTTTACCCTCCTACGAAAGGTTGTTCATGAAGTTCTCAAAGAAGGCAAAAGCATTAGTTCTTGCCGCAGTAATTGCAGTTTCTGGCGCAACACCAGCTCACGCCGTTGATCTAGCTGGATCAGGTGCATCATTCGTTGTTCCTCTAGTCGAGGCATGTAAAGCAGGATTTGCTAAAAAGACTGGACACTCATTTGTTTACACTTCAACTGGTTCCGGTACAGGCAAGAACAACTCAGATAACCGAATCGGTGATTTCTGGTTTTCAGATTCAGCACACACTGGTGCAAACAAGCGTTCAACAATTTTCCATGCGCCAATCGTCGCAGCACCGATTGCAGTTCTTGTAAATCTACCTGCGAAGAATGACATCTATCTTTCAGCTGAAACAGTTGCAAAAATCTTCGCTGGCGAAATCACAAAGTGGAATGATCCTTTGATTGTCGCTGACAATAACCGTTCAGTAACAACAACCGTTTATCGCAAGGATAAGAACGGAAATGTAAGGTTAGATGCTAAGGGCAATCCAAGTGTTTTGCGTTCAGGAACTAAGAACATTAGATATACGCTTCCAAACCAGCCAATTAAGGTTGTATTCCGTTCAGATACTTCAGGAACTACCAACAACTTCACACGTTGGATGGCCGGCAACGCTCCATCAGTTTGGAACAAGCCAGCAAACGATGCATTCACAACTGCATTCCCTGGAAATATCAATGCGACAAGCAACATCGGTCGTATCGTTGGTGCCAACGGTTCACAAGGTGTAGCAACGCTTGCTTCAAAGACTAAGTACTCAATCACATATGCAGAGAAGCAATGGGGAACTTCATTTGGTCTCCGCGCTGCATACGTTGGTAATGCTTCAGGAAACTTCACACTTCCAGACTCAGCTGCTGTGTCGGCATTCTTGGGTGAAGCAAAGCAAGCTGCTGATGGAATCGTGACTTATGACTACGCGACAAAGGTTCCAGGTGCTTACACTCTTGGAATCGTAAGCTACATGCTGCTAGAAACCTCTTATGCAAATAAGGAAAAGGGCAAGGCAGTAGTTGAACTCGCTGAGTACTTACTCTCTCCAGAGTGCTCGCTAGGTGCGGCCTCAACCGGCTTCATCGTTATCGAGGGAACCTTCCTTGCTAAGGCGAAACAGCTAATCGCACGAGCAAACAAGTAATTCCAATACTCAAAAACTAAAGAAAAGAACCCAGGGCAACGAGGGTGGCCCTGGGTTCTTTCTTGTTTCAAAACTATTAACTTAAGTAAACAGTCTGCGCGCCTGGCAGGAATCGAACCTGCGACAACCCGCTTAGAAGGCGGGTGCTCTATCCGACTGAGCTACAGGCGCATGTAGGAGGGTCGTAATGCCAAGTCTACCGCTCACAACCACTAAGGTTTCATCCCATGGCTGAGTTCATTTATACGATGAAGAAGGCGCGTAAAGCGCACGGTGACAAGGTCATCCTTGATGACGTCACAATCATGTTTTATCCAGGTGCCAAGATCGGTGTTGTTGGACCCAATGGTGCCGGTAAGTCCACCGTCTTGCAGATCATGGCGGGATTGCAGCAACCATCAAATGGTGAGGCATACCTGACTCCTGGCTACACCGTTGGAATTTTGCTTCAGGAGCCAGTTCTTGATGAGACAAAGAATGTCATCGATAACGTCAAAGAGGGCGTGGCAGAAACAGTTGCAATGCTTGCGCGCTTTGATGAAATCAGCGCCGAGATGGCAAATCCAGATGCGGATTACGACAAGTTGTTATCTGAAATGGGAGAGCTGCAAGAGCAGTTAGATCACCGCAATGCCTGGGAATTAGATTCACAATTAGAGCAAGCAATGGATGCACTACGTTGCCCACCTGCAGATGCAGATGTTTCGGTGTTATCTGGTGGAGAAAAGCGTCGCGTAGCTTTATGTAAGTTGTTGTTACAAGCGCCAGATCTTTTGTTGCTTGATGAGCCTACAAACCACTTGGACGCTGAATCTGTTTTATGGCTTGAACAGCACCTCAATAAGTATGCAGGCGCAGTTGTAGCGATTACGCACGATAGATATTTCTTGGACAACGTTGCACAGTGGATTTTGGAACTAGACCGCGGTCGTGCATATCCATACGAAGGAAATTACTCGACTTACCTTGAAACAAAAGCAGCACGTCTTAAGGTTGAAGGTCAGAAAGATGCAAAGCGCGCAAAACGTTTGGCGGAAGAACTGGATTGGGTTCGCCAAAATGCAAAGGGCCGCCAAGCTAAATCAAAGGCGCGTCTTGCACGCTACGAAGAAATGGCGGCAGAGGCTGACAAGATGCGCAAGTTGGACTTTGAAGAAATTCAGATTCCACCTGGCCCACGTCTTGGAAATGTCGTTATTGAAGTTAACAACTTGACCAAGGGCTTTGGAGATCGCGTTCTTATTGAAGATCTTTCATTTACTTTGCCACGTAACGGAATCGTTGGAATTATCGGACCAAACGGTGCTGGTAAGACAACGCTGTTTAAGACTTTGATGGGCATGGAAGAACCAGATTCAGGTGCGGTAAAGATCGGTGAAACTGTAAAGATTTCATACGTAGATCAGAGCCGCGGCGGAATCGATCCAAAGAAATCATTATGGGAAGTTGTTTCAGATGGCAATGACTTTATTAAGGTCGGCCAGGTTGAAATGCCATCACGTGCTTATGTTTCTTGCTTTGGCTTCAAAGGTCCAGATCAGCAAAAAGCAGCTGGAATCCTTTCTGGCGGAGAACGCAATCGTTTGAACTTGGCTTTGACGCTAAAGCAAGGTGGAAATCTTTTGCTGCTAGATGAGCCAACAAACGATCTTGATGTTGAAACCCTGGGTTCACTTGAAAATGCTCTTCTGGAATTTCCTGGTTGCGCCGTTGTGATCTCTCACGATCGTTGGTTCCTTGACCGTGTAGCAACACACATCTTGGCTTACGAAGGCGATGCAAAGTGGTTCTGGTTTGAAGGTAACTTTGAAAGCTATGAAGCAAACAAGATTGAGCGTTTAGGCTCGGAAGCATCACGCCCTCATCGCATGACATATCGAAAGTTGACACGTTAATGAAATCTCAGAACAAGCAGTATGTGCGTTGGGGCGACCTTGATGCTTTTGGTCATGTCAACAACGCAACATATTTGGTCTATGCCCAAGAAGCTCGCTATGCATGGTCCAAGATGATTGAAATGGTTGTTGCCCGAGCTGAAGTTGATTTCATCGCACCGATTTATGTTGGTGATATCTATCTAGATGTCGAGATTTGGGTTAACAAAATAGGTAACTCATCATTTGGTCTTACTTACGAGATGAAAAATGGTGATGAAGTAGTAGCTCGCATTAAAACTGTACAAGTAACTGTCTCTATGGAAACAAAGAAATCTCGGCCCATCAATGATGCTGAGCGAGAGTTCCTGACTCAATATCTCGAAACGGAGTAATGATGAGCACGTTGGCTTCACGCGAAGAGCGCCCTTGGTGGAGAGATGCAGTTACCTACCAGATTTATCCACGCTCATTTGCTGACTCAAATGGTGATGGCATCGGCGATGTTGAAGGCATCCGTTCGCGTCTTCCTTATCTACATTCTTTAGGAATTGATGCAATTTGGATTTCTCCTTGGTATCCATCACCACAACATGATCACGGCTATGACGTTTCGGATTACATGGATATCGAACCTGATTATGGAACTTTGGCCCAGGCAGAACAGTTGATCAAAGAAGCACATGATTTTGGAATAAAATTAATCGTAGACATCGTCCCTAATCACACATCAAGTGAACACAAGTGGTTTAAAGAAGCACTAGCTGCAAAACCAGGATCAAAAGAACGTGATCGCTATATGTTCCGTGATGGCAAAGGTGAAAATGGAGATTTGCCACCAAACAACTGGGAAGCCGTGTTCGGCGGACCAGCTTGGCATCGCATTACCGAAGCTGATGGCACACCGGGCCAGTGGTACTTGCACTTGTTTGCAGTAGAACAGCCCGATCTAAATTGGGAAAACCAAGAAGTTAAAGATCATCTAGAAGATGTTCTAAAGTTTTGGCTAGACCGTGGCGTCGATGGTTTCCGCATTGACGTTGCGCACGGCATGATCAAAGAGGCTGGCTTGCCAGATATCCGCATTGATCCAACGGCAACGATGCTTGGCACCGAACACAAACCATTCTGGGATCAAGAAGGCGTTCATGATATCTATCGTTCATGGCGCAAGATTTTTGATTCATATCCAGGCGATCGCATGGCTGTTGCCGAAGCGTGGGTAAGTCCTGCTTCTCGCATTGCTCGCTATGTTCGCGCAGATGAACTTCAGAACTCATTTAACTTCGAAATGCTTACAACGCTGTGGGATGCTGCAGAGATTAAGAAAAAGATTAATAACTCAATCGAAGCTTTAGCCGAAGTTGGAGCACCTACATCGTGGGTATTTAACAATCACGATGTTGTGCGTTCTGTTGATCGCTTAGATCTTGGTTTAACCAATCACGGTGATACAACTCTGTCTCGCCAAGGTGATGCCTCAAAGCTCAACATTGCGCGCGGAACTTTACGTGCCCGCAGTGCAACCTTGATGACGCTGGCTCTTCCTGGTGGAACTTACTTGTACCAAGGTGAAGAACTTGCACTGCCAGAAGTTCGCGATTTGCCTGAAGATCGATTAACTGATCCGCGTTGGAAGATGAGTGGTTTCCAAGATCGCGGTCGCGATGGTTGTCGTGTTCCACTGCCATGGTCATCTGATCCAAAGGGTGGATTTGGTTTTTCAACAAATGAATCATTGACGCTTAATGAAGCTTGGTTGCCTCAGTCACCATGGATGGGCACGTACGCAGTGGATACGCAAGATGGTGTTGAAGGTTCCACGCTTACGATGTATCGACAAGCCTTGGCATTGCGAAAGCAAGAGCCAGGACTAGGTGATGGACCAATGGAATGGATTGAAGCAGGCAAGGATGTTGTTGCATTTGAGCGTCCCGGAGATTTTGCCTGCTACATCAACTTTGGTGCACCAATTCAACTGCCAAGCAATAGTCAGATACTTGTTGCAAGTGGTCCTGTAACAGGACACACATTGCCAACTGACACTGCTGTTTGGGTACGTTTAATTCCATAATGCCAAATTCAGCGCTTCAACATAGAACCGTAAGAACTCTTGCAAGCGCGCAAGTTTTAAGTGGTGTTGGAGTTGCCGGAACTGTTGCTGCAGGTTCACTTCTTGTATCTTCAATAACTGATTCTGAAACATTGGCCGGTCTTGCCCAAACAAGTGCGGTGTTAGGTGCTGCGGCATTAGCACTGCCTTTAGCTCGATTAACTGCAAAAGGTGGTCGCAGATTAGCGCTATCAGTTGGCTACACCGCAGGGGCAATTGGTTCGATATTTGCAATCCTAGGCGGGGCGCAACGCAACATCTTTTTGATGCTGCTCGGAACCTTCATGGTCGGTGCAGCATCTGCCGCTGGATACCAAGCTCGATTTGCTGCAATTGATTTAGCAACTGATCAGACCCGTGCCAAGCAACTTTCTTTTGTAGTGTGGGGATCAACAATCGGTGCAGTAACGGGTCCAAACCTGATGCAGCCTGCAGGTAACTTGGCTGAAAACTTTGGTTTGCCGCGTTTAGTTGGACCATATTTAATCTCTGCCACGACTCTGGCATTGGCAACAATCGTTATTGCAATGTTTCTTCGACCAGATCCTTATCTTGTTGCTAATAAAGAGTCAGTTACGAAGCTAGAAAAGGGCGACACGAAGAAAGCGTTGAAGCACATTCGTAATAACCCCAAAGCACTTTTTGCGATTCTTTCAATTGCTATTGGCCACGTTGCCATGGTGTCAGTCATGGTGATGACACCGGTTCACATGGCACATGTTGATGTGACGCTAACTGTTATTGGTTTGGTAATTAGCATCCACGTTTTAGGCATGTATGCATTCTCGCCAATTGTTGGTGCACTTAGTGATCGACTAGGTCGCGTCAGGGTTATTCAAATTGGAATTGTTACTCTTCTGCTTTCAACTGTGATTTCTGGCTTTGCCCGTGCAGATGATGCTTACACCCTTGGCGTTGGCTTGTTTTTACTAGGACTGGGGTGGTCATGCACTCTGATCGCTGGGTCTGCACTTTTATCTGAAAGTGTTGAAGCTGCATTTAAGGCGTCATCACAAGGTGCAAGCGATTTAGTAATGAATTTGTCCGGTGCTGCAGGTGGCGCACTTGCAGGAGTAATTATTGGAACCCTTAGCTATGGATGGCTTTGTTTCTTTGCTGCCGTACCAGTGCTGGCACTAGGCCTGCGCTCTCTTAAACTCCGCTAGCCTTTACGTATGAGCACTTTTTACGAGCAAGTTGGCGGAGAAAAATTCTTCGCAGATCTTGTGTCTCAGTTTTATGCAGTGGTTGCAACGGATCCTATTTTGCGTCCTATGTACCCTGAAACGGATATGAAAGGTGCTGCACAACGTTTGCAGTGGTTCTTAGAACAGTATTGGGGCGGACCAAGTACGTATCAAGAAAATCGTGGACATCCGCGCCTGCGGATGCGCCATGCTGAATTTCCAATTACCCAAGCTGCGCGTGATGCCTGGTTGAATGCGATGCATCAGGCGGTTAATGGAGTTGAGATGGATGCTGCATTAAAAGCGGAACTATGGGTTTATCTAGAAATGGCAGCTAACTCTTTAGTTAATCAACCTGATTGAGATTGATTTCCAACTTTAAGAATTTCACCATTACGTAAGTACCACAATGTTCCTTGACCATCTCGAACAGTTGTAACGCGCAAGCCAACCTTTTCAACAACGCCTTCAACTTCCAAAACAGAAACTGAGTCGCCTACGCCGTATTGATCTTCAATTAACATAAAGATTCCTGACAAAATGTCACGAACCAAAGTCTGCGCACCAAGACCAAGTGCAACACCAACTACACCAGCGGAGGCAATAAGTGGTCCTAAGTCAAAACCAAACTCACCCAGCGCCATCGCTAGTGCAATGATCCACGTTGCTGATTTGAGAGTTGCAGTTAGCACTCCACCCAATGTGGTTGCCCGCTCTTTTTGACGTGACACGATGTTGCGTGGTCCGGGAACTAAATCAGCTGCAGCTAATTTCGCCATGGCGCGTGCGATGGCCCGTGAGCCGAAGGATTGGACCAGAGCAGCGGCTACAAGGATTGTGAGCACCCGAAGAGGCGTACCGGCGACCCAGTCTAAGAAATTACGCATATTTTCATTCATGATGGCAAAACTTTATCCAAAATGTCACCTAAATACCGCTGTTCAATACCCACGCGGTCGGGTGTTTTGGTGCAAGATAAACCAATCGGCGCGAGCCACGCGCCAGATCGGGAGCGATTTATGTCGCGCACACTTGTTCTCAATGCCACTTATGAACCATTGGGTGTCATCACAGATCGTCGCGCGCTAATTTTGGTTCTAAACCACAGAGCAACAATGGTTGAAGATTCAGGTGAAGTTTTACGTTTTGCTGGTGGGCAGATTTCTTTGCCATCTGTAGTCCGACTCAATAAATTTGTTCGAATTCCATATCGTCATGCAGTCCCACTTTCTCGACGCGCGATTTTTGCTAGAGATGGGGGTCGATGTGTTTACTGCTCAGCACCTGCGACATCGATTGATCACGTGATTCCTCGTAGCCGTGGTGGCGGACATAATTGGGAAAATGTCGTTTCAGCGTGCCATAAGTGCAATCACTTAAAGGCTGATAAACACTTGAAGGAATTAGGGTGGCGATTGCGGACTCTTCCACGCGAACCAGTTGGGGCAGCATGGCGAATCCTTGGAACTGGTCGCACAGATCACAGATGGCTGCAGTATCTCGAGCCATTTGGTGTGGCTGCAGCTACTGCGTAAGTAAATTACACTTTTCCCATGAACAATAACGAAGGTCCAATTGTCGAGTTTCCTGGCATCTCAGTTCTCGAAACCGTTGTAACTTTTTTCGTAATTCCAACAGTTATGTTTGTTGTGATCTCAGTTCTTGCTTACGCGATGTCAAAGCCAAGGACGGCAAAGAAATCTGCGATCACAACAATCGAGTAACCGTTTAATTAGGACTACTTGTCTAAGGCTTGAACCTTAAGCGCACGGATTAATCCATCTTGTGACTCTTTCACAAGTTTTCGAAGCACTGCTGGAGAATCTTTTCCGGCACCGTTTAACCATGCGTTCGTTGCATCAACCGTTGATTGCTTCACAATCCACGTTGGGTAGAAGCCAGAAACATACTTAGCCGCACCTTCATAAGACTTTGATTCCCAAGCGCTAATTAGGTTGTCGAAGTACAGATTTACAAATGGTTCAAGCAGATCGCGCTGAATTGGGCGCTGGAATCCAGCAACCAAAGCACTTCTCATTGATGTCACGATGTCTTCGTTAAGCATCTTGTTAAAGGCGTAAGCCTTCGCCTCGTGATTTGGCATTGCTGCTAGACATGTTTCAAATGCGACGTTTCCAGTAGTCGTATTGTCCTTAGCAAGTTCTGCATCAAGTTCGCCCCTTGTGGTTGCACCACGCTCGGTAAGAGCAATCAGGAAGTACCAACGCAGATCGGCATCAACCTTAAGTCCTGGTGCGCCACCGTTTAGCAACTCACGAATCTTTGCTGTTTGCTCTGTTGTGTGCGCATTGATTGCAAAGGCTCGAGATATCAGAAGCTGAAGATCGCTACCGGGTGCAGAGCTCTGTGTAAGTGCCCACAAACCATCAG
>Ga0208853_1000363_pt1 | contig 13973 bp, 13 predicted proteins | sample LakMenEpi03Oct11_FD_150667 | JGI IMG/M metagenome (GOLD analysis project Ga0208853, IMG submission 150667) | Freshwater microbial communities from Lake Mendota, WI - 03OCT2011 deep hole epilimnion (SPAdes) | ecosystem: Environmental > Aquatic > Freshwater > Lake > Epilimnion/Euphotic zone ... | reverse complement strand
GCGAGAGTGACACTGGTTGCTGCTCGGTTTCCGATGTTGATGACGCTCGACGCGTTGCTCAGCAGTTGGATATTGACCACTTGGTCTTCAACTTTTCAGACGATTTTGACAAGCATGTAGTTGCTCCATACGTGCAGGCCCATGTGGACGGCATTACACCGAACCCATGTATTGAATGCAACCGCCATTTGAAGTTTGACCGCCTCAGCGAACGAGCACGCTTGCTTGGTTTCGATGCAGTGGCCACAGGGCATCACGCACGCGTTGAACGCGACGACGAAGGAACACTGCGACTCACGCGTGGCGCAGACGATGCCAAAGATCAGAGTTATGTCGTGCACATGTTGGATCAAGCAGAGCTTGCGTACACCATGTTTCCTGTTGGTCACCTAACAAAAACTCAAGTTCGTGAGCGCGCCATTGAACTCGGGCTACGCACTGCAACAAAACCCGATAGCCAAGACGTGTGCTTCATTAGCAAAACTGGTGGACGCGAAACCTTCTTGGGTAATCGCATTCCGTTCCGCAAGGCAGAGGTAGTGAACGAAGACGGAACACCTGCTGGAAAAGTTGAAGCGCTTGAACTGGTCACCATTGGTCAACGCAAAGGTCTCGGCATTCCTGGCGGTGGCCCAAAGCAGTACGTGGTCGAAGTGGACACGCCAAACGCGCGAGTGGTCATTGGTGAGGAAGCAAGCCTGTATCGAACGTCGCTAGTGGTGAACAGCATTGTGTGGTCGGATGCCGCAGATATTGACCGCCTAAGGTCACAAAATGACGTGCTGGTGCAGTCCAGTGCGCATGGGGCAGCTATTCCGGCAACCGTTGAAATATTGGGAAATCAGGAGATACGAGTGCTGTGGGCCAAGCCCCAGCGAGCAATTGCGCCAGGGCAGAGTGTTGTGCTTTATAATACAACCAATTCTTATGTCCTAGCGGGGGGTATCGCATGTCCAGATTCAACAAAGGTTTCATTGCACTAATTGTTTTCGCGGGTGTTGTCGCATCATCCGGAACTGCGCATGCAAGTTCAAATTGGGAGTTCTCTGAAGATGCAGTGAATCTCGGAATCAATGCTGTTTCGCCACACGTAGAGCGCACCAACGGTGTTGATCGCGTGTGGTATCCGAGTATTCCTTCTACGGCAGTGTCGGATTGCAATGAATCTGGCACATGTACAGCGGTTTCGGGAGTTGGTCGATTGGGCCCAGACTTCACAGCAGTCACGCTGCCAAATGGAAGTCGTCGTGCTTACTTTGTTGAAATGGTCCAGGGTGCGGGAACAAAAACGGTTCTGTCTGCCGCATGTACAACGAGTGAATGTTTAACAATTGGTTCAGCCTCTCCAATCGCGGCTGATGTTGCGGTGTCCACAAATGAAAAGGCATGGGGTGTGCCAGATGCGGTGGTTACTCCTGAAGGAAAAGTTCGCGTGTACTTGGTGGTCTCGCCAGTGCTTACCAGTTCTTGTCCAGAAAAAGTTCGCAGTTACATCTCGGATGATGGAATTTCATTTACGCAGGAAAGTGGTTTCCGTCTTGAAGGTGGATTTGTTGACACCGAAGTAATCCGTGCCAAGTCGGGCGATTGGTTGATGATGACCTCTACTGGCCCTGGCTGCGGAAATGGAATGCAGCAGCTATTCATTACATCGTCAACTGATGGACTCACTTGGTCTAAACCGCAAGCTCTGACAAAAGATGACAAGCGTCGACTTGACCCAACCGGATATGAGGTTTCGCCAAACGTTTTCCGCGTTTACTACAGCACCGCAGAATCGCGAATGACCGAAACGTACACGCTTCGCCGCGGCCTCCTAAAAATTGGCAGCGGAGCTTCTATAACGACAACAACTACATCGTCAGCAAAAGTTGGTGCAGCATGTACGAAGGCTGGCGCGAAAGCATCAGTAACCGTTGCGAAAAAGAAGACCACGCTCACCTGCAAGACGGTGAAGAAAAAACTGGTGTGGTCTAAGTAATGTCTCTTAGATCAAACGTTTTCTTGTAACCCTCGTTATTGCGCTTGTCGGCACGGCCTCTGTTGCTGTGCCGACGCGCGCTGACGGCAATGTGCTTGAACGCCGAGTGTTTGGCACATCGGTTCAAGGTCGTCCGCTAGAGGCATTCCGAATGGGAGACCCTCGCGGGGTCACTGTTGCTGTTGTTGGTGTCATTCATGGCAACGAAGAAGCAGGACTACTCATTACTGATGAGCTGTTGAACATGCAGATACCCAAAGGCGTGAATCTGTGGGTGATTCCCTCGATGAATCCCGACGGCACCGCTCTTGATCGTCGCGGAAACGCAAATCGCGTTGACCTCAATAGAAACTTTCCTTACGGATGGGCACGAATTGGTCAGCCTGGTTATTGGCAGTATGCAGGGCCTAATCGCGCATCCGAGCCAGAGACGAAAGCGCTCGTCAAGTTTTTCCGTGAGATCAAACCTGCACTTGGTCTGTGGTATCACCAAGACTTGAACATCATTTCACCGGGTGTTGGTTTCGAAGGCGAAATTAGAGCTCGGTATGGCGCGATTACGGGCTTACCAATGAAGCGCATTACCGGTGGAAGGTATACGGGTGTTGCTGCTACTTGGCAAAAGAAGGGGTTGAAAAACTCCATGGCATTTGTTGTTGAGCTTGGCAAAACCCTCAATACCGATGAGGCAAAGGTGCATGCCAATGCGGTGTTGGATATTTCAATGATGCTGCGGGACTCGCGATCTAGCAAACTAAACAAGTGAGAATTTCAAAACAGCGAGCACTCATTTTGATGGGGTTCGGTGTTGGCGCCGGATTGTTATCGGGAATGTTTGGCCTTGGCGGTGGCATCATCATTGTTCCAGGGCTGATGTTTGCTCTTGGCATGGATCAACGCAGAGCGCACGGCACATCATTGGGTGGCGTGTTTCTGATTTCACTTTCAAGCTTCTTCACCTATTGGGCACATGATGAAATTGATTGGCCAGTAGTGCTCTGGCTGTCAATCGGCTCAGTTGTTGGTTCGTTGATTGGTGCCGAATTGCTGAAACGTGTATCAAAACGCACGCTGACATTGGCATTTGTTGCAGTCCTTGTTATTGCCGGTGTGCGTATGTTTTTTGAAATTGATTCATCAGGAGAAATGGTGCTGACAACTGCATCCGCGATTTGGTTGGTGGTGATTGGCCTCGTTGTGGGAGCACTTGCAGGAATGCTCGGTATTGGCGGAGGACTGATGACCGTACCGATTTTGGTGGTGTTGTTTCACGTGTCACCCGCACTAGCTAAAGGTACGTCACTCGCAGTAGTGATACCCACTGCGTTCACTGGCACGATGCAAAACTTGCGGAATAAAAACACTGACCTTATTGCTGCGGGGATTGTGAGCTCAACAGGGATCATCACTGCAATCGCTGGAAGTTGGGTTGCTGCCTATATGAATGATGCGCTATCGAACTTTTTGTTTGCGGTACTGCTGATTGCCATTGCTGGCCGAATGCTGTTGCAGTTGCGGAACCAACGCAAAGTTACGCCGGTAGGCGAGTAGTTACGCGTTGGTGCAGTAATCCATTAGTGCTGATCATCGAGTTTGCGCGCCAATCCGCATTGCCAAATCGATCAGTGATCGTGCCGCCGGCTTCTTGAACAATTGGATAAATGGCCGCATTGTCGTATGGTGCAAGCCCAATTGCATCTATAGCAATGTCAATTGCGCCTTGTGCCACCAACATGTGTTGCCAGAAATCGCCGAAGCCACGTGACCGCAACGCATCAACTTGCAACTGCTGTAACGCGGGTAAGCCACCAACTTTTTCCCAACCTTTGTTTGGCGTTGTGCTCACGTGAGATTCAGAAAGTTCGCTCACGGTGGATACGTGTATGCGAGTGCCGTTGAAAAATGCACCATCGCCAACTGTTGCCCACCACCGCATGCCAAGTGCAGGAGCCGAGACCACGCCAAGTACGGGCACATCGTTATGCACGAGTGCAATGAGCGAACCCCAAACAGGTACGCCGCGCACGAAATTGGTGGTGCCGTCTATGGGGTCAATGACCCACACAAACTCTGCGTCGGTTGGCCCGCTGGTTCCGTGTTCCTCGCCATAAATACCAAAGTCGGGGAAGGCGCCACGCAGGACTGAGGTAATTGCCGTCTCGGTATTGCGGTCAATTTCGGTGACCTCTGAGTTATCGGCTTTGCGAGAAACGGTGAATGCTCGGTTTGTGAACCCGCCAAGGCTCACTGAATCTGCAGCGTCTGCAGCCTGCAGCGCGGATTCTAGGTGTTGTTTATTTGTTGACAAGTCGCTGCACCGTTGCGGCGATGCCTTCGGCGCTCAGTCCAAGGCGAGACAAAATTGCATCGGGTTTAGCTTGCGGAATGAATTGCTTTGGAATGCCGAGCACCTCAACAACCGGACGATTGGTTCCCGATGTGTGAGTGACCAAGTCTTCAATGGTCATGCCAATGCCGCCTTCGCGAATTCCATCTTCAACGGTGATCACAACGTTGTGCGCTGCGGCGTCTTCAATCATCTTCGTGTCCAGCGGCGCACATGAACGCACGTCCCACACGGTTGCTTGGATTCCTTTTGTAGCAAGCAGGGCAGCGGCGTCTAGTGAAGCACCAACCATTTTGCCGATAGCCAAAATGCAAACGGTGTTTGAATCGTCAGTCAACAATTTGCGGGCGACGAGTCCAGAACCAATATCTGTTTCGTCGACACTGCGCGCAACGCCCTTTGGATAACGAATCACTACTGGGCCTTCGTTGGCCAGTGTGATTGCATCCTTCAACATCTGTTCAACTTCTTGCGTGCTTGAAGGTGCAAGTACACGCATGCCCGGAACCTTTGACAACAAAGCCATGTCGTAGATGCCGTGATGGCTCGGACCGTCGTCGCCAGTGATGCCCGCACGATCAAGACAGAAAATAACCGGCAAGCGATGGAGCGCAACGTCGTACACCACTTGGTCCCATGCACGATTCAAAAAGGTTGAATACAACGCAACAACCGGACGCATGCCGCCCATTGCCATTCCTGCTGCGGCAGTTACGGCATGTTGTTCGGCAATACCTACGTCAAAGAAACGGTCGGGGAACTGTTCTTGAAATTGAATAAGTCCTGTTGGCCCAGGCATTGCCGCAGTGATGGCAACTATACGCGGGTCGGTTTTTGCAAGATCAACGATGGTGCCGGCAAATGCTTCGGTGTAGCCAGTTGGAACCGACTTTGAAGGACCGGTTGCTGGGTTGAACTTTGGCGCATCGTGCAAGTGTTTTTCGTCGTCGTCTTCTGCAGGCGAGTAGCCACGACCTTTTTGTGTGATTACGTGAATCACAATCGGTCCTTCTTCAACACGTTGCTGTGCTGCATTCAACGCATGCTCAAGCGCTTCCATGTCATGGCCATCAATTGGTCCTACATAGCGAACACCGAGTGCTTCAAAAAACGCAGGTGGTTGCAGGAACTCGCGAACACCAGCCTTGAATGCTTCCATTCCTCGTTCGGCTTGTGTGCCGATGACAGGCAGATTCTTCAAAATTTTTTCAATCTTGCGCTGACGACGAACATACACAGGGTTCAAACGAATGTCTGTCAGTTTGTTGGACAATGCACCTTGACTCAGGTTCGACACCGTAGGCGCATAACTGCGGCCGTTGTCGTTCAACACCACAATCACGCGTTTGCCACTGTGGCCAAGATTGTTCAGCGCTTCGTACGCCATGCCACCGGTCATCGAGCCGTCACCAATGACGGCAACGATGTGTCGGCGATCGGTGGACTGTCCAGCGTCGCGGGCTACAGCAAGTCCGTATGCATAGCTGAGCACCGTGCTGGCGTGACTGTTTTCAATGAAGTCGTGAATGCTTTCTTCGCGACTTGGATACCCGGAAATGCCATCGGCTTGACGCAACTTGTTGAAACCTGCGCGCCTACCCGTAACAATTTTGTGAATGTACGCCTGATGTCCTGTGTCCCACAGAATTGCATCACGTGGAGAATCGAATACGCGGTGCAGCGCAAGAGTGAGTTCTACGGCTCCAAGATTTGAACCTAAGTGTCCGCCGGTTTCCGACACAGCGCCGACCACAAACTCGCGAATCTCTTCAGCAAGAGCCTCAAGTTGAGGGAGTGTGAGTGGCCGCAGATCACTGGGTTGGCGAATATCTGCGAGGGCCATGGCGCTCAACGCTATCCCCGCTAGAGCGCAGGATGAGAAGCCATGCGGGCATCTAAACGGCGGTGATTCCAATTATGGAGCCATGTGCCGATCACATACCCAAGACCAAAAACTAGTAAACCCCCCAGTCCGTCCAACCAAAAGTGGTTGCCGGTGACCACGATGCAAAACAGAGTTGTTGCGGGGTAGAGGAATAACGCGATGCGTGCCCAACGTCTCTTTGCAATCGGCCACAACGCAAACACACACCATGTGGACCAGCCAATGTGCAGAGAAGGCATCGCTGCGTATTGATTGGACAGCGATGCCGCTGGTCCTTCATTGAATGCCCATGGCCCGCCGAATTCGGCAATCGTGTCTACGTAACCAAAGTTCTCTGCACCGTTGTAGTTGCGCAATTCATGTTCAATACATGCGCCGCCGTAGCCACCATTTTTCGTTGGGCACGGTTCGTCGAGCAATCGCGGCGGCATCAGTGGGAAGAGCACGAAACCAATAATGGCAAGGCCGGTCATTGCCGCAAGGGTGTTTCTCCATTGGGCAAACACATCTGGCCGGCGTTTGAACAACAAAATGAATACGCCCAACGTGACAAAAAAGTGAGCCGTACCGTAATAGGTGTTCATCAACTTGATAAACCACACATGTGGCAAAAAGAAATCTTGAATTGATTCTTCGTGGTACAGACCAAGTGCTCGTTCAATTCGAATCACGCGAACTGCATTGGTGAATGAATGCAGTGGAACATCAACACCGTTGACGAGCGCAGAACCGAATTGGTTGCGAATCATGGTGTAGATCGCGTAGAAAACCGAGACGATCAAAGCTTCCTTCCACCACAGTGTGCGGTGGTGGCGCGGTAGTGCGACGCTCGTCATAGGTTCTGCGGCGGCGTTCACGGCATAAATCGTACGCCGTGTTGAGGCACGCCAAGCCTCAGCCCGACCACCTTCGGTAGGATTGCGCTATGTCATTACGCACCGATTCGCCACTTGTTGAACCAGATGTCATTGCCAGAGTGCTCGCCAAGGGTCGCAGTACCGGTGCTGAATTCTCAGAGATCTATGTAGAGGACAAACGGTCAACTTCTGCTGGGTTGGACGACGGAAAAGTTGAACAGGTAACGAGTGGTCGCGATCGCGGTGCAGGCATTCGTGTAATCGCTGGCGATACCACGGGCTTCGCTCATACATCAGACCTTTCGGAGCGCGGATTGTTGGCGGCTGCCGAAGCTGCTGCAGCCGCAGCCAAACAGGGCGATGGCGGTGTGCACACCATTGCGTTGCAGCCAGTGTTTCGCCACCCGGTGAACACCATTGTGCAATTTCCCGACACCGTGGCAAAAGCGCGAAAAGTTGAGTTGCTACGACGTGCCGATATTGCAGCGCGTGGAGTGCACGGAGCAATCGTGCAAGTGTCTGCGGGATACGGCGACTCCATCAAGCAAATTCTCATTGCAAACTCCGACGGAATCTTTAGCGCAGACGAGCAAGTGCGCACGCTCATGCGCGTGAGCGTCATTGCAAACGGCGATGCCGGAATGCAAACCGGTTACAACTCACTTGGTCACACCATTGGTTTCGAAATCTTCGACGAAAACGATGTTGAAGAACTTGCTATTCGTGCAGCGCAGCAAGCAATTACCAAGTTGCAAGCGCGACCAGCACCATCGGGTGCCATGCAGGTGGTCATCAAGCAGGGTTCTGGCGGAGTGTTGTTCCATGAAGCATGCGGACACGGACTCGAAGCCGACCTCGTTGGCAAGGGCTCAAGCGTGTATCGCGGGAAAATGGGCGAACTTGTCGCTTCACCACTCGTCACAGTGATCGACGATGGAACCATGGCGGGCGAGTGGGGTGCAATCGGTGTTGATGACGAAGGCCATGCATCGCAAAAGAACACACTCATCGAAAATGGAATTCTGACCGACTACATGTGGGACTACATTCGCGCTCGCAAAGAAGGCCGCAAGCAAAGCGGTAACGGTCGTCGTCAGAGTTATGCAGACTTGCCAATGGTGCGCATGACCAACACGTTTGTTACGAACGGTTCTGAGAACCCAGACGACATCATTCGTGCAACCGACCACGGTGTGTACGTTGCAAAACTTGGTGGCGGTCAAGTCGACACCGCAAGCGGTGACTTTGTATTCGGCATGGTTGAGGCATACCTCATTGAAAACGGCGAAATTACTGAGCCATTGCGCGAAGGAAACCTCATTGGCAATGGACCGCAAGTGTTGAAAGACATTGACCTGATGGGTAATGACTTCGCAATGGGTGGGCCGGGAACGTGTGGCAAAGACGGACAAGGTGTGCCAGTTGGCGACGGTTGCCCAACCTTGCGTGTGAAGTCCATGACCATTGGCGGAACTGCAGCATGAGCACCACAGTCGATGATCTGCAGGCAATTGCAGATCGCGTAGTTGCACAAGCTGGCGCCGGCGAACAGATTGAGGCTTATGTCAGTCGCGGTGGCGAAACCGCTATTCGCATTTATGAAGGCGAACTAGAACACTTCGCATCTGCGCAAAGTGAAGGCGTGGGCATACGTGTTATTAAAAATGGTCGAACGGGTTTTGCCTATGCAGGAACACTCGACCCTGCAGCAATTGCTGAAGTGCTTGCCGATGCTCGTGACAACGTAACTTTTGGAACGCCAGATGAATTTGCTGGCCTTGCAATTCCCGATGGTGTTGCACAAATTCCACAAAAGTTTTGGGACGAAGAACTTGCCGGTTATCCAACCGACCAAAAAATTGCTCTCACCAAGGAACTAGAAAAACTCACGCTCGGTATCGACGATCGAGTACGAGTGGACGAAGCCAACTACGACGATGGTTGGGGTGAGGTTGCGGTTGCAACTACCACGGGCATTCGTGAAAGTGGTCGCGGTAACTCGTGTTACGTATCGGTGAGCACGCTTGCCGACGACGAAGAAGAAACACAAACCGGTTTCGGATTTTCGGTGGGAGATTCGCCGAAAGAATTCAACTTGCAAAAGGCTGCGCGCGAAGCATCTGAGCGTGCAACACGTTTGCTTGGTGCAATAAAGCCACCGAGCAAGCGCACCACTGTGATTCTCGACCCGTACGTCACCTCGCAGTTCATCAGTATTTTGTCCAGCACGTTGAATGGTGAAAACGTGGCCAAGGGTCGAAGCTTTTTTGCTGAACGCATGGGCGACCAAGTTGCTGACCCTCGCTTCACATTGGTCGACGACCCAACAAACCCTCTTGCGTACACCGCAACTGATATTGATGGCGAAGGTCTCGCTGCCCGTCGCAATGTGTTGATTGAAAATGGCGTACTGAAAAAGTTTGTGCATTCCTCCTACAGCGCTCGACGCATGAATACGGTCAGCACGGGCAACGCCACGCGCGGCGGGTTTGCAGGCTCACCCGGAGTTGGTTGTCTGGCAATGCAGTTAGTGCCAGGTACGCATACGCAAGAAGAGCTGATCGCCAGTGTTGACGATGGTGTGCTCATTCAGATGGTGTCAGGTTTGCACAGCGGGGTTAACCCCGTTTCTGGAGACTTTTCAACCGGTGCCTCAGGAATGCTCATTAGTAATGGAACCATTGGTGCACCAGTAAGAGAGTTCACCATTGCCAGCACGTTGCAACGCATGTTGCTCGACATTGTGGCTATTGGCGGAGACGTTGATTGGCTGCCGTCCCGAGCACACGGCATGTCGCTGGTAATTCGGGACGTGACTATGAGTGGTACATAACTCCACTCACCCTTTTGCTATTTTATTGTTGTGCCAAAAAGTACCAAAGTTGTCGGCCTTGACTGGCTGTACCGAAAAATGGAGGAACACGAGTTCTCAAGCCTTCAGGCAGTTGCCGAAGCGTGCGATCTGAATCGTGGAAATTTGTATCGCTATTTCGCATTCGAAACACGACCGTCAATAGATCTGTTGCCAAAGTTGTGTAACGGTTTGAACGCCTCACCGTTAGAGGTGCTCACCGCACTTGGTATTCAGTTCGATTAATCGCGTTGCTTGGAACGAATTAGCACCGTCGTTTCATTCACTTGTTCGAAGCTGCGAGCCGACTCGTCGCATGACCACAGTTCGATGAATCCATCCTGAACGTCACTACGTAATGGGTGGGTGACGAGCTCGAGAACCTTTCGTATTTCGTCTCTCCAGTGAAAACTCAGCCTGAGGTGGCCGTTTGGCTGGGTGATAAGGCTTGGCGCAATCAGGTTTTCGGTGAGTTCGATTTCAAGTTCCATGGCGAGTGGCTCAATTTCTACGTGATAAGTCGTTGCGGATATGCAACGATAACCCCAAGCACTCATAAATCTGGTGTAAGCATGAGGGGTGTCAATATTCCACGCGATCGTTCTTGGGCTCATTCAAGGGCTTACTGAGTTCTTGCCAATTTCCTCAAGTGGGCATCTCATACTTGCCCCATGGCTGTTTGGTTGGAACGACTTCAGCAACATAGAAACTCAACGGGCATTTGATACTGCACTGCACTTGGGAACGTTGGTTGCAGTGTTGTTCTATTTGCGAGCAGATTTAGTTCCCTATGTGCGCGAAGGCATAAAGCTTGTGGCCGCACCGAAAAAAGCGAATAAAACCATCGGGCGACGTGCGTGGATGTTTGTTCTGTCTGCGGTTCCGGCAGGAATTGCTGGTGCTCTTGCTGAGAACTGGATTACAGAAAAGCTCGGAACACCTGCACTTATTGCCATTTCACTGATGGTGTTCGGTGTGGTGTTGGTGTGGGCTGACAGACAAACAGGAACACGTGATCTGGACAGTTTTTCAACCCGCGACGCATTGCTTATTGGTGCGGCTCAAGTACTTGCGCTAAACCCGGGTACGTCACGCTCGGGAATCACCATTACTGCTGCACGCAAATTTGGCTTTTCGCGCGATGCGGCGGCACGAGTGAGCTTCCTCATGAGCGTGCCGGTCATTGGCGGTGCAGTACTGCTCAAACTGACGAAACTGGCAAGCGACGGTATTCCAGACGGTCTGATTATCCCAATGATTGTTGGAATAGTTTCGGCAGGAATTTCTGGCTGGATTGCTATGTGGGGAATGATTCGCTTACTCCGCTCGCGAAGCTTTACACCGTTTGTGATGTATCGCTTTGTTGCAGGAATCGCTGTTCTTACTTTGCTCTCAACGTCATTTCGCTAATTCGAAATAGCGAGCGTTGCCTCACCAAGTGATGCTGCACTAGCAACAGCGGGTGCCAGCAATTCGGGTACCGCAACAACAACTCCAACATTGTTGTCAAGTGACGACAACACAATTCCGCGCGCTGCAATAACTTGCCCATTGACAATGATGTCAACAAATGTGCCTGGTGAAAGTGCTGGCATGGCAATGCGAGGAACGATAGAGACTGCGCGCATTCCAGCGGGAACAGAGGAACCCTCACCTTCGGCCAGCGTGTTTTGCAAGCTGATGATGTCGCCTTCACCGATATCGCTTGTAGCGGTAAGTGATGACGGAAGAGCAGTGCGTGTTGATGGCAACACAAATTGTGTGGGCATGGTGAATGTCTTGGTGTTGTGAGGCGAGATATCTTGACCAGCAGCAATATCTGTAGATGCAATGTGCACAAGCACGTAGTTTCCGAATGCATCTCGTTGCTGATGTAGTTGAGAAACCGATATCGCATAAACAAGTGCTGCAATAACTGCTAACCCAGAGATGACGGCAATTTGCCTTTGGCGATTGCGACATAACTCACGGTGTACGCGTTCGGCGAAACGGAAAACAGGCTCTAGTCGATGTATGAGTTCTTTCATGCACCGATGTGTTCGCCGCTTGTGGCGAGCGGAAGATCTAGTCGGCTGAAGGTGTTGAAGGAGCGGCCGGTGCTGCAGGAGCAGCGGGTGTTGCGCTCGGTGTTGCAGAACTGCTGGACGACTTCGACGAAGATCCGGAATCGGTCTTATAGAAGCCACCGCCCTTAAACGACACACCAACAGGCGTGAACACCTTTTTCACCGGTTTCACCACACCGTCTACTGGGTGAGCCATCTCGGTGAGTGGGTCGTCAGAGAATGCCTGCTGCACTTCAATGGTCTCGCCAGAGTCAATGAATTTGTAGACATACGTTGGCATAAGACCAGTAATTCTAGGATGCAGGTATGGCTATGCGCACCGCTGTTATTCCTGCCGCTGGATTAGGCACCAGATTCCTTCCGGCCACCAAAGCGGTACCCAAGGAGCTGATGCCCATTTTTGACACACCAGCGCTGCAGTTGGTGATGGACGAGGCAATTGGCGCAGGCGTTGAACACATTGTGGTGGTGTCGAACGTGGCCAAGCCTGGCATCGAGGAGTATCTGAAGCCTTCGCAAGACACGGTTGACCGTGTTCGCAAAAGCGGACGCGACGACTTGGCCAACCGGTTGGCACGCATTGGTACCGATGTTCGCGTCAGCATTGCGTATCAGGACAAGCCTCGTGGCCTCGGTCATGCGGTGTCGTGCGCGCGTGCGGCAGTTGGCGATGAAGCGTTCGCACTGTTGCTACCAGATGAAATTATGGGCGACTCATCGTTGTTGTTGCAGATGGCACAGATGCACAACGCAACTGGGAAAACCGTTGTTGGCTTAAAGCGCGTGCCAAAAGATGAAGTCAGTGCATATGGCGTCATCACCACTACGGGGACAACTGGTGCGCATGGTGAAGTGACGATTACTGGTGTTGTTGAAAAGCCAAAAGTAGAAGCTGCACCAAGCGACATCATCATCATTGGCCGTTATGTACTTGCGCCAGACATGTTTGACATTCTGGAAACACTTGCTCCAGCGCCAAGTGGTGAGATTCAGTTGACCGATGCGCTGCTCATTGGCGCGAATGCAGGAACCGTGGACGGAGTAGTAAGCGACATTGAACGCCACGACACGGGAACTCCGATGGGTTGGTTGCAAACGGTAATTGAACTGACCCTGAAGCGTTCCGATGTTGGAACTGAATTACGTAACTGGTTGAAAGGAATCGTGTGATGAGCGAACTCAAAGTAACGATTGACCCCAAAGAAGTAGGCATGAGCGCAGAGCGCCTTGCACGCATCGATTCACATTTCAAGGACTATGTCGATGACGGTCGTTTGCCGGGTTATCACGTTGCAGTTGCTCGCTATGGACAAATAGTGCACAGCAGCACGTATGGCATGCGTGATTCGGAAGCGAAATTGCCGATTGAGCAAGACACCATGTATCGCATTTATTCCATGACTAAACCGATCACGTCAATTGCGCTGATGATGTTGGTTGAAGAAGGAAAGATTCAACTCACCGATGAAGTGAGTAACTACATTCCGTCGTTCGGCGATGTGCGCGTGTTCGCAGGTGGTTCGTCGTTGAAGCCAATTACGGCGCCTTCTCGCGCACCAATGCGTGTGTGGCACTTACTTACTCATACGGCTGGTTTGACGTACGGATTCAATTATTACGACGCAACCGATGCGATTTATCGTGCGCATGAAGCTGAATTTGCGAAGGAAAATCCAAACCCAACGCTTGAAGAAGTATGTGATCGTTACGCCGCGATGCCGTTGGTGTTTGAACCAGGCACATCGTGGAATTACAGCGTGGCTACTGACATTGTGGGCCGACTAGTTGAAGTGGTTTCTGGCATGCGACTCGGTGATTTCTTCCAGAAGCGAATTCTTGGCCCGCTTGGCATGAATGAAACATCGTTTTATGTCGACCCAGCAAAGCAATCGCGCGTTGCTGCGTTGTATGCGTATGACCCGTCGCCTGCCAGGAAGGTTCGCTACACAGCACTTGAGAACCAAGTGCTCACACCTCGCTCGTGGG
>Ga0208853_1000356_pt1 | contig 14144 bp, 13 predicted proteins | sample LakMenEpi03Oct11_FD_150667 | JGI IMG/M metagenome (GOLD analysis project Ga0208853, IMG submission 150667) | Freshwater microbial communities from Lake Mendota, WI - 03OCT2011 deep hole epilimnion (SPAdes) | ecosystem: Environmental > Aquatic > Freshwater > Lake > Epilimnion/Euphotic zone ... | reverse complement strand
TCTTTTTTATTGTATAATCGCATTAATATTACAGCAACAATAATTGCTGGCGCTTCCATCAAAGCCATGATGGCAACCATGTGTCCACTAAATGTATATTTTTGAATTTCTAAAAATGAAACTGCAGTTACAAAAGTTACAGCACTTACCGAACCATAGGCAGCAGCTATGGCACCTGCGTTTTCAAAACTAAATTTCCTTTTCAAAATAAAAAAACTATAAAACGGAATCACGACGGCAATCAAAATTCCAAAGAGTGCTGACCATATAATTTCTAAATTAAAGTGACTATGGGCTAACTCTTGACCACCTTTAAATCCGATGGAAAACAAAAGATAGAGCGAAATAAATTTTGAAGAGTTTGGCGGTATTTCTAAATCGCTCTTTAATTGAACGGCAATAATTCCCAAAAGAAAAAATAAAAGCGCTGGATTTGTTAAATTATCTAAAAGTAAATCTAAATTCATTAGGAGTTATTTGGATTTTTTAATTCTTTCTGTATTTCTATATCGAATTCTGCTTCTTGAGCTCTGAATAATCTATCGTTTAAACTGATGCCAATGCCAGTTTCTGGAAATTTTTCAGCTATGATGAAGTCAAATTCTTGTGCATCAAGTTGGTGCATAGCGGCATATAAATTTTGAGCCGCTTCATCTAAACTTTCAGTTTTTGTTAAATGGATAAATTTTTCTGAAGTTTCAATTATTCCATTAGAAAAAACAACAAATCCTACTGCTTGATTTTTATATTTTTCAATATCAGAAAGAATACTCTCTGATACCATAAATGGTGTTCTTGGAGAATAATGTTTGCTCAACATTCCCGGTGCTTCGGGCGTTGTTGCAGCTTTTGTTTTACTACTAATTGGACCAACACATTTTTCTATAGCTTCTTTAGCAATAGCACCAACTCTGTATAAAACAGGTTCATCATTTTCAAAGCCAATGATGGTAGATTCAATTCCTTTTTCGCAATTTCCTCCATCAAGTATAAAGGGAATTTTTGTTCCCAATTGTTTTTGAACATGGGCTGCATTAGTAGGGCTAATATATCCAAAAGGATTGGCACTTGGAGCTGCTAAAGGAAAATCAACTTCTTCCAAAAGTGCTAAAGCAACTGGATGTGAAGGAACACGAACACCAACTGTTTCCTTTCCTGCGGTAACAATATAGGGTATAGTTTTTTTCTTTGGCAACACTAATGTTAACGCACCAGGCCAAAAATAGTTAGCCAAAATCCATGCTTTCGGAGGAATATTTGTTGCTACATTTTGTAATTCTTCAATCGATTTAATATGAACAATTAACGGGTTGAATAATGGCCTGCCTTTTATTTCAAATATTTTTTTTACTGCCTTTTCATCAAAAACATTAGCAGCTAATCCGTAAACCGTTTCTGTTGGTATGGCCACCACATTTCCAGCTTTTAACAATTTTGAAGCTTTCTTAATTTGTTCTGTCATCTTTCAAGGATTACATCGATCACAATACATCGGATCTTCTGTTTTTTTATCATTTGGAAATAGTTTTTCCAGTTCAAAATTACATTTTTGACATTGATAAATATGTGATTTTGTAGAATTTGTTGGCAAACCACACCATTCGCAGGGTAAACCCGATTTAGTATTTACAACTCCAAACCCAGGTGTATGGCATTCTGGGCAACGATTTTTTATTTTTTCTACAAGTTTTTGGGCAGCTTTTTCAATGACCTTCATACGGGTTGGATTGTACAAGGCACGCATATCGGTTTCTGCAGCAACTTGGGAATTACTAGCCGAGAGCGTATGAAAACTCTCTTCTAATAACTCCCATGATTGAATTCCTTTTACAACAGAAGTAACTTCTTTATCAGTAATTTTTAAAATCACTGCGTGTTCTGGGAATCCAACGTTTTTTACTAAATCAACCAAATTTTGAAAACTACTTATAGTTGCTGCATTAAAGTTAGTATCAAGACTTAACTCTCGTACTATTATTTCTAAATTATTTTTCTTATCAATAAAAAGTAAGAACTCATCATCGGCATGTGCCATAAAGATTGTTGGATGCGGACCAAACGAACCTTCGCTAGCGATGCCTAAATCGCAATTGGTTTGTTCCATAGCTAGCAGACATTTTTTTCTTGCCGTTGCTATTGGTCCATTTTTTCTTTCTATTTCACCGGTAAATGTTCCTAGTTCGTCTGTATCAAAATCTTCCGGAACAAAACATTGTACTCCTAAGTGCTTTTCAAGTAACGGAGCAATTACCGATTCTTTTTTATGCTTGGTTGCAATGACTAATCTTCTTCCTTTGAAAATATCCAAATCTAATACTTTATATGAACTCTATTGTAATATCACCATTAATTTTTAACCTCTTTCCATTTCGTTCACTTTCTTCAAGAAGCTTGTTGATATCTTCAAGAGATGAAGTTAATACTGATATTCTTCGTTTTGATATTTCACAATCTTCATTGTTTTTAACAAATTCACTAAAGGCGTTAAGGTTATGAAAATTGATTTTGCTATTTATTACCGACATTAAAACTGTTTTTGCATCCTGAGATGAAAAATTACCTTCTATTAACTTAAACTGATATGTATCCATTTATTTATAAAATTATTTGACTACTTAGCGAAATATACCCCGATTGTGCACTAATGAATTGCCTTGCAGCGGCTAATTCATTTTGTAAAAATTTAATTTTTTGTTCTCTCATTTTTACATCTTCCTCATTATGAGATATTTTAATTTTATCCTCGTGAAACTTAATTTTTACTTGAAATAATTGATTTATAATTTCAATCGATTCATTAGTCGAAAAAGTATCATTTAATAATTGTAGTTCCATAATAGTTTTATTTATTGTCCTTGTCCTAATGAAAATGCCATTTTACCATCGAACTGATATAGATTTTCTGTTTTAATAGTGTCGATTTCATTTTGAATACATTGTTGAAGAAGTGCTATTATTTCTTCTTTATTTATCGTATTTCCTTCCGCAGTTTTAAACCTACAACGCCAATGGTCGGTGCAAAATGTTTGTGAAAAACCTTCTGGCCAAACTTTTATTCCACGATTAGTTATCATGCTTAGTTTCAAATTTGAAGTACCAATTTTATTCATCTTAGCGGCCAATTCATTTGCATCAGTTCCATTCCAATGAACAAAAACATCATGACCGATAAGTTCTTTCTTAGCTTGTGGTCGTTTTTTGTATTTTGGAAGAGTAAGTGGCTGCCCATTTTCATAATTCACGGCAGATAACGTTTTTGGTTTTTGACCCAAGTTGGCAATAACGGCTTGCGCAAATTCTTTGGTACCCACTTTTTGAGCACTACTTCCTTCTTTAAAAATATCGTAGGTATGTATGCCATCTTCTAAGGTTTTCAACCAAGCATTGTGTACTTTGGTGGCAATGGTATTTTGTCCTAAATGGTTAAGCATCATTACAGCTCCTTGTAACAACCCTGATGGATTAGCCAAGTTTTGTCCCGCTCTTCTTGGCGCCGAACCATGAATGGCTTCAAACATAGAGCACTCTTCGCCTATATTGGCTGAACCCGCTAAACCAACTGAACCCGCTATTTGAGCAGCAATATCAGAGATAACATCGCCATATAAATTCAAAGTCACTATAACATCAAAAGCTTCGGGAGTGTCGCTCATTTTAGCAGCACCTATATCAATAATCCAATGTTCGTTTTCTATTTGTGGGTATTCTGCTGCAATTTCATCAAACACTTGGTGAAATAAACCATCCGTTTGTTTCATGATATTGTCTTTAGTAAAACAAGTTACTTTTTTTCTTCCATAAGCTTTTGCATATTCAAAGGCATATCGAACTATTTTTTCACAACCTGGACGGCTAATTATTTTTAGACATTGAACTACTTCATCCGTTTGTTGGTGTTCAATTCCTGCATATAAATCTTCTTCATTTTCTCTGATAATCACCATATCCATTTTGGGATGTTTCGTTTCCACAAAAGGGTGTAAACTCATGCAGGGTCTAACATTAGAATACAAACCAAGAAATTTTCTTGTGGTGACATTCAAACTTTTATAGCCGCCACCTTGAGGAGTAGTGATAGGTGCTTTTAAAAATACTTTGTTTTTAATAATGGTATCCCAGCTTTCTTTGGCAATTCCCGAAGTGTTTCCAGAAAGATACACTTTCTCCCCAACTTCTATTTCATCATATTCAAGTTGTGCACCTGCAGCTTTAATGATTTCTAATGTTGCGTCCATGATTTCTGGACCAATTCCATCTCCTTTGGCGATAGTTATTCTTTGCATATTTATTGGTTAATTAAAAATGGTGTTTTACCATCGGTTACTATTATTTTTGTATTTGGTGATTTTGATAACTCGTTGAAAGCATCAATGCTTCGCAATTTAATAATTTCATTTGTTAAGCCCTCAGATAGTATTTTTTGCGAGTCTCTAGTTCCTTTTGCTTCTATTATTTTACGTTCAGCTTCAAACTTTTCTTGTTGTAAAACAAACTCCATTCGCATGGCATCTTGTTCAGCTTGTAACTTACTTTCAATAGATTGTGATAAACCTTGAGGAAGTTGAATGCTTTTCATCAAAACAGATTCAATAATAATTACTTTGGCTAAGAGATTACTAGACATTTTTTTTAAGATGTCGCTTTCTATTTCTGAACGTTTACCAGAATGCATGTCTTTTGCAAAATACTGGGCACAAATATCTGCCGATGCTGATCGAAATACATTTGCAATTATTCCCTCATAATTTAACCCTAAATCATTAACTATTTTTACAACTTCACTTTTCTCTAATCGGTATAAAATTGAAATCTGAGAGGTAATACTCAATCCTTCCTTACTTGGTAAACTCAGACTCAATTCCAAATTTCTAGTTTGAATAGAGGTTCGAACAATTTTAGAAGTAAATGGATTAAAAAAAACCGGTCCTTGCGGATAAATTTCTTCCGATAATTTACCTAATTTTTGTTTAAGACCAACTTCACCTGGCTTAATAGTTACGCAACTACTAATAATAAATGGTGCAATACAAAGTGCAATTAAATTTTTCATGATTTTATTTTTTACAAAGTTAAAGACAGTATTGTATATATTTTTATTTATATTTGTAATGATATACATTAAATATATTTATGCATTATACTTTACATCAATTACAGATATTCCTGAAAATTGCACAAACTAAGAGTATCACAAAAGCTGCTGTAGAACTTAATTTAACCCAACCTGCCGTTTCTATTCAATTAAAAAAACTACAGGAACAATTTGATATTCCTTTAACAGAAGTTATTGGAAGACAATTGTATATAACTCATTTTGGTGCTGAAATTGCTATTACAGCTCAAAAAGTATTAGATGAAGTAGCCACGATAAACTATAAATCAAAAACGTATAAAGGAATATTTTCAGGTAAACTAGCATTATCAGTGGTTTCTACTGGTAAATATGTTATGCCTTATTTCTTATCTGATTTTTTAAATCAAAATAAAGGGATTGATCTTGTAATGGATGTTACCAATAAATCGAAAGTGGTTAAAAGTCTTGAAAACAATGAAGTTGATTTTGCATTGGTTTCAATTTTGCCAGATGATATTCAATTGCAGTCTGAGATTTTACTTGAAAATAAGTTGTATTTAATTGGAAATCAAAATGCAGTTTCAGAAATACATAATAATGATTTAGATTTATTTAATGAGTTCCCGTTAATTTATAGAGAAGAAGGTTCTGCAACACGAATAGTTATGGAAAATTACCTTTATAGAAATGGTTTACAATCTGCCAAAAAAATACAGCTGACTTCAAATGAAGCGGTCAAACAAGCCGTTATTGCTGGAATTGGCTATTCGATTATGCCCATTATAGGATTAAAGAACGAATTGGAAAACGGTGATTTAAAAATCATACCCATGAAAGGATTTCCTATACAGTCTAATTGGCGTTTGGTATGGTTAAAAAACAAATCGATGAGTCCCGTTGCCGAAGCGTATATAAAATATATCAGAGATGAAAAAACCAATTTAAAAACGAATTATTTTTCATGGATTGATAATTATTAATGAATTGCATTTTTATATTAAAAATCGTATTAAGAAAAACTTTTAATCCCTTTCTTCATTCTCATTAAAGGAAGAAGGCATTAATTGTGGAATGAATTTTATCAATATTGGCAATAACAAACCTCCTCCAGGCAATAAGAAAATAGTGAGTGACGGAATGCTTTTACACACATCCAGTAACTGCCGTTTTATTTTCTTCTTTTCCTCTTTATCCAAATCTTTGTGTGTTGACTTTGCGAGTAATTGCATCAACTCTTTGCTTTGAGATATTTCTTTGAGCAACCTTTTTTTGTTTCGATTTATTAAAACTACAACACTATCCGAAGTTTGATCGTAAAAGTGTTTTACCGGATTAGAGTAATTAAAATAGGGTATTTCCTTTTTGTAATTGGCAATAAAATTATTGATAAATGCAATACTGCTCAATACAAAATTATCTTCAATGCTAAGACTTTCGCCTAGTTTAAACAAAAAGTAACGTTCTTCGTTTTCAACTTTTTCATCACTCCACAAACTGATTCCCGCCAAATCAATCATATAAAACTTCTCCAAGTCATTTTGAAGGTAATTCAATTCTAAATCATTTATTGTTTTAATTTCAGTGGTTGAAGACTTTGAATACCGCACAGAAGCATCAAACAGTTTCAGTAATAAAGAATCGTGATGTGATATATTCGTCTTTGATTTTAGCGAAAGCGAAACAATACTCATGACGATTCCCTCTATTTTATTCAAATATTTATCGGGGATGCTTCCTTTTTCGAGGTGTTGTTTGAAGGCCAAAACATCAATAAAGAGCATAGCATTGGTAATAGCATGCGAAAAGTTTTTGGTAAATAAATCTTCGTTGGTTTGAACCCTTTCGTGCAATATCTTTTCTAGCTTGCTTGATACTGTATTACTAGGTAATATTTTCTGTAAAGGATTAAATCCTTTTGTAGTCAATGAGTTGTAAAACGCAACAGTTTCCGTAATGAATTCAGTATAGTTATTGTTTTTTTTAACCAATCGAAACATTTGATAAAGTGTGTTGAGCATCCCTATCTTTGAAATCTCCTGAGGCAAGCGGTTGGTGGTTTCAATGGGAAAAGTAACATCAAAACTGATGATGTGTCCAAAGATAAAACCTGTAGCTCTTGTTTGAGTATAGAAATCAATCGCACTCTCAGGAAATGGTTGAGGCAATTGACTTTGCTCTGCAAAAAACTTATCTATCCAGCCGGGAGCCGATGGGTTAATCATAAAAAAAGCTATTTGATAATTCCCGAACACGCAACTCTTGCCCCTGCAGCTCCTGTAGGTTGTGTCACAAAATCATCTGGTTTTTCGTGAACAATTAATCCTTTGTTGACGATGTCTTTAGTCTCATCGCCACAGCTGATGCACCATTCATCGGTTTTGAAGGTGATGGTAGCATTTCCTTTTTCATCGGCTAGGAAGTTGCCTATATCGCCTTTGTGGCATTCAGAATCGCCCCATTTTCCGTGTTTTTTAAACGTTGGGTTCCAATGTCCACCGGCTGATGCTGCATCTGCAGACGAACAATCCGCTTTTTCATGAATGTGAATGGCGTGTTCACCCGGTTTTAGTCCTGCTAGTTTGGCTACTAGTGTTACCTCGTTGTTCTTTTGGGTGAAAGTAGCTGTTCCAGTTACACCGCTATTACTCTTGGTTTCAAAAGTAAGTTTTAGTGTGTTGCTCGTGTTGCTGGAGGAACTTTTGCATCCTAATATGATTAGTCCAAAAAGGACTAGAGCCGTTATTGTTCTTTTCATGAGTACTTTAATTTAGTGATATAAAGGTACTAAAATAAATCTTTGGTTAAAGTTAATTAATTGTAATATGTCACACTGAGCTTGTCGAAGTGTTTTTATTTGTTCTCGATACAATTTTCTCCCGAAGTATCGAACTGACGTGTAGGATGGATACAATTACTTGGTTTTTTCGCCTACAAAATACTGGGTTTGTGATTTGAATAGTACGTTGAACGTGGTGAGTGTTCCATAGATACGGGTAATGTATTGTTGGAGTTCTACTTTTTCTATTTCTTCGATGTTGCTGGCGTTTATCTTTTGTTCCATTACCCGAAGGCGGTCGCGTAGCATGACTATTTTGTGGAAGAACACATCTATAGGCACGTCTTTTCCTTGCACGCCTGCTTGTCCCGGTTCTAGTTTCATGTTGCCGCCTTTCCATTTGTCGGCTATGGCTACTGGTTCGCCCAGGCCGTTCCATTTTTTAAGGATGGAGAGCAAGCTTTGTTCTACTTCGTAGAAGCTGACAGTGTCTAGTTCGTTATCTGTGGCTTCAATGACTTCGAATTCGGAGTCGATAGCGATGGTTTCTAGTCCTGAGTCTATAAAAGTTACCCAATATTCTGTGGACGATACATTGGTTATTACGCCTTTGCCGAATTGGGGATGGTTTATTCTTGAACTTATTCCTAGTAGTTTCATTTTTGGATTTTTGTATTTTTAGACTAATAGATTTTTTGATGTTAAATTTGGTACTAAAATAGTGATTTGGTTGGAATAAAAAAATCTTGTTTTGGATTGTGATGAATTGAACGCTGATAAAACGGATTTTTTTGCGCTGATAAAACTGGTTTTAGGTTTTGATAACGTGAGTAGCTTTTTTTTTGTTTTCAAATGTTATTTGGGCACGGATTACTTCGTCAGTTCACTGCGCTCATGCTCAGAAACGCTAATTATATTGGATAAATTACATTATTTTGATAAAAAAAACCGCACTGATTATGAAAGCAGTAGCGGTTTTCCAAACAAATAACTTAACTTAAAACTAAAAACAATAACTATTTTCTGCCACTAACTTGGTGGTAATGGTTTCTCTTAATCCAACGATGTTTGGCATGTTGGTGTATTTGGTAAAACGGCGCAATCCCATCAGCATCATGCGTTGTTCATCGCCTTCGGCAAATGATATAATGCTTTCTTTTCCTTTTTGATTGATAATATCTACTGCTTTGTATAAGTACAACTTAGCCATAGCTATTTGTTCTTTAACTTTATTTTCGCCTTGCGCTTTTGCCATCTTCTCGGTTCGTAATAAAGTGCTTTCTGCCATGTAGATTTCAATTAACATATCGGCAGCTGCCATCAACAATTGTTGGTGCGCATCTAAATCCATTCCGTATTTTTGTACTGCTCCACCGGCAACCATCAGGAATGCTTTTTTCAATTTGCCAATCATTTCTTTTTCTTCAGCAAATAATTCGGAATAGTCTGGAGTATCAAATGATGGAATGCCCATTAACTCTTCTTGCACCTTTGATGCTGGCCCAAGCAAATCAACATGGCCTTTCATGGCTTTTTTGATTAGCATACCCACCGATAACATTCGGTTAATTTCGTTTGTTCCTTCATAAATACGAGCAATTCGTGCATCGCGCCAAGCACTTTCCATTGGTGTATCTTCTGAGAATCCCATACCACCATAAATCTGAATGCCTTCGTCAGCACAGTTTTGAACATCTTCAGAAACCGCCACTTTTAGAATAGAACATTCTATGGCAAATTCTTCCACGCCTTTCAATTCGGCTTCCTGATGGGAAGTACCTTCGGCTTCACGTAATTTGATTCGGGTTTCGATATCTTTAGCAGCCCGATAGGTAGCGCTTTCTCCTGCATAGGCAGAAGTGGCCATTTCGGCTAATTTATAACGGATAGCTCCAAATTGTGCAATTGGCGTATTGAATTGAATTCTTTCATTCGCATAGTTTACCGCATTGGAAGTTACTCTTCGTTGTGCATCTAGACAAGCAGCTGCCAATTTGATCCGTCCAACATTCAAGGCGTTCATCGCTATTTTAAATCCTTCGCCACGACCTGCTAACATATTTTCGACTGGAACTTTAGTCTCATTAAAGAAAACCTGTCGGGTAGAAGAAGCACGAATGCCTAGTTTGTGTTCTTCTTCGTTCATGGTAATACCATTGGCAGCATCATTTTCTATAATAAAACCAGTAATATTTTTATCGTCTTCAATTCGAGCAAATACTATAAATACGGAACAAAAACCTGCATTGGATATCCACATTTTTTGTCCTGTAATGGAATAGGATTTGCCATCAGCTGATAAAACGGCCTTAGTTTTTCCAGAATTGGCATCAGAGCCAGCGCCTGGTTCGGTTAAACAATAGGCACCAAACCATTCGCCTGAAGCTAGTTTAGGCACGTATTTTTGTTTTTGTTCTTCAGTTCCGTATAGTGTAATGGGCATAGTTCCAATTCCGGTATGCGCACCAAAAGCTGTTGAAAACGAACCTGTAGCGCCTGAAATGTAGTCACATACCAAGCACGTATCAACAAAACCCATTCCCATGCCGCCATACGCTTCGGGAACAGCTACGCTTAAAAATCCCATTTCTCCTGCTTTACGCATCATTTCTTCCGTAAAAGCATAGTCTTTGTGTTCAAAACGGTCTTTGTTTGGCCAGATTTCTTTATCTACAAATTCTTTAACGCTGTCGCGCATCATGATTTGTTCTTCCGAAAAATCTTCGGGTGTAAAGATGTCTTCACATTGTGTTTCTTTGACTAGGAATTGTCCACCTCTTGTAATTTCCATTGTTTATTTTTTTAGAGAAAAGAAAATAGAGAATAGAAAAAAGACATTTCTACATTCTATATTTTCATTTCGGGTTTTCTATATTCTATTTTCTATATTCTATATTCTATATTCTTCGTTTTTACAACAACTCATACACTCCCGCCGCACCTTGTCCGGTTCCTACACACATACTCACAATTCCGTATTTATCCCCACGGCGTTTCATTTCGTCAAATAATTGCACCGATAATTTGGCTCCGGTACATCCTAGTGGGTGACCTAAAGCAATCGCTCCACCATTGACATTGATGCTATTTGGATTTAAATTTAATTCACGAGTTACGGCTAATGCTTGTGATGCAAAAGCTTCGTTTAATTCGATGAGGTTGATGTCGTTCAATGTTAGCCCTGCTTGTTTTAACGCTTTTGGTATGGCTTTCACGGGTCCAATTCCCATAATTCTAGGTTCAACCCCCGCTGCGGCGTAGCTTACCATTCGGGCAATAGGAGTGAACCCTAATTCTTTGACCATGTCTTCACTCATCATTAAAACGAATGCTGCACCATCACTCATTTGAGAAGAATTACCAGCGGTTACGCTTCCGTCGGCTGCAAAAACGGGTTTTAAGTTTCCTAAAGCGGCAGTATTGGTATCGGCTCTTGGGCCTTCGTCTTTGGTAACGGTATATGATTTGGTTTCCTTTTTACCATTTTCGTTGATGAACGTTTGTTCCACAGTAATCGGAACTATTTGTTTATCAAACTTGCCTTCAGCTTGTGCTTTTAATGCTTTTTGATGCGAATGGAAGGCAAATTCATCTTGGTCTTCACGAGAGATGTTGAATTGCTTCGCAACAGCTTCTGCCGTTAAACCCATTCCCCAATAGTAATCTTCGTTTCCAGCTTTTGCCACGGCGTAATCGGGTGTGGGTTTGTAACCCCCCATCGGAATAAACGACATACTTTCTGCTCCGCCAGCAATGATACAATCGGCCATTCCTGATTGGATTTTAGCGGTAGCCATGGCAATGGTTTCCAATCCAGAGGCGCAATATCGGTTTACCGTTACACCCGGAACATCGGTTACTTTTAATCCCATTAAGGAAATCAAACGCGCAACGTTTAAACCTTGTTCGGCTTCGGGCATGGCGTTTCCTACCATTACGTCGTCAATACGGGTTTTGTCGAAATCGGGCAATTCATTCATCATGAACTGAATGGTTTCGGCTGCCAACTCATCGGGACGTTTAAATCGAAATAGACCTTTTGGAGCTTTTCCAACCGCGGTTCTGTATGCGGATACTATGTAGGCTGTTTTCATTTGTTTTATTTGTATATTGTATTGTTGTGTAATGTATATTGTATTGTTGTATAATGTATATTGTATTGTTGTATAATGTATTTTGTAAATTATGTGGAAATGATTACAACTTTTTTTCTATTGAACTTTTTAGTTTAATTATCATATTTTGAATGTGTTGTATTTCGGCTTCTAAGAAATTAAAATCATCTTGATTGATATATTGCAAATTTTTACATATGATTAATTGTGTTTCAAATTCAAAAGCTGAACCTAAAGAAACTCCTAAAAAATTATTGAAATCTTTATCAGTATTTCTACCACATCCTTCGGCAATATTTGAGGGTATAGAAACTGCACAACGTCTTATTTGTGATGTTAATCCATAGATTTCCTCTTTCGGAAAACTTTGTGATTTTAAATAAGTATTGGTTACTAGTTCAATCGCTTTTTGCCAGACTTTCAATTCTTTAAAATAATTCATAAACATTGATTTACATTATACAATTTTACAATATACGGTATACAATTAATTACGAAGCGGTTTCCCCTTAGTTAACATAAATTGAATTCGCTCCAACGTTTTTCTTTCGGTACACAAACTCAAAAATGCTTCCCGTTCAATATCTAATAAGTATTGTTCGGATACGAATGTTGGTTCTGATAAATCGCCACCAGCCATCACATAAGCGAGTTTGTTAGCAATTTTTAAATCGTGCTCCGAAATGTATTTTCCAGCCACCATTTGATTAGTTCCAACCAAGAACATTCCCAACGCTTGTTTACCTAATACTTTCACATCTTTACGTTGAATAGGTTGCGTATATCCTTGCTCTGACATTTGTAATGCGATTTGTTTTGCCACTGCAATTTGTCGGTCTTTGTTAACTACTACAATATCTTTTCCTTTTTGTAAAACACCCGTATCAAAGGCTTCATACGCCGATGTGGAGACTTTTGCCATGGCAACGGCTAAGAAATATTCTTGTAGTACATTCAATTCGACGTCATTTTTATGAAATAAATCGGAAGCACGTAATGCCATTTCTTTGGAACCACCGCCACCGGGAATTACACCCACACCAAATTCTACCAATCCGATATAACTTTCCGCTGCGGCAACTACTCTGTCGGCATGCATGGTCATTTCGCAACCGCCACCTAATGTCATTCCGTGAGGAGCTACAATAACTGGAATAGAAGAGTAGCGAACACGCATCATCGTATCTTGAAAATATTTGATTGCCATGTTTAACTCTTCGTATTCTTGTTCGACCGCCATCATAAAAATCATTCCGATATTGGCACCGACAGTGAAATTGGCTGCTTGATTTCCGATAACCAATCCGTTGTATTCTTTTTCGGCCAAATCAATTCCTTTATTGATGGCAGCTAAAACATCGCCACCAATGGTATTCATTTTACTTTGAAATTCTATGTTTAAAATTCCATCGCCAATATCCGTAATTACTGCACCGCTATTGCTCCATACTTTTTTGCTGTCGCGGATATTGTTTAAAATGATAAAACTGTCTTGTCCTGGAACTTTGGTTTGTGCTTTTGTTGGGATATCGTAAAAGTAAGTAGCCCCTACTTTAATGGAATAAAAACTCGAGTTTCCAGAAGCTAACATATCGGTAACCCAAGCTGCTGGTTGATATCCTTCGGCTTGCATTAAGGTAATTCCTTTTTCAACACCAATGGCATCCCAAATTTCAAACGGGCCGTTTTCCCAACCGAACCCTGCTTTCATAGCATCATCTATTTTATAGAATTCGTCGGTTATTTCAGGTACACGATTGGAGCAATAGGCAAACATGGCTGCGAAGTTTTTTCTGTAAAATTCGCCTGCTTTGTCTTTTCCTTTTACGAGAACTGTAAAACGATCAATAGGTTTTTCAATGGTTTTTGTTAATTCTAAGGTGGCAAACGAAGCTTTTTTAGCCGCTCGGTATTCTAATGTATCTATATCTAATGAAAGAATTTCAGGTTTTCCTGCTCCCTCACCTTTGGGGAGGGCTGGGGTGGGGCTTTTTTTATAAAAACCTTGTCCGGTTTTGCTACCCAGCCATTTGTTTTCCATCATTTTAGTGATGAAATCGGGTAGTTTGAAGAGTTCGTGCGCTTCGTCGTTTGGACAATTATCATAAATTCCGTTGGCCACATGCACTAAAGTATCTAGACCAACTACATCAACAGTTCTAAACGTAGCCGATTTTGG
>Ga0208853_1000355_pt1 | contig 14153 bp, 13 predicted proteins | sample LakMenEpi03Oct11_FD_150667 | JGI IMG/M metagenome (GOLD analysis project Ga0208853, IMG submission 150667) | Freshwater microbial communities from Lake Mendota, WI - 03OCT2011 deep hole epilimnion (SPAdes) | ecosystem: Environmental > Aquatic > Freshwater > Lake > Epilimnion/Euphotic zone ... | reverse complement strand
GAAACACATGAAAGCACTTAACCGTCGCAAGCTGTTTACAGCTTCAGCGGTACTGGCGATCGTTGGATTAGTTGCAACAGCTATTCCTGCGCAAGCAAAGGAAGTTGGAGTTAGCGCTACTGAGATCAAACTCGGTATGACTCTTCCAATGACCGGTACAGCATCACTTGGTTACAACAAGATTCCAGGTGCAGCAAAGGCATACTTTGATTACCTCAATGCAAACGGTGGAATCAATGGTCGCAAAGTAACTCTCGTTGTTAAGGATGATCGTTATGTCCCAACTGAAGCGGTTGCAAAGACAAATGAGCTAATCCTTAAGGATAAGGTCATGGCACTTCTTGCTCCTTTGGGTACTGCAAACGTGAAAGCGGTTGCATCATCTGTTAACCCAGGTCGCCGCGGAATTCCTGTCCTCTTTATAAACACTGGATTTAGTGGATTCGCAGACAAGAAGAAGTACCCAACTACTTACACCGTTCTGCCTTCCTACATTATGGAAGCAAAAATCATGGGTGAGTACATCAAGGAAAATTTTGCTGGCAAGAAGATTGGTCTTCTATACCAGGATGATGACTTCGGAACAGATGCGCTAGCAGGCTTCAAGGCCGCTGGAGTTAACTTCGCGGTTCGTGTGCCTTACGCATCAGGTTCACAATCAGCAACTGCAGCAGCAGGCTGGATTACAAAGTTCAAGGCTGCAGAAGCAGATGTAGTAATTCTCTTCGGTGTTTCTTCTGCAACATCTGCAATGCTCGGAACTGCAGCACAACTACGCTATGCACCACAGTGGATGCTTGGTTCAGTTGGTGGAGATGCAACAACAATTAGAGCTACTGGAGTTCCAGCAGCGGTTTTGACTAATGCGATTGGTTTCTCTCCAGTTCCTGCTACAACAGATATGAAAGATGAGTACGTAAAGTTCTTCTCTGATATCTATGCAAAGGCAGTTCCAGGATCACCATTTGACCTCAACGTATTGCTAGGAATGAACACAGCATTCATGACAGCTCAGGCTCTCAAGGCTGCTGGTCCAAGCCCAACACGTAAGTCACTCATTAATGCGATTAATACTCGCGGTGCAACTTTTGCAAACGCTGCATTGGTGCCTGCTGCGTATTCACGTACTAGCCAAGTTGGTTTGACCGGATACTGGGTAGGACGTTACTCATCAACTGGGGATTTAGCTCCACTTGGTGGCTCATATGTTGTATACACAACCGATTCAGGAACTGGTGCAGTTGTTAAGTCAACGTACAAGCGTCCTGCAATGCCAGCGAAGGGATTACCTAACTAATGAAGAAAGTAAGAATTCTCTCGCTTCTTTCAGTTACAGCACTTGTAGCTACAGTTCTAGTCACAGCACCAACAGTTGCAAATGCAACTCCAATGTGCGATGGCAAGAGCCCAATTCAAACTTGCGTTGGCGCGACATCTGATGGTGCTCCGTATGCAATGCAGGTTCCTGCAAACTTCAACGGAACTGTTGCGCTGTTCTCACACGGGTACCGCTACAACGTTGATATCCCAGCAGCAATTCCGCTAATTGGTGGTTACAAGATCACCAATACACCAGAGCCAGTACCTGGTGGAAACGCTGATGTTGCTCGTTACTTCTTTAGTCAAGGTATTGCAATCGTAGGTTCAGGCTTTGCACGTCAAGGTTGGAACCCGGATTCAGCAATCAAGACAAACGTTGAACTAATCGGCACATTCAAGAAGCAGTTCCCAACGACAACAAAGGTTGTTGCATGGGGAACTTCTCTTGGTGGAGTCATTACTCAGGGTCTTGCTGAAAAGCATCCTGATCTAGTGTCAGCAGTTGCGCCATTGTGTATGGCTGACAACATCACACCTCAGCTAACAATGGCTGGAGACTTCCTATGGGGAGTAAAGGTTCTCTTTGATCCAACGATCAAGGCTGGAAACTACTCACCAGGTGCTGCCGGAGTTGCAGAATCTTATGCAGATCTCGGTAAAGTTTTTGCGGTTATGGGCAAGTTGCAAGCAGCACTAGCAACAGGTGCATGGCCAGATACTGCATCAGCTACAGGTAAAGCTTTAGCTGCAGCCGGAGTTCCATCACGAAGCGCGTTGTTGCTTCTTGGTTTGATGGCTGGAGTACCAACACAATCAGCTCACTTTGACTCAATCTCAGGTCCTGAGGGTCCGTTGAAGTTAACTTTCCCATTGGCTCTAAGCCCAGCGCTTGCAATCCTTGAAAATGGAACAAATGCTGCAGCACTTGGTGTTCTTGCAACACAAGATGTTGAGAACCAAACGGGCGGTGCAGTCTTTGATAACACAAATACAGATTACGCAGCACGTATCGATGGAGAGCGCGTTATCTTCAATGCGGCACTTTCAGGTAACACAGTAATTGATGCTCTACTTGGAGCTCTATCTGCTGCTAACCCAGGTGCACCTCGCGCAAAGGCTGATCCAGCTGCTGTTGCGAAGATGAAGACACTTCACGCAAACACTGGAAAGATTAACGTTCCAACCATTTTGATGGTGGGAGTTGCTGATCCAATTACTCCAGCAGGTGCTTCACAACGTCTAGTTGATTTGTATGCCGAGCAGTACGCAGCTGAAAAGGCTGCTGCTTTCAAGGCTTACCAAAAGACACGTGAGTACAAGAGTCCTACTAACAAGTTGTTGATGCTTTGGAACACAACTCCAAGCAGCTACACAAAGTTCAATGAGGCGGGATCTCCAATCACTTCAACACCAGCTGCTCCTGGAACTAACCACTGTAACTTTACAACCGCACAATGGTTGCTTGTTGCACGTTCACTAGTTCAAGCCGGAAACACTGGCAAGCTACCTTCAGGTGGAGCATTGAATACAGCTGTACGTAAGGCTGGCAATCTCTCCACTGATAAGGCAATCAACGTGCCACTGTTGAAGTACTACACAGACAATCAATAAATCGAGGGTACAAAAAAGCGGGGCCAGATTTATCTGGCCCCGCTTTTCTTTTGAATTCAGTTGTGTTTAAAACTTATTGTGCGGTCCAGCCACCATCTACAGGAATCGCTGCACCAGTAATGTTATGAGCGGCATTTGAGCATAAAAATGCTGCAACGCTACCAATATCTTCTGGTGTTGACATTCTGTGAGATGGTTGTTTTTCCGATAACAAATCTGCAACACCAGCTGCGCGATCTCCATTGTGGGCATCAACCTTGGCCTGAATTTGTGGTTCGATTAAAGTGGTTTCAACCCAACCTGGACATATTGCATTTACAGTCACTCCACCTGATTCGCGGGATCCAGTTGATGCATACTCAAGGGCTGCAACCTTTGTTAAACCAATAACACCATGTTTTGCGGCAACGTATGGAGCTTTGTTTACAGATCCAACCAAGCCATGAACTGAGGATGTATTAATTACTCGTCCATATCCTCGTTGCTTCATTTGAGGCAGTAGAAGTCGCATTGTGTCAAAGTATGAAGACAAGTTGATTGCGACAATGTCATTCCACTTTTCACGGGGCATCTCTTCAATGCTTGCAGTGTGTTGAATTCCTGCGTTGTTGCACAAGATGTCTACAGGACCAGCAGCAAGAATCTTTGCGATCAAGGCTTCAGTAGCTGCGACGTCACGTAGGTCAGAGGTATAGCTTTCAACTTTGGCTGCGCCCGCATCCATTACGGCCTTTTCTGCTTTTGCAATAGTTGCATCATCGGCTAAACCATGAAGGATTATTGCCGCCCCTTCGGCAGCAAGTGCGGTTGCAATTCCAAGTCCTATACCTTGAAAGGAACCAGTTATTAGTGCACGTTTTCCAGCAAGAGTCATGATTTATCTCCATAAATGATCTGTGCAACCTTTTCAGCACCTGTTGCTTCAAGGAACATGTCGTAGTGATTGCAGTCTGTTAGCAACTCTAATGTAAGCATTGGGTATGCCGGCAACACAGCCTCCAATATAGGCATTGGATATAGTCCGCCTTCTTCATTTTGTAGTCCACGCTCAGCTTTAATAAACAGTGAACGCTTCTTTAATCCCTGTAAGGACTTCACAATCAAGTCATCACCAAAGAGATCACGCGAATCATCTTCAACGGCCTGCGGATTAGTTGCCGCCTTCATGTGCGGTTCCGATCCTCGAAGATCGTAATCAACATATTCATCGAGAACGCCAGACCATCCTTTAACAAAGGCGGCTTGTGGTTTCCAATAATTTCGGTATGCCTCTTTGTTCTCAAACTCCATTGCAAGACGCGTCATCGCCGGTCCAAGTACAAATGGCATGATTTGCTCAACAGTCATTCCGGGTGGCATTGGTAGTGGAATGCCTCCATCTGCAAAAACAACTTCGCCAACTTTGTCTGGGTATAGACCGACCAAGGCCGCTGCGACAAAGGCTCCCATCGAATGTCCTATGACATCCGGGTTGTTCCAACCAAAGTGATTGATGACAGCGGCCATGTCCGTGGCATGTTGTCGCATTCCAAATGGTGCTGGCAGTGAATTTGAATCGCCACGTCCGCGAAGATCTACCGCAAAAGGCGCTTTACCTCTGGCAACAAGAGCATCTGCAAATATTTGGAAAGCTCGATTAGAAGATGTAACTCCATGAACTAAAAGAACGGGAGTTCCGGTTCCGCTCCCGTACTGGAAAACTGCAAGTTCTCCGCCCTGAACTGGAACCATAAAACGCTGTGTAGGTAATGACATGGCATAAGTCTGCCTATGAGTTGGCCTAAAGCCAACCCATCGTTAAGGGTTGCCCCTAAATTCTGATTTTTACGGGAAAAAGTAATCAAATCGAAACATCCAAAACTTCCTTGCAGCCCTTAGAACCCTCTAGATTGGCCCTCAAGATGGTTCGACGATGTCGGACCTAATAACTCGATGAGGAGAAATAGATGAGCAAACGCTCAGTATCACGCTTGGTCGTAGCGGCAATCTCGATGGCGCTATTGGCTCCAAGCATGGCACCAGCTCGCGCAGCTGAGGACATCAAGATTGGTGTAATCACCACAACATCAGGTGGTTTAGCTACATTCGGAATTGCATTTAACGAAGGCCTCGAATGGGGCTTGAAGTACTACACCGGTGGCAAGATGACTGTTAATGGTCAGAAGCTGGTTGTAACTTCAAAGGATGATGGAGCAGATCCAGCATCTGCAACAGCAACTTTCAAGGAGATGGTTGGAAACGGTACAAAGATCATTACCGGTACAGCTTCTTCAGGAGTTGCATTAACGCTTGCTCCACTCGCTCAACAAAACAAAGTTCTCTACATCTCAGGTCCAGCAAAAAATGACCTAGTTACATCTGCGGCTAACAAGTATGTATTCCGCTCAGGAAACTCTTCTACTCAGGACCTAGCTCCACTAGCGGGAATTAAGCCTATTGCTGGCAAGAAAGTTGTTCTCTTTGTAGAAGACAATGCTTTCGGTGCAGGTAACATCGCAGCGGCTCGTGCATTGCTGACATCAAAGGGTGCGCTATTTGAAGAAATCAAGGTTCCAACATCTACTTCAGACTTCACCCCATTTGCAAAGAAGGCTGCTGATGCTAACGGAACCTACATTTTCATCGCATGGTCAAACGCTTTGACATCAGGTGCAATGTTGACATCACTTAAGGTTCAGGGTGCATTTGCTAAGCAACGTCCGATCACTGGACTTGCAGGTGTTGCTTCATACAATATCTACGGAACATTGTTTGAAGGCTCAAATGCAATCTTGACAAACAGCTACTTCGCAGGTGCATCAAAGACCGCAGCTGCAGCTGATTTGGCAACATGGTATGCCGCTAACAAGAAGACACAGGATCTATTCACCTCAACAGGTGCGGATGCTGCGAAGATGATTGTTATGGCGCTTACTAGAAATCCATCTCAAAATGTCGACACCATGATCAAAAACCTAGAAGGAAAGTCATGGACAGGCGTAAAGGGTGGAATGAAGATTGATGCCAATACACACCTATTGATCCAACCTATGTTCTTGGTTTCTCTCAATAAGTCAGGTTCGAACTATGTGCCTAAGTTGTTGAAGACCATCACAAACGTTGGTAAGTAATTTAAAGCATAAAAGTTAGATATAAATGAAGGGCCCCAGTGTAGAAATGCACTGGGGTTCTTTATATTCTTTGCCAGCAGCGATGAAGCAGTTCTGAGATTAGGAGAGTTTTGATGGATTTTGCGCTAAGTATGAAGGATCTTTCGCTCAATATTGGTGGTGCGAAGATTCTTGACGGCATTTCCTTAGATGTAACCAAAAATGAAACTTTGGGAATAATCGGTCCAAATGGTGCAGGCAAAACCTCTCTCTTTAATTTATTGAGCGGAATTCGTAAGCCTTCTCGCGGAAGTATTTTTGTAGGCAATCAAGATGTTACCAATCTAGAAACCCACCAAAGAGCACAAGCTGGGATTTCAAGAACCTTTCAAACCTCAAGTGTTTTTGTGAATCTAACCTGCCTTGAGAATGTTCGAATCGCAGCTCAAGCTGCAAATGGTAAATCAATGAATTTAACCAAGAGCGCTTACAAGTTTCCAGAAGTTCTTCAGGCATCTCATGATGCGCTAGCTAAAGTTGGATTGAGTAAGAGGGCATTACAGACCGCTGGTTCTTTATCTCATGGAGATAAGAGAAGACTTGAGATCGCAATTGTCCTTGCCTCTAAATCTGACATTGTTCTTTTAGATGAGCCAATGGCTGGAATGAGTGTTGAGAATGTTCCAGAATTAGTCGAGATTATTCGATCCCTAGCAACAGAGCACAAGAAAACAGTTCTGATAGTAGAACACCATATGGAAGTTATTTTAGGTTTGGCAGATCGAATTGCCGTTTTGAATTATGGAGAGCTATTGGTGTGCGATACCCCCGATAATGTCATTAACAATCCAGTAGTTCAGTCTGCATATATTGGAGAAGCACTATGAATGCCCTCTCGGTCAAAGATCTTCATGTAAAAATCAATGAATCTCATATCTTGCATGGTGTTAGTTTTGAAGTTCCTACAAACAAAGTGACTGCACTGCTGGGTCGTAATGGAGTTGGAAAATCAACCACCCTCAGATCCATCATGGGTTTCTACCAAGGCACTGGCTCGATTGAACTCAACGGTAAGCAAATTCTGGGAATGCAAACACACAAGATTGTGCAATCTGGGGTGGCCTTTGTCCCCGAAGATCGCGAAATTTTTGCATCTCTAACAGTGAAAGAAAACCTCTCGCTAGCTTCGCGCAGCAAGGATAGTTCGGCCGCCTACAGCTTTGTTTATGGCTTGTTTCCCGAGTTAGATACACGTGCTGCCCAACAAGCGGGATCACTTTCAGGTGGTCAGCAACAGATGGTTGCGATTGCCCGAGCATTGCTTAATAAGAATGAGATTTTGCTTGTTGATGAGCCAACGAAAGGTCTAGCGCCTAAATTGGTGACAGCGGTTGCAGAAGCGCTGACAAAGGTTGCTGAGGACTCAACGATGCTACTTGTGGAACAAAACCTTGCTTTAGTAAAGCGCGTTGCACAACATGTGATTGTTATGGATCAAGGTCGAGTTGTATATCAAGGAGGTCCTGAGAATCTTCATGACGAATCCTGGGTTCACCAGATGCTAGGTGTGAGTGGAGGTCATAAGTAAATGGAAACATTCATTCTGATTGGTATCACCGGTATTGGTTTGGGAGCACTGTACTTCCTAGTGGCATCAGGTCTTTCATTGATCTATGGGTTAATGGGAGTTCTGAATTTTGCTCACGGAAGCTTCTTAACAGTCGGAGCATTTGTGGGGCTTTTCGTAGCAACACGTTTAGGGCCAGAGACCTCGATGATTGACTTTGTTATTGCAATGTTCATCGGCGGATTAGCTGCAGGTTTTTTTGCACTATTAATTGAACAGCTGTTAATCACCAGGCTCTATGACAGACACATAGATCAAGCGCTAGTGACCGTCGGAGTTTCATTGGTGGTAGGCGCAGTATTAGGTGGTTGGTTCACCAATGATTTAAAGATGTTCCCAACTCCGTTGTGGTTTTATACCGCGATAAATATTGGTGGGGCAATGATTCCTGCTGACCGAATCGTCTACATCGCCACCGCGGTTATCTTGCTTGTAGCAAATTGGGCGCTTCTAAAGTTCACGCGAATTGGATTAATTATTCGAGCAGGTGTGGAAAACCGCAATATGGTAAACGCCTTAGGAATTAATGTCCGGCTGGCTTTTAGTACGGTTTTCTTCATAGGTGGCTTTGCAGCGGGAGTCGGTGGAGTACTGGTTTCAGTTTATTCCAACGGAGTTTCTCCATTAATCGCTGGAACGTATCTGATTTATGGCTTCATCGTCGTTGTTATTGGTGGCATGGGATCGGTTCCAGGCAGTTTCTTGGCAGCCATGTTAATCGGCATTATTCGCCAATTCGCCAATTACTACGTCACAGGTCTTGGTGACTTTGTGATTGTTATCTTGCTCGCAGGAGTTCTATTAATCAGACCACAAGGTTTGCTAGGAAAGGTGCGTGCATAATGTTGCGTTGGAAATATTCACGCCCACTGCTAGGTGTGCTGCTGCTAGTTCTTGCAATCGCTCCTCTATTCACGTCACTACCTTTGGGAAAGCCTGGCTTACAACAAACCCTTGCTGTTGCATTTATTTGGGGAGCACTCGCACTTACATATGACCTGCTATTTGGATTCACAGGTTTGCTCTCATTTGGACATGCCTTGTACTTCGCAACAGGTGTATATGTATCGTGCATTTTGATCAATAAGGAAATTGTTTCTTGGTGGCTTGCTGCGATCATCGCAACAGTTGCCAGTGGTCTGTTGGCAGCACTTGTTGGTGCAGCTTCATTGCGTACGACCGGAATCACCTTTGCAATGGTGACTCTGGCATTTGGTGAAGCTGGGCACGTAATTGTCGGAAGAAATTTCTTCAACCTAACTGGTGGAGAAAATGGGATTGCTTTAAATGCAGACTTTATTCCACAGTTTTGGATCGGCGTATTTAACACCAAATACATCTACTGGACGGCACTGCTTGCATTAATCGTGACCTACTTGGTCATCTGGTGGGTAACGGAAAGCTCGGCAGGACGTGTCTTTGCAGCTCTACGCGACAACGAACAGAGAGTTCAAGTTATCGGCTTAAACACTCAACGTTTCAAGCTTTTGTCCTTCGTTATCAGTGGCACCTTGGCTGGAATGTTGGGCTTTGTCATGCTAATTGCGGCAGGTAGTGCAGCACCTCGATTTGCTGAATCAACGGTCACAATCGCGCTCTTGCTGATGGTAGTTATTGGTGGAGCAGTGACTCGTTGGGGAGCTGTGCTCGGAGGAATCTTCTACTCGATTGCTTCAACACGTATGCAGGATCTGACGCAACAGGATTCATTTGCCTCGATTCCACACTGGATCGGTGGGCCATTGGCTGAACCGGCACTTCTACTTGGTCTGATCTTTATCTTTATCGTGATGTTTGCACCCGGCGGCTTATCCGGGGCTTACTACAAGCTCCGCTTGAAAGCGATAATTCGCAAATCCTCATGATTGAAAAACTCTGGGAACCAACTTTGCGTGGTGATACCGCCATCGAAAAGTTGCAGTCAGATAAAGGTTTTGACTCTTACTCATCACTTCATGAGTGGAGTGTGAAAAACCCTGGAGAATTTTGGTCACGGGCATGGGATGACAATCACTTGATTGGAGAAAAAGGTTCCACCTTTTACCGCCCAGGTAGTGATTTCATTTCATCACATTTTTTTCCCGAGGCACGGCTAAATGTTGCTGAAAACCTTTTGGCTCATGGCGATGCAGATGCCGTTGCAATAGTTTCGATTCTAGAAAATGGAGAACGAAGCGAAGTAACATGGAGTGAACTGCGCATCTTGGTATCAGCAACTGCTGCTGCAATGCGCGCAGAAGGTGTCGTAACTGGGGACCGTGTTGTTGCATGGGTCCCAAATATTACTGAAGCGGTCATTTACGGATTAGGTGCATTGAGTATTGGTGCGGTGGTTTCAACCGCATCGCCAGATTTCGCACCACACGCAGTCGAAGATCGATTTGGACAGATAGAGCCTAAGATCTTTCTAGCTGCCGATGGTTACCACTACAACGGGAAATACTTTGATTGCACAGAAAAATCTGCCGAGATAGAAAAGTTGCTTCCGACTTTAGTTAAGACCATACGTGTCAGCCAGTTCCAGGAATGGATTGAACCATTTATTGGCGCTGAGGCGGTTTTTGAGCGCCTACCCTTTGAGCACCCAGGCTTTGTTTTGTTTTCATCTGGAACTACTGGAAAGCCAAAGTGCATCACCCACACCGGTGCTGGAGTAATGCTCAAAGCTCAATCTGAAATGTTGTATCAATTCAATATTTCAAAAGGAGAGAAAGTCTTTTTCTTCACTACATGTGGCTGGATGATGTGGAACTGGTTGCTCATGGCGCTAGGCCGTGGGGCAACAATTGTCCTTTTTGATGGTGCACCAATGGCACCAACACCATCACGCTTATTTGATATCGCACAGGATGAAAAACTAGATTTCTTTGGAGTATCTGCCAAGTTTATTGATTCGGCACATAAAGAAGGATTAGTACCTGCAAAAAGTCATAATCTTTCATCTATTAAAACAATTGGATCGACAGGATCAGTACTTTCACCGGAAAGTTTTGACTACGTGTACTCATCGATTAAATCAGATGTGCATCTTGCGTCACTGTCAGGTGGAACAGATATTTGTGGCTGCTTTCTCGCCGGAGTTCCAACCCAACCTGTTTACCGCGGGGAACTGCAAGGAGCATGTTTGGGAATGGCAACAGATGTCTTCAATTCAAAGGGCGAAAGTGCTGCGATGGATGAAAAGGGCGAACTGGTATGTACAGTTCCATTTCCATCTAAGCCAATAGGTTTTTGGGCGGATCAAAATCATGCAAAGTACAAGGCTGCATACTTTGAAGGTTTCCCTGGAGTCTGGACTCATGGAGATTTTGCCTCCAAATCTGTAACTGGTGGATTTACCCTATTTGGAAGAAGTGATGCAACACTAAATTCAAAAGGTGTTCGAATTGGAACTGCAGAGATTTATCGTGTTGTTGAAATCTTCCCGCAAGTTCAGGAATCGATGGCGGTATCACAGGATTGGGATAATGACACGCGCGTTGTTTTGTTTGTAGTTGTTAAATCCGGACAAGTATTCGATGAAACTGTTGAGAAAGAGATCAAGAGTGCGCTGCGCACTCAAGCATCTCCACGACATGTTCCCGATTTGATTGTTGTTGCGCCAGAGCTTCCCCGCACAAAGTCCAACAAATTAGTTGAGCTAGCCGTTACCGATGTCATCAATGGTCGTGAGGTTAGAAATCGCGATGCGCTAGCTAATCCAGATTCATTGGATTGGTTCAAAGGGTTGGTGCCTTAGGCTTAGGCAGTGATCACAATCGCTACCGCCGAAGCAATGCATCAACTTGGCGTGAAGCTTTCAGCCCAACTTCGTGCTGGGGATCTAGTACTCGTTAATGGCCCACTTGGTGCAGGCAAGACCGTTCTTGCTCAAGGAATTGGGGCAGGCCTTGGTATTACCGGAGTTACATCTCCCACCTTTGTAATTTCACGGGTTCACAAAGCCACTATTCCGTTTATTCATGTGGATGCCTATCGCTTAGTGGACTCTGAAAATCCCAATCTGTACCTTGATGATTTAGATCTGGATATCAGCAACTCAATTACCGTGATCGAGTGGGGTGGGGCAGAATCTGCTCGCCTTAGTGAAGATCGCTTAGAAATAACAATCGATCGCAGTGATGATGTCAGAAAAGTTGAGATAAATCCGATTGGTTCGCGCTGGACAGGGTTTTCTATATGAGTAAAGTTTTAGCAATTGATACCTCAACGGCTCGCACTAGTGTGGCAATCATCGACAATGGAGCTGTTCTATACAGCGGTTACCGAGATGGAGCTACAGCTCATGGACCATCACTTCCTGCCTTAGTTCAAGAGGCACTTGCAGTCAGCGAAGTTGATGAAGTTGTTGTTGGAATGGGCCCAGGACCATTTACTGGTCTGCGAGTAGGAATCGCATTTGCACAAAGTTTTGCTTTAGCACGTGGCATAAAAGTTCGTGGCGTCTGTTCGCTAGATGCAATTGCTGCACAGATCCATGAGGATGATTTCATTATTACCGTGGATGCGCGCCGCAAAGAGGTTTATTGGGCACGTTATTCAAATGGTGTTCGAGTTGGCGAACCTGCAGTTAGTTTTCCAGCAGATGTAACTGGTGCACCTATTCACGCCGATCTTTTTCCTGACATGAAGTCCTTGGTGAACTTGGCTGGGGATATAACAGAGCCGATTTATTTGCGCAGACCTGATGCGGTAGCAACGGCGGACAGATGATTACTTATCGCGTAGCTAATGCCTTTGATCTTCCGGTATTTGTTTCTTTGGATAAAGAATTGTTTCCATATTCGCCGTGGTCTGCTTCCCAATACAAAGAAGAGTTTTCTTCGCCAACTCGCCACTTTGTCGTCGCGCTAGATGATGCACAAAGCATCATCGCTTATGCAGGAGTTTTCGCACCGGGCGCGGCTGAAGCCGATGTGCTTACTGTTGGAGTGATTCCTGCCCATCGTGGCAAAGGTATTGCTCGCCAGTTGATGGGCTTGATAACCGATTGGGCAAAGCAACAAGGTTCCATTGCCATGATGCTAGAAGTAAAGGTAGATAACACCGAAGCTATTGGTTTGTATGAATCTTTGGGGTATTCAAAGCTCAATGTCCGCAAGGATTACTTCGGTGCAGGTTTAGATGCCCTTGTTATGCGATTGGAGTTGCTATGAGCGAGCCAATTGTTTTGGGTATTGAAACTTCATGCGATGAAACTGCGGTCGGTATTGTTCGCGGGCGCACATTGCTTGCAAATGTGATCGCATCAAGTGTCGAAGAGCATGCACGATTTGGGGGAGTCGTACCTGAAATTGCTAGCCGTGCTCACCTGGAGGCAATGATCCCAACTCTGCATCAAGCACTAAATGATTCAAAGTTATCTCTTAAGGATATTGATGCGGTCGCAGTTACAGGTGGACCGGGTTTAGTCGGAGCACTTCTTGTTGGTGTTGGATCAGCAGCAGGTCTTGCCTTGGGATTAAATAAACCAATTTATGCGGTTAATCATTTAGCGGCACATGTCAGTGTTGATTACTTAACTCATGACAAACCACTTGATCCAACAATTGCGTTGTTGGTCAGCGGTGGCCATTCTTCATTGCTACAAGTTGATGACATAACAGGATCAATCTCAAAGCTTGGCGAAACGATGGATGATGCCGCAGGTGAGGCTTTCGATAAAATTGCGCGAGTAATGAAGTTAGGTTTCCCCGGGGGACCCGCCATCGACAAGTTAGCCCGTGAAGGAAATGCGAGCGCTATTGATTTTCCACGCGGCTTAACAACTTCAAATGATTGGCAGACTCGACCATTTGATTTCTCATTTTCTGGTTTAAAAACCGCAGTTGCTCGCTATCTTGAAGCAACACCTGATTATGCAAAGGCTGATGTTGCAGCCTCCTTCCAGGAAGCGATCGTTGATGTGCTTTTGTTAAAGGCTTTGGCTGCCTGCAAACAATCTGGAATTGATTCGCTGGTTATCGCAGGTGGGGTAGCAGCCAATTCAAGACTTCGCGCCGTGGCCCAAGAGCGGTGCGACAAGGCGGGCATCCAACTGCGGGTTCCAAGCCCAGGGCTTTGCACTGATAACGGGGCGATGGTCGCCGCCCTTGGCTCATTGATGGTTTCAGCGGGCCGCACGCCCAGCCCAGTGGCCTTTGACGCTGATTCCAGCCTGCCTGTAACGACCGTAAGCCTTGGCTAACTCAATGTGCCCCGCGGGGCCTCTCGATTTGCTGCGCAGGTTTGGCCCGCCTAGAGTTTGCGTTAGCACTCACGGCCCGAGTCTGCTAATTCGGGTCACATGAGGAAACCACAAGGTAAAACTTAGAAGGAGTCAGACCATGGCAGTAAAGCCACTAGAAGATCGCATTGTTATCAAGACAAATGAGGCTGAAACAACAACAGCATCAGGTCTTGTTATCCCAGATACAGCAAAAGAGAAGCCACAGGAAGGCACTGTTATCGCAGTAGGCCCAGGTCGCTTTGATGATGGCGTACGCGTTCCAATGGATGTCAAGGTT
>Ga0208853_1000351_pt1 | contig 14173 bp, 17 predicted proteins | sample LakMenEpi03Oct11_FD_150667 | JGI IMG/M metagenome (GOLD analysis project Ga0208853, IMG submission 150667) | Freshwater microbial communities from Lake Mendota, WI - 03OCT2011 deep hole epilimnion (SPAdes) | ecosystem: Environmental > Aquatic > Freshwater > Lake > Epilimnion/Euphotic zone ... | reverse complement strand
AAATCTAATTCTCCGTGAAGAAATTGCTGGTTTACTCTCTGAAACCAAGTCTGGTGAAGAAACCGAATTTACCATCCCAAGCAATAAAAAGCCATATGTAATAATGGTTGTGGGAGTAAATGGCGTTGGAAAAACAACTACCATTGGTAAGTTAGCACACCAATTCAATAAAGCCGGTTATAAAGTAGTGCTTGGTGCTGCCGATACTTTTCGTGCTGCAGCGATAGATCAATTGCAAATTTGGGCAGATAGAGTGGGCGTCCCTTTAGTAAAGCAACAAATGGGAAGTGATCCAGCTTCAGTGGCTTTTGACACCTTACAAAGTGCTGTTACTCAAAATGCCGATGTGGTTATTATTGATACAGCAGGACGTTTGCACAACAAAGTAAATTTGATGGCTGAGTTAACTAAAGTAAAACGCGTCATGCAAAAAGTGGTAAACGATGCACCACACGATGTTTTGTTAGTTTTGGATGGTTCAACAGGTCAAAATGCTTTTGAGCAAGCCAAACAGTTTACCGCAGCCACCGAAGTGTCTTGTCTTGCCGTTACTAAGCTGGACGGCACTGCAAAAGGCGGTGTAGTCATAGGTATTTCCGACCAATTTCAAATCCCGGTGAAATATATTGGAGTGGGAGAAGGTATTGAAGATTTGCAAGTTTTTAATAAATATGAATTCGTTGATTCTTTTTTTAAATAAAATACATGAATAAAATTATATCATTTTTTACAGATTCATCCCCATTAAAATTAATATTGATAAGTATCGTTATTGTAGTAATAAGCTATTTCATTGAAAAACCATTACCGAATGTTTTTATGGGATTGCGTCTTATCGCTTTCATATTATTTGTTTACGGTGCTATTCGTTTTTTAAATAGAAAATAATTATTGGTATAAAGCGTTTATTTTTGTCCACAATTCATTATCAAACGCAGTAAGTGCTGGACTTGAAGAGTCAGCAGCATTTCCCATTCGTATGACAACCATTTTTTTACTTGGAATAACATACACTTTTTGATCATCTTTGCCTAATCCACAAAACATGTCATCTGGAGCATTAGGAATAAAATCAATAGGAAATACAGTTTGAAGTGTTGGAACCATACAACTTCCTTTACCATTTAACCACCATAAATAGCCATAGGATAAATTGATATTCTGAGAAGTAGTTGTAGCTTGGTCAAAATAATTTTCATTGAGTATTTGTTGTCCATTCCATTTCCCTTTATTCAAAGTCCATAAACCAAAACGTGCCATGCTCCTAGAATTACTCCAGTAAACAATATTATAAGGACTTCCAGTGCCTGTTATCCAACTTCCGTTCATTCCAATTTTAGATTTGATTTTTTCAGTAAAATAACTATTTACATCTTCATTATATGAGGTAGGAATTGCTTTTCCAATTACTTTGTGAAGCAATGTATAAGCCGCATTGTGATAAGCCCATCTATTTCCAGCATCTGCTTTATATAGTAAACAACTGGGTAAAGTACAGTCATCGTCAGCTACTCCATCATCAAGACCTGATGTCATGGTTAACTGATTTTTAACCGTAATTAAATTTTCTTTTGCAATAGGAAGACTTGTCCAACCTGTTCCAAGATAATCAGATACTTTATTATTAATATTCAAATAACCATCTTGTTGTGCTATTCCTGCCATAAAAGAGGTCATCGACTTACCAGCACTTGCCCAATACCATGGAGTTGTTGCCGAATGTCCGTTGAAATAATTTTCCATCACTATTCTTCCATTAACTAAAATGATAAATGACTTGGTGTTTTTTTGCTCTAAATAAGTTAAAAGCGGTTGAACCGCATTTTGGTTCCATCCCAAATCTGCAATAGTCTTTGTTTCCCAAGTGGTGCTTCCATCATTGGGTGGAAAATACATTTGCTCCTCGGCTGGTGAATCTGAACTGCAACTAAAAAGAGAAACTACTAATAACGAAAGGAGGAATATTTTTTTCATGATATAAAATAATTTCATTTAAGACTATAAATGTATAAAATAGTTTAATGTTGATAACATTAATTTCATTTCGCATGACTTTATTGAGTTAAAAAATTAAATTTGTGAAATAAGAAAAATTCATGTCAACGTTAGGTTCATTAGCTATAAATACCATTCATCAAGGCGATTGTGTTGCTTTGTTAAAACAAATTCCAGATAATTCAGTCGATTTAATTTTTGCTGATCCGCCTTATAATTTGCAACTCAATGGTGAATTGACCAGACCTAATCAAACGAAAGTGGATGCCGTGAATGATGAATGGGACAAGTTTGCAAGCATGGAAATTTATGATACCTTTACTAATGATTGGCTTAGAGAATGTCGTAGAGTGTTGAAAAGTACCGGAAGTATTTGGGTAATCGGAACCTATCATAATATTTTTAGAGTAGGTGCTTCGTTGCAGGATTTAGGGTTTTGGATGCTGAATGATGTCGTTTGGATAAAGACCAATCCGATGCCAAATTTTAAAGGAACACGTTTTAATAATGCACACGAAACCATGCTTTGGGCAACCAAATCGGAGAAATCAAAATACACCTTTCATTATCATTCCATGAAAACCATGAATGATGATTTGCAGATGCGAAGTGATTGGTTCATTCCAATTTGTCAAGGAGAAGAGCGGTTAAAAGTAAACGGACAAAAAGCTCATTCTACCCAAAAACCAGAGGAATTATTGTATCGCGTGATTTTATCCACTTCCAATGTTGGCGATGTCGTGCTCGACCCATTTTCGGGAAGTGGAACGACGGCTGCGGTGGCTAAGAAACTGGGGAGAAATTTTATTGCTTTCGAAAGAGAACCATTTTATATCTATGTGGCCAATAATCGATTGAAGGAAATAGTTCCTTTAAAGGATAATTTGTTGGAATATAAAGTGGAAATCAAAAAACCAAAAGTACCTTTCATCAATTTGATTGACAAAGGATTTATAAAGGTTGGCGATTTTCTTTTTTCAAAAGACGAGAAACACAAAGCTCAAATTCAAGCCGATTCATCCATTGAAATCAACGGTTTTGTAGGTTCAATTCATAAAGTGAGTGCACAGCTTTTAGGAAAAGAAAGCAACAATGGTTGGACGTTTTGGTATGTAAAACACAATAGTAAATTAGTTTCTATTGATGATTTTAGAGAAGAGTTTGCCAAACAATATTTAAAGTAAAATGAAAAAGTTAGGAATATTATTTATCAGCATCGTATTAATTTCTTGTCAATCTGATGTAAAGAAAGAAGACTTGAACAAACTCAACGGTTATTGGGAAATCAAGCAAGTCAAACTAGCTAGTGGTGAAAAGAAAGACTATAAAGTCAATGAAACGATTGATTATTTTGAGCTAAAAGAGAATGCTGGATTCCGTCAAAAAGTAATGCCTCAGTTTGATGGAAAATTTAGGACCAATGGCATCAAAGAAAACATCAAGATAGTGGAAAAAGAAAATAATTTTGTCATAGAATATAATACTAACTATGGCAAATGGCTAGAAGAAATTATTGAATTGGCCGACTCTACGTTGGTATTAAAAAATAAAGACAATTTAGAGTACACCTATAAAAAATTTAAACCTTTCTCCTTCAAATAATGGCAAAAAGACAAAGCAACGAAAGTCCAATTGGCGATGTTTTAAAAGAGTTTATCCAAGTAAATAAACTCCAAGTCGGTATGGATAAAATCGATGTGGAAGCTGCTTGGAAATCCTTAATGGGCAATGGTGTCAACAGTTATACGAAAGAAGTCGTGTTAAAAGGTTCGACGCTTTATGTGTCGCTAACCTCTGCGGTGTTGCGTGAAGAGTTGAGTTATGGAAAACAAAAAATCATCGCCATGATTAATGAAGAATTGCGAAAAGAAGTGGTTACCGCAATTATTCTCCGTTAAGTATTTATCTCTAAATCTTTGATATACTCTTCGTATTCAAAAAAGAACAGTTCAAATTGTGCCATCGTTTCGTGGAAGAAATCAAAAATGGCAGGCCAATACCTTCTGTTATTTAAACTCACATCCAGTTTTTCAACCCAAATTCTACTAATCATTTTTCCTGTTTCTAAATAAAAATTGCGTTCCAAAATGGCTTCGGGTAAATAATCTTCCAATAAAATAGTCCTTAGCGATTCAATTTTTTCAAAGTAAATTTTTCGCTTTTCTTCGTCTTTCGGTTCAATGTCCAATAGCACTTGTGCCTTTTTGTTGTCAATGAAGAATTTGAAGGTTACATCTTTTATTTTAGTGTCATAAAGCAACCATTTTCTTGGATACGTTTCAGCAAAAGCAGTCCAAAATTCTTTTTTGATGTGTAATGCTTCTTCTTTACTGTACATTTTATTGTTATAAAAATTGGGTTGCTTTGGTTTTTTTAAGGTAACTTTATATTTTAAAAGTAACAAATATGCATTTTGACGCCTTTTTAAAATATACGCCAAAAATACTAAATGTTGATCTTCCAGCAACGAATGCTCATGCAAAAATGGTTCCACCTAACAGAGAAGACCTATTGAAGAATACCGATTTTACTAAAATCACACCCAAAAAAGCAGCCGTCATGATGCTTTTTTATCCCAAGAATTCACAAACTCATTTGGCTTTAATCCTTAGAACATCTTATAATGGTGTGCATTCTTCCCAAATTGCTTTTCCTGGCGGAAAAGTGGAAGAGAATGATATTGACTTGCAACATACTGCTATTAGAGAAACCCATGAAGAAATTGGGATTCATCCTTCTATTATTACTGTAATTCGCCCTTTTACCGAAGTGTATATCCCACCAAGTAATTTCATGGTCTATCCATTTTTGGGGTATAGTTCAAGAGAATTAAAATTTATATTGCAGGAAGATGAAGTAGCTGGAATTGTTGAATTTCCTTTGGCGGAGTTTATGGATGATAAAAATTTGGTTACCACTACCATGAAAACATCCTATGCGGGCAGTATTGATGTTCCTGGATTTCAGGTAAATAATCATTTCATTTGGGGCGCAACAGCCATGATGATGAGTGAATTGAAAGAAACGTTGAAATTAGTTATGTAAAAGTTAAGTTTTTGTAAATTTGACTCCCGAAACGTCGGGATTAATAAAAATAAAATTATGGGTTTACTAAAAAGAAATCCTTTTGGTCATATACTTTTTATCAAAAAATGGTTAATCCGAATTTTTGGTATTATCACTCACCGACGATACCGAGGTTTTAACGAATTGCATATTGAAGGTTCCGAAATCATAAATACATTACCCGATAAAAACGTACTGTTTATTTCCAATCACCAAACCTATTTTGCTGATGTGGTAGCGATGTTTCATGTTTTTAATGCCAGTCTTTCGGGAAGAGATGACAGTATCAAAAACATTGGGTATTTGTGGCAACCCAAAATGAATATTTATTATGTAGCCGCAAGCGAAACAATGAAAGCGGGATTGCTGCCTAGAATTATGTCCTATGTTGGCGCTATAAGTGTGGAGCGAACTTGGCGTGCTGGTGGCAAAGACGTAACCGAAAAACGCGACATAAATCCCAACGATACCGAGAATATTAGGATTGCCTTGGAAGACGGTTGGGTAATAACTTTTCCTCAAGGAACCACCAAATCTTTTAAACCCGTTAGAAAAGGAACAGCGCACATTATCAAACAGTATAAACCAGTGGTTGTGCCTATAGTAATAGACGGTTTTCGTCGTTCGTTTGACAAAAAAGGATTGCGACTCAAAAAGAAAAATATCCTCCAATCTTTCATCATCAAAGAACCATTGGTCATAGATTATGACAACGAAACTATTGAAGAGATTGTAGAAAAAGTAGAATATGCCATAGAACAACATCCATCTTTTTTAAAAGTAATTCCTGCCGAGGAACTAGAAGAAAAAGAACGACTGAACAAACTCCGTGAATGGAAAGTAGATAAACAAAATATCCCTCAATAAGAGGGATTTTTTTGTGGGTGTTACTAAATTTGTCTAATCTTATGGTTTCAGTCTATTTCTCAGGGCTTTTTGTTAAAAATCTATTTTTTTCAATTCCTTATAATTGGCATATAATCTGCGAAGTAAAATGCCATACAACAATCGGTAGAATAACCAGAATATAAAAGTTACTACACTAGTAAATAGTACTATAATGGCAATACTAATTAAAATAGTTTTAGTTGATATTTCTGGGGTTGTAATTCCTTTTTTTAACATAATATCAATATATCCATAATATAAACCAAGACTAAAAACAACTGCAAATACTAGTGCTAAGGTGACTAGATTAAAAATTACATACTGTTTTACTACTTTTCTCGTTTTTAAAATAGATTCTAATAAATTCTTTGTAGTATCAACTACCGAAATCCTTTGGTACATTTTATAAAAACGATAAATAAAATAAATTACAACTATATATACAATTACAGTTATTGCTATGTGGAAATAATATAAATTCCATTTTTTTAACAACTCTATACCTTCTAAATCATATTTCGTTAATGACATAATTATATTAAGAATGAAACCAAAACTTAATTCAATTAGACTGATATAAAAAATCCATTTTACAATAGACGATGATTTTTTATGCAACATTTTATATATCTCAACTTCTGAAACTTGTTCCAAAGAATGGGTATCCTTTTTCCAAGCTTTTTTTAATAAATCCAATTCTTCCATTTTACTTAAGGATTTAATATTTTTTTTAATTTTCCTTTTATTCTGTTCATTTTTACACGGGCATTCACTTCGCTAATACCCAATGTTTCAGATATTTCAGCATAATCTTTATCTTCTAGATACAAAAACACTAACGCTTTTTCAATGTCGTTGAGTTGTTGCACCGCTTTATACATCAGTTTTATTTGTTCTTCTTCTTCAAAATTATATTCCTCTTGACTTATAAAATGATATTGTCCTTCATAGATTACAGTGCTAACACTTCGCGTACTTTTTCTGTATAATGTGATGGCAGTGTTCAGTGCTACACGATACGCCCAAGTTGAGAATTTTGAATCCCCACGAAACTTTGGAAACGCTTTCCATAGCTGAATGGTAATTTCCTGAAACAAATCGTTGTGTGCATCTTGACTATTGGTGTATAACCTACATATCTTGTGGATAATGTTTTGGTTCTCCTTTAGCTGCTTTACAAATGATTGTTCTAGATTGTCACTCATGACTTCGTTAGTGTTAAAAGCATTGATTTTGTTACACAAAACTAAGCTACATTTTTTAATTTCCAAATGATAACCTTGTTTAACCACATAGAAGCATAAAAAAAAAATTGCTTCGCCAATTCGCTATAGCTCAAGTATTGCCATTATGTTAAGAGATAAACCCCATGATTTTGTCATTCCTAGGAACGAGGAATCTTTTTAAACACTAAAAAATATATGAGATTCCTCCTTCGTCGGAATGACAAGAAACCGTTTAATGTAATGAGATTAACCACTCATGTCTTGAGTTCTCAAAGCTATGATTAACTATGCTAAAGTAAAACGCCTCTATAAAATCCATTAAAATCTATGCTTCTATGTGGTTAATTTTTAAATTCTAATTTATTCTTGGATTAATTCTACTGAACCTAAAGGTTTCGAGGCAAAAAAGAATTAACCTATCTTTGCGCTTTAAAATGGCATACCAAAATGGAACTAGGACATTACAATACACTTACTATAGCGCGCGAAACCCAAGTAGGACTTTTTTTAACCGATGGCAAAGACGATGTGTTGCTTCCTTTGAAATATGTTCCAAAGGAATACAACATAGGCGAAGAACTAATCGTATTTGTTTATCTTGACCATGAAGAAAGACCGGTGGCAACCACCTTGGAACCTTATATATTGATGGATGAATTCGGCTTGCTTCGAGTGAATTATGTTAATCAATTTGGTGCTTTTTTAGATTGGGGTTTAGAAAAAGATTTGTTTGTTCCGTTCAAAGAACAAGCGCGACCAATGGAAAAAGGAAAACGCTATTTGGTTTTTGCTTTCATTGATAAAAAAACAAACAGATTGATGGCTTCTAGCAAAACCAATCAGTTTTTGAAAAATGATGAACTTACTGTAGCTGTTGGCGATGAAGTCGATTTAATCATTTCACACATTACCGAAGTGGGAATTAATGTGATCATTAACGATATTCACAAAGGGTTGCTTTACAAAGACCAAGTCTATGACGACATCCGAACTGGCGATAGAATGACTGGGTATATCAAAGCCATTCGTCCTGATAATAAGATAGATGTTACGCTGCATAAATTTGGATACCGAAATGTTGAACCCAATGCCGAGAAAATTCTGGACGAACTTAGAGCCAGTAGAGGTTTTCTAAGATTAAACGATAACAGCCATCCCGAAGATATTAAAACGGTATTGAAGATGAGTAAAAAGATGTTCAAAAAAGCAATAGGTTCTCTTTACAAAGACAAACTCATCGAGATCAAAGACGATGGAATTTATTTAGTTACAGCATAATTATTCCTCACATTCCGTTTCAGGCGGCAACGGCTTTTCGATTTCAGTTTTCTTTTTATAAAAAACACTACTCACCATGCTTAAAGTAGCATAAGGCCGGTTGGAATATTTATTTCCCAAACAAATTACGGTTACCGTATCTTTTTTGACAGGTACAAACGACGTATTGTTGCCATGCCACCAGCCATTATGATAAATCATTTTTTCTCCGTTTGGGGGCAAAAAGCGCATTCGCATGCCTAATCCATAATCCTTAATTGGCACTTTAACATTTTTTGAACTGTAACCAATGTATGCTTCTTGCAAAAGTTCGGGTTTAATAAAATCCGGAGAATAAGTTGCTAAATCAAATTTTACCAAATCTCTTGGAGTAGAATAAATATTTTTATCGCCATACAAATTATCAAATTGATCCCAAGGGAAAATAGTGTTGCCTCTATAGGATTTTGAAGCGGTGTCTCTATCCGTCTCATAGTTGAAAACATACGTATTGTTCATTCCCAAAGGTTTGAAAATCAATTCTTGCATCGCTTCACGATAATTTAAACCAGTCGCTTTTTCAATGATTAGTGCTAAAATGACATAGTTGGTATTGCAATAATCAAAGCGGGAGTCATTTGGTGTTACCAAGCGAAATTTTTTCTGTACCAATAAATCATAAACATCCTGATTAGTCAGCACCTTTTTGCGATTCCAACTTTTTTTCATCAATCCGGTAAAGTTGGCATAATGTTGCAATCCGCTTCTGTGGTTGAGCAATGTTCTGATGGTAGTGCTTTTATAGGGAAATTTAGGAAGCCAATCGGTAACTTTTTGGTCCAACATGATATTGTCTTGTTGCACTAATCTTAAAATCGCTGTTGCCGTCAAAACTTTACTCACCGAAGCTAAGTGAATAGGAGTGGAGGCATCAATTTTTTTACCAGTTTTTACATTAGCATATCCTTTATAATCTTCATAAAGCACACGACCATTTTTAACCACAATAAAACCACCACTGTAGTAGGGAGAATTAATGAATTTATTATAAAAAGAATCTATAACAGCTCTTTTTTCGTTAATGTATTCATCTGATACTTTACCAAATTTTACCGGAAAAGAAGATGTAATTATAGTACTGTCTTCCCTTTTGTTTTCAGAAGGAAAGGTATAGTTTTCTCTATTTTTTGGACTAGAAAAATAGATTAGTGTGGATAAAAAAAAGGTGATTAGGGTAATCTTCATTATTGCAAAATGATTACAATAATACCAATATTAAATCGAAATTGAAACTATGTTTTCCTAATAATTCATAAAGTTATTAAAATAGAAATGAACAAAAAAAGGAAATTTTAAACACAGATTACACTAATTTACACGAATTAATTTAGGACCTATTTTTTAGCATATAGCATAAAACCTGTACAAATCTGTGCAATCTGTGTTATGTTCTTATTCTGATTTTACTTTTATGGGAAGTGTATAAAGCGTTCTCACTTTTTCTCCATTCAAGATACCTGGTGACCATTTGGTTTTTAAGGATTTCAAAACTCTAATAGCTTCTTTGTCCATGCCATAACCTGGATTTCGTAGTATTTTGATGTCGGTTATGCTTCCGTCTATTTCAATGACAAACGAAACTAAAACTGTAACTACTACAGCATCTTCTATAGTTGGTCTTTCAAAATTAGTACCAACATATTGATAAAATTTAGTAATTCCACCAGGAAAAGCAGGCAATTTATCTAATAAAACAGTAGGTGTTGGATTTGGGTCAATAGGATTTACAGCTACAGTAGTACCAGTTGGAGTTACTTCGGTTCCAGTTCCGCCAATGGTGCCTGTCGTTGCTGTTGGTTCATTGGTATTTTGTGTATTGGTTGGAACATCGACTGTAGCTTGTAGCGTAGGAGCAACAACCATTTTTGATGATTTTGTTGGCTCAACAGGATTTGTTTTTTGACGTTGTGGTTGTGCTTGTTTTGGTTTAACCACAGGAATTTCTGTTAATTTGATAGGCCTAATGGTTGGTCCAATCGGAATAATTGGACAGCTTACTTTTTCATTACTAAAAGATGACAGTAACATTCCTAAGCCAGAAACAGAAATGATAAATAATACACCAATAAAAAGTGCAAATAGTGAAGTTCGAGAATTCTCTTGGCGTAACTGATACGCACCATAAGCTTTGTTTTTGCCTTCGAAAACTAGATCAATCCAGTTTTTTTCATAAATACTAACGTTTGACATGATTAATTGTTTTAAAGTTAAGTATCTATTTTACATAAGCTAGCATGTTTAATTATATAACGCAGGAAATTATCAAAAAGTATGTGAAGCTTTAATTTTTTTAAAATTAACACAGGATTATCCTTAAAACATTGAGAATTTTAAAGTATATTTTGATAAAAAAAGAAGAATTATTTTGTGCTTTCGATGATTTCTGCCAATAGTTTTTTGGCACGAAGTAATTTGATTTTAACGTTACTCAATGGTTCGTTGAGTTGTTCCGCAATTTCTTGATAGCTCATTTCTTGGAAATAACGCAATTGAATTACTTCTTGATAATGAGGTTTCAACTCTTTGATGAATTGCAATAATCGCGATAAGTTTTGTTCAGTTATCAACTCATCTTCGGCTGATGGTGAGCTATCGGCAACATTATAAGCTTGCTGGTCTTCTTCATCGGTGATTTCCACGAAAACAGTAGATTTCTTTTTGCGAAGCATGTCAATATGTACGTTTTTGGCAATTGCAATTAGCCACGTATTGAATTGGAATTCGGGATTGTAAGTCGCTATTTTATCAAAAGCTTTTGAGAAAGTTTCTATGGTAATGTCTTCCGAGTCGGTTTCGTTTTCGGTTCGTTTGAGCATAAAACCATAGACTTCATTCCAATAATGGTCGAGCAAGAAAGTAAAGGCAACTTGGTCGCCAGTTTTAGCTTTTTCTATGTAGGCGATTACTTCCAATGTACTGGTTTATTGAAAGTATTGGTAATGAAAATGTTTAACTGTGTAAAAATTACAATAATTTCTATGATTGGAAACCAATACATTACGTCTTTTTCTTTCAGTTTTCCGGCTGCAAAACCCAAACTAATCCATGCGAAAATATAGCGAAAACCAATGACACTCAAAACCGCTATCCATTGAAATTGGAAAACTAACAATAGAATCGATAATAAAAGAAATAACAATTGCGAGACATAGAATATTGCTAATTGATTTTGATCAAAAATTTTATAATGTTTAGCAGTAGAAACGTGACGACGTTTTTGGGTGAACCATTCTTTGAAAGAAGTTTTTGGCTTCGAATAAGTGAAACTTTCCGGTAAATAACAAATGGCAGTGTTTGCTTTATTCGCCGCTTGATTGACAAACAAATCATCATCACCAGAACGAATTTTCATGTGATCCATAAAACCTCGAACTTTGAAAAATTCTTCCCTTTTATAAGCAAGATTACGACCAACTCCCATATATGGTTTACCAATTTTTGCCCAAGAAAAATATTGTGTAGCTGTTAGTAGGGTTTCAAAACGAATAAGTTTATTCAAGAATGAATTCCCCTTTTTTTCGTAACTACCATAACCTAAAACAATCGTTTTTTGTGCCGTAAACTGAGCACTCATATTCATAATCCAATCTTTTGAAGTTGGATAACAATCCGCATCGGTAAAGAGAAGATATTCGTATTTTGCTGCTTTAATTCCCAGTGTCAAAGCAAATTTTTTATTGCCCCAGAATGCCTCATTATTTTCAACTTTAACCAATTTTATATTGGTGTATTGTTTTTCAAATTCTTCAAAAATATCTAAAGTACTATCACTTGAAGCATCGTCAATCAATACAATTTCGAATTCGTGGTAGTTTTGTTCTGCCAAAAGTGGAATGAATTTCTTCACATTTTCCTCTTCGTTTTTAGCACATACAATGACTGAAATAGGAATTCTTTTTGGAGTAGCGGTTTGTGGTTTTGCAAAAGAAAATTTACCAAAAATCACTATGTAATATAAGAATTGAACAACTACAACAGCAATGAATAAAAAGAAAATAGATGATAACATAACGTTTTTTCGTCTTTAAAAAAGGTCAGCAAATGTAGTTGTTTTATAGCTAAAAATCAAAGTAATTTTAACAAATTACTAGCGGTTCTTTTTCATTTCATTGGCGATAGCAATAGCTTGAGTATCATTGGTTTTCTCAAGTTCTGAAATGATGTTTTTGTAATTTTTATCGTCACGGTTTTGGGACAATTTTTTCTGAGCTTCTATAGCAGTGATTTCTATTTCAAAGGCAATAATGCCTCTGGCTTCGCGCATCGTTTTTGAGGATAAATCTTCTATTCGAATTGGATTTTTAGACTTTGTTTCGTATTTATCTACCAATTTTTTTAACGAATTTACAGCTTGTTCGTGATGGTAAATAGCCACTTTTCCATAAACATGCACCGCAAGATAGTTCCAAGTTGGCACATTTTCATGGTCATACCAAGAAGAAGAAATATAGGAATGCGCACCCGAAAAAATGGCTAAAACTTCATCGTTGTCTTGAAAACTTTCCGCTTGTGGATTGAGTTTGGAGACATGACCAACAAGAATTTGCTTTCCGTCTTTTTCCTCCAATAGCAACGGAATATGCGTAGCCCACAATTTTCCATTGGTTTGATTAACCAAAATGCCAAAGCCATTCTGATGAATGAAGTTTTGAATGTCTTCTTGGTTTTCGTTTTTATAGAATTTTGGGATGTACATTTTTAAATCACATTAACTTCTGCTTCAATAGCAATGCCAAATTCTTTTAATATTGTAGCTTGAATGTCTTTTGAAACATTTAGAATTTCTTGACCAGTAGCATTACCATAATTCACTAAAACTAGCGCTTGGTTTTTATGAATTCCGGCGTCGCCAAAACGTTTTCCTTTGAAACCTGCTTTTTCAATCAGCCAACCAGCAGGCACTTTTACTTCGGTTTCAGAAATAACGTAATGAGGCATTTCGGGATGTAATGCATGAATTTTTACGAAATCAGCTTTTGGAATAATAGGATTTTTAAAAAAACTTCCGCTGTTGCCGAGTTCTTTTGGATCAGGCAATTTACTTTGTCGAATTGCAATTACAGCATTGGATACCTCTTTGAGATTTGGAATTTGAATATTGTTTTTTGCCAATTGAGCCGTAATATCGCCATAAGAAATATTAATTTTATGGTTGCGTTTGGTTAATTTAAAAACTACAGATGTAATGATAAATTGGTCTTTTGCTTCGTGTTTGAAAATACTTTCTCTGTAACCAAAATGACAGTCTTCTTTACTAAATGTTTTCATCTCTTGAGTGTCAATTTTCATGGCTTCGCAAGAAACAAATGTGTCTTTGATTTCGGTTCCATAAGCTCCGATATTCTGCACTGGCGTTGTACCTACATTTCCTGGAATAAGTGACATATTCTCTAACCCGCCAAAATTTTGATTAATCGTCCAAAGTACCAATTCGTGCCAATTTTCGCCTGCCATACTTTCTATCCAAACAAAATCGTCATCTTCCTTCAGGATTTTTTTTCCTTTTAGGTCAATGTGGATAACCAAAGCATCAATATCTTGTGTCAAAAGCATATTGCTTCCGCCACCAAGAATAAATTTGATTTCGTTTAAATTTTCTCGTAAAATAGTTTCCAATTCTGTTACAGAATGCACGGCTACAAAGTGTCTGGCTTTAGCTTCGATTCTGAAAGTGTTGTATT